>Ga0182013_10000238_pt1 | contig 74844 bp, 79 predicted proteins | sample 612S2MmetaG_FD_120487 | JGI IMG/M metagenome (GOLD analysis project Ga0182013, IMG submission 120487) | Permafrost microbial communities from Stordalen Mire, Sweden - 612S2M metaG | ecosystem: Environmental > Terrestrial > Soil > Wetlands > Permafrost | place: Sweden: Stordalen | collected... | reverse complement strand
GTTTCCGGTTCGACAAGCAAGAGCTCTTCTTCGACGCCCACGCTGCGAGGATTCATCGTCCGACAATGCCCGCAAATCAGGCTTCCAACCCCGTCATCGGGCGGCCCGTTGCGCACCGGATTTCGTGGATGTTACACGGGCGGCCGTTCGGCCAGAAAGACCTTAGGATGCGCTGGCCGCCTGGGCCAGCCGGTCCGCTAGGGCGCGGAGCACGGGAACGAGCTCGGGCGGCTGCAGGACCTGGAAGCTGAAGCCCTTGAGGGCGACGTAAAGCGCCAGTTCCTCCAGCGAATGTGACTTGTGACGGGAGGCGTTCAGCCGTCCCCGTGGGCGAGGGAGGACGACAGCTCCCGGTGGGCGTCGGCCTGGCCGAGCAGGGTCCTCGCTTTCTGCTCAAGGGTCTGGACGGCGTCGGCGCCCGCGGCCCAGCGCAGCGGCGGTTCCCCGGCATCGATCAGCTGGATCAAGGCCCTGGCGAGCTTGGCCGGATCGCCGCCCTGCTGGCCGTTCATGCCACTCCACGCCGTGACAGTCTGCTTGGTCCGCTCGGTGTAGTCCTTGATCGAGGGTTCGGCGTAGCTGGTGGACTCCGGGGTCAGCAGTTCGGTGCGGAAGAAGCCGGGCTCGACCAGCATCGTGCGGATCCCGAACGGCGCAAGCTCGGGGGTGAGTGACTCGGTCCAGCCTTCGAGGCCGAACTTCGCGGCAGCGTAGGCCGAGCAGAACTCCTGCCCGGTGATTCCGGCCGTCGAGGAAATTACCACCACGAGCCCGGAACGCTGGGTGCGCATGACCGGCAGGACAGCCCGGGTGACGTTCAGCGGGCCGAACAGGGTGGTCTCGACCTGGGCCCGGAAGTCCTGCGGGGTGATCTCCTCGAAGAACCCGGCGTAGAAGTTACCCGCGTTGTTGACCAGGACGTCGATCCGCCCGAATCGCTCGACGGCGGCCTCGGCAGCGGCGCGGGCGCTGACCGGGTCAGTGACGTCGAGGACGGCGACTAGCAGGTTCTCGTGAGGGCCGAGCGCCCCGCTGACCCGCTGCGGATTCCGGCCGGTGGCCACGACGGCGTGCCCGGCGGCCAGGGCCGACCGTGCGATGTCCACGCCCATGCCCCGGCCGGCTCCGGTGACCAGAAAAACTCTTTTGTCAGTCATGTTCCGATGTCCTTCATGTCCGTGCCACCGGCCATCGGTGACATCACCAGGGAAGCCGGAGCGGGACGTGCGGAGAAGTCACTGCTGGAAGGTGTACTGACAGCCCACCCCTGAGGCCCGGATCTGTGCCTAGCCTGGAGATATGGACAACCGCGCGGAGATCAAGGCTTTCCTCAGCTCACGCCGGGCGAAGATCACCCCGGAGCAGGCCGGGTTGAGCGCGTATGCCCGGAACCGGCGGGTGCCGGGGCTGCGTCGCAGCGAGGTCGCCGATCTGGCCGGCGTCAGCGTCGAGTACTACGCCCAGCTGGAGCGGGGTGGCCTAGGCGGCGTTTCCGGCAGCGTGCTGGAAGCCCTGGCCCGGGCGCTGCAGCTGGACGAGGCCGAACACGCGCACCTGCTTGACCTCGCCCGCGCCGCCGGGCCCGGGGCCCGGACACGCCGCAGGACTCCTGCCCAGCAGGTACGACCTACCATCCAGCGCCTGCTCAACCTGATGACCGAGGTGCCGGTGATCGTGAACAACGCCCGCCTGGACCTGGTGGCCTCCAACCCCCTGGGACAGGCCTTGTTCGCACCCGTCTGCGCCTCCCCGAGGAGGCCGGCGAACCAGCCGGTCAATCACGCCCGGTTCACCTTCCTCGACCCCCGCGCCCACGACTTCTGGATCGACTGGGAACGCGCTGCCGACGACAGCGTCGCCCAGCTGCGCACTGAGGCTGGCCGTGACCCCTACGACCAGGCCCTCACCGGCCTGGTCGGCGAACTGTCCACGCGCAGTGAGGCTTTCCGCATCCGCCGGGCCGCCCACAACGTCCGCCTGCACCGTACCGGCCTCAAGCATTTCCACCACCCCGTCGTCGGTGACCTGCACCTGAACTTCGAGGTCATGGAACTGCCCGCCGACCCAGGCCTGTCCTTGCTCGCTTTCAGCGCCGACGCCGGCTCACCCGACGACGATGCCCTGCACCTCCGCGCCAGCTGGGTCGCCACCCATGACCCAACTGGTGTTCTCCGGGCACCCACCCAGACCTGAAGGATCTATCCACAAACCCTTACTGGACAGCCTGCTCTTAGCGCACTGCGATCGGAGAATCAGATGCTTAATCACGCTGTACGCGGGGCGCGGACGGTCTGAACCGGCGCAACCAAGATGCTAGAAGCGGTATGCTGCAGTGTCTGCGCTCGTAGCTCAACGGATAGAGCATCTGACTACGGATAGATTTTCGATCTACGCTGTGCTTACCTGCGAAAATCCTGATCGTCAATCTACGGTGTGCGCTAAATCAGATGCTTAAAAATTTGATCTTGTAAGCGCGTGTCTTGGGCCTTGTCCTCGGCTTCGGCAGAGGGTTGGAGAGCCCATGAATCGATCTCACAGGCGCGCGGAGGCTTGTGCTCCCGAGCGGCCGATTACCTTCCGGGCGGCCGAAGACCTGGGCGCGTTCGAGCTGGCACAGCTCTGGGCCGACTGTTCGGCGTGGAACCTCAACGAGCGGACGGCGTATGACGAGCTGGCCGAGCTGGCGTGCATGTCCGCGCTGGCCAAGTGGCTCGATCGGTGGCAGCCGATCGCGATTCATAGCGCTGTACTCGCGGGCGCGAGGATGGAGGCGATCGCGGGGGCGCTCGGCAGCAGCCTTCAAGAGGCGTTCGACTGCTGGCACGAGTGGGCGTTGCGCCAGCGCGATTTCATCATCGACAGCGAGCCCGGTATCACCGAGGATGAGTACGACGCGGTAGCACGGCGATTTGCGACGGTGGGGTCGAAAGGCAGGGTGTCCTGAATTCTTACAGGTCAAGCTTGGGGCAGGCTTCATGGATCAGGCCCTCGTCCTCGCTGTGCCGGGAGCGTGATTCGATCTTGATCGAGGAGGAGATAACTGCCGGATAGTAGCCAGCCCCTCAAATGACTATGCTCTGATCTGAGATGGTGTGAAGCGGGTCTTGGCCCGGAAGCTACTAATGGATAAAATTTTAAGGATTAGTCAGTCCGTCGGAAGAAGGGGCAACATGGCAGGCGAAACTCCTCTTAGTGATGTACGTTTCCTGACCGTGTCCGAAGTGGCGCTGGTCATGCGCGTATCTAAGATGACTGTATATCGTCTTGTGCACAGCGGCGAGCTAGAGGCGATTAGGGTTGGCAGATCTTTCCGCGTGACAGAGGCTGCGGTTAATCAGTACATGCGGGATGCGTTCTATACACCTGTTCGCATCTATCTAGCTGTCGGCGAAGATCCAGGTCTAGTCGAATTGGCAGTTTTTGAGCTGCTGGAAACTTATGGCTTCCAGGTGGAACGTCAAGGAATTCCAATAACGGGCTCATGGTTCCACAGGTTCTGGGTGCAAACTAAGGAGGCGGCACCCCCAGTGGAAGAATTGTTGGCAAAGCTGCAGCGTACGCTTGAGTTGCGAGAGCTAGATCACCCACAGTCCGAAGTCGACCTTAACCAGGCAGAAGCTGTTACAAGACTTCTCGGCGCGCTCTCTCCAGAAAGCGATGCACTGATGCAAATTGGTTCGCTTGTTCTCATCAAAGTCCAGAATAAGATTTTTGTTCGCACTCTTACCCAGGTTGAGCTTGTCTATTTCAATCGTAATCCAGCTCTATTTCAGGATCCAGCAAAAGCACTTCAAGTCCTTCAGGAAGGCAGGGTAAAGCAGCCTCCACCCACCATCGCTGCTGATGGGTTGAATCGTCTCTTATAGCGTGACATAAGCCTGATCTGTCTGGATGCTGGACGATATGGGTTTGTGGCTCAGCTTGCAACATTGCGCCAGCGGACTGTCTTGCGGTTGTTATGGATCTTTTGAACCGGGCGGAGCGCCGATCTCGCGCTCGGAGGTTCAACGAGCCTTGCGTGCGTTTCCGACTCGTTTGCGGAGGCGGAGCATGTGGGCGCGTAGGGCGTGTTCGGCCCGGCGTCGGCGCTCATCGATGGGTAGCTCGCCGTCGGGGTCTACCTCGCGTTCGAAGCGCTTGAGGAACGCTTCGCGGGCTGGGCGGGTGCGGGCGCTGCGGTCGGAGGTGCGCGCCCACGAGATTTCGGCTGCTATCCGTGCGTTGATGTTCTTGGTCACGTGGCATCACCTCCACTTGCTGTACGGGACGGGGTTTGTCTCGGCGTTTGTCTCAGCGGGCGTGTACGCGCGTTTACGTGCAGACACGCGCGAGGGGTGAGACGAGACAATGGGGTGAGACAACCGGTCATCGCGCGTCCTCGGTCGTGGTCGCGCGCCACCGTCCGCGGCTGACCTGGATGGCGCGGCCGGCCTGGGCGTGCTGGGCGAGGTGGCGGTACAGGGTCGCCCGGCTCATCGCGGTGAGGCGGATGAGTTCGGCGATGTCGGCTCCTTCCTCGGGTGCTGTGCAGAGCGCGAGCCAGAGCGCGCCTTCGGGTGTAGTGGTGTCGTGATCGTCCGGGGTGCCGACGCCCTCGCCAGCGTCGTCCTGGGTGTCGCCGGGGTCATGCCAGGCGGCGGGTTCGGCAGCGGGGCCGGGGATTGCGCCGCGCGACACGTCATCGAGCTGGGGCCGGCTCGTGGCGCAGCGCGCGACGGTGCGGGCTACGTCGTCGTCGGTGACGAGGTAGGCCCGGGCACGCCGGGGTGTGGTGTGCTCGGGTGCGGAGACGAGGAACTTGCCGGGTGCGTTGAGGGTGTGCGCGTGCCAGCCGGCGGTAAGCATGCCCTGGCCGAGGACCAGGTCCACGTCTTTGCGCTCGCGGACGCGGAAGCAGATCCGCATATCCATCTGCGAGCGCACCGCCCCCTGACCCATCGCCTTCTGCGTCGGCCGCTGAGTCGCGGCGATGAGCGTTACCGCGACCGCACGGCCCAGGCGCGCTATGGAGTCTGTCTCGCTCATTGCGGCGGGTGCCTCGTCGGCGAGTTCGGCGTATTCATCGATGACGATCACCAGCGCGGGCAGGTCTGGCGACGGTTCCCAGACTCGCCGGCCGGTTTCGGCCAGCCACGCGGCCCGGGCCTGCACGATGGCGACCGCGTCGGCGAGCAGCGCGGCGGCTTCGCCGGGTGTGGTGGCAAGGCGGTCGAGGCAGGGCGCCCAGGGCCTGAGTTCCATGCCTTTCTTGAGGTCGATCGCCCAGACGACCACGTCTTGGCAGGCGGCCAGGGTGCCAATAAGGACGTTGAGGCCGCCGCTCTTGCCTGCCCCGGTGGTGCCGGCGAACAGCGCGTGGCGGCGCAGGAAGGACACGCGGCACGGTTCGGCGTCCTCGAATGGCCCGAGGTCGACCGGCCGGGTTATGGATTGGGCGGACGGGCCGGGCCAGCTGATCGCCTCGGCGTGCGGGTCGGTGTCCAGCACCCGCAGTTCACATCGGTTGGCCTTATCGTCCCCGGTGGGGTACACGCGCAGCGCGCCGCGGAACGTGCCGAGCGCCGACTCGATCGCGGGTATCCGCGCGGTCACGTCCGCGATCGTCTGCCCGCGTGCCAGCCGAAGGCGTGCCCGCCAGCCCCACAGGTCCACGGTTGCCGACATGACCTGGGAGCCGAGCAGGCCGATCGCCTGGGAGATGTCCGGCCACGCGGCGAGGATGCGTTCCACGCGAACCTTGGCCCGTCGGCGACGGTGCCCCCACCAGGGCACCGCGAGGATGAGCGCGCCTACTCCCAGGACTTGCGGCATAGGTGAGGTGAATGGTCCGAAAAGGCACGCGACCGCCAGCCACTCGCCTGCCGCGAACGTGGTCGCGCTCGCGTAGATCCGTTCGGCGAGCGTAGCAAGGCCGATCCGTGCGCCGAAGGTGATCAGGGCCCATGCGGTTACGGCGGAGGTGGTCAGGAGATATGGCCACCAGTGCGGGTGTGTGGTGTGGAGCCACCAGCCGGCCCCGAGCGACGCGGCTGCCGCGGCGGCGGGTGCGAGTTCGGAACGGTATCGCCACGCCCAGTGGGCCAGGATCACTACGACGGGCGTCGGGAACTGGCCATCGGCGTTGATGACCATGATCGGCTGCAGGCCGCTGCGGCGGACGTGGCGCGCGTGCCTGCGCATCTGCCGGTAGCTGGTCATGTGCGCCGCCTGGTGGCGGCCGGGGCGCTGGGCGAGTCGAGTTCCGAGCGCAGATATCCGAGCGGGTTGTCTTCGCCGTCATCGTCCGCGCTGAGGGTCGCGCGGATCGCGGCGAGCAGGTTCGCCCGGTCCAGCCGCACCGCCTCGAGTTCGGCCCGTGCCCGGCCGAGTTCGGCGAGCGTGGCGGGGACATCGGCCAGCGCGCGGTCCACGTACCGCCACGCGCCGGCCAAGTTCGGCGTGACCGCCGCGAACCCGGCCATGAGGTCCCGCGCGATGTCGTTGCGGGTCGTGACTTCTGCGAAGGGGTTACCGGTCATCGTGGCTCCTCGCTCCGGTGGGCGAATGCCTGGGCGAGGCGTTCGGCGGCCAGGCGCCGGGCTGCTGGTATCAGTCATCGGACATCACCTCTTCCAGCGTTGAATTGGTCACGGCTTCTGCAGCCACTGGATGATCCCGGCGAGAAAGCTCCGGATTTGCGGCGCGGCGCTGGTCGCGGCCAGCAGGAAACCGAGGATCATGCAGACGATCGCGTGCCAGGCGCGCAGCCCCATATGCCGGTAGGCGACGTACGCGACGAGGGCGATTAGAGCGATGAGCGGAATTGATATGGTCATCTGGCATCACATCTTCCGGCCGTGGTTACGGCGGTTCGGGTTCTTGCGGGTTCGCCATGCCTTGCGCCGCATCCAGCGGGACCGGGCACGGCATTTCCGGCAGTTGATGTCGTGGCAGTGGCGGCCGGAATAGACGGCAGCGAAAAGGTCGGTCATCCTGCTCACTGGCCCTCCTCCGCGTGGTCGCGGGAATCGCAGCCGCGCGAACCGGTCAGCATTCGCCGGGAGAGCATTTCGGAACGGCCACGCGGTTGGCCGGTCAGGCGCTTTCCCCGGTCGCCCCGGCGGACGCCGAGGATGAGCAGGGCCAAGACGGTGGCGGACGCACCGGCCAGCAAGGCGACCACGCCGAGGATGACGTGCAAGAACATCACCGTCACTCCTCGTTGCTCTCGTCGGGGTTGGGGATGGCTACGGCGCGGTAGCGCACCGGTCCGAAGTCGCGTGCGGCGCTGTAGTGGCCGGCCGGGCTGCCGGCACTGCTGGCCGCCGCGCCGATCTGCTGGGCGATCACGTTGATTTCCGCGAACATCTCCGCGTTGCTCCCGCGGGCCGGGAGCACGATTACCTCGGCGTAGCGCGGTGCGGGCACGTCCGGGTTCCGGCCGAGGAAATCGGCGAGTTGACCCAATCCGGCGATAAACCGTTCGCGTTCTGCTGAATTAGCGTGGTAGATCATCGGGAATCACTACCTCGGAGCTGCGAGTTGCTTTCCATGCCTCGATTCCACCGGTAATCGGCCCGGTTTCCCATGCATTGGTAATGCAGCCGCAGCGCAACTCAGGGATAGGTGATGCACTCTTGATGCAAGCTAAATTTCGTCAGTGCAAGCTAAATGCAAGTCAATGCAACCGCAGTGCAAAACACGAATAAGGACATGCGGGAGCGCTGCTAGTCCGGCCTTATCCGGTTTAGCTCACTGGTCGATGCCGGGTCCGGGCGTCTGCGGGGGGCGCCGAGCGTTCCCAGGTTCGCCGGGTCAGTCGCCCGGTCGTGGCGCGGGAATCTCGGGCGCAGCTGCCGACTGGTAGGCGTCGAAGAAGTCGGCGACGCTGGCGGTCCCCCGGTACGGGGCAAGCTGGCCGGCGAGGTAGCGCAGGCGCGCGTCGGTCCGGGCGGATTTGGTGTGAGCGGCCAGGGTGGCCATCTGGGTGGCGATACCTGCCGCGTGCTCGATGTCGCCGAGCTGGACATAGTCCTCTGCGAGCCAGCTCAGATACAGTGAGTTCTCCCGGACAGATTCCTGGCCGTATCGCGCCATGGCACTTGTCAGCAGCGACTCAGCGCGGGCCGGTTTCTTTAGTTCCGTATAGCAGCGGCCGGCCATGATGTCGATTTCTTCCCGGTTAAGCCAGTAGAGCCAGTCCGGGTCCTGATCGCTCGGCCCTGCGGCGAAGCTCTCCTCGACCATTCCGAGCGTCCGCTCGCAGTCGCGCAGGTCACCAGATCGCGCGGCCGCCCAGGCGACCCGTTCGAGCAGCAGTGCACGTGTCACGGGCGTTGCGTCATGCCGGGCGCCCTGATACGCCGTGCGGGCAACGACCAGGGCCTCGTTCGGATTCCCGGTATTGGCGAGCTGATAGCTGAACGTGGAGATGATGTTGGCGGCCAGAGGCGCGTTACCCGCAGCGCGCGCGGCCAGGACTCCGCCCCGGACATGCCGGGCGGCCTCATCGAGCAGGCCGCCGTCACCGGCTACCCATGCGCCGAGCTGGGCAAGTTCACCGATGGCCGTGAGAACGCGGCGGGCCTGCTCCTCGGTGAGCGCGCCCTCGGAAAGCAGACGGACCGTTGCGGACATCTCGGTCTGCATGAGGTCCCGGCTAGCGGCACCTGTGATGAAATCGTCGGCACGCCGCAACTGGATAACCCGGTGCTCGACCGCGCTCACCAGCGCCTCGCCAATCCGCCGCCCAGCATTCAGCTCGATGACCTGCGGAGGGTCACAGATGAGCCACAGGTGCGCGAGCCGTTCGATGTCCTCGACCGCGGACCGCTCCAGCGCGGCGTCGAAGCTCAGCGACAGCCGGCGCGCGTCGTCGCCGGTCCACTCCGGACTGGTCATGTCTTCCAGTGAAACCGAAAACGGGCCTCCGGTATACGGCTGATCGCCGGGAGAATCCGCTGTTTCGCCTACCAGCAGGGAGAACTTTGCTTTTGCCCGGTCATCGGCCTGCTCCAGGGCGGCGTCGAGCACTTCTTGCATTTGCGGCTGCGGGATCATGCCGGGCCGGTTCCGCCAGTACGCGACCGTGCGGACCGCGACGCCCAGACGCTCGGCGAACGATTCGTTGGTCATGCACATGGCCTGCCGCAAGGCATCCGCCTCAGCGCCCGTCCACCGTGCGATCACCTGCATAGGCGATCGTCCTTCAAGCCGCCCGCGGCGATGGCAGGGGAAGCGCGGAATCCCGGCTCCGGCTCAGCGCGGACAGGCCCAGGGCGGAAGTAGCCGTCTCCAGGGTGCGCACCGAGCAGACGCCTTGGCACGTCTGGGCGTGCGTGTAGGCGGCCATCGGTCGCCCGCATGCCTGCGGTGGTCGCTGTCATTCGGCGTGCTGCCCGTTTCCCTTTGGTCGCTCGCCTGTCCCCTCACAGTGTGCCCTTTCATCACACTACGAAGTGGAACATGCCGAAAACGTCATTAGTTCGTCAGGAAACGGGGAAAGCCTGCCAGGCCACGGAGCGCCCACGGCTGGCCCGCCTCAGGGGTGCGCGCTTCCTGGTTCGCGCGGTGTCACGAAGGTGCCCCGGCCGTGGACGGTGACGATGATTCCTCGCTCGCGCAGCAGCGCCATTGCGTGCCGGACAGTGGTGTAGGCGACTCCGTATTCGTCGGCGAAGCTCCGCTCGCTGGGAAGTTTCCGCGTGATCTCGCCCTCGGTGATCCGCCGCTGCACGTCGTCCGCTACCTGGACATAGGAATATTCAGCCCCAAAGGGATCAATAGGACGCGCGGCCACAAGATCAACTTAGGATGCTCGCCGAGCTGTCAGAACACCAACTAGCTCTGTGAGCTATGAGAGCTATTAGTGCTCTGCTATCGTGAGAACGGCCCGGCAGGGTCGTTCGGTCGCCAAGACGCCCGTTTCCCGCGGCCCTGCCGGGCACCCTGGCCCAGGAGTCCGCCAATGAGCGATGGCACGAGCAACCCCATCCGGTACTTCGGGCAGCACGTCCGCAGGGCACGGCTCGCGGCCGGGTGGACGCTCGCGGAGTTCGGGCAGCGGATCGGTTATGACCCCGGGCAGATATCCCGTATCGAGAACGGCAAGCGCCCGCCCACGGAACTGTTCGCCCAGATGTGCGACCGGGCGTTTCCTGATCGCGGCGGGTGGTTCAGCGAGTTCTACGCCGAGTCCCGTACCTGGATCGCGACCCCGCCGTGGTTCCGCAGCTGGGTCGAGAACGAGCAGCACGCCGCGACCCTGCGCCTGTGGCAGCCATGCGTCCTCTCGGGACTGCTCCAGACCGAGGAGTACGCCCGCGCCATCCTGGCCGTCAACCCGGGCGTGACCGATGACCAGGTGAGCGAGCGTCTCGCCGCGCGGCTGGCACGTCAGGAACTCCTGACCCGGGATGACCCCCCGTCCGCATGGTTCCTGGTGGACGAAACCGCGCTACGCCGCCGCGTCGGCTCACCAGACATCATGGCCGCCCAGCTAGCCCACCTCGCGGGCGCAGCGCGCCTGCCGAATGTCACCATCCAGGTAGTACCGGACATCGAACACGCCGGCTTGCTCGGCGGTTTCGCGATCGCCGACCGTGCCGCGTATGTCGAAACCGCGGTAGCCGGTCAGGTGTTCGAGGACTCCGATATTGTTGCTGGGCTGCTCACTCGTTTCGATACGCTCAGGAGCGAAGCGTTCCGGGGGTCAGAGTCCCTGACCTTGATAGAGCGGATGTGCGAGGAATGGAAAGCAGCTGGCGAAAGAGCAGCTACTCAGGTGACAACGGCGGGGAATGCATAGAAGTCGCCTCAGCCGCCGGATCGGTCCTGGTCCGCGACACCACCGCCCGGAGCAGCCCCGCGCTCGTGTTCACCGCCGAGGCCTGGCGCGCGTTCATTTCGACGGTGGAGTGAGCCGCAGCCTCTAACCTTGCCGCACCGCGGGGCGCCCTCTCGCCAACCTGCGGGGCGCGGTATCCGCACGTCAGCCGGGATGTTGGCTTGCCAAACGCGCCTGCGATTTGCCATCTGACACCGCTTGTCTACCGATCGCCTCTCCGACCGTGCAGGCTCCGACCACGGAGGTACGGAAGGAACGAAGCCCATGGCAAGGACAGCGGTAGAAATCGATCCGCAGCTGATCGCGTTCATGCTGCCGAGCATCCCGGAATCAGTCCCGATAGCACGCTTCCACATCCGCGCCGCGCTCAGCTTCCACCAGCTAGACGAGTACGCGGACGACGCGGCAATTGTCACGTCCGAGCTGGTCACCAACGCGATACAGCACGCCTGCGGCGGAGACGGCACGGGAACAGTCAGGATCACCCTCCTGCGGGTCCGGAACCCGGAAGCCGTGACCGTCGTCGTGACGGACTCCTCGACAGAAGGCCCCGTGACACGCACGACGCCGGACGGCAGCGAACGGGGCCGAGGACTGCGGATTGTCGATGAGCTGTCCGACTGCTGGGGGTGGAACCCGGAAGACGGCGGGAAAGCGGTCTATGCGGTGCTCGCGAAGCAGGCGGGCGCGTGATGGGAGGACGGCGCGGCGTGGCGGGCAAGATCCCAGGGGAGCAGTGCGCCATCGTCGGCGTGAACATCCGTGTCCTCCGTCAGCGCAGGGGATGGACCCAGGCGAAGCTCGGTGAGCTGGTGGGCTGGCCGAGCGCCTCCACCGTGTGCGCCGCCGAAGGTCACCGCGACGGCCGACAGCGAGGATTCACCACCGAGGAGATTAGGCAACTGGCCGCTCTGTTCGGCGTCTGCCCTTCACAGCTCACGGCACGGTGCGCGAACTGCGGCGGCCATCCGCCAGCCGGATTCGCCTGCCTGGCCTGCGGAGCCACGCCCGGCAGTGACCAGTCGGCCGCGTCCGCTCTTGCCTACCCGGGCCGGCAGGGTCGAGCGGCGGCGTGCGGATGAGTACGCGGGTCAAAGGTGCGACGGTTCTGGTCACGGTGACTGCTCACGCCACGCTGAGCGCTGGGCCTGTGCATTTCTCGCTGTCCGCGCGCGAGGGACCGGCGCCGGGGACCTGGCGATACAACCTCAACGACGGCAAGGACGCCCGCGCGGCTACCGGGCGCGTCGCCGGGATGACAGATCACATGGACGTGCTCAGGTATGCAGCCAGCATCAGCGCGGCCGGATACGAGCCAGGAACGGTCGAGAGAGGCTTGCTTGAGCAATTCGCCGATGGTGACATGGGGTGACAGGACTGCGAGCACGCTGGGGAACGATTCCTGCACCAATGTGCCCAGCTAACGCAGGGCTCGGCAGTACCTCTGCTGAACAGCATGCTTTCAGCTGCGTTCGGGTCCGCCATCGGTAGATGTCGATCCCGTTTTGCTCCCAAAATCGGATACCGAGAGATACGGACCGCAGACCCTAACCCACCAGATGCCACATGACCTGCGGCTTCGTGATTGGGGTAGCCGGGTTTGAACCGGCGGCCTCTTCGTCTGAAGCCAAGTAACGGTGCGGGCTGCCAGGGCTGCGGCATGCCTGACTTGGGAAGTACCGTCCGTCGATGTCCGCTCGCGTCCACTGCTGTCGGTGGTGATTGTTACTCACTTGGTTACTCGGTCGCTCGCGAATCGATGGCGCGAGCGGTTGCTTATAAAATCGTCTGGAGCCAGCTTGCGACAGGTCATATTGCAGTTCACCGGCAGGACAGATGCTGTCGTGGTTGACCGCCTTTCACCTTCATCGCTCCCCCGATCGGGCACGCAACGGGCGCGGTCCGTGGCCCGGGTCTGCTACTGCTCCTATGAAAGTCGATTAAGCTTGAAAGAGACCGATTATCAAGATCACGACTGTGATCGTTGCCGTAAATGCGCCGCCGCCCTTCAGGATCGCGGTGGGTACCTTGTCTCCACTGAGCCAGGCTAGGATGCCCGCGCTTGCACCCACGAACAGCGCGAAGACTATACCGATTGCTAGCCAGACTGGTACCAGCCGACCTGCGGTGGGCCCACTAGAAGATCCAGGCATCAGATCCCCAGTGTCTCGATATCACGTATCAGCGAACCGGCTGATTTCATGGAGTATGCTCCCTGCGTTGGAGGTGCGACAGGACGGTGCAGCAAACCGTCAAGGGCGTTATCTATATGTTCGCGAGCGGGCAGTCGCTTCCGGTGCCACGGGTCAACAAGTTCGGAGTTTCCATTGCGCCGATAATCTGGACGAACTACCTGTCTGCGTATTGCCTTTTGTGATTGATGACGTTCGAGATCGTCATCTGCGACACGCTGAAGATTCTGCCCAGTTCTTGCTGGGTGAGGTGTTCTGACGTGTACATACGGCGAATCTTGTGTGCTTCGCTATCTGATAGGAGAGGATGATGTGAAGGCACGATACCCTGGACGATGCCCCAGATCCCAGCTTGCGTCATGTGGTATTCGCGTGATAGCTCGCGCTGGGTCCATAGCCCGGTCTTGTACTTCGCGCAGATTTCAGTCTTGGCTTCTTCTGTCTTGTGCGTCTTTGGTTGCGGAAACCCGGCTGCTAGCCTTTTGGCTGTCCAGCGCCGCTGGCTGTCGGCTCGTTTTTCATCTCTGCAGGTACCGCAGATTGGCGTGCCGTCTCTGATGTGCTTGGCGTAGCCGCTTGTAGTACCGCATTCTGCCACGCGGTCGTACCGCTTCCATCGGTAGCTACGTGAGGCTCCCCGCAGTGTGGCTGACAAGTCACGAGCCTCGATCCAGTCATCAGCAGGCACGGCAAAGATCTGCTCAAGGGCAGGTGCTATGAGAAGGATCGTTGACCGGACTGGCACATTCTCGCCGTCACGCCAGCGCCTGAGCGTGTTGACCATGATCCCCCCGCGGCCGGAGAGCTTGCCAATTCGAAATCCAAGCTCGCTCAGTGTCTCGGCGTAGCGTTGCTTCTTGGGCCGTTCTTGCTGGCTGCGCTTCCACTTCCTCGGTCGGCGTGGGCGGTTGTCCAGGGCAACCGAGAACAGGACGTCGAACGGGAGGACCTCCTGTTTCCGGCTGGTCACCTCTACTCAGCCTCGGTGACCGTGAAGGCAATGTTGAGGCGTCCGCGCCAGAGGTTGCTCTCTGGCTCACCTACAGTCGAGCCAGGCGGTGGTGTCGCGATGAGCGTGACCTCGCCATTCTCGAAAGTGATCTTGCCGCGGATCACGCCGTGCTTGCCATCACTGATAGCAAAGCCTGCTGATCTGTTGTAGTCGTCGGCGGCAGGCAATGCATCTGGCTCGGTGATCTCACCGATATCGCGGCGAACCTGCTGGACGATATCGTGCATCTCCTGGGTGGTGACCACAGCCTTACTGCCTGTGCCCGTTGGGTCAGCGATCACCTTGAACCGTGTCTCCGGGTCCTGGATTCTGGTCGCCTCAGCGTGAGCCGTCCACGGCAGGCTCGGGTTCCACTTGTCGTCTGGCACCAGGCGTGCGACCTGCATGCGCTTCTGGTAGGTGGCCAGGGTGCGGTAGAGCCGCGAGCCCTTGGGGTGGCGCTTAACCAGCCGCCGCAAGTCGTCGTCGTTGGCCTGGACCTCGATCAGGTACCTGCCCTGGCGTACCAGCGTGTCGTCGAGCTTGCCCTTCTGCTGCTCCTCCTCCTCAAGCAGCTTGTCCATCCTGATCTCGAACTCTTCTGTCAATACATCGCTTCTCATCTGCCCCTGCCTCTTCTCTGTCTCAGGTAGTAGGGGTGACCCCCGGGTCACTGCTCCCAGACCCCTCCATCACTGCTCCCAGACCCCTCCCACACTACCCCCCGACCCCCCCTTGTCAAGTCAGTGCCTTGAAGCTGACGCCCTTGAGGCAGTGACCGTGAGCTAAGCAATCGGAAAGCGGCAAAACGGCTGGTACGGTGCCGGAGTGCGTGACGTGTGGGCCTGTAGCTGAGTCTCTGGAGCTAGCCGAGGCGAAGCTAGCGACAGGACCTAATACCGCAATTCGATGACTTAGAGTTGTCGAAAGGGTACTCTTAGTACATGACATATGGACTGATGGTGATGCGGCGTGCAACCCTCGACACCTGGCAGGTGTACCGGATCGACAACCCACTACGGGAGCCAGGGACCGTGGTTGGTACTACTGGCCCCCTAGCGGGTTCCGTCGCATCTTGGGAGGACCTGAAAGCTCTAGCTGCTCGGGAAGGGGTTCAATCTCACCAGATCGACGGTGAAGGGCTGACCGAAATGCAGGATCAGTTCGGTCCCATGTCTGAGTAGCTACACTTCTCGCCCGTCCTCCTGATAGGTGCCGAGGTCTTGCGCGGCGAGAGGATGCTAGGCACGGAGGACGGGCCAGGCCCGGTCTTGCAGGCGCGGCCATCGACGTGGCGTTACGGCGGGTACGGCCGACCTGCGGAAAGCGGGGCAGTCGACCTGGCGGCGGCGCGTACCCGTCAGGGCTTCCGCCCGAGAGGGCGCGACCATGGCCGCCGCCCCCGAGCCGGACAGTAGCCCCCACCGCCCCCGCTTTGGTCCTGGCGGTGGTGCCCGCCTCAGTCACACATCCCCGCTCGATGACATCGCGGTTCCTGCACGCGATCCGGGCCTAAGCCCGGCGCTTGGGGTGCCGAAGGCGCGCGCCCTTGAAACCGTCAAAGAAAGTTGGCGCATTGGCTTTTGTTGCGCTCGGTCTGGACACTCGTTGGGTCAGATGCGATCGCCTGGGCTGAGGCGGGCATGGGCGTTGTGCGCCCGGGCGATCCCGCGTTGCTCGGTGTACTCGCGGACCATGTCGTAGGTCTTCCAGCCCGTGATGTGCATGAGGTCGTCGGTGGACCCGCCCGCCGCGAGCCAGCTGTCCGCGAATGATCGCCGGAACCTGTGCGGGTGGACGTTCTGGATTCCCGCCTGCTCGCCCCGGCGCCCAACCATGTCGCGGACACCGGAGTCCGTCATGCGCGCCGTGTTGTGTCCTTGGACGCCAAGCCAGAGCCACGGAGACGATGTCTGCGAATGCCGTGCCCGCGCTCGTATGTACTTGTCCAGTGCTGCGGCCGACTTCTTGCCGATCGGCACCCAGGTCTCGTCCCCGCCTTTGAGACGGATGCGGAGCCGTCGCTGGGCTAGGAAGACATCGTTCGCCGACTCGTTGTCTGGGTCGAACCGCAATCCAGCCAGACCCGACACCCGTAGCCCGGTGTCGATGAAAACACGCATAATCGCGGTGTCGCGGCGATCCACGAACGTCGCACCCGAGCACGTCTTCAAAAGCCGTGCTAGCTCCTCTTCGGTGAAGAACGCCTTCGCTTTCTTGGTGACCTTCGGCGCTTCCACACGGTCCATGGGGTTCGGGTTCTCGCGCTCGCCTTCGCTGGCGAGCCAGCCGAAGAACACGCGGATGTTGCGGAAGTGGACCGCCGCGGACGCGGCCGACGTGCGCTGTTCCTCGGCGAGCAGGAACGCGCGGATGTGCAAGGCGTCCACGTCTTCCACAGAAGCGGGCATGTCCTGGTCCGCCAGGAACCGGCAGAACGCCCGGACGGAGTCGGTATAGGAGCGGACAGTGCGGGAGCTCTTGGCGGCGGCATCGAGCGCTAGCTGCCACGAGGCGATGAACGTACTGAGCGCCGGGCCGGACCTAGCGGCGGCGCGCCGCGTCCGGCTGCGTCGCGCTTCACGCATGCTGGTCACGGATGAGCTGGCCTCGGATGACATGGGTTCCTCCCGGTCACCGGTGCGACCGCGCCCGCCATGCCCTACCCTTGATGGGTAGGCACGACTGTGATGGGCGACGAATCAGACGCTCTATCCACGCTGTGCTTATGTGCTATCGTAGCAGATACCTGCGAAACCGCAGGTAGGACAACTCAAGAGCTGCGCTCGTAGCTCAACGGATAGAGCATCTGACTACGGATCAGAAGGTTGGGGGTTCGAGTCCCTCCGAGCGCGCCCAGTTCAGAAGCCCGTTGCCCGCCTGGGACCTTCTTGCGAACCCGGATGCCGTTTCGGGACGCACCAGCCGCGCATGTCCTCCCCCAGCTCCTGGCCGCCCTCAACGGCATCACCGGCGCTCACGTTAACTGGCCCGACTCCAGGGCCTCCATGAGTGGGAACGCAAGCCCTTGGACTGGCCGAAGAACGAGGCCAGCTCGCACGCCAGGGAACCACTACATCAACAGCCAGCGGCCCCCGCGTAACAGGATTAACCTGCCACGGAATTCGACGCGACCGGTCACCTCTAGGGCGATGACGAGGGCGAAGACTGCGAGGATGAGGAGCGCCACGAGTAGCCTGGTCATCCGGCTCGCTTGCGGTTTTTTTTGATGAGGGCGCAGGTGTGGCTTGTTACTCATCGTGTTCCCCTGATGGAACGGCATCGATCGAATCGTAGATGACTCAGGCTGACGGACCAAGGGCCCAGTGGCGCCGCCTCGCTTGCGGGGGCCATGTCGCTCACAGGAGCGAAGCGACCTTGTGAACCTTCGGTAGTGCCTGACGGCCTTGCTTCAAGGATCTTGGCGCCCGCGGGGGGGGGAACCGGGAAGTGCGGGCAGCCTCTAGCCGAGCCAGACGAAGCAGGGCAGGGGCGATATAGGTAAAAGATGCAACCTGAACGACACGGAGAGATTGCCGCCGCCACAGCGTTTCGTGCCCAGCTCGGGCATGTCTTCTGGATCGGCGGCGGGAGCGGCGCGGGCAAGTCAACCATCGCCCGCCGGGTGGCAGACCGGCACGGCCTGCGTGTGTACGCCACTGACGACGTGATGGCGGACCATGACAGCCGCTTCAGGCCGCAAGACGCCCCCTTGCTGAGCAGCTTTAAGGCTATGGACATGGATGAGCGATGGGTGAACCGATCTCCAGAGGCCATGCTGGAGAGCTTTCACTGGTTCCAGGGGGAACTGTTTGGCCTGATCGTCGAAGACCTGCTGCGCCTCCCCGCGGAATCCGGTGTGATCGCCGAGGGTTTCCGGTTGCTGCCGCGCCTGGTGAAACCTCTGCTGGCCAAGCCTGGTCACGCCGTTTGGCTTTTGCCGACGCCCGAGTTCCGCCGGGCCGCGTTCGCCAGCCGGGGCTCGCTGTGGCAGATAGCCGGCAAGACCAGCCATCCAGAAAAAGCCCTGCGCAACCTGCTCGAACGTGACCAGATGTTCACCGGGCTGCTCCGCGAGGAAACGAAACACCTCGAACTGCCTGCCATCGAGGTCGGCACCATGCTGAGCGAAGATGACCTGACCGAGCGGGTGACGGAAGTGTTCGGGCTCTGAAGGGGGCGGGCGAAGCGGCCGAATTAGGCCGCAGATTCGTTGCAGGTCAGGTGCGCGTTACGACCGTAGTCGTCTCACAACTCGCCAGCCGGCTGGCATGCTCTTGCCTATGATCGATGAGGGCAAGCGGCGCCGGGATGTCCTGTCCGGCCCGTGGCCGCATCAGCAGCCCCGGTATGCAGACGCCAAGGCAAGCCTGCATGGCAGCCTGCGTGAGGTGCGCGAAGTGCTGCTCTGGAAGCTCGCAGGGCTCTGTGAGTATGACATCCGCCGCCCGCTGACCCCCACCGGGACGAACCTTCTCGGCCTGGTCAAGCACCTGTCGATCGGCGAGGCCAGGTACTTCGGAGAGGTCTTCGGGCGTCCGTTCCCCGAGCACCTTCCCTGGTGGGACGCCGACGCCGAGGACAACGCCGATATGTGGGCCACCGAGGAGGAGACACGCGCCGAGATCGTTGACCGCTACCGGCGCGTGTGGGTACACGCGGACGCGACGATCGACGCCCTCGACCTCGACGCGCGCGGACGGGTGCCCTGGTGGACGTGGAGTCCCGACGTCGTGCTTTTCAATATCCTGGTCCACATGCTCACGGAGACGAGCCGGCACGCCGGGCATGCCGACATCCTGCGCGAGCAGCTTGACGGCGCAGCCGGAACACAGGCCGAAGGCTCGAACCTGCCCGAGCACGACACGGACTGGCGGGAGAACTATCGCGCGAGGGTCGAACGGGCCGCAAGGGCGGCCGAGCCGGACAAGCCTTGACTGCGCCGGTGCTGCCTGGCCTCACTGATCCTGTGATCCTGCGGGATGGCCGGGCTGAGTGCTCCGCTGGCTGGCTCAGTCTGCGGCAGAGCTAGCCGATGTGTAGGAGAGTATCGCCTCCACCACCTGGTCGAGGGGCTGCCTGGCGTCGATGGGGACCGCCCCGAATGCGCGCAAGCGGGCCTGCAGCTCCGGCAGCTTGCGGCATAGGTATTCACGAGTATCCCCGATGCGGCCCCAGTCGTTGTTCTGACGCGCATCTATTCGTGCCAGCATGGTGGGCTCATCGATCTCCAGTAGGAACACCTGAGTGAAGCGGTCGGCCAGCTCTTGCTCGTTGTCCGCTCCGCCGCAGACGTACAGTGTCGCTGGTGCTGCAGCCTGGATCAGTTCGTCCAGGCGGGCCGGATTCCATGCCCAGCAGTGCTGGGAAAGCCAGGCAATGCCGGGCTCTTCCGGCTCTTCCGCTATGTTGCCGGAAGCGTCAACGGAGCGCGCTAGCAACGGGTCGTCGTCGGCATCGATGGCGGCCAGGCCGCGGCGGGCAAGCACGGCGGCGATGGTGGTCTTCCCGGCGCCGGAACAGCCTGTGATCTGGACAACGCTCATCGGTGTCTATGGTCGGCCAGCTCTGATGGCGGACGCAAACGAGTTTATGCCCTTCTACGACACCTGGGCCCGCTACGCCGAGGAAGACGCGGCCCAGGCGCTCGACCAGTTCCTTAACACCCGCCTGGGCCGCAACTCCCGAGGAGACCCGGTGACCAGGACCCGCACATCTGGCCCGACGATCTCAACGCCAGGTATCTCGAACTGACGATGACCCGCCAGTCCTGATCAGCCGCGGTGCCCTTTTACAGGCCGACGTCACGCTGACGCATGTCGGCGGCGGTCTCCCGGCGCACGAGCAGGCGCGCGTCGCCGTCCCGGACAGCGACGACTGGCGGCCGCCCGACCATGTTGTAGTTGGACGCCATGGAGTGGTGGTAGGCCCCGCTGCAGGCCACGGCGAGCAGGTCGCCTGGTCTCGTCCCGACCGGCAACGCCACGTCCGCGGCCAGCACGTCGCCGGCTTCGCCATGCCGCCCGACCACGGTCGCCAGCTGGGCCGGGTCCGCGGGCCGACTCACCGCGCGCACCGAGTAACGGGCCTCGTAGAGAGCCGGCCGCGGGTTGTCGCTCATCCCGCCGTCGACGGCCACGAAGGTGCGCAGGCCGGCGAGATGCTTGACGCTGATGACCCGGTACAAGGTGACCATCGCCCGGCTGATGATCGCGCGGCCGGGCTCGAGGGTGAGCCGTGGCACCGGCAGGCGCAGCGAGGCGCAGGCGCCGCGGACGGCGGCGCTGATCCGCGCGGCGAAACCTGCCAGGTCCAAGTCCGGGTCGTCCTCGGTATAGGGAACGCCGTGACCGCCGCCGAGGTTGAGTTCGGGCAACGTCACGCCATGCTCGGCATAAACGGCCGCCATGAGCCCGGCCAGCCTGCGCGCGGCGACCTCGAACGCTTCCGGCCGGGTGATCTGTGAGCCGAGGTGACAGTGCAGCCCGGCGAGCCGTAGCTCCGGCTGAGCCAGGATCCGTCGGACCGCGTCGGCGGCGGCGCCGGTGCTGAGCGAGAAGCCGAATTTCTGGTCCTCGACGCCGGTAGCCACCTCCGAGTGCGTGTGCGCGTCGACGCCTGGGGTGACGCGGACTAGAACCCGCTGACGCGCTCGGGCCAGCGGCTGCGCCAGCGCCGCGATCCTGGCGATCTCCCCGGCCGAGTCCACCACGATCCGCCCGGCGCCGTAGGCCATCGCGGCCCGCAGGTCACCGGGCGTCTTCGCGTTTCCGTGCAGCAGGATCCGGTCCGCGGGAAAGCCGGCCGAACTCGCCACCGCCAGCTCACCCTCGGAGCAGACATCCAGGCTGAGCCCCTCCTCGTCGACCCAGCGCACCATAGCTCGGCATAGGAACGCCTTACCTGCGTAGGCGATCTCCGCATCACCGAACGCCTGCCGGTACGTGCGGCAGCGATACCGGACATCGTCCTCATCCAGCACGTAGGCCGGCGTGCCGTAGCCCGCGGCGATCTCGGTCAGCCTCACCCCGCCGACCGCTATCCCGCCGCCGGGCAGCGCGCGCGTGGTGAGCGGCCAGATTCGCGGGGACAGGTCGCCGTGCTCAGGCAGGTCGGCCGTGGCCGATCCGGCCAGCCGGCCCTCGCTGTCAGTGATCGCCATCGAACCTCCCATGGCCGGCTGTCCGGGCCAGTGAGGGCAGGAGGCCCGCGGTCTCCTGGCCGGCCACCTCGCGCAGCACCAGGGCGGACGACGTCACTTCGGTCCCGCCGCAGTCGCGCAGGCAGGTCAGCACGCCGTCCAGGTCGGCGACCGCCCGGCACACGACCAGCAGCTCATAGTCCACCTCGCCGGTTACCTGCCATCCGTACCGCACGCAGGTGAGCGTCCGCACGTACTGCTCGAACCCGCGCCGGGACGCGGCGGGGGCCAGGCGGACGCGGACGACCGCCTGCACAGGGTCACCCACGATAACGGCCTTGGCCGCCGGGGCGGCCGCGACCAGCAGGCGGCGCGGTGGCCGCTTCCGGCGGTGCGGGGCGGTGACCGGTTCCGCGTCTTCGTTATGTGCCACATCTCCATGGTGGGCACGCCGGGGGGTACGGGAAAGGATCCTCACACACTCCTGACACCTCGGCGCCCATTGCTCGCGCAGCGCATGCGGGCACGGTCTCGATGCGGCTGAGCAGCCCCTCCATGTCGGCCGGGCTCACGAAGTGAGTGTCCGCCCACAGCTCTCGCAGCACAGCGTGCCTGGCACGTCGCAGATGTTCAGGGATACCGGCACCCGGGCCAGACAGATGTTAGAGCAGATCGAACTCGTTTCCTTCCGGGTCGGCCATCACCATATGGTCGGGCCTGCCCGGCTCTCCATCTTCGCGTATTACCGTCGCGCCCGCGGCCGTCAGTCGCTCGACCACCTCGATCACCCGGGGCCACCGGACCTCCCAGGGCACATTGTCGCGACCGCCGCCCACCTGAACATCCAGGTGTACCCGGTTCTTCACCACTTTCGGCTCTGGCACCTTCAGGAAGGACAGGCTAGGGGCAACCCCGTCCGGATCAGACAGGTATGCGCCGTCGTCCCACTCCTCCTCCGGGATCCCGTGGTGCGTTAGCCATTCCTCCCAGCTCGCGAACCCTCCGGGCGGCAGTGCCCGCACGTAGCCCAGTGCCAGCGCCCAGAACTCTGCCAGCCTCGCCGGGTGCGCACAGTCGATCGTCAGACTCCACCGGTTGCCCATGACCCTCCTACGTCAACACCGCCCGACTGTACTGCGCGCGGCAGGACACCGCAGCTAACCTTCGGCGCGGTGATCAGGAGAGAAGGACGCTCGGGCCGGTCATGCCCCTGACGGCCATGCCGACCGAGGCGCGGACGACGTCGGCCAACGGCGTGGACAATCCGGTCTGGCGGAGCCAGTGCAGGACGGCGACTCGCTCGGCGGCCATGGCCACGCCGGCCAGCAACAGCGGTTCGAGATCGTTTTCCCCGGTGCCGATGCGACGGGCGATCACCTCGGCCAGTGCCCGCTCGCCGACCGCCAGGGCCTTCAGATACTCGCCGTGCAGCGCCGGCTCGGCGGCCACCAGGGCGCGGAACCCATCCAGCCAGTTCTCAGGCAGCCCCGGCTGGCCGCCCGGTCCGTAGAGGCCGGCCACGACCTCGACGAGGGCATCGGCGAGTGACTCGCCCGCCGGGCGCCCGGCCAGCTCGCTGGCCAGCCGGGCACCTCGCAAGGTGGTCGGCCAGACGATCGCCGCCTCCTTGCTCGGGAAGTAGTTGTTGAACGTCCGGGTCGACACCCCCACCGCCTCGGCGATCTGCGGGACCCGCACACTGGCCAGACCCGCCGCCTTCGCCAGCTCGAAGGCGGCGAGCGCCAGGTCGAGGCGGACCTGCTCCTTCTGCAGCTCCCGGCGGCGCATGGGCCCATGACCCGGGGCGGTAGGTGCGTATGGCATGGCTTCACCATACCCAAACTTGCGCAACAGGCAAAAACTTCTCAAGAAGAAGAAATTGCGTGCTGCGCTAACGGCCGGCCGCCCGGTCAGCCGGCATATGCCGGTGCCCGCGGCGGAACCCGGCACAGCAATCAGAGCCTGTTCCTGATCGGCGCGCTGCTCGCCGCCCAGGGCTCGGCCGCCGTCCTCATGCTCGCGGGCGGCGGCTGGGGTCAGGCTCCGGAGCGGGGCGGATTGGCACGTAGCTGCGCGAGGACCGCGGGATCGCCGGCCGCCACGTCGATGATCTTGGTCCGGCTCGACGCGCCGGCGACCAGGGTCACCGCCCGGCGGGGGACGCCGAAGGCGCGGGCCACCGAGGTCAGCGCCGCCTCAGTCGCCCGGCCGTCCACGGCCCGCGCGCTGACCCGGACGATCAGCGCGCCGCCCTGCTCACCGCCGATCCCCGGATGGACGGCGCCAGGGCGCACCCAGATCGTGATCCGCACCTGACCAGTGTGCGGCTCGGCGTGGCGGGTCCGGACGGGAACGGTCGGCTTGGCCGGCTCAGAGCTCGTCGAAGACCAGGACAGTGTGGGTTGACAGCACCCCGTCCATCGTCTGCAGCCGGTCAAGCACGAGGGCGCGCAGGCTCTCGGCATCACGCGTGCGGACGAAGAGCACGATGTCATTCTCTCCGGTCACCAGCTGACCGTGCTCAATCTCGGTGATGCGGGCCAGCTCATGCCGTACGTCTTTCCACGAGTGCTGCCTGATCCGCAGGTAGATGTGAGCCGACAGGGACGGCCCGATGCGGCGCGGGTCGATCACCGTGGTAAAGCCGGTGATCACTCCTTCCCGCCGTAGCCGCTCGACCCGCGCGTAGCATCCGGCCCGGGAGATATGGACGCGCTCGGCCAGGGCCCGCATGGACAGCCTTCCGTCCTGCCTGAGCTCCTCCAGTAGCCGGTAATCGGTCTGATCCAGGGCGACCACCTGTCCAGCGGTCACCGTTTCTAGCTGATCCGTGAGGTCCATTTGTCCAAAATGCTAAATCTATAATAGGTAGCTGTCTACAATTTTACGGCTAATCTAGATATATAGCGAAACGCAGCGCATGATCGGTGCCAGTTGTACTAACTGCCGAGGAGTGCGTGTGGCGACCAGCCCGATGACGCCCGAATGTCTTCTGCCTGGACCGACTCCGGTCGCGTTGCTCGACGCGGCTGGCCAGGCCATCCCCGGCGACAGCCTGGACATGCCCGGTGACCAGGTTCTGCTGGCCTTGTACCGGATGATGGTGCTCGGCCGCCGGTTCGACACCCAGGCGATCGCGCTGACCAAGCAGGGGCGGCTCGCGGTCTATCCCTCAGCGCGCGGGCAGGAGGCGTGCCAGGTCGGTGCGGTCGCGGCCTTGCGCCCGCAGGACTGGCTGTTTCCCACCTACCGCGATTCCATCGCGCTCGTCGCGCGGGGCGTGGACCCGGTTCAGGTCCTGACCCTGCTGCGCGGTGAATGGCACAGCGGTTACGACCCTTACGACCTGCGGGTCGCGCCCCAGTGCACCCCGCTGGCCACCAACACCCTGCACGCCGTGGGGATGGCCCGCGCGGCCGCGATCAAGGGCGAGGATATGGTCGCCCTGGTCATGCTCGGAGACGGCGCGACCAGTGAGGGTGACACGCACGAGGCGCTGAACTTCGCGGCCGTCTGGAAGGCACCGGTGGTGTTCCTGGTGCAGAACAACGGATACGCGATCAGCGTCCCGCTGGCCAAGCAGACGGCGGCTCCCTCGCTGGCCCACAAGGGCATCGGTTACGGAGTGCCCGGGACGCTGGTGGACGGGAATGACGCCGCCGCGGTCTACGCCGTGGTGCGGCGCGCGGTGACAGCCGCCGCGGCCGGTGCCGGACCAGCTCTCATCGAGGCGCTCACCTACCGGGTGGAAGCTCACACCAACGCCGACGACGCGACCCGCTACCGCTCTCGCGAGGAGGTCGACAGCTGGCTCGCCCGCGACCCGGTCACGCGACTGGGCGAGCACCTCGGCCGCCGCGGACTGCTCGCCGCCGCCGCCGTCGCGGCGCTTGAGGCCCAGGCGGAGGCGGAAGCGGCCGCGCTGCGGCAGCGCATGAACTCCGGCACCCGTCCCGATCCGGCTGACCTTTTCCGGTACGTCTACGCCAAGCGGACGCCGGAGCTGCGCCGGCAGCAGCACGAACTGGCCGCCGAGCTGGCGGACCTCGAGGAGGCGGGGAACCCATCATGACGACGACCGCTGAGCAGGACCGGGCGCTGGCGGCCGGGCAGGCCGTCACGATGGCGGGTGCGCTGAACCAGGCCCTGTCCGATGCGCTGAGCGAGGATGACACGGTGCTCGTCTTCGGCGAGGACGTGGCGACGCTCGGCGGGGTGTTCCGGATCACCAGCGGGCTGGCGGAGGCGTTCGGACAGACCCGGGTGTTCGATACCCCGCTGGCCGAATCCGGCATTGTCGGCACCGCGATCGGCATGGCGATGAATGGCCTGCGCCCGGTGGTGGAGATGCAGTTCGACGCCTTCGCCTACCCGGCCTTCGAGCAGATCACCAGCCACCTGGCCAAGCTCCGTAACCGCACCAGGGGCCGGGTGGAGCTGCCCATCGTCATCCGGATTCCCTACGGTGGCGGCATCGGCGGAGTAGAACATCACTGCGACTCATCCGAGGCCTACTACACGCACACCCCCGGCCTGCGGGTGGTCACCCCCGGAACGCCGGCCGACGCCTACGTCCTGCTGCGGCAGGCGATCAAGAGCCCGGATCCGGTGATCTTCCTGGAGCCCAAGCGCAGGTACTGGTCCTCCGAAGTCGTCTCCGCGCAGGCTGACGTCCCGCTTGATCGCGCCGTGGTGCGGCGCTCCGGCTCCGATGTCACGCTCATTACCTACGGCGGCGCGCTGGCCACCACGCTGGAGGCCGCCGAGGCCGATGACCGCAGCGCCGAGGTGATCGATCTGCGGAGCCTGGCGCCCTTCGACGACGAGACGGTCATCGCGTCAGTCAAGCGCACCGGCCGGGCCATCGTCGTACACGAGGCGAGCCGCTTCTGCGGCTACGGCGCGGAGGTGGCGGCGCGGGTGTCCGAGCAGTGCTTCCACTATCTCGAGGCGCCGGTCCTCCGGGTGGCAGGCTTTGACATTCCCTACCCTCCGCCGAGCCTGGAGGAATACCACCTGCCGAACGTCGATCGCATTCTCGCCGCGATCGACAGGCTGCAGTGGCGGGAAACGGCGTCGGTCGTCCAGGCGGCCGGTTAGATGGATGCCTTCGTGCTGCCCGATCTGGGCGAGGGCCTGACCGAGGCCGAGATCGTCAGCTGGCACGTCCGGGTCGGAGATATCGTCGCGGTCGACCAGGAGGTGGTCGAGGTCGAGACGGCCAAGGCGGTCGTGGCCATCCCGGTCCCGTTCGCAGGCCGGGTGGCGGAGCTGCACGCCAGGCCGGGTGACCTGCTGGCGGTAGGCGATCCGCTGATCACAGTCAGCAATGACCGCGCTGAGTCCGGCGCCGACGGCGAGAGCGGAAATGTCCTGATCGGCTACGGCACCACGGCGGCACGCCCCGGCCGGCGCCGGCCAGCCAAGCACGAGCCGTCCATGCTGAGCACCGAACGGCCGGCCGGCTCGAACGGCCGCGTCCCCGTCGTTTCTCCCATCGTCAGGCGGCTCGCTCGCAACGCCGGCCTCGACCTGGCCTCGATCCGCGGCTCGGGCCGTGATGGCCTGGTCACCAGGCAGGATGTCGAGAACGCGATCGGGGTCCGGGAGACGGTCCGGACCGGACCGCCGGCCGGCGGTGCGGAGCAGGTAACCCGGACTCCGCTGCAGGGCATCCGCAAGGTTACGGCCGACAAACTCAGCCGGTCACGCCGGGAGATCCCCGAGGCGACGGTCTGGGTCGATGCGGACGCCACCGAGTTGCTCCACCTGCGCGCGAGCTTGAACGCCGACGACGCGGAGCCCAAGATCAGCCTGCTGGCGCTGCTGTCCCGGTTCGCGATCCTGGGGCTACGCCGTCATCCGGAGCTGAACGCGAAGGTCGAGGACGGCGTCATCGTGACGGGCTCAGCCGTGCACCTCGGTTTCGCCGCGCAGACCGACCGGGGCCTGCTGGTACCGGTGCTGGTCGGCGCCCAGGCGTGCACCCTGGAACAGCTTTCCGTGGCGCTGGCCGACAGCACGCTGCGGGCCAGGCAAGGCACCCTCGGGCCGGCCGAGCTCACCGGCGGGACGTTCACGATCAACAACTACGGCGTGTTCGGCGTCGACGGCTCGGCGGCCATCATCAACCATCCCGAGGTGGCGATCCTGGGTATCGGCCGGATCATCGAGCGGCCCTGGATCGTCCACGGCCAGGTCGCGGCGAGGCAGCTGACCCAGCTCACGCTCGCCTTCGATCACCGGGTCTGCGATGGCCAGACCGCGGGCGGCTTCCTGCGGTTCGTGGCCGACTGCGTCGAGTCCCCGGCCAGGGTACTGCGGTATCTGTAGACCGCTCACCAGCGGACACGGCCGGGATGAGACGGTTACGAGGCCGGGGCCGTCATCTGGCTGAGCAGGTCGCTGGCGCGGACGATGCGGGCGTCCAGGTCGGCCAGGAACCCTTCGATGGCGACCCGCTTGGCCTCCACCGTCGCCCGCAGGTCACGCTGCAGCCGCAGGCTCTCGCCGACCAGTTCCCGCCGCTCGGCGTCGCTGGTCTGCTCGTGGTGATAGCTGCGCTTGATCTGGGCCATCCGGTCCTCGCTGCGCAGCACGACCGCGATCTCGTCGAGGTTGAAACCGAGCAGCACCTGCAGCTGGCGGATGCGGGTCACCCTGGCCAGGTCATCCTCGGAGTAGCGGCGCGTGCCTGCCGGCGTGCAGGCGCACGGGGTGATCAGCCCGATCTGCTGGTAATACCGCAGGGCGCGCTCCGAGACGCCGGCCCGGGCCGCGGCGGCCCCGATGCCGAGCAACGGCCCCGGTCCGGCCTCGTCTTCCTCGGCCGGACCGCCCGCGGCTGGATCCACAGTGCCCGTACCTGACGTCATGCTCAACGGGATCAGGCGTTCCCGGCTGACGGGCTGGCCTCGGTGTCCGCGCCGGAACCCGCCGAGCCGGAGCCCGCCGGGGCGTGCACCCCGTTCCCGCGCGTCCAAGCGGACCCGTTGCCGCCGGGCAGCGCGGCGGTCTCGTCCAGGCCCATCAGCCCGGCGGCCTGGGCGACGCCTTCGGCGAGTTCCTCGGCCACCGGCTCGGCCTGGTGCATGTAGCGGCGGCCGCGGAAGGCGGAGGCCACCACGGCGACGGCCGTCGCGATGGCGGCGAACGTGAACGCCAGGTGCAGGCCGGCCGCGAACGGCGCCTCGATGAGGTGGGGGAAGAACGACCGGCCGGTAACGTAGGCGGCCTGGCTGGGCGACAGGTGCTGCAGCGCACCGGTGGGGCCGAGCAGTTCCTGGATCGGGTTTTCTCCCAGGAAGGCCGAGAACAGGCTGCCGATCGGCGGCTCGTTGGCCACCAGGTGGGCGGCACTGGGGTTGACTCCCGCGGCGACCAGCCCCTTGTACAGGTGGCTGGGCAGCCGGGAGGCCAGCCCGAGGGTGACGATGGTGAAGAACAGGCCCATCGACAGCACCGTGGCGGAGTTCTGGAAGGTGTTGAGCATTCCCGCGCCCGCGCCCCGCTGCTCCGGCGGGAGGCTGTTCATGACCGATGCCTGGTTGGGGGAGAAGAACAGCCCCATGCCGACCGCGAACATGAAGATCAGCAGGGCGAACCAGATGTAGCTGAAGTTGATCGGCAGCAGTTCGAGCAGCAGGAACGCCGCTCCGGAGATGATCAGGCCGGCCGTGGCGAAGAGCCTGGCGCCGTAGCGGTCGGACAAGATCCCGGAGATCGGGCCGAGCAGCAGGAACCCGATGGTCAGCGGGACCATGTAGATGCCGGCCCACAACGGGGTCCGGGCGAAGCTGTAACCGTGCTGCGGCAGCCAGATACCTTGCAGCCAGATGATCAGCATGAACTGCATGCCGCCCCGGCCCAGCGCCCCGAGCAGGCCGGCGATGTTCCCGGCGGTAAACGCACGGATCTTGAACAGGTCCAGCCGGAACATCGGCGCGGGCACCTTGGTCTCCACCCAGCCGAACAGGACGAGGACCACGATCCCGCCGAAGATGGCGGTCAGCACGTAGGGATTGGTCCACCCGGTGGGGTGCCCGCCGTAGGGGAGCAGCGAGTACACGATCCCGGTGAGCACCGCGATCAGCCCGACCGCGAACAGGACGTTGCCCAGCCAGTCGACCTTGGCCGGGATGCGGATCCCGTTGTCGCGCAGCTTGACGTAGGCCCAGACCGTGCCGAACAGGCCGAACGGAACCGAGACCAGGAACACCAGCCGCCACTCGATCGGGGCGAGCACGCCGCCCAGGATCAGCCCGAGGAACGAGCCGCCCACCGCGGCGACGCCGTTGATCCCCATCGCCTTGCCCCGCTCGTCCGCGGGAAACGCGTCGGTCAAGATGGCGGTGGAGTTGGCGAACAGGAACGCTCCGCCGATGCCCTGGAAGACCCGCATGATGATGATCCACAAGGCTCCGGCCGGCCCGGTGAGCCAGGTCACCGAGAGCAGGATCGAGAAGACCGTGAACACGGCGAAGCCGAGGTTGTACATGCGGACCCGGCCGTAGATGTCGCCGACCCGTCCCAGGCTGACCACCAGGACCGCGGTGACCAGGATGAACCCCATGAAGATCCACAGGAAATAGGACGTGTTGGAGGGGATCAGCGGATTCAGCTGGATCCCCCGGAACAGCGCCGGCAGCGAGATCAGCAAGATGGACTGGTTGATCGTGACCATCAAGATGCCGAGCGTGGTGTTGGACAGGGCAATCCACTTGTAGTTCTTGCCGCGTCCGGCGGTGTCCGGATCGTTATCCGGCCGGACGTTGTCAACCGCCATGCGCGCTCCTTGAGATGCTGTCAGCCAAGTCAGATCTAACCCCGACGTCAACGTTACATCCTCGAGGCTAACGCTTGCTACGCGGCATCTAACTGGGCGGCTGATGCAGGGATCCGCCGGGCCCTGATCCATCCGGCGCCGCCTTTACGCGGACGAGACGACCCGCTCTGGCTGGCCGTGAACGGGCCGGTCAAGGGGCCGATGGAGAGGCCGGTCTGGCCAGCGTGGTGCGGCCCCGGCGGGCCGGACCGACGGCATCGGCAGCAGCACGGGCGCCGTTGGCTGGCCCGAGGACGACGCGAGCCACGCTTGAGCCGGCCAGCGCTCCGTGCGACCCATGCGGCCCGTACGTCGTGTGTTTCTTACGTGACTGGCGGGACCTGGGTGGGCGGTATGGCCTGTGCGGTCTGCGAGGGTCACCAGCCAGGGGCGCCCGGCTGGGCTGGACGACTCGGTCATGGCGTGCTGGCAGCGGAACTGGCAGTTCACGCAGCCGCCGGCCGCGGCCCGCCGGCGGCGGGTCGAGGCGAACGCGGCGAGCACCATCGCCGCGGCGATGGCCGCGCCCCCGGTGACCACCGTCGCCACGACCAGGAAGGCCGCGGTGTCGAGGAAATGACTGAGCGGCCTGCCGAACACGAGCAACGCGCCTATCAGCAGAACCGCGAGCCTACTCGCGGGCCGGGCGTAACAGACCATGGTCAGCCTCACTTCGCTAGCATGCTGCCGAGGGTTGGCCGTGCGCCTTTGCCGTCCTATACCTGAATCTCTCAGCTGCGGCGAAAAGTCAAGACCCTGCGTCCACCGGATGTGAACGCAGCGTTATCAGGGCGAGGAGCCCGGAGGCCACCGCGAGGCCGGCCGACAGGTAAAGCGCGTCGTGCAGCCCGGTGTGGAAGGCGGTATACGCGGCCCCGATGACCTCCTGGACCAGCTTGCCGAAGCCGGCGTACTGGGCGGTGCTCTTCGGGATCTGGCCGGTCTCCAGCGCGTTGGCGACGAGCGTCTGGAAGGCGGCCGGGATGCCGAGATGATTCATCTGCCCGGCCAGGCTGGACCGGAGCTGGGAGTTGACCAGCGAGCCGAGGATCGCCACGCCGGTGACGGCGCCGATCTCCCGGCTGGTATTGGTCGCAGATGCGGCCATGCCAGAACGCTCGGGCGGGACCGCGGACAGGACCGAGGAGGTAATGGGGACCACGGTGGTGCCGATGCCGATGCCGGCCAGCCCGAGCGCCACCATCAGCGGCCCGTAGTCCGGGCGCGGGGACAGGTAGCTGTTCGCGAGGAACAGGCCGGCCGCGAACAGCAGGCAGCCGACGGTGATCGACCAGCGCGGGCCGGCCAGGGCCGTCCAGCGTCCCGCGAGCAACGACGACCCGATCATCAGGACCGTCATCGGCAGGAAGACCACGGCCAGCCGGTAGCCGGACGCGCCCACCACCTCGACCAGGTACAGCGCGGTGAAGAAGAAGATGGCGAAAGTGGCGAAGTAGGTGCAGAACGCGGTCACGAGGGCGGTGGTGAATTCGGGTATGCGCAGGAAGCGCAGGTCAAGCAGCGGATACCGGGCCCGGTGCTCCCACCAGCCGAACGCCGCGAACAACACCGCGCTGGCGCACAGCAAGATGATCACCTCGGCCGCGCCGAAGCCTGCCGACTCCGCGTTGATGATCGCGAAGACCAGCGTGGCGAGCGCGCCCGCGCCGAGCAGCGTGCCCGGGGTATCGACCCGCGTTGCCTCGGCGTTGGCGCTCTCCGGCAAGATGATCGCCGCGACGATCAGGGCGGCCAGCCCGAACACCAGGTTGAACCAGAAGATGCCGCGCCAGTTCCAGGCGCCGACGATCACGCCACCGACCACCGGGCCGGCGGCGAGCGCGAACCCGGAGGTCGCGGCCCAGACCCCGACCGCGCGGCTCCTGGCCTTGGCGTCCGGGTACAGCTGCCGGAGCATCGACAGCGTGCCCGGCTCGCTGGCGGCCGCGCCCAGGCCCATCACCGCCCGCCCGGCGATGAGCAGCTGGACATTCGGCGCGAGCGCGCACAGCACCGAGCCGGCGCAGAAGACGCCGGCCCCGGCCAGCATGACCTTCTTACGGCCGAGCTCGTCCCCGATCATCCCGCAGGCCAGCATGATGCTGGCGAAGGTGAGCGCGTACGCGCCGACCACCCACTGCAGGTCGGTGACGTTGGCCTTCAGGCTGACCTGCAGGTCTCCGAGCGCGACGCTGACCACGGTGTTGTCGAGGAACGTCAGGAACAGCAGCGTGCACAGCGTCGCCAGCGCCAGCCCCTGGCCGCCTCGCGGTACGATGCCGGGCCGGTCACCGGAGACCGCCTCCGCCCGGCTGGTCACCCGATCGTCCCGGCCTCAGCCGCTGCACACGGCGGGCGCCTTGTCGTTCTCCAGCGTGAGCAGCGAGCAGAAGCTGACGTCGCCGACCTTCCAGATCCCGCCCTGGTAGACCGCCGTGCCGGTCTGGTTGGCCAGCGCCGACTGGCCGTTGAGCGTGATGCCGTAGCTCACGGTGGCCGACGTGGCGGAGTTCACCACCACCGCGGTGACCTTGGCCCCGGCCGTGCTGGCCAGGCCCGACCCGGCCTGCGCGTTGATGACCGTGGCGAACTTCGACCCGTTCTGCAGCAGCGAGATCTTCTTCGCGGCGGAGGTCTTGCCGTCGAAGAACGCCTCCCAGTTCGCGGTGATCGCCGCGACGGCGGCGGAACTGCCCGCGGTGGCCGAGCTCGAGGCGGCCGGCGCCGAGGAGCCGGCCGGCGCCGAGGAGCCGGCCGGCGCCGAGGAGCCGGTGGCGGCGGGGGACGAAGCGGCCGCTGACGTCGACCCCGAGCCCGTCGCGGATGTGCTGGAACTGCTGCTGCAGGCGGCCATGGTCACCGCGAGGACCAGGCCAAGCGCCGGGGCCGCAATCCGGCGAGCCAAGAGATTGAATCGCATGACACGCCTCCTTTGTCTCGGTCGGATGTACTACTGACGGCTGCCATTGTTGAGCAAACTCGAAGCTCGTTCAGAGTTTGCCCTGAATCGTTCCCGAACTGCGCCGCCGCGGCGCCGCTGGCCGACGCTCGTGTCAGGGTAAGCGGTCGGGCTAAACCGGGTGAGGATCGTCTAAGGCGTGTCTACCAGCGGAAATGTATGAACAGGCGGCCGAAGTTCTTCGGGTCCTTCTCCACCCGGTGGTACTTCGCCTTGATCTCTTTTTGCTCGAGGAACTTCAGCACGTGCTTCTTGAGCTGTCCGGAGCCCTTGCCGGGGATAATCTCGACCAGCGGGGCCTTCTTCGCTTCCGCCTCGTCGAAGATGGCCCGCAGCGCGCGGTCGATGTCCTGTCCCCGGTTGTAGATGTCATGCAGGTCCAGTTTCAGCTTCATGATCACCGCCAGCCGCGTCGCAGGTCCCAGGCCTGTCCCCTGCAGGACACAGTACCGCGAGGATCGACGCGACCGTGGCGGCTGGGTCGTCGGCCGGGACGATGGTGACCACGTGCTCCCCGGGCTGGGGCGGCTCGAGGGCGTCGAACTGGGTACCGAGCAGCTGCCGGGGGAAGAAGTGACCGTGCCGGGCGGCGAGCCGCAGGGTGAGCACGTCACGGTCGGCGGCCAGGAAGACCATCCGGGCCTGCGGGCGGCCGCCGAGCAGCAGGTCCCGGTAGGAGCGCTTCAGGGCCGAGCAGGTCACCACGGCGGATTGCGACCCGGCGGCGCGCTCGTCCATCCAGGCGCCGATGGCCCGGAGCCAGGGCCAGCGATCGTCGTCGGTCAGCGGGACGCCGGCCCGCATCTTCGCCACGTTGGCGGCCGGATGAAAGGTATCGGCGTCGGCGAACGGCCAGCCCAGCCGCCCGGCTAGCATGGCCCCCACCGTCGTCTTGCCGCTGCCTGAGAGGCCGGCCACGATCAGGATCATTGGGCTGGAGTGTAGTCGTGCGGCCAAGTCCACCCCGGACCCTGAGGTTGTTGAGAGCTTCCTGAGAAGATCCAGGTGGATACTCGGCTGGCGGCCTGAAGTCCGGGGCCGGACTTGAGCACTCCGCACATTCCCTCAGAAAGCTACTGCCATGCCATTTACCCGACCGCGTCACGTCCTGAGATGGCTCATCGGAGCCATCGTCGTCCTCGTCATCCTCGGGGTGGGCGGACCGTTTCTCTACATCCACTTCTTCAACGGCAGCACGCCGGCCGCGCTGTCGCTGTCGCCGACCAGCGGCGCGACGTCCGCGTCCTCCGCCCCGTCGAGCCCGTCCGCATCCGGTAGCACCGGGACGGCGGGGACCGCGGGTACCGCGGCCAGTGGTTCTGTGGCCGGCACCTGGAGCGCCGGCACCGGCTCCGTCGTGGGCTACCGCGTCAACGAGGTGCTGTTCGGGCAGAACGCCACCGCCGTGGGCCGCACCACGTCGGTCACCGGGCACCTCACCGTCGCGGGCAGCACCGCCACGGCCGCCAGTTTCAGCGTCCCCATGGCCACCGTGCACAGCGACAAGAGCCAGCGCGACGGCCAGTTCGACGGCCGGATTATGGACGTGAGCCAGTACCCGACCGCGACGTTCGCCCTGACTCAGCCGATCGACCTGGCGCCGCTGCCCGCCGCCGGGACGATCAAGAGCTACACCGCGCACGGGAAGCTGACGCTGCACGGCACCACCCGCGCGGTGACGTTCACGCTGACCGCGGAACGCAGTACCGCCAGCAACGGGGCCGCCCAGGTCAAGGTGCTCGGAGACATCCCTGTGCTGTTCTCCGACTACAACATCGCCAACCCCAGCTTCGGCGGTGTCGTGACCACGCAAGATCACGGCCTGATGGAGTTCCTGCTGGTCTTCGCCAAGGCCTGAAGGCCGCTAGGAGACCTCGTATCCCACGATGACCTCCCCGGCGTCCTGGCGGCTCACCGAGATCACCCCCGTCTTGGCCGGGTCGGGGAACCGGACCACGGTCTGGCCCTTGGTGGAGTCCACCGTGACGCTGGCGGTGACATGCCATTGGGTGTCGTAGATGGCCACCCGGAGCACGGCGGGGGCCATGCTCTGCGCTCCGTTGTCGCAGCCGAAGGCGATGTTGGTGGCGCTGCCGAACGGCACCGTGACGATCGTGATCGCGCCGGCACCGAGGTTGAGCTGGCCTGACTGCACTTCTTCCTCCAGGTTCGGGCCGAATGAGCTGATCCACGCGGTCAGCTGCGCGGCGGTGCCGTCGAACACGTCGTCGTCATGATTGCTGGCCCCGCCGGACTGCCAGAACGTCCACGACTTCCACGGCGCGGGCGTAGTCGGCGTCGCCGACTGGTAGATGGCCAGCCATAGCGGGTAGGACCCGAGCCCCGCGCAGTTACCCGAGGTGATGAAGTCGTAGTACGAATACACCCCGGACGGATTGTGCGGCCGCAAGGTCCTCAGCTCCGCCATGAAGTCACGGGCGCAGGCCGCGACGGCCGCCGCGGACGCGCCCGCGGTCTCGTTATCGCACCAGAGCATGTCGGTTGTCTCCAAGCCGACCGCGCTGATCGTCTGCACGAAGTAGCTCGCCTGCGCCGCCCCGGACAGGTTCGGGTCCAGGAAGTGGTAGGCCCCGCGGGCCAGCCCCTTCGCCTTGATCCGGGGCCAGTTCCAGGCCAGGTAGGGATCCGGGGAGTTCGTCCCGCTGCCACCCAGGCCCTGGCTGGCCCGGCAGATGCCGAAGGACAAGCCCGAGGTGGCGGCCCAGTCGAAATCCCCGCCGAAATTCGAGACGTCAATGCCCTGGGCTCGTCCCGCCATCAGCTGTCATTCCTCCATCCCCCCACGTCGGGAAAGATCGTAGCGTAGGGGATACTTACCACGATGGCTGATCGCAGTGACGCCGGAGGTGAGCGAACGTTATGGCTGGCCCTACCTGGATCGGGTCCTGGCCGGTCTACCGGCAGCTGACCGGGACCGACCGCCGCGGCCTCGGCGCCGCCGCCAAGAGCAGCCAGCACGCGGCGGCCAGGACGGCCACCGCCGATTCTGTGGTCAAGTCGGTCTGCCCGTACTGCGCGGTCGGCTGCGGCCAGAACGTTTACGTCAAAGACAAGAAAGTCGTCCAGATCGAGGGTGACCCGGACTCGCCGGTGAGCCGCGGTCGGCTGTGCCCCAAGGGTTCAGCCAGTATGCAGCTGACCACCGGAGACGCCCGGCAGTACCAGGTGAAGTACCGTCGGCCGTTCGGCCAGGAATGGGAATCGCTCGACCTGGACACCGCGATGGACATGATCGCGGACCGGGTGCTGGCCGCCCGCCGGCACGGCTGGCAGCAGGACGTGGACGGGAACCGGACCCGGCGGACGCTCGGGTTCGCCAGCCTCGGCGGCGCGACGCTGGACAACGAAGAGAACTACCTGATCAAGAAGCTGTTCACGGCGCTTGGCGCGATTCAGATCGAGAACCAGGCGCGGATTTGACACTCCTCCACCGTCCCCGGTCTGGGGACTAGCTTCGGCCGTGGCGGCGCGACCGGGTTCCAGCAGGACCTGGTCAACGCCGACTGCATCCTGATCGAGGGATCGAACATGGCCGAATGCCACCCGGTGGGGTTCCAGTGGGTGATGGAGGCCAAGGCGCGCGGGGCCAAGGTGATCCACGTCGACCCCCGGTTCACCCGGACCAGCGCGGTGGCCGACATGCACGTGCCGCTGCGGGCCGGCAGCGACATCGTCTTCCTCGGCGCCATCATCAACCACGTGCTGTCCGCAGGGAAGTACTTCCGGGACTACGTCGTCAACTACACCAACGCGGCGACGATCCTGACCGAGGACTTCGCCGACACAGAAGACCTGGACGGCGTGTTCTCCGGCCTGGACCGCGAGCACCGCACCTACGACCCCGAGGCCTGGCGCTACCAAGGTGACGACATGTCGGCGGCCGCGGGGCGGCGCGACCGCCCCGCTCAAGCTGACCGGGATAAGCACCGGCAGGTGCGCGAGGCGGCGCGCGGCGAGGCGCACGGGGCCGGCGGGGCCGCGGCGCATTCCGACCCGGACACCGACGAGACGCTCCAGCACCCCCGGTGCGTGTTCCAGGTGCTGAAGCGGCACTTCGCCCGCTACACCCCTGAGTTGGTCCAGCAGGTCTGCGGAGTGCCACCGGACGCGTTCGGCCAAGTTTGCGAGGCCCTGACGGAAAACTCTGGCCCCGACCGCACCACCGCGTTCGTGTACAGCGTCGGCTGGACCCAGCACACCGTGGGGGTGCAGTACATCCGGACGGCCGCCATCTTGCAGCTGCTGCTCGGCAACATCGGCCGGCCGGGCGGCGGCATCCTCGCGCTGCGCGGGCATGCCTCCATCCAGGGCTCCACCGACATCCCAACCCTGTTCGACCTGCTGCCCGGCTACCTGCCCATGCCGCATGTGCACGGCAACGACGACCTGGCCAGCTACATCGACGCCGAGAGCATGGACAAGGGCTTCTGGGCGAACATGAGCACCTATCTGGTCAGCCTGCTCAAGGCCTGGTGGGGCGAGGCGGCCACCGCGGACAACGACTTCTGTTACGACTACCTGCCCCGGCTGACCGGCAGCCACGGCACCTACGAGACAGTGGCCGCGCAGCTGGACGGCACCTGCAAGGGCTACTTCCTGATGGGAGAGAACCCGGCGGTCGGCTCGGCCAACGGCCGGATGCAGCGGATGGGCCTGGCCAACCTGGACTGGCTGGTGGTGCGGGACCTGGCCATGATCGAAAGCGCCACCTTCTGGCAGAACGGGCCGGAAATCGAGACTCAGGAAATGCGCACGCAGGACATCGGCACCGAGGTGTTCTTCCTGCCCGCCGCCGCCCACACCGAGAAGAACGGCTCGTTCACCAACACCCAGCGGATGCTGCAGTGGCATCACGAGGCGGTCGAGCCGTCCGGCGACGTCCGCAGCGACCTGTGGTTCACCTACCACCTCGGCCGCCGGATCCGGGCCAAGCTGGCCGCCTCGACCGAGGAGATGGACCGGCCGGTTCTCGACCTCACCTGGGACTACCCGGTGCACGGGCCGCTGGCTGAGCCGTCGGCGGACGCGGTGCTCGCGGAGATCAACGGCTGGGACGCCGAGCGGAAGCCGCTGTCGTCCTACGTCCAGCTCAAGGACGACGGATCCACCGCGTGCGGCTGCTGGATCTACTGCGGCGTGCGGGCCGACGGGGTGAACCAGGCCGCCCGGCGCAAGCCAGGCGCGGAGCAGAGCTGGGTGGCGCCGGAATGGGGCTGGGCCTGGCCGCTGAACCGGCGGATCTTGTACAACCGCGCCTCGGCCGACCCCGAAGGTAAGCCCTGGAGCGAGCGCAAGGCGCTGGTCTGGTGGGACTCCGACGCGGGCAAATGGACGGGGCACGATATCGCGGACTTCGTCGCCGACCGGCCGCCGTCCTACCGGCCGCCAGAAGGTGCCACCGGCGTGGCCGCGATCTCCGGCATCGACCCGTTCATCTTGCAGGCGGACGGTAAGGCCTGGCTGTTCGCCCCGGCGGGGGTGCTGGACGGCCCGCTGCCCGCGCACTACGAGCCGCAGGAGTCCCCGTTCGTCAACCCGCTCTACGGCCAGCAGCGCAACCCGGTCCGCGAGATCATCAGGCACCGCCAGAACCCGCTCCAGCCGTCCGGCGACCAGCCGGGCGCGGAGGTGTTCCCCTACGTCGCCACCACCTACCGGCTGACCGAGCACCACACCGCGGGCGGCATGTCCCGCACGCTGCCCTACCTGTCGGAGCTGCAGCCCGAGTTCTTCTGCGAGGTCTCACCCGAGCTCGCGGCCGAGCGCGGGCTCACCCACGCGGGCTGGGCCACGATCATCACGGCCAGGGCCGCGATCGAAGCCCGGGTCCTGGTCACCGAGCGGATCCGGCCCATCGAGGTACAGGGCCGCCGGCTGCACCAGATCGGGCTGCCGTATCACTGGGGCGCCAACGGCATCAGCACCGGGGATTCGGCGAACGACCTGGCCCACCTGTCCCTCGACCCGAACGTGCACATCCAGGAGGTCAAGGCGCTGGCCTGCGACATCCAGCCCGGCCGCCGCCCGCGCGGGCCGGCCCTGCGGGACCTTGTGCGCCAGTACGCGCAGCGAGCCGGAATCACCGACGAGACGGGGACTGAGATCTGAGATGAGCGGCGCGTTCTTTGATTTGTCTGCGGTTGCGGGTGCTATAACCCCCGCCACCGCAGACAAAGCTGACCCGGCTGCTCGAGCCGGCCATCGTGACCATCCGCCGCGGATGGGCTTTTTCACCGACACCTCGATCTGCATCGGCTGCAAGGCCTGCGAGGTGGCCTGCAAGGAATGGAACGCCGTGCCCGAGGACGGGCTGAGCCTGTCCGGGATGTCGTACGACAACACGGTCGGGCTGAGCGCCTCGACGTGGCGGCACGTGGCGTTCATCGAGCAGCCCGCGGTCCGCCCGGCGGCCCCGGACGGCGCCGGGGTGGACGGCCCGGGCGTGGACAGCCCGGGCGCGGAGAGCGTGGACGCCATGCGCTGGCTGATGTCGAGCGACGTGTGCAAGCACTGCACCGAGGCCGCCTGCCTGGACGTGTGCCCGACCGGCGCGCTGTTCCGGACCGAGTTCGGCACGGTCGTGGTCCAGGATGACGTCTGCAACGGCTGTGGCTACTGCATTCCGGCCTGCCCGTTCGGCGTGATCGCCCGGCGGGAGGAGGACGGCGGGGCGCACAAATGCACGCTGTGCTACGACCGGCTGGGGTCGGGCCTGGAGCCGGCCTGCGCGAAGGCGTGCCCGACCAAGTCCATCCAGTTCGGCCCGCTCGATGAGCTCAGGGAGCGGGCCCAGCTGCGGGTCCAGGACCTGCACGAGGCTGGGCAGGACCAGGCCCAGTTGTACCTCGCCGACCCCGGCGACGGCATCGGCGGCGGCGGGGCGTTCTTCCTGCTGCTCGACCAGCCCGAGGTCTACGGGCTGCCGCCCGACCCGGTCGTGACCACCCGCGATCTGCCCGATATGTGGCGGCACGTCGCCATCGCCGCGGCCGGGCTCGCCGTCACCGCGGTCGCGCTGGGCCTGGGGCGGCGCAAGTGACGCGGCCGGCGCAGGTGGCCAGGGGCCGCGAGGGGACCATGGGGCGGACTGCGGGACGGACTGCGGGGCGGCGCCGCCGGGGCGAGCGGCCGATGGTGCCGGACGCGACGTTCACCTCCTACTACGGCCGTCCGGTCATCAAGGAACCGGTGTGGAAGGTACCGGACGTCCCTGCCTACCTGTTCCTGGGCGGCGTGGCCGGCGCGTCGTCGGCGCTGGCCGCCGGGGCTCAGCTGTCCGGCTACCGCGAGCTGGCCAAGGTGGCGAAGGCCGGGGCGCTCGGTGCGATCAGCCTGTCCGCCGTCGCCCTGGTCAACGACCTGGGCCGGCCCAAGCGGTTCGTGAACATGCTCCGGGTCTTCAAGCCGAGTTCGCCGATGAGCGTCGGCTCCTGGCTGCTGGCCGTCTACGGCCCGGTGGCGGGAGCCGCCGCGGTCAGCGAGGTGACAGGAAAACTGCCGGCCGCCGGGCTGGCCGCTACCCTCGCCGCGGGGCTGCTCGGGCCGGGCATCGCGACGTATACGGCCGCCCTGATCTGCGACACGGCGGTGCCGGCCTGGCACCAGGGCTACCGGGAGATGCCATACGTCTTCGCGGGCTCCGCGGCCAGCGCAGCGGGCGGCCTGGGGCTGCTGGCGGTCCGCCCTGGTGACGCCCAGCCCGCGCGTGACCTGGCCATCCTCGGCGCGACCGTGGAACTGATCGCCAAACGGCAGCTCATCAGCCGCCTCACCGAGACCGACGGGCAGAGCCTGGCCGAACCGTACGAGACCGGGACGACGGGCGCGATCCTCCGCCTGGCCGAGTTCCTGACGGCGGGCGCGCTGGCGGGCGCGGTGCTCGGTGGCCGCAGCCGCGCGGTGTCCGCCCTGTCCGGCGCGTCCCTGCTGGTCGCGTCGGCCATGACCAGGTGGGGGATCTTCCAAGCGGGGATGGCCTCGGCCCGGGATCCGAAGTACACCATTGTCCCCCAGCGCAGCAGCCTGGAAGGAATGAACTAGCGGCCGCCGCTGTTTTGCCGTACAGTCGCATTTAGTGGTTACGAACCTTGGCTCCGTCAGTGTTCACGAAAACCTGGCGTTGAGCGTTCAAGAATTTTTACCAGCAGGCGCATCCGCCCAGGCAGGAAGCTCTTTTATTCCTAACGAGCCTGCCTCGTGCGGCGCGTACCAGCTTTTACCATGCCGCCGTGCCCGCGCTTATTTCAGCGCGCCCATATTCAGCACGGACGGCCCATATTCTCTCCAAGCAAAAGGAAAACTTCGCATGACCACAACACTACAAGAACCAGCTGCCCCGGCCCGGGGGCAAGAAGCTGCCATCGGCATTCCGGTGTCCGGCATCGTCGATACGGGCGAGACAAGCGCTTTCGTGCGTACCTCCGGCTACCGGTGCGGACCGGACGATGTCATCATCTCCGCCGGGCAACTCCGGCAGTACGGGCTCAGGAAGGGCGACCAGATCGAGGGAGCCGCCCGCCCCGACAAGCGCGGCGGCACGCTGATCCGGGTGGACACCGTCAACGGCCTGTCACCGGACCAGGCCAGGACCCGGGTGCACTTCGCCGACCTGACCCCGCTGTACCCGCAGGAGCGGCTGCGGCTGGAGGACGGCAGCTCCTGCGCCACGGCTCGCATCATCGATCTGGTGGCGCCGATCGGCAAGGGCCAGCGCGGCCTCATCGTCGCCCCGCCCAAGGCCGGCAAGACGACGATCCTGCAGACCATCGCGGCCGCGATCGCGACCAGCCACCCCGAGGTCGAGGTGATGATGGTGCTGGTCGGGGAGCGCCCGGAGGAGGTCACCGACCTGCGCCGGACGGTCCGCGGCCAGGTCGTCTACTCGACCTTCGATCAGCCCGCCACCGATCACATCAGGGTCGCCGAGCTGGCCATCGAACGGGCCAAGCGCCTGGTGGAACTCGGCCGTGACGTGGTGGTGCTGCTCGATTCCATTACCCGGCTCGGCCGGGCCTACAACCTGGCCGCCCCGGCGAACAGCCGGACGCTGGCCGGCGGGGTCGCGGCCTCGGCGCTGACGCCGCCCAGGCAGTTCCTCGGCGCCGCGCGCAACGTGGAATCCGGCGGGTCGCTCACCATCGTGTCCACCGCGCTGGTCGACACCGGCTCCCGGATGGACGACGTGCTGTTCGAAGAGTTCAAGGGCACAGGGAACATGGAGATCCGGCTCCGCCGCGAGCTGGCCGAGCGGCGCTTCTTCCCGGCCATCGACGCGATGCCGTCCGGCACCCGTCACGACGAGCTGCTGATGCTCCCGGACGAGTACGAGGCCGTCGGCAAGCTGCGCCGCGCGCTGGGCGGGCTCGACGCCCAGCAGGCCCTCGAGCTGCTCATCGACAAGACCAGGGACACCGGCTCCAACACCGAATTCCTCAGTCAGATCCAGCGGGCCCGCTAAGGCGATCACGGCGCCGGGCGACCTGCAGGACCGCTCCCCAGTGCCGCCGCACCGAATGATCCCGGCGCAGCGCCAGCCGCCGCCTGATCTCGGTGTACAGCCGCTCCCGCTTCCAGTCCGCCATGGCCAGATGGCCGGAGAAGGTGCCGAGCAGCTCGATGTACTCGTCCGCGTCGTAGACCCGCACCCAGTCGTAATGGCGGACAGCGGTGACCTCGAACCGCCCGCTGGCCTCGATGTCGGCCCGGTCGTCGGGTTGTTCCCCCGGCTGCGGCGGTGGCTCCGGCTGACCCGGCGGCCACCCCTCGCCGATCTCGTCGTAGACGTCCTGGATCTCCTCGAAGAACGAATCGCCGCCCGCGGGAAACACGTGTCCCGCTCCCCAGATGGCCAGGTAGCCGCCGGGGCCCAGCGCTTGCCAGGCTCGCTGGTACCGGACGGCAGGATCGATCCAGTGCCAGGCCGTGGCCGCGTACACCAGGCGGGCCGGCTCATCAGGCCGCCATTCCTCGAACGAGCCCTGGACCACCTCGACTCCGAATCCGGCCAGGTTCGCACGGGCGGTCGCGGCGAGTTCGGCGCCGAGCTCGACGCAGGTGATCCGGAACCCGCGCCGGGCCAGCGGGCGGGTGGCTTTACCTGTGGCGCAGCCCACCTCGATCAGGTGGTCACCCGGCGCCAGGCCCGTCAGCGCGACGAGGTCGTCGAACAGGGCGTCAGGATAGTCTGGGCGGGCCCGGTCGTAGCTGTCAGCGGCCTGGTTGAACGTCTGCCGCAGCCGTTCGCGTTCCTCCTCCGGGTGCACCAGGCCAGTATGCCACCGATGATTTCGGATCCCAGGGTCCGTCCTATCACCAAGGTGGACGCCGGAAGGAGCCTCATGCCTGCCCACGACATCGCGACGAGCCGCTACCTCGAGCCCGCCGTCATGACCGCGCCCGGGGCCTTCGCTCCGCTGCTGGCCAGCCTGCCGGCCGGGATCGCCGCGGTGGCGCAGGCATCCCATGGCCTGCTGATCCACGAGTACATCGCCGGCGCCTACGGCGTCACGCTGACCCAGCAGGACCGGGCCAGCGTGCACATCAGGCCGGTGGCCGGGCTGCTTGAGCAGATCGCGGCGCGGGACGGCCGGCCACTGACCGACGGCCGGGCGCCCGCGATCCGGCTGGCGGGCAACTGCCGCCATTTCACCGTGCTGGCCGTCGCGGCCCTGCGCGCCCAGGGCACGCCCGCCCGGGCCCGGTGCGGTTTCGGCGGCTATTTCGGCTCGGGCGCGTTCGAGGACCACTGGGTGTGCGAGTACTGGAACCCGGCCGCGCAGCGCTGGGCGCTGGCCGACGCGCAGATCGATGAGGTGCAGCGCGGCCTGTTCGAGATCGACTTCGACCTGATGGACGTGCCCAGGGACAAGTTCCTGGTCGCGGGAGATGCCTGGCGGCGGTGCCGCCAGGGCGATGCCGACCCGGCCGCGTTCGGGCTCAGCTTCCTGAAGGAGAGCGGGAACTGGTGGATCGCGGCCAACCTGATACGCGACATGGCCGCGCTCGCCAACATGGAGATGCTGCCCTGGGACGTCTGGGGCGCGATGCCCGCCCCAGGTGAGCCCATCGACGACGAACGCCTCGCGCTGTTCGACCGGCTCGCCGACCTCACCCGCGATCCCGACGCCGCCGTTGCCGACCTCACCGCCGCCTACGCCGACGACGGCCGCCTCCGCGTCCCCGCCACCGTCTACAACGCCGTCCTGAACCGTACCGAGCCGGTCCTTGATCAAGCTCACGGACCGCGACCACCGGTCTAACGCGGAGGCCGCAGCTGGCTCGGCGCTGGCCTAACGCGGAGGCCGCGGACCGCGGCGTTTACCATGCGCGCTATCTGTCCCCTTTGGCCACAGGCGTCACAATCATGATTGTCATGGTTGTGGCAACCTAAACAATAGATTGTGTAGGTTGCCACAACCATCAGGCCAGGTCAGCGCGCCGTCTGGTGATCGAGGCTGTGTATCAGTTCTGGCACCATTGATCCCCAGGACACCGGCCGCCCGAACGGCGCACCCGCCGGCACCCCGGCCACCCGCCGCCTCACCCCGTGTGGAACCGCACCACCCAAGGCGGCGGCCCGCCCACGCGCCAGGGCAAACCGAAAACCTCAAGGTGCCCTACGGGCACAGCCCGTCCAAGGCGCCGCCAGCGGCGCCGCACGACAGCGGCCGGCCGCCAATATCCTTGGTCCGTGCGAAAATTTGTGACCTCGCTTACCCAATGGGCGCAAGAGGTCAGCAAGTGGTGGTGGGCGGTCGTCGTCGGCGTCATCCTAGGCGGCGAAAGCCTCTCCGTCTTCATCCACCAACTCCACCGGTACATCCTGTGGATACTCGTGGCCGCCCTGGCCATCGCACTCACCGGGAGCCTGCTCGCCTACCACCGGCTCAGGCTCGTGGAACTCTCCGAAACCGCTCGCCACACCCCGCCTGGCGGCGGCGTCCCTCACATCCCTCCCGTCGATTACCAGGTGACCGCGCTCCGCCAGATCATCGCCAAGATCAACGAGACCATGACCGAGGTCACCTACTCAAGCCTCCAAGCCATGTTGCTGAATCATCCCCGCATCGGGACAGATCCCGTCTACGAACCGCTCCACCCCTTCTCCTGCGAAGCTGGCCTGTCCAGGCTCACCGAGCAAAGGCAGATCGAGAAACTAGGCCACTGGCGCTGGAAGATCATCACGGCAGCCGAGACCCGTCCGGCTCACCCAGCGAAGCACGCACGCGCGAGCTGACCACATCCCCGCCAACCGGACTTCCAGGATCTTGGCAGCGAGAATCTGGGTACTCCGCAGAGGTCTAGACGCAGAACGGCCAACCATCCGGACGCGCCGAAGACCTGACTTCGGCTACATTCGCGCGCAGTCAGCTGGCGCGGTTGACGGCGTCGGGAATATGGCAGAGGTCGTCGGGGAGGGGCGGCCGTGGTGAGGGTGCGGAAGGAGACCACCGCAACGCCCGCCTCCTCCAGCACCGGGGGGCTGTCCAGTTTGCTCCCGGACTCGGTGACCCTATTCCGGCACCAGGTGCCGAACTATCTCGTCCCCGTCGGCCGCGTTCTCGCGATGAGTTCCGGGTGCCCGCGCCGTCGTAGGATGCGACAGACCAATTCGAAAGACGGGCACAATGGCGGATTCTCAGACCACTCCACTGACGGCGCCACCAGCGGCGAGCGATGTGAACCAAGACGATGAATCGCGCATGCTCCTGGGCTTCCTGCAGTACCAGCGCGACTCGGTGCTGAAGATCGTCGAAGGGCTGCCTGAGTCTGCTTGGCAGACGCCGATCGTGCCGTCCGGCTGGACGGTGGCCGGGATGCTCTGGCACCTCGGCGGCGTCGAGCACCACTGGCTGCAGCACGTGACCACGGGCGTCACGGAAGAACCGCCGGCGGCCGAGGAAGCGGGGGACGAGGAAGAAGGCACCTACGATCCCCAGGCCGCCTTCACGTGCGACTGGCCCAGCGCCGACCTCATCGCCAGCTACCGCGACGAATGCAGGCGATCCGATGAGGTCCTTGCCATCACCCCGCTGTTCGCGGCCCCGCGCGGGCTCCGCTTTCACCCGGACGCGGAATACACCAAGCAGATCACGAACGTCCGCTGGATCGTCCTGCACGTGATCGAGGAGACCGCCGCGCACTCCGGCCACCTGGAGATCGCACGCGAACTGCTCGACGGAAAAACCAGGCTCGGCGGACGCTGACCTGCCCTGTACCTCGCCGCCATTCGTGAAGACTCCCCAAGGGATGTCCCCTCAGAGAGCGCGTGCGGCCACAGCACGTCATGTGGCCGACAACGGGCAGGCCGGGCGCACCAGTCTGATGTCCTGCTGAACTTGGCCGCTCGCCCAGCGGCTCGCCGACGTTCTGGCAGAGCAGGAATCCCGCGCCACGATCGCCGCCGCCCGGTGACCAGCACCCGCCCCGGCCAGCCGCCTCCTGTTGCCCGTCGCTGAAGATTCCGATGAAAGCGGCGCTGACGGCGCCGATGTCATCGCGATGTCCGATTTCCGCCAGGAATCGCGATGGGTGAGCGGCATGCTGGGGGCATGACGCAAACGACAAAGAGCTGTGAGACCTCCGAGGCTGCCGGGACGGACGGGTTTTTCTATCAGGCCATCGCGGCCGACGAGCTTGACGCGCTCAGGGCCGCGGGTCGAGATGAGGCAGGAAACCCGCTGCTTGTGCGGGTCGACCAGGACGGCGGAGCACCGCTGCGGTGCTGCCTGCGCGAGGCGCGTCCTGGTGAGCGGCTGCTGCTGATCGCCTACACACCGCCGGGCACGGCAGGCGCCTACGCCGAGCGGGGGCCGGTCTTCGTCCATGCGGAACGCTGCGACGGCTACCTGACGCCCGACCAGTACCCGCCGGAGTTTGCCCACCGCCAGCAGGTCATCCGGGCCTACGACGAGCAGGGCCGGATCACCGGCGGGGTGCTCGCCGCGGACGGGCGGCAGGCCCAGGCCGTCATCTCCGAACTCCTGGCCCGGCCCGAGGTCGAGCTCGTGCACCTGCGCAACGTCGGCTACGGCTGCTATAACTGTGCCGTTCGCGTGCACAGCGACTAGGCCCGGCCACGGCAGCTGTGCCGTCGCGGACGGCGGCTAGGCTTGGCCACGGACGGGGTGGTGGCAGCTGAGAACCTGGCGGGCCGGCGTTATCCGGCGTTTCGCGCATCCCGGGCGCGGGTTCACCCAGGGTCTGCTCGCCGAAGACGGGACGGTGCTTGAGTCCACCGGGCTGTACGAGGAGTCCGCGCTGCGCCGGTATTCACTCGGCGCCGGCCAGGTGGAGCGGCACGCCGACCTGCCCGCCGAGCTGTTCGGCGAGGGCATCTGCCGGGTCGGCCCGGCCATCTGGCAGCTGACCTGGCAAGAACGGGTCGCCTTGCGCTGGGATGCCAGCACCCTGGAGCTGGTGGAGCAGGTGCGCTTCAACCGCGAGGGCTGGGGCATCTGCGCGGCGGAGCAGTACGTCGTGACCAGCGACGGAAGTAGCGAGCTGGTCCGCCGTGACCCGCAGACGCTCACCCCGCACGACGTGATCCACGTTCGCTGCCGGGGGCGCCGGGTGCTCGGCCTGAACGATCTGGCCTGGTCCGCGGGCACGATCTGGGCCAATGTGGCGGGGACGCATGTGCTGGCCGGAATTGACCCGGACCACGGTGAGGTCACCGACATCGTCAACGCCGGACCGGCCGCCGAGCGGCATCCTGGGAACCCCCAAGCGATCATGAACGGGATCGCCGCGTTGCCCGCGGCCGGAGAGTTCCTGCTGACCGGGAAGGGCTGGCGTTCGATCCGCCACGTGCGGCTGAAGCCGGTTCGCGAAGGAGCCGCCCAGCACCGCCTGCTGGCCGGCTTGGCCGGCTGACCCGCAAGAAAACGGGCCGCACCGGCCTATCGGTGTAGCCGCCGTCGGCCAGGCCGGCCAGCCGCTCGAAGACGTTACGGGCGCCGAAGTCACCGGTGAGCGCCCAGGACACGCCCGCCGCCGCGAGGTAAAGCGGTACCATCACCAGCCCGCCGGACCAGGCGTACTGGGTAGTGTGCCGCGCCTCGTGCCGGAACAGCCGTGACCCCGGATCGATGTCGTCCCGCCTGGTCAAGATCACGTTACCGAGGCAGAACGTCGGCGCGGGCGGCACCGGCAGCCGGTAACCGGTGGCGATGAACAGTCCGTCCACGCTGCGGGCCAGCCGGGTACCGCCGAGGACGGCCACGGTCAGGCCCGCCAGCGTCGACCCGTTGGCCAGGTTGACCGCCTGCCGCGCATGCAGGCTCGGGCGCATCGGCTGGGGTCCGCGTCAGGACTGGTCGGGGTAATCGGGAAAGCCGGGTTGGTGCCCGTTCAGCCCCAGGGGATCGGCCTCGGCCGTCAGGACTCCCGCCGCCCAGGGCGAAGCGGGCGCGGCGGCCACCGGCAGCCTCAGCTGTTCCTGGCTGTGATCGCGGTGCGCCCGGGCCGCGGACCGGTGGTAGTCGCTGAGCTCGGCCAGGAAACCCTCGTCCGCGTACGGCGTGCCGTCCACCAGCGGTCCGCGGGTGTGTTGCAGGACCGCGACGATGTCTTCACCGCTCAGCGTCTTGTACGTCTCCAGGGCGTGCGCGAGGGCGAGGACATGGTTCCTGTTCTCCGTGAGGATTTCCTCGACCCGGGTGAGGAGCGTGGTCAGCTGGTCTTCGATCCGGTCCGCGAGCGCGTGCCTGACCTGCGCCTCGGGATCCTGCCCCTTCTTCAGGGCACCGCCCCGGCCGCCGCCGGGCGAGCCGACCTCCAGCCGCTTGGCCGTGGAGTACGAGGACACCGTGGTGCCCATGCCCCAGAAGCCCTCCATGTACGACGCGACTGTGGTCGCGGACTCCAGGTCCCCCGATACGCCGGAGGAGCTGTCCCGGTCGAAGAACATCCGCTCCCCGGCCAGCGACGCCAGGGACACCGGGATGTCGGTCTCGTACTCGCTGCGCCACCGGGTGAACTGGTCCTCAGGCGGGATGCTCGCCACCATCCCGAGGTAGTCGCTGCCCTTCTCGATCGTGGCGATGTCGATCTCCATGTGCTGGCGGGTGCGGAAGGCGACCAGCGCGTGACAGGCCTCGTGCACCGCGACGGCGTGCCGTTCGCGCTCGATGTACTCCACGTCTTCCGGCGGCCCGAGTTCCTTGAGCTGCTTGGCCTTGATCACGTCCGGCCAGGTGATCACGTCGCGCCCGTTCCTGATCGCGGTGATGAGCGCCTCGTTGACCAGGTCCTTGATGGTGGCGCCGGTGGCGTACGGCGTGATGGTGGCGAGCTTGTCCATGTTCTCGGCCGTGAGCTCGTGCCTGACCTTGGAGAAGTACCCCTGGTAGGTGCGGATCCGGCCCGCCTTGGACGGGTAGCCGACCTTGTAGATACGGTCGATGCGGCCGGGGCGCAGCAGCGCCTCGTCCAGGGCCGACGGCATGTTGGTGGCCATCATGACCAGGATCCGGTACAGCTCGGTCAGCAGCGCCTGCAGCGTTCCCATCCCGCCGCCGCCGCCCCCGTTCATCATCCCGCCGATCATCTGGCGGCTGCGCCTGGTGTCTGGCTCGTCGGCGAGCGCCGATTCCATCGCATTCCTGGCCAGCCGCCACTGGGTGTCCTTCGACAGGTACGAGAACCCGTGGCAGCCCGCATGGGCGAAGGCCGGATCGGCGGAGCGCTGCTGCCCGCCGGGAGCGCCCTGGGTCATCATGCCGCGGTTGCCCAGCGAGTCGGCCTCGTCGAAGAAGACGATCACGCCGCCGTAGCGGAGGGCGAGCCGCCGCAGCTTGCGGAAGAGCGACTTGACTTTGAGGATGCCCACGCCCATGAACATGTTGATGAACGCGCCCGGGTCGACGAACACGTACGGTTTGCCGGTCTCGCCGGCCACCGCCTCCGCCATCAGCGTCTTGCCGGTCCCGGGCGGCCCCACAGCAGCAGGCCGCCGGGCACGTAGCCGCCCCGCTCCTCGACCAGCTCGGGGTGCTCGAGGTAGAGGATGTTCTCCTTGACCCGCTCGAGCACGTGATCCTGGCCCCAGACGTCGGTGAACCTGGTCTTGATGTCGTCCGGGTAGTAGACGTCCACGCCGCCGCGTGACATGAACCAGAAAAGCGCGGCGAACTGCACGATAATGAGCAGGACGTACACCAGGATCTGGAATACGAACGGCAGGGCGTGCCAGATCAACCTGGGTGCGCGGATAAGCGCGAGAATGGGCGAGGTGTGCAGGAACTTGCTCACGACAAAGGCGAGCACCGCGATCCAGAACACCCAGACAGCCAGCCGCCAGAGCCGGAACCTGGTCCAGTTCGAGAGCCTCCGGTGGCTGGTGCGCTCCATTCTGCCGAACACGGTCGAGACCCAGAAGTGGTGATAGCCGCGCGAGTGCTCGCTGACCAGGAAATGGAGCTGGCGGAGTAGTTCCAGGCCGAGCAGCGCGAACACCCACGCACCTGACCTGACCTCGATCCGCATCGCGTCAGAGAACCCGACCAGCGGGTCATTCGCCATCACGGACCAGACCAGAACGAACCAGAGCAGGGCCAGCAGCAGCAGGAACTTGACCCGGTCCCACAACCCGAGGGGCTTACGGGTCAGCCGGGCGTCCGCCGGCCTGCCGCCGCCGGGCGGCGAAAGTCCTTCGTCGGCGGTGGGGGCCTGAGCCTTACTCATCACGGGCTCCTGACGGTAAACGACGACATCACGTCGTTGATCTCGGTCTGGTCGTGGCTGTAACAGCTGGTTGTGCAGTGCAGCACGAGGAGGTAGACGACGGTCTGGTCGGCGTTAGTGAGCGCGATCTCATCAAAGGTGTCGGTGATGCCGCCGGAGTAGGTGTAGTCGTAGGTCTCCCGGACCCCGTGCACGCCCTGACCGGGGGTGAGGACCTGGTCGCGGAGTTGCGTGAAGCCGGTGAGCGGGTACCCCGTTTGCGCCGCTGTGCTCTGCCTCGCGGTGGACGTGACGGGCAGCACCGAGTCACGCAGCATGTCGTAGGACATCTCGCTGCTCGTCGTGCTATTCAGCGTGGCGACCTCGGCGAACACAAACGGCTGCGTGGCCTCGAAAGACAGGAAGTCGCTGGCCGTGGGCTTGTCTCCGGCCTCGTACGCGACCGCCCAGCCGCCTTCGGCTGAGCTGCCTGCTGTCTTCAACGCGACGGCGCTGATCTGGCGCCAGCCGGAAGGAACCTTGAAGTAGGTGTTCTCGCCGGAGTTCGCCACGTAGGTGTACTGCGGCGCGGCGCATCCCGTGATGATGACCCCGAGGAGAATCACCCAACCCCCGACGAGGCCCTTTACGACGCGGTGGGCCTTGCTTGCCAAGAGGTGCGACCTCCACGTAAGGACTACTACGTGTCAATTATGACGCCTTCACGGGCACTGGTACAGGTCCGCTGATCGGGTGAAATGACCAGATATGTGGCTGTGGCGCTGGGTGCGGGGCTCATCTCTTTACGTACTCGGGTTAGACCCGCCGCTCCCGGGGTAGCGCACCGGACCTGACGGGCTACCGATGATGCCGGATGAAGAGGCGGTCTGCATGGAACGTTCAAGCGCGACCCAGCTGTCCCGTGACCAGCAGCACTCGACCGGGGAACTGGTCAAGATGATGACCGAGCAGATGTCGGTGCTCGTCCGCGACGAGCTCAAACTCGCCCAGCACGAGATGACGAGCAAGGGCAAGCAGGCGGCGCTCGGCGCCGGGATGTTCGGGGCCAGCGGCGTGGTGGCTATTTACGGCGCGGGCTGCTTGCTAGCGTGCGCGATCATTGCTATCAGCGGTGTCGTGGCGGCCTGGCTCGCCGCGCTCATCGTCGGAGTGGCCCTGCTGGCCGCCGCCGGCGGCGCGGCGCTTGCCGGCAAGCAGCGCCTGAGCAAGGCCACGCCTCCTGTCCCGCAGGAAGCTGTCGCTAACGTAAAGGCCGACGTTGAGGAAATCAAGGAGAGTACGCACCGATGAGCACACCAGAAACCGCACCGGAAATTCAGGCCGAGATCGAACGGACCCGTGAGCGCCTCGGCGAGACCGTCGAAGAACTGGCCGCCAAGGTGGACGTGAAGGCCCGGGCCCAGGACAAGGCCGCCGACCTCAAGGCGAAGGCTCAGGCCACCGCGGCTGGCGTGAAGGCCAAGGCTCAGGGCACCGCAACCGGCGTGAAGGCGAAGGCCCAGGGCACCGCGGCCGACGTCCGGGCCAAGGCGCCGGCCGCGGCGACTGAGTGGTCCGGGCGGGTGCGGCAAAGCCAGGTCGTGCAGCGCCGTTGGCCGCTCGCGGTGGTGGCGGGAGTCGTTCTGGCCGGTTCGGTGGCCATCTGGCGGCGGCGCAGGAAATGAGCTTGCTGAAGCCGAAGCACGGCCGGTCGACGAGCGGCAACGGGCCCGGCCCCCAGACCCCGCCGGACCAAGATCAGGATCCCGGCCAGGAGCAGGAGACGATACCGCCGCAGAGCCAGGTGTCTGGGGGTCCGGAGACGCCGCTTGAACTGGGCGGGACCGGCTGGAAGAACACGCTCAAGCGGACCGGGAAGAAGTTCACTCGCGACCGCGGCAGCATGACCGCGGCCGCCTTGGCCTACCACTGGTTCCTGGCCCTGTTCCCGGCCCTGATCGCCCTGCTCGGTGTGATGCACCTGGTGCACTTCGGCGCGGGCACCGTGAACAAGCTGGTGACCGATGTGGGGAAGGAGCTGCCGCAGGGAGCCTCGGCCGTTGTCGTGGACGCCATCAAGTCCGCCATGGGGCGCTCTTCGGGCGGCTCGCTGATCGTGATCATCGGGGTGGTCATCGCGCTGTGGAGCTCCTCGAGCGGCATGGCGGCGCTTGAGACCGGGCTCGACGTCGCCTATGAGGTGCCGGTCGACCGCAAGTTCGCGGCCAAGCGGCTATACGCGTTTCCGCTCATGCTGGCCACCGCAGTGATCGGCGGCGTCGCCTCGGCGCTGCTGGTATTCGGGCAGGCGATCGGCCACGGGATCGAGGGCCACGTCGGAATCGCCGGGACGGCGTTCATCGTCGTCTGGACGGTGGCGCGCTGGGTGCTGATCATTGTCTTGGTCACGCTGCTGTTCTCGGTCTACTACTTCTTCGGGCCGAATCGTGAGACGCCTCGCTGGCAGTGGGTCAGCCCAGGGGGGGTGGTCGGCTCGGTAATTTTCCTGCTCGCCTCGGTCGGCTTCTCCGAGTACGCGTCTAAAACTGGTTCTTACGACAAGACGTACGGCGCGTTCGCCGGTGTGGTCATCCTGATCTTCTGGCTCTACCTGACCGGCATCGCGATCATGCTCGGCGCCGAGATAAACGCGGAATCCGAACGTCAGGCCGCCGTGCAAGCCGGCCATGCGGGTGCGCAGGACAGCGCGGCGGACCTGGAAAGCGGTGGCCAGCCTAACTCGCGCTAGGTTGACCGGCGGTCAGCATAACGCGCAGTGCTCCGTCAACTAGCGCCCGCCCGATCACCCAGCGCGGTAAAGGATGACGCCAGGCGGCGGCTGGCCGCCCCGGAAAGGCGGCCGCCGCCCCGGCCAAGCCCATCCTGATCACACGGCCCCCTTACCTCACCGAAGCCATCCCGTCCCAGCACAAGAAAGCAATGGCACCAGGACATGACAAGCACACATCACCTTGCGACAATGGCACAACGGACTCATGGAAGAACGCGGGCTTAGACAACCGCCGGACTACCAGGAGCCTGCTCATTTCACACAGCCGACGGCTGCGGTTCCGTCCCCGGAGATGCCAGCCCAGCCCGTTGCGGGCATGATGTCAGGATGACTTGGACGGCACCGGAGATCACCCGGGTAATGAAGCCGTTTGCCGAGCCTGCAGGCGACGAGCGCACCCTGGCCGATGCGTGGCTGGACTTCCACCGCCAGACTCTGCTGTGGAAATGCGGCGGGCTCACCGCGCAGCAGCTCAAGCTGCGCGCCGTCGAACGGTCGAACCTGTCGCTGCTCGGCCTGGTCCGCCACATGGCCGAAGTAGAGCGCGACTGGTTCCGGACCAGGTTCGCCGGAGCACAGGCCGGCTACCTGTACTGCAGCGACGACGACATGAACGCCGAAGATCCAGGGCGGTGTGCCGAGGGCATGAACGGCCTAGTCAACGTTGGCTGCCCCAGTGGCAACAACGGGCGGAACTTGCTCAGGTGCCAGCAATCTCTGGGAACCGGTGACACCTGCCGCCGGGAAACGCGGCAGATGCCCAGGTCGCCGCATATCCCCGGTGACATCTACCGCTGGGGGTCACAGCTGGCCCCTGTGATCGATGGGCGGCCTCTGGATCTGCCGCCGTCCCTGGTCGTCGTTGATTGATCTCGGTTCGAGATCATCTGCAGCGAATCCGGGTGGCGAGGTGGTGTGCGCTGCCGGTGATGCTGGGTCGGTGCCGGGGACGGGGTGTGCCCGCGGTAACGCGCTGGCCTGGGCTTGTCAGGGGAGTGCTTCCAGGCGTGCGGAGATTTCCCGGTAGCGGTTGACGGGCACCAGGTGGACGCCGTCGAAGGCGCCGCTGTCGCGGAGCCGGGCGATCTGCTGGCATGCGGCCTCGACGCCGGCCATCTTGTCGTGGGCGACCTTGTCGGCGAGCCAGCCGGGGATCTCGATGTCGGGGATGGTGGCGGCCAGGCGGCGGGCCATGGCGGCGCTGGCCAGGACCATGACGCCGGCGTAGACGGGAACGCCGGCCGGGTTGGCGTCGCGCCAGCGCAGCTGGGCGTCGACCGAGTAGCTGACCTGGCTGAAGATGAAGTCGGCGGCGTGCTTCCACCGGGGCAGGGGCTGCAGGCTGGCGGCGACTCCGATCCGCCAGGCCGGGACCCCGGCGAAGGCCGGGTCCGCGGCCGTGCAGGAGCGTGCCTCCTCGATCATGGAGCGGACCGTCAGCTCGCTGGTCCGCCCGCCCGTGCCCGGCTTGTCGCCGTAGACGAACAGGAACTGGCTGACGCCGTAGGCGGCGGCGGTGAGCAGGTCACGGCGGAAGCCGAGCAGGTTGCGGTCGCGGGAGTTGATGCAGGCGATGCTGCGCCCGCCCATGGCCTGCACCTCGTGCGCGACCGCGATGCTGGAGACGGTGGCACGGCCGATGTGATTATCCGGGATCAGGAAGGTGCCGGACACCGCGGTCAGCACTCCGATCTGGTGACGGGCATGCGTGAGGTCAGGCCGGACAGGAGGCTCGATCTCGCAGACGATCTCGAACGGGCGCGCGCTCATGAAGGCAACGCTAGAGCAGGAGGCGGCCCGCAGGTGCCGGATCCCCGCCCGTCGATCACAGGGGCCAGGCGTGGATACCGACGTGGAGCCGCTGTCCCGTGACAGTCGATCTTCCTTTTGCCAGTGAATCTTGCCGGTCCGGCGTGTCTTGCCACCGTAGCTTGCTCGGTTCGGGATTATTTTGCATGTGATGTCCGTTTCGGGCGCCGACGAGCGGGTGGAGCCTGCTGGTTCCGGGACAGCCGCGGACGGCGGTTTTGAGGTGGTGTATGTGGCGGCCGACGGGACTGAGCGCCGGGTGAGCCTGGCGGTGCTGGCCGCGCTCCGGCTGGAAGACGGCCGCCCGGTGAGGTCGTTTCCGTCGTATCGCGGGCAGAGGAACTATCCGGGCTGGTACTGGTCAGCCACAATGGGCCGGCGGGTCGGGTTCGAATCGTGGGTCGAGCGTGATCACCTGGTAGCCCTCGACTTCGACCCGGCCGTGACCGCGGTGGCCTCGCAGCCGTTCTGGCTGCTGTGGCGGGCCGGGGACAAAGTGCGCAGGCACGCGCCGGACTTCTTCGCCCGCCTGGCCAGCGGCGGAGGCGAGCACCAGGTGGTAGGGCTGGCCGGGAACGCGGTGCGGCTGCTGGCGGTCTCGGCAGCGACCGCTCACGCCGGCACGGAGCGGTCTGCCAAGGCGAGCCCGATCGTCATCGCCCCAGGCCCGGCGCGGCGCGCGGCTAGCGGCGCGCGCCGCGAACCCACCGCCGACCGCCGCACGGAGCCATGCGAACATCGCCGGGAACGGGCCTGTGGCTATCGACCCGCACCGTCTGGCCAGCCCAGTGCGCCACCACGCCTGCGGGGCGCCCTGCCCGTGGCACGATGTCCGCATGACCGAGTCCGAACGCAAAGCCGACCTGCACCGCTACCTGCAAGACGCCCGCGACGCGCTGCTGTGGAAGCTCGACGGGCTATCCGAGTACGACATCCGCCGTCCCCTGGTGCCCACCGGCACCAACCTGCTCGGCCTGGTCAAGCACCAGGCCGGAGTCGAGATGGGATACTTCGGCGATACCTTCGGCCGCCCGTGCGCCGATCGGCTGGCCTGGGACGAATCCGATCCGATGTCCGACATGTTCGCCTTTCCGGACGAATCACGCGAGTTCATCACCGGGCTGTACCGCCGGGCCTGGGCGCACTCTGACGCCACCATCGACGTCCTGCCGCTCGACACCATCGGCCACGTCCCCTGGTGGCCGCCCGACGACAACGAGAGAACGCTGCACCACATCCTGGTCCGCGTTGCCACCGACACTAACCGGCACGCGGGCCATGCCGACATCGTCCGCGAGCTCATCGACGGCGCGATCGGCCTGACCGCCGGGAACCCCGTTCTGCCGCCAGGTGATCAAGAATGGTGGCAAGCCCACTATGACCGGGTGGAACACGCTGCACAGAAAGCCGCTGAAGGCACCGGCGGCTAAACCCGCACGCTGCCAGTACGCCCACGTGGTGCGCTGACAGGCCCCCCGCGACGATGATGGACCATCGTGGTGGTCAGGTTCGGGGCTTGCGGCGACGGCTGGAAGCGGGGCGAACGTTTCCTGTCAGGGCGCCGGGTTGGCCGGCTTTACCTGATCGGCCTCGGTTGCTGGGTGCCCGGCGTGATCTGCGCGGTGCACTCGGGACAGCGGCTGGCCGCAACCGGGATGCTCATCGTGCACTCGGGACAGTCCCGGCTGGTCGCGGCCTTGTTGCGGTCGAGCAGCTGGAGCAGGCGGCTGATCGGCATCACCAGCACGAAGTAGACGACCACGGCAGAGATCAGAAACGTCAGGACCTGGGTCAGGAACGTGCCGTAGGTGAAGGTTGCTGGCTTGTGATGTGGCCTGGAGAGATGGAACGCGAGGCTCCCGAAGTCGGATGTGCCGCCGGCCAGCGAAATCAGCGGGTTGACGAACGACTTGACGAACTGCTGGACGAGGTTGCTGAACTGGGTGCCGATCACCACCGCGACGGCCAGCTGCACCAGGTTCCCGCGCATGATGAAGTTCTTGAAGCCAGTCATGGGGCCTGTAGTTCCTGCCCCCGGGCAAATTATTCGCGGGCCGTGATCACAGTCCCGCTACGCCGGCCGTACCCGGATATCGGCGCAGGCCCGGGCGTTAAGGTCGGGGCATGCACGTCCTGCGGAGCGTCGGCTTGTTCGCGGCCGCCGGGCTGGCCGAGATCGGCGGCGGTTACCTGATCTGGCGGTGGCTGCGCGAGGGGGCAGCCTGGCCGGTCGGCCTGGCCGGGGCGGTCATCCTGGTGGTCTACGGTGTCATCCCGACGTTCCAGGCCTCCGCTGACTTCGGCCGGGTGTACGCCGCCTACGGCGGGGTGTTCGTGATCATGAGCTTGCTATGGGGGTGGGCGATCGACGGGCACCGGCCGGACAACTACGACTGGCTGGGCGCCGCCGTCGTCGCGGTGGGTGTCGCGGTGATCTTCTTCGCGCCGCGGCACTGAAGAACCGCGGCATTGAAGATCTGGCCGACACTAGACGGATGGTCATGAACACTCCCGGTCCCATCGATCCCGGTGACCCGCAGGACCCGCAGGACCCCCGTGACCCGCTGGGCCTGGCGGCGGACGCTCCGCTGCTGGCCGGCTGGCTGGACTGGACGCGGCGGGCCCAGGCCGGGCAGCTTACGCCGATGACCACGCCCGGTCACAAGCAGCGCCTGGACCTGGTGGGCGACGTGGTCGCGGGCGACGCCCCTCTGTACGGTGCCGTGGCCTCGATCAAGGACGCGGATCGGCTGCGGGTTGACGCCGAGGCCCGCGCGGCCGCGCTGTGGGGCGCGGACTGGTGCCGGTTCTCCGTGGCCGGCTCCACCCACGGCAACCAGGCCTTGTGCCTGGCCATCGGCCAGCCTGGCCAGGAGGTCATCATCACCCGCACCCTGCACAGGTCGCTGCTGCTCGGCCTGGTGCTGGCAGGGCTGCGGCCGGTCTGGGTACGGCCGGACATCGACCCGGTTTCCGGCCTGCCCGCCGCGGTCGCGGTGCGGACCGTCCGGGACGCGCTGACCGCGCATCCGGACGCCTGCGGCGTCATCCTCGGCGACCCGTCCTACGTCGGCACCACCGGCGACCTGGCCGGTCACGCGCGGGCCGCGCACGACGCCGGCGTGCCGCTGATCGTCGACGCGGCCTGGGCGGCCTATCTAGGCTTTCATCCCGACCTCCCGCGACACGCCATTGCCGCGGGTGCCGACGCGATGGTGACGAGCGCGCACAAGACGCTGCCCGCCTACACCCAGGGCGCGCTGGTCCTGGCCAGGACCGAACGGCTGGACGTGGCCCGGCTGGACCGGGCCTTCGACGCCACCCACACGACCAGCCCGGCGGGGTCGATCTACGCGAGCATCGACGCCGCCCGCGCGCTGCTGGCCCGGGACGGGGAGCGGCTGTGCGCCCGGCTGGTGCAAGTGGTCGCCATGGCCCGTAAGCAACTGCGCGAGGTGCCAGGCGTCGGCGTCCTTGACGGCCCCGGAGTGGATCCGGCCAAGCTGGTCGTGCTGCTGGCCGGGGCCGGGGCCCACGGCGGACTGGTCGAGGCCGACCTGATCGCGGCGGGCATGCCGGTGGAGATGGGAGACCGGGACACTGTGGTGCCCATCGTCACGATGGCCGATGACGAGGCGCGGATGGCGGCGTTCACCGAGGTGCTGATCGCCGCCATCGAACGGCACCGCGGGCGGCCGAGGAGGCCGGCCGCCACCGCGGCCTGGACGGTCCGGCCGCAGACGGTGCTGGCTCCCCGGGAGGCGTTCTTCGCCCGGAACCAGACCGTCGCCGCCAGCGCCGCCATCGGCCGGATCAGCGCGGAGCTGGTGGCTCCCTACCCGCCCGGGGTGCCTGTGCTGGCCCCGGGCGAGCTCATCACCACAGAAGCGCTAGCGGCGCTGCGCGAGGTGGCCGCCGACGGTGGCCGGATCGCTTACGCGGCGGACCCCACCCTGGCTACCTTCCAGGTCGTCGCCGGCTGAGGCAGCGGCCACCGCAGACCCGGCGCCGTCGCGATCCAATCGGGCCGGCTCAGCGAGCTCGGATTCGGCCTGCCCGTTGTCCTCGTGCACGTACATACCGCCCCGCAGCAGCGACGCCACGGCTGCGACCAGGCAGGCCACGATGGCGAAGTCGAACGCGATGTCCAGACCGTGCTGGAACGGCGCCGAAATGAGCGCCGGGAAAAAGGAGTGCCCGGTCAGGTACGCGGCGTGGCTCGCGGGCAGCTTGCTCAGCGCGGGGCCGAGCAGCGTGCTGATCGGGTTGTAGCCGAGCAGCGCGGCGAACATGATCGAGACCGGCGGCAGCGCGGCCAGCCTGGCCGCGTCGGCGGACGGCACGCCCTGGGCGATCAGGCCATGGCTGAGGGTGGCGGGCAGCGACGAGGCCAGGCCCAGGATGATCAGCGTGAAGAAGATGCCGATGGACAAGACCATGGCCGAGTTCTGGAACGTCGCGCTCATGCCCGCGCCGACGCCGCGCCGCTCAGGCGGCAGGCTGTTCATGATGCCGGCCCGGTTGGGTGAGGCGAACAGGCCCATGCCGATGCCGTTGAGCAGCAGGATGCCGGCGAACTGCCAGTAGATGAAGTTGACAGGCAGCAGCTCGAGCAGGCCGAACGAGGCCGCGGCGACGACCATGCCACCGGTGGAAAACGGGCGGGCGCCGAACCGGTCCGACAGGTATCCGGATATCGGCCCGGCGATGAGGAACCCGACGGTGAGCGGGAGCATGGCGATGCCGGCCCACAGCGGGGTCCGTTCGAAGCTGTAGCCGTGGATGGGCAGGTAGATGCCCTGCAGCCAGATGATCAGGATGAACATCATGCCGCCGCGTCCCAGCCCGGCCAGCAGGCTGGCCAGGTTCCCCGCGGTGAAAGGGCGGATCTTGAACAGGTCAAGCCGGAACATCGGCTCGGCGACCCGCGTCTCGATGACGCAGAACAGGGTGAGCACGGCCAGACCGCCGGCGATCAGGGTGATCACGGCCGGGCTGGTCCAGCCCATCGTGTGACCGCCGTAGGGCTGGATGCCGTAGGTGATCCCGATCAGGACCGCGATCAGGCCCGCAGCGAAGGTCACGTTGCCCCACCAGTCAAGCTTGGCGGGCCGGCGAATGCCCCGCTCCTGCAGCTTCAGGTAGGACCAGACCGTGCCGATGACCCCGAACGGAACCGAGACCAGGAAGACGTACCGCCAGTTGAGCGGGCCGAGCACGCCGCCGAGCACGAGGCCGATGAACGACCCCGCGATGCCGGCCACCTGATTCAGGCCGAGCGCCAGGCCGCGTTCGTTGGAGGGAAAGGCATCGGTGAGGATCGCGCTGGAGTTGGCCATCAGCATGGCGCCGCCGACCCCCTGCAAGATCCGCATCCCGATCAGATACCAGGCGGCGGCCGTGCCGTGCAGCCAGGTCACCGAGAGCAGGACGGAGAACAGGGCGAACAGCGCGAAGCCAAGGTTGAACATCCGGACCCGGCCGAACATGTCGCCCAGCCGCCCGAAGCTGACCACCAGCACCGCGGTGACCACCAGGTAGCCCATGATCAGCCACAGCAGCAGCGTGGTGTTGCCCGGCTGCAGCGGGTTGACGCCGATGCCGCGGAAGATATCGGGCAGCGCGATCAGCATGATCGAGGCGTTGACGGTCGCCATCAGCATGCCGAGCGTGGTGTTGGACAGCGCGATCCACTTGTAACCGGAACCGCTGAGGCCGCCTTCGGCGTGACGCGGCTGGGATGATGCGGGCGGCAAGAGAGTTCCTCCGTATCGGGCAGGTAGTTAGTTGCTAGACCACAACTAATTTATGCCGGGATGTGTTCCCGCCCGCGGTGACGACGCAGAAAAGCCCTGATGACCTCGACGCCGTCGAGGTCATCAGGGCTGGCCAGCTGGGATCACGTCAGGTCAGCCGGGGAACCCGGACCGCTGGAGTCCTGGCATCCGGTCAGCGATCGCTCAGGCGGACCGCATGGCGCTCTCGGCCCGGCTGCCGGACCGGTTCGCGTCCTCGGGACGGTGAGAGCTCTGCGGACGGCGGCCTGGATTGGTGGTGCCGCGGGCGAAACCGTCGCCGCGGGCGAAACCGTCGCGGGTTCCGGAGGCCGGGCGGGCCGGGCGGCGGCTGCTTCCGGAGCGGCGAGACCCGGCCGGCTTGCCCGGCGCGGGCAGGGAGCGCACGGGCGGCGGCGGGACGGGCGTCCCTGACGTCGCGATCTCCCTGACTACCTGGTGCCCGGTCGCGACCTCGTCGCTGGCCGCGGTCACGCCCGCCGCGCTGTGCAGCCGCTGGAGTTCACGGACCTGGCCGCGCTCCACCAGCGCGATGACCATGCCGGTGGCCCCGGCGCGGGCTGTGCGGCCCGAGCGGTGCAGGTAGTCCTTATGGTCGTTGGGCGGGTCGAACTGCACGACCAGGTCGACATCGTCGACGTGGATACCGCGGGCCGCGACGTCGGTGGCGACCAGGACGCGAGGATGCCCGGCGGTGAACGCGTCAAGCGCTCGCTGCCGCTGATTCTGGTTGCGGTCGCCGTGGATGGCTCCGGCTTCGACACCGGCTCGGGACAGCTGCTTGGCCAGGCGGTCCGCGCCGTGCTTGGTGCGGACGAAGAACAGCGTCCGGCCCGGCCGGCTGGCGATCTCCGCCGCGACCGGCACCTTGTCCGCGGCGGACAGGACAAGCACCCGGTGCTCGGCGGGGCCGGAATCGGACGCGGTGGTCACCGCGTGCAGCGCGGGGTCGCGGACGTAGGAGGTCACCAGCTGGCCGACCCCGCGGTCCAGCGTGGCGGAGAAGAACATCCGCTGGCCGTCGGCAGGGGTGGCGTCAAGGATGCGGGTGACCGCGGGCATGAAGCCGAGGTCGGCCATGTGATCGGCCTCGTCGAGCACGGTGATCTGGATATCGGAGAGCGTGCACGCGTGGCGTTCCATCAGGTCGATGAGCCGTCCTGGCGTGGCCACCACCACGTCGGCGTCGCGCACCCGGGTGATCTGCTTGCCGATCGGCACGCCGCCGTACACCGTGGCGATGCTCACGTTGATGCGGCGACCGAGCGGGGCGAGCACCTCGGCCACCTGCTGGGCCAGTTCCCTGGTCGGCACCAGGACCAGGCCGCGCGGTGCCTTATCGCGCCGCTGGCCCGCGGTGGCCATCAGCCTGGTCAGCAGCGGCAGGCCGAAGGCCAGCGTCTTGCCCGAGCCGGTCTGGGCGCGGCCGAGCACGTCGCGGCCGGCTAGCGCGTCCGGCAGCGCCCGGGCCTGGATCGCGAACGGCTCGTGAATGTCACCGGCCGCCAGCGCGCTGACCAGCCGGGCGTCCAGGCCGAGTTCGGCGAAGGTAGCCGGGGTCGGCTGCGGGGCCGCCGCGGCGGCGTCCAGGGCCAGGTCAAGCTGAGATTGCGGTTGGACACGCTGGGGGCGGGGGGCCGCGGCGACCCGGGGACGCCTGGTCGCACCCATCCCGCGGCGCTGGGGGGCGCGCTCGCCGCCGCTGCCTCGGCCATACCGGTCAGAGGGCACGCGGGGACGCCTGGAACTGTGGGGCATGCAGAAAACTCCATCGATGGTTCGGAGGTCGCATGCTCGACAGATGTCCAACGACAACGGCGAACGGCTGTGTAGCCGCACTGAGCGCAGCGACCGGCGGGCAGCTCGCCCGCGGGAGCGGCGGCGAAGATCGCCGCCTCGAGTGCAAGACTATCAGCAGGTCTCTTATTCCCGATCGCGGACCGTGTCATAGTCCAGCCGGGGGCCGCGGGTCCGCTGGTCAAGGGGTTTCAGCCGCGGGCCCGGGCGCACAGGTCGTCGAGCTGGCGGGTGGCGCGGGCGGCGTCGTCGTCCAGGACGGTGGCCAGCAAGGTATGGTCATCGATCCGCTGGGCCACGGCGGTCGGCGAGGCGACGACAGTCCGCGGCGCGGCGCGCGGATCGGCGATCAGCGCGCAGGCCATCACCCGGCGGCCCGCCGTCAGCCCGGCCCACGCGGCCGGCCGGACTTGGCTGGTTCGCCCGGCTTGCGCGGCCGGCTCGTCTCGGGTGGTCAGCGCCGGGCCGCCGACCGGGTTCAGGTCCACGAACTGGCGCAGAACCGGGCGGCCTAGCCTGGTCACGTCCCAGCGCAGCGTGGCCCGTCCGGACCGTTCCCCGGTGCGGCCGAGCACGATCAGCTCCCGCCACTGCACCGCGGCCGCGGCGCCTAGGGTCAGCTCGACCCGGACATCGATCCGGCTGCCCTGGCACACCACCAGCGCGCCGGGATCGGCCACCAGCTCGGCCCCTTCGGCCAGGTCCGCGCGGATCGACAGCGCGGAGGCGTCCCCGCGGTCCCGGCCCTGGGCCAGGGTGGCGCCGGCGGCCCGCAGCACGGCCCGGGCGCCGGGGCGCAACCGCAGCCAGACCGACAGGTCGTCGCGGGCCAGCGGGCCCGCCGCGGTCCCGACCAGCCGAAGCTCGCAGCGATCGCGGACCTCGCTGCGTACCTGCCGCAACGTCAGCGGCGGCGCGCAGGTCAGCTCGCCGAGGACACCGCCCGGCTCGATGACCGCTGTCGTCCGGGCGATCACCCGAGCCTCTCTGACCGCCAGTGGGTACCACACCAATGGTCCATCGTTGTTGCGGTAACAACACCAATGGTCCATCGTGGTGGCTGCCGCTGACCGCAGTAACCCCGGCCAGCCGTCACGCTGGCCCCCTTCATCGCGCTGGTCCGGGCTTCCACACTGGCCCCGGGGCGGGCGCGAGGGTACCTTAGCCGGGGCTGGTCACGGCCTACGGTGCTCACGAGGCGGCGACGGCGGAACGCACCGTGCGCACCCAGGCGGCCACCTCGGCGGCCAGCGGGTCCGCGGTCAGGCTGGTGAACACCGTGGGCCGCTGCCCGCGGACCGCCGCGGCGTCGCGCGCCATCACGGCCAGGTCCGCCCCGACCAGCGCGGCGAGGTCGGTCTTGTTGATCACCAGCAGGTCGGAGCGGGTGATGCCGGGTCCGCCCTTGCGCGGCACCTTGTCCCCGCCCGCCACGTCGATCACGAAAATCTGGCGGTGGACCAGCCCGTAGGAGAACGTCGCGGTCAGGTTGTCGCCGCCGCTCTCGACCAGGATCAGCTCCAGGTCCGGATGGTCGGCCTCGAGTTGCTCGACGGCGTCGAGGTTGGCGCTGATGTCGTCGCGGATGGCGGTATGCGGGCAGGCCCCGGTCTGCACGGCACGGATCCGGGCATCGGGCAGCACGCCCGCCCGCCGCAGGAAGTCCGCATCCTCGGTGGTGTAGATGTCGTTGGTGACGACGGCGATCATCAGCTCGTCCGACAACGCCCGGCACAGCGCCGCGACCAGTGCCGTCTTGCCGCTGCCGACCGGGCCGCCGATGCCGATCCGGGGTACCCGGGCGCCGGCCGGCCCGGCCGCGGCCCGGTCGTCGTCACGATGATGGTCATGGCTGTGGTCATGCACGTCAGGAAGCAAACAGACGCACCTCCGCGGTGAGATGGAAGTCGGCGAGCAGGTCCAGGGCCGGGGCGCCGTCGCACGGCAGCGCGGACGGCGGATCGGCGGCCGTCTTCGCGGCCCGGCGGGCGCAGTCGTCGATGCCGGGTGCCAGCCGGGCCAGCATGGCCTGGACGGCGAACGGGTCCAGGCCGAGCAGCCGGACCGCCGCGCTGGCCGGGCTGGAACACGTGGCCAGGGCGGCGGCCCGCGCGGCCAGCTCCGGTGTGCCTCCGGCCAGGCTGACCCCGGCGCCGAGCACGAGCGGATGGTGCGGCGCGGCCTGGCCAGCTTGCGGCCAGGGCGTCATCAGGCTGGCGTCGGGCCGCAGCGAGCGCAGCAGGCGCAGCAGCCCGCCGCCGAGCTGGCGCGACGCGGCGCGCATGGCCTCGGACGGAGTGCGGGCGTCGAGCTCGGCATCTAGCTCGGCCCACGCGTCCCAGCGCTTCGCCTGGTCCCGCGGCCACGGGGCTGGGGCCGAGGACGCAAACGGGGGCAGGGGCGGGGACGGCGAGCCGTCGTCCACCCGGAGCGCGTCACGAGTGGCAGGGGCGGGTGCCGGGGTCCGTTCGGAATAAAAATCGGCGTGGAGCCGGCAGGAGGACGCGGCGAACGCGGCCGCGACCCGGGCCGAGGTCCGCAGCCTGGCCCGGCAGAAGTCCTCAAGCTCCGCCAGGCCGCCGACCAGGCCGGTGCTGATCGCGGCCTCCATGGTGCCCGAGTGGTGGTGCGCGCCGGCCGGGGCCCGCGAGTCGAGCAACAGCAGCAAGAGCGCGTTCAAGGCATCAGAACAGGAAGTAGCGCTGGGCCATCGGCAGCTCCCCGGCGGGCTGCGGCTCGATGAGCTCGCCGTCGACGCGGACCGCGAACGTCTCACTGTCCACCTCGATGTCCGGGAGGGCGTCGTTCTCGGGCAGGTCAGCCTTGGACAGGCCAGAGGTGTCCTGGGTCGGCACCAGCCGCCGCTCGCTTTCCCAGCGCTCGCCCAGGCCGGCCTCCAGCGCCGCCGGCGAGACAAAGTGCAGGCCGAGCCGCGCGGGCATCGCGCCGAACGCGCCGAACATCGGCCGGGGCAGCTGCGGCTGCGGAGTCGGGATGGAGGCGTTGGCGTCGCCCATGGTGGCCCAGGCGATCACGCCGGCCTTGAGCACCAGGTGCGGCCGGACGCCGAAAAAGGCCGGCTCCCACAACACCAGGTCGGCCAGCTTGCCCGGTTCCACCGAGCCGATCTCGCCGTCGAGCCCGTGCGTCACCGCCGGGCCGATCGTGTACTTGGCCACGTAGCGGCGGGCGCGCAGGTTGTCGGCGGGCCCGTCGCCGGGCAGCGGGCCGCGGCGCTGCTTCATCACGTGCGCGGTCTGCCAGGTCCTGATGATCGTCTCGCCGATCCGGCCCATGGCCTGGGAGTCGGAGCCGATCATCGAGATCGCGCCCATATCGTGCAGGACGTCCTCGGCCGCCATCGTCGAGGGCCGGATGCGCGATTCGGCGAAGGCCAGGTCCTCCGGGATCGAGGCGTTCAGGTGATGGCAGACCATCAGCATGTCGAGGTGCTCGTCGAGGGTGTTGCGGGTGTAGGGGCGGGTCGGGTTGGTCGAGGAGGGCAGCACGTTCGGCTGGCCGGCCACCTTGATGATGTCCGGGGCGTGGCCGCCGCCCGCGCCTTCTGTGTGGTACGTGTGGATCGGCCGGCCGCCGATGGCCGCCAGCGTCGACTCCAGGTAGCCGGCCTCGTTCAGGGTGTCGGTGTGGATCGCCACCTGGACGCCCGCCGCCTGGGCCACGGTGAGGCAGGCGTCGATGGCGGCCGGGGTCGAGCCCCAGTCCTCGTGCAGCTTGAAGCCGGCTGCCCCGGCCCGCAGCTGCTCCCACAGGCCTTCGGCGCTGACCGTGTTGCCCTTGCCGAGCAGCACGATGTTGACCGGCCACTGGGTGGTGGCGGCCAGCATCATCTCCAGCCAGAACGCTCCGGGCGTGATCGTGGTGGCCTTGGTTCCCTCGGCCGGCCCGGTGCCGCCGCCGATGAGCGTGGTCATCCCGGCCGCCAGCGCGACCGGGATCTGCTGCGGCGCGATCAGGTGCACGTGCGCATCGATGCCGCCCGCGGTCAGGATCAGGCCGTTGCCCGCGATCACCTCGGTCGACGGGCCGATGACGAGCTCCGGCGTGACCCCGTCCATGATGTCGGGATTGCCGGCCTTGCCCAGCGCCACGATCCGGCCGTCGCGCACGCCGATGTCGGCCTTGATCACGCCCCAGTGATCGAGCACCACCGCTCCGGTGATCACCAGGTCGGGAGTGCCCTGCGCGCGGGTGGCGACGGCTTGCCCCATCGACTCGCGGATCACTTTGCCGCCGCCGAAGATCGCCTCGTCCCCGGCCAGCGGCCCCGGGCCGCCGCACCGGTCCTGCGTGACCTCGATCAGCAGGTTCGTGTCGGCCAGCCGCACCCGGTCGCCGGAGGTCGGGCCGTACAGGGCCGCGTACCTGGCCCGGGAGACCTCAGTCATCGCGTGCTGCCCGGGCCGGCCCGGGCAGCGGGCCGGACCCGTCAACCGACTCGGCCCGCAGGCCGGGGACAACCCGGGCCCCGGCCAGCGCCACCAGCGACACCGCCATCGACACCCCGGGCTCGAACCGGACCGAGGTCCCGGCCGGGATGTCCAGCCGGTAGCCGCGCGCCGCGCCCCGGTCGAACCTCAGCGCGGGATTCGCGGCCGCGAAATGATAATGCGAGCCGACCTGGATCGGCCGGTCCCCTGAGTTCTCCACGATCAGGGCGACGCGGGCCCGGCCCGGACTGAGCTCGATGGTCCCGTCCGGGGTGAGGATCTCGCCGGGAATCACAGCGCCGCTCCCTTCAGCGGACAGGACCGTGCAGCGTGACCAGCTTGGTGCCGTCCGGAAACGTCGCCTCGACTTGGACCGAGTCCAGCATCTCCGGAATGCCGGGCAGGACGTCGTCGCGGCGCAGCAGCTCACGGCCGGCGGACATCAGCTCCGCCACCGACCGCCCGTCGCGAGCGCCCTCGAGCACGAACGAGGTCAAGATCGCGACCGCCTCGGGATAATTCAGCTTCAGGCCCCGGCCCCGGCGGCGTTCGGCCACGTCCGCGGCCAGCGTGATGAGCAGGCGTTCCTGCTCGTGTTCGGTCAACCGCATAGCTGCACCATATGGCAACCGCTGTTTCAGCGGCGTTAACTAACCTCCGGGGAAAGCCGAGGCGGGCTCAGCGGCCCGGCTTGGACCGGCGCCGGGCCTGAGCCGAGCGGGCCTGAGCCGAGCGGGCCTGAGCCGAGCGGGCCGGGTGCTGCGCCGCGGCCGAGGTGCGGTCTGGCGGGCTGAGCCGGTCCGGCACGCCAGCCAGCCAGCACTGGAAGGGCGACGGCGTGCGGGCGTGGGCCGGGAAACAGCCCTCGGGCTGGCCGGGCTCCGGGTAACAGGGCTGCCCTTGGCTGCGGAACATCTGTCCGGCTCCTTCCGCTGGCCTTTTCGCTGGCCGTGAAGACGATATATCGCGTCCAGTCTACCTGTGGAACGGGCGCCGGGCCAGGGCGTCACGGACATGAAATAGCAGAGCCCGGCGCGGGGTTTTGATACGTGGCGCCCCGTACCCGCAACCAGCAGGTGGGCGCCGGTGAAGGAGCTAACGTGCCGGACAACTACCGCAAGGACCCCGAGGCCGTCTCCCGGCTGACACCAGAGCAGTACCGGGTCACCCAGAAGAGCGCCACCGAGCCGGCGTTCGGGAACGAGTTCTGGGATAACAAGGAACCCGGCCTCTACGTCGATGTCGTTTCCGGGGAGCCGCTATTCGCCTCGGTGCACAAGTACGACAGCCGCTCCGGCTGGCCGAGCTTCACCGTGCCGGTCGAGCCGGGCAACATCGTGGAAAAGCGGGACCGCGGCCTGTTCATGGTCCGGACCGAGGTCCGGTCGGCGCACGGGGACAGCCATCTCGGTCACGTGTTCCCCGACGGGCCGCCCGAGGCAGGCGGCCTGCGCTACTGCATCAACTCCGCCGCCCTGCGCTTTATCGGCCTCGATGACCTGGAGCGCGAGGGTTACGGCGACTACCGCAAGCTGTTCGAGACCGGCGACGACACCAGGAGCGCATCATGACCAACGACACGGAGAAGGCCATCTTGGCCGGCGGCTGCTTCTGGGGCGTGCAGGACCTGGTCCGCAAGCTCCCGGGGGTGCTGGCCACCCGCGTCGGCTACACCGGCGGGGACGTGCCCAACGCGACCTACCGGCGGCACGGCAGCCACGCCGAGGCCCTGGAGATCATCTTCGACCCGAAGCGGATCTCCTACCGTGATCTGCTCGAGTTCTTCTTCCAGATCCACGACCCGAGCACGAAGAACCGGCAGGGTAACGATCGGGGGACCAGCTACCGGTCGGCCATCTTCTACACCAGCGAGGCCCAGAAGCAGATCGCCGAGGACACGATCGCCGACGTCGACGCCTCCGGGCTGTGGCCGGGCAAGGTCGTCACCGAGGTCACGGCGGCCGGGCCGTTCTGGGAGGCCGAGCCGGAGCACCAGGACTACCTGGAGCACTACCCCAACGGTTACACCTGCCACTTCGTCCGCCCGGGCTGGAAGCTGCCGCACCGCGCGGACCAGGTGACCCGGTAACTAATTCACGAGGGGCCTGGCGCTGGCTCGAGGGCACCGGCCTGCCTGGCAGCGCGTTGAGGACTGGCTAACCCGGCCAGCAGTCTGGATTCCGGTGCCGGGACCGCGGCACCGGCAGATCCTCGGAGAAATTTTCTCCGATCGTCATCCGACGGGAAACCTCGTGCCAGATGCACACCTGGCTGCCCTGGCCCGCGAGCATGGCCTACCCTTGTCTCCACCGACACGGACTTCGCCGGTTTCGCTGGCATCACATGGCTCAATCCCGTCGTGGTCGACGCCTGAAGTAGCGCCCTGGGTTCCTCAGGGACAGCCAAAAAATTCACGCAGCTGGCCGGTGAGCAGCTCGGGCGCGGAGTCGATCGCTTCGTGACCTTGACCGGGCAGCACCGCTACCCGGCTGCGGGGCAGGGCGGCGGTCAGCTCACGGGTGACGTCGCCGGCCCAGGGCGGGCTGGTCGTGCCGAGGATCAGCAGGACGGGAATCGTGACGGCGCCGGCCAGGGCGGTCAGGTCGGCGCCGCCCAGGGCCACGGCTTCCCTGGGCATCGTGGCGGACACGATCGGCATGACGTCGTAGCTGCGTGGCGCGTTCCTGAGGCTGTCGACTTGCTCACCGGTCAACCCGATGATCTCCGTCAGGAAGCTCATCATCGCCCGGCCTGGCTGGCCGGCGTCGATCATCGCGGTCACCCGGTCTCGCCACTCCGGCGGCGCGGCCTGCGGGCCCGGAGGTTCGTACAGGGCCAGGCGGCGCACCGGTGCGCCCAGGCCGACCGCGCCGAGGGCGCAGGTCGCGCCGATACTGTGGCCGAACACGTCGACCGGCCCGTCGGCGGCCAGGCTGGCCGCCACGGCCGCGACGTCGGCGAATTCCTTGCTCAGCTCATACGGTCCGGTGTCGCCGCTTGACCCTCGGCCGCGCCGGTCCATCGCCGTCACCCGCCACCGGTCGGTCAGCGTGCCCCACATGGTCTGCCAGCTATCTATGCAGCCCATCCCGCCGTGGACCAGCAGCAGGGGTGGGCCCGACCCGGCCGTCAGCAGGCCGATCCGGGTGCCATCGGCGCTGACGACTTCGTGCCTGTGACCGTCCACCTGAAACCCCTGCCGCGTGCGTTAGACGCGAACTTAACGCCGACGGGCCGGTCCGGGCCACTGGTTATCGGTCAGGCGGTGAGGACCGGATGGCCGAGTCCGGCGTCGGACGTCACCACGCCGTCGGTGTAACTGACCACGTTGGCCCGGAGCGCCGGGACCCGCGGACCGGGGAGCACGATGCCGATCAGGTTCAGCGGGTCCGCGGCGGACAGCTCGATCGTCTCGCCGGTCAGCGGCCGCTTCCGAATCTCGCGCAGCAGGCCCACCGCGTCCGGGTGGGCGAACTGCTCGCCGCTGAACCCGTTGACGAACCGGCCGCCGCTGACGGTGCCGCGGGCTTCCATCCGCCGCAGCGCCCACAGCACCTCACGCCACGGGATCGCTAGGCTTTCCCGGACGAGCAGGTCGCGGAAGACCACGCCCCAGCGGACGGCCAGCTGTTCCGCGACCGCCTCGGCCAGCTCGTCCGGGTCGCAGTCGGGCGGGGAGTCGGGCAGCAGCGACCACCGGCCTGACGTCCTCGCGCTGAGCTGGCTGCCGCGTCGGAGCCGGTGCCTGCCGGGCGCGTTGTGCATGGCGCGGCGGGCGAACAGGGACCGGACGGCGCGGAAGCCGTCCGCGGTGATCAGCCCCCGGGCCACCCCGTCCCACAGTGCCTCCTCGATCTCGGCGGCCAGCCGCCCGGTCGAGGCGGCCAGGTCCGGCGGGAACAGGGCGCCGCGCTCCCTGAGCGCCTCGATCACGTCACTGGTCCGGCCGGGCCCCGGCTCGGCGGGGCAGCGGTCGCCGCGCGCGGCCCGCAGCAGCCAGGCCAGGTCATCGCGGATCGTCAGGGTGATCGGGGTGGCCCGGGACGGGGCCAGCCCGCCGCGGCGGGGGAGTTCGTCGGTGTCCCCGCGGACCGACAGCCGCCCCCACGCGATGCCGCCGTCCAGGCACGCCTCGTCCAGCCATTCCCGCCGGTAACCGGTCACCCGGGCGGGGAAGATGGCCTTCTCCCAGGCGCCGGCAGCCAGCTCGAAGCCCTGTAGCTGCTCCACGACGGCCAGCACGCCCCGGCTGCCCTCTCGCCTGGTATCCGGGGTGACATGCTGCCAGCGGAGCAGGAAGCGCATGAAGTCCCTGGGCGTGACCGGCTCGATCTCCCGCCGTCTGCGCTGCCGGGTGTAGCCGTGGATCCTGGTCAGCAGCCTGCGGGCGCAGAATTCCTCGGCTCCGTCCGGGTCGGTGAAGCGGCCCCGCAGCGCGAAACCTTCCGTCTCCAGGCGGATGAGGGCGAGCGTGACGTCCGGCGCGCGCAGCGCGGTGGCCCGCGCGAGGTCGTCCGCCGTGGCCGGCCCGAGGACATCGAGGTGGCCGCGGAGCAGCTCGGCCGCGGTGCCCTCCGCGTTCGCCGTGGCGGCGTTCGCCGGTTTCGGCCCGCAGGCCAGGGAGTCTTCGGCCGGGACCGGCGCGCCGGCGAACAGCGGCGGCAGGCTGGCTTGCCGCTCGGTGGCACACCACAACGGCCCGCCGTGGGCACCGAACTCGGCCGCCCGCCCGGCCGCGGCCAGGTCGTCGAACCAGCGGCGCCACGGCGGGTGCGGCCGCATGACGAACAGCGTCATCAGCAGGTCGTGCAGTTCGTCGGCGTCCCTGGGCTGCGGCCTGACCTGCTCCCTGACCCGCTCGATCGCCTCGGGATCGAGCCGGGCCAGATCGCGGGCGTCCACCGGCAGCCCGCGCGGGATCTGCACCTGCCGGCTCCGGCGGTTGCCTGCTTCTGTCTCGTCGTCCAGGTAGGTGAACGGCATGCCGTTCAGGATCTCGTGGGCGAGCACCGACGGCTCGGTGGTGTCGCGCGTGATCACGCTGATCCGGCCCGCTTCGATCCCCTCGATCAGCTCCCGCAGCCCGTCGATGTCCATGGCCTCGTGCAGGCAGTCCTCGAGCGTCTGCCGGACCAGCGGATGGTCGGGAATCTCCATCGGGCCCGGCGCCACGTTCTCCTGGCAGGCGGCCAGGGTCGGGAACACGGCGGCCATCAGGTCGTCGGACTCCATCCGCTGGATCGCGGGCGGGTTCTTGCGGCCGCCCCGCATCCGCAGCACCGTCAGCGATGTGTTCAGGTTCCACCGCCAGCGGGACTGGAACAACGGCGAGGTCAGCACCGCCTGCCGTAGCACCTGCTCCACCGTGGCCGAGGCCAGGAACTTCGGCACCCGGTCCAGCGGGAAGCTGTGCTGCGGCCCGAGCGACAGCAAGATGGCGTTGTCGCTGGCCGCCGCCTGCAGCTCGAAGTCGAACGTCACGCAGAACCGCTTGCGCAGGGCCAGGCCGAACGCGCGGTTCACCCGGGCGCCGAACGGGGCGTGGCCGATCAGCTGCATCCCGCCGGCCTCGTCGAAGAACCGTTCCAAGATGATGGCGTCCATGGTCGGCAGCGCCCCGAGCGCGGCCAGCCCGGCCCGCAGGTAGCGAACGATGATCTCCGCCGCGGCCCGGCCGATCCCGCACTCGTCCTCCAGCCAGCGCCTGGCCTCGGCGGGCTCGCGGTCGGCGACAGCCTGGCGCACCGCGCAGACCTCTTCGGAAAGCTCCCTGGTCCGCCCGGGTGCCTCCCCTTGCCAGTGCGGCACCGAGGGCGGCGCACCTTGTGCGTCCACTACCCGGACCGTCCCCGGTTCCACCCGGCGGATCCGCCAGGAGTGGGTGCCGAGCAGGAAGACGTCGCCCGGTGTGCTCTCCACCGCCCATTCCTCGTGCACCGTGCCGATCTGCACCTCGTCGGGCTCGGCGATGACCCGGAAGTCGCCAAGCTCGGGGATGGCCCCGCCCGAGGTCAGCGCGGCCAGCCGGGCGCCGCGGCGGCCCTTCACGGTCCCGTTCACCTGGTCGCGGTGCAGGTAGTACGCGCGGCGGCCGCGGCCGGTGCGGATCCCCTCGGCCATCAGGTCGGCAATATCGGCAAAGTCCTGCTCGGACAGGTCCCGGTACGGCGCGGCGTGCCGGGCCAGCTCGAGCAGCTCGCCTTCTGGCCACGTCTCCGCGGCCGACTCGGCCACCAGCTGCTGGGCCAGGATGTCCAGCGGCCGCACCGGGACGCCGATGGCGTCCAGCCGGCCGCGGCGCACGCCGCGCAGCAGCGCGGCACACTCCACCAGCTCGTCCCGCGTCGTCGGGTACACCTTTCCGCAGGGCGTCCCGGTGCGGGTGTGATTCGACCGGCCTACCCGCTGCAAGAAGGTGGCGAAGCTGCGCGGTGAGCCGATCTGGCAGACCAGCTCGACCGGCCCGATGTCGATGCCGAGCTCAAGGGAGGCCGTGGCCACCAGGGCCCGCAGGTCACCCGCGCGCAGCCGGGCCGCGACCCGCTGCCTGCGCCCCCGGGACAGCGAGCCGTGATGGGCCGCCACCTGCGCCCCGAGCTCCTCGCCCAGCCGGTCCCCGAGCTGATGGGCGACCCGCTCGGCCATGCTCCGGGTGTTGACGAACACCAGCGTGGTCCGGTGGCTGCTCACGTGCCCGGCGATCAGGTCCAGGATCTGGGTCATCTGCCCGGCGCTCGGGACCGCCCCGAGCTCGTCGTCGGGCAGCTCCAGGGCCAAGTCAAGCTCCCGGCGGTGGCCGGAATCCACGATCGCGCACCGGGGCGCGCCGTCGGCGTCGTCGCGGTCAGGGCCCGAGCCGACCAGCAGCCGGGCGACGGTCTCGATCGGGCGCTGGGTGGCGGAAAGGCCCACCCGCTGCACGGGGCCGTCCGCGACGTGGGCGAGCCGCTCCAGGGTCAGGGCCAGGTGCGAGCCGCGCTTGTTCGAGGCGACGGCGTGGATCTCGTCCACGATCACCGTCCTGGTACTGCGCAGCATCGATCGGCTGCGCTCCGCCGTGACCAGCAGATACAGCGATTCCGGCGTGGTGATCAAAATATCCGGCGGATGCTTGAGCATGGCCGCGCGCTCGGCGGCGGCCGTGTCTCCTGTCCTGACCGCCACCCGGATGTCGGGCGAGCTGAGCCCGAGCGTGGCGGCCACCGCGGCGATGTCGCGCAGCGGCGCTTCCAGGTTCTGCTGGATGTCGGTCGCCAGCGCCTTCAGCGGCGACACGTAGACGATCTGGGGCCCGGTCCCGGCCTGCGACCCCATCGCCGGGCCGCCCGGCCACGTGTCGGCGGCATCGTGCCCGCAGTACAGATCGTGCGGGCAGCCTCGCTCATGGGCCCGGTAGAGCCGGTCAATGCAGACCAGGAAGGCCGCCAGGGTCTTGCCGGAACCGGTCGGCGCCGCGATCAGCGTGTGCCGGCCCGCGGCGATCTCCCGCCAGCCTGCGGCTTGCGGCTCGGTCGGGCCTGCCGGGAAGCGGCCCGCAAACCAGGTTCGCACCGCGGGATGAAAAGACTCGAGCACCCGCTCACG
>Ga0182013_10000237_pt1 | contig 74850 bp, 57 predicted proteins | sample 612S2MmetaG_FD_120487 | JGI IMG/M metagenome (GOLD analysis project Ga0182013, IMG submission 120487) | Permafrost microbial communities from Stordalen Mire, Sweden - 612S2M metaG | ecosystem: Environmental > Terrestrial > Soil > Wetlands > Permafrost | place: Sweden: Stordalen | collected... | reverse complement strand
CCCGCACCGCCGAGCGCATCTACCAGATCTTCGGCAAAGACACGCTGGCGCAGTTGCTGCCCGTTGCCGCCGAGACCCTGCTCCAGCACGGCGGGCTTCCCGAGCCGCCTCCCTGGAAGCAGGACCGGGAGGAGCCGAAACGCAACCCCGGCACGGTGCGCCTGAGCGGCTTCTACTCCAAGCCTGAGCTGCAGAAGCTCAACCGAAACTCGATCTATATATTTGTTAACAAGCGTCTTATACGCGATAAGCTGCTCATGCATGCCATCACTGAAGCCTACCGCAACGTAATTCCGCCCACCAGCTTCCCGGTCGTCCTGCTGTTCCTTGAAATGCCTACGGAAGAGGTCGACGTCAATGTGCACCCCGCCAAGACCGAGGTCCGATTTCGCCAGCAATCTCTGGTGCACGATTTTGTCCGGGACAGCCTGCGCATGGCTCTGGTCAAGGCTCGTCCCGCCGCTGGGTTTCTGGCCGCTCTCGATTCTCAGCCCAGCGCCAGCCCGTCTCTGATCCCGGTAGCTGCCTCTCCGCTGCCCGGCGCGCCCGGCGGCGAGCCCCCGGCGCCGCTGCCCGACTCCGACCCTCAGGCGATCGAAGCGGCTCGCGACGATGCCGTGCCCTTTCAACTCACTCCGCGCCTGCCCACCCCGGTTCCCGGCAATCTTCCCTTTGGCGAGCGCGCTCCTTCCACCTATCCCGGCAGCTTCGACCGGCAAGGCTGGGCTGAGGCTGCCGCGGCGCTCTTCCAGCCGGTTTTACCAAGCCAGGAGGATTGCAGCCCAGGCCATCCGGGGATTGACGACAGCTCCGCAGCCGCCGCAGCCACCGCCCTGGTCGAGGCCGAACAAGCCGCCGCAAACCTCAACCACCTCGGCGCCCTCAAGCCGCTTGGACAGCTGCGCGAGTCTTTCATTCTGGCCACCGGCCATGACGGCCTGTGGATTATTGACCAGCATGTGGCCCACGAGCGAGTTCTCTTTGAAAAAATTCTTCGTGATCGACAGGTGGAGCATGTTCAACGCCAGAGGCTGCTGATGCCCCTCCTGGTCGAGCTCAAAGTTGAACAAATGGTTATATTTGCGCGCATCGCCGAGGAGCTCGAGCGCAATGGATTCGAGGTTGAGCCCTTCGGGCCTCATACTCTGGCCGTCAAGTCGGCTCCGGTCGGACTGGAGGGACGCGCTCTGGAACGCATGCTTGGCGAGGTGATCGATCAGTCTGAGGGCGATCCGGACGAACCCAAGCAGAATGATGATCTTACCGCGCTCCGTACGCGAATCGCCGCGTCCATCGCCTGCCATTCGGCGATTAAGGTCAATACTGCTCTTGACCCGGCACGTATGGAATGGCTATTGTTGGAACTTGCAAAGACGAGCCACCCAACTAGTTGCCCCCATGGACGTCCAATAGCTTTGCTGTATTCTTGGAAAGAGATCCAGCGGGCCTTCCACAGGATCTAGAGCATGTGGAAGCTGGCCATTTCCGCTCCCCGGAGCGGGTTCAAGGACGCCGGAATCAGAACCGGGAACAGAAATCCCGGATTGTAATACTTAGTCGATGAGACAATAGGAAAGGCCCCCCAGGGGGTCATGATCGCGTGAAGCGCGCATCGACATTTGGATGAGGCAGAAACGGACGCATTATCTCTGGTTATGCCGTATTGCCAACCTGGAAGCGAGGTTTTTTCTTTGACAGCAGAGCAATTGGAAGTTTCGCGCTCCGAAAGGATGCGCCTGAACGGGAATGGAACTCTGACACTTGAGGATTCCCGTACCTGGATTGAGGAGACCGGACTGTGTCTCTTCCTGCCGCGACGTCAATTTTCTTCGGCAGTTGCGCCATCGTTTGTCGAGGCCGTAGCGGGAGAACGCAATCCAACCCCCGATCCCCAAAAGATTGCCCTAGCCGAGGAGCTTCTGGTGCGTCTTGAGCTGGATGGGGTAGCGGTCCGGCTTAACCTTCTCGGCCAGCCGGGCGAGCAGCCCGACTTCGTGGTAGCCTCCTGGGTCTTGCCTTACGTGTATGCTCTGCGCGGTGATCGCGACTGGCGCCGCAGCCCGCAACTCACTGGTTCCAGGCAGGTTTCACCACTCGCCATTCAGGCATACAAGCTGCTCGAAGCCGGCGACCTGACCATCCCCCAGTTGAAACATACGCTGGGACGCGAGGTCACCGAAGGAGCGGTGCTGCGCGCCATCACAGAGCTCTGGCAGCAGTTGCGCATCATTCCCGTGATTTCGGCTCCGGGACAGGCCGCCCAGTGGCAGCTCCTGCGCCAGCGGTTTCAGAAGGCCATCGCGGAAGGCGCTTCCACCTCGCAGGTCACTGCAATCTCGGTGCTTGCCTCCATTTACCTGCAGGCGGTCATCGCCGCCGGAATGGAAGATGTGGAGATGTTCCTTGCGCCTCTCACCGCCCGCAGCAAGGTCAGGGAAGTGCTGCGCGGGCTGGTGGCAACCCGCCAGGTTCACACCATTTCTCTAGGTCACGCGCCACACTATTATGTGGCCGGCACCCTGCCTGAATTTGCAGTCGCGCCAACGGTTTACGCGAGCTCGTCGATATTGGGGTCGGCATATTTCCGGCATTCCCGCGATGAGGAAGAGATCCACCCGCTGTATGCCGAACCACCCGCGTCCGCAGTTTCATTGATCAACCACGCTCACACTTCCAACAACCACATTCAAGCTCCTGCAGCTTCCGCCGCGGAACCGGCTCCAGTCGAGATCCGCACCCCGCTTGAGTCTCACGCAGCGAGAATTGCCCCAGTGCGGAAGCCAACCTCCACAGGAGCCAAGTCCACCGGCGCCCGGCCCCATTTCAGCCGGCCGGCTGCTCACTCACGGGACCGCAAGCCCTCTCAGTCTGGGTCGAGCAATCGCCCGGCACGCCGGCCGGGTCACGATTCCCGGTCTTCTGCGGGAGCACGCCCCGCCGCAGGCACGCGCAGCAACACACTCGGGCGCTGGAACGGCAATGGGGCTAGTAACGGAAGCAGCAAAACCACCGCCCAGGGCAACGGGAATGGGACCCATTCAAACGGTACGGGCGCTCACCCGAACGGAAACGGGCACGGCGGCCATCCAGCCAAGGCGATCTCAAACGGGCACAGCGGCAAGGCTGTAGCCTCCAGGCAGCAGCGCAACGGACGGCCAGCCAGCGGCAAACCGGCCGGAAAAACCACCGCTGCGCGGGGGACGGCGGCGCGGAAGGATGCGAGGATCGACGCCCGCTCTCCGCACGGAGACCGCAAGCCGGCATTGACAGCCGGCGCCAAGGCTGGAAACAACAAGCGCTACGACTTTACTGCCCCCTCAAAACAAAGGACGAACAAGCGCGGATGAGTGGGGAAGAAAGCCGCCTGCATTCCCATCAACTGGGCCGCAGGACAATCGTTGCCATCGATGGGCCGGCAGGCGCGGGCAAAAGCACCATAGCCCGCCACCTGGCGGCCCATTTTGGCCTGCTCAATCTCGAATCGGGCGCCATGTACCGCGCCTTTGCTCTCAAGGCGCTGCGTATCGGGATCCCATTGGACGACAGCAAGGCCCTTGAACGGCTGGCTGTCGAAACCTCCATCTCGCTCGAACCAGGAGAACTGGAAAATCGCGTCCTGCTCGACGGCGAGGATGTGACCGGCCAGCTTCGTAATCAACTCGTCACCGACGCCGCCTCTAAAGTGAGCGTATTCCCACGCATTCGCTCCTGGATGGTCCGCCTCCAGCAGGACTTTGCAGCCCAGGGCGGAATCGTGATGGAAGGTCGCGACATCGGCACAGTTGTTTTCCCGAACGCCGATGTGAAAATCTTTCTGGACGCAGCTCCGGAGGTCAGGGGGCTGCGGCGATTCGACCAACTTGGACAGGATCCAGGAAAGCCCGCAGTGCAGCCCGAAGAGGTCATTCGAGATCTTCGTGCGCGCGACGAACGGGATCGCAATCGAGCTGACTCGCCCTTGAGAGCGGCCGAGGATGCCGTAATCCTGGATTCTACCGACATGACGCTTGAAGAGGCTGTGGAAGCCGCCGAAGCGATCGTGGCGGCTAAGCTCAATCCATAAGCGTTTCCGCAGGGCGAATCAAATGGCGGACTGAAGGAAACCCCGACAAGACGGTTTGTCCCGCCCCATGCATCCATCGGAAGTTTTCCGGCGGTGCGGAGGCAGTGCGCTCGAACGGGGCGGGATGCGATAGGCTCATGGTATGGAGATGACCTGCAATCGCTGCCACCAGACCGTCACGGCTGAAAACTGCTACTGCCCGGTTTGTGGTCTGCCGCAGTTCGTGTACTCGGCGGAGGCGGCGGAAGGGCAAGCCCAGCCGGAGCGGTGGAACGAGGCGGTGCGCGACGCGAGCAGCATCGACTGGAAGCCGGCGCTGAGGTGCGCGCTCACCCTGGCGATTCCTGCCGGAATACTGTGCGCGGTGCTGATCCAGATTGGATTCAGCGGGTTGCTGTTGATGGCGGTCACCGGGGCGTGGACGGTGTCGCTCTACATGCGGCGGCAACGCCCAGCATGGATCACCATCGGGGCCGGTGCCCGGCTGGGCCTGGTTACAGGCGTTCTGGGTAGCTGGATGGCTGCTGCGACAACAGGGTTCGCGCTCTACGCCGCGCGGTACTGGTTTCACTCCGGCAAGGTAATTGACGACTTCTGGAACACGCTCGTAGAGCAGCAGATGGTGCAGCAGTGGTCGTCGATGGGCGCTAGCGCGCAGGAGATGGCCACGTACAAGGCGAGGTTGCTCTCGGCGGAGGGGCGCGGAGGCGTGATGCTCTTCATCCTCTGCTTCATGATTTTCTCGATTCTCGTATTCTCGGTTGCCGGAGGGGCGCTGGGCGCTCGTTTCCTGGCCCGGTCCCGCCGGCCGGAAATCTAACTACAACTACCCCACACTCTCTGGCAAGATCCCGGGCTTTTTTCGAATTGCAAGCAAATGGTGAACTTGATTGGCGCAGACAAATGAGCGCGGCCTGTTTGCCCGCCAGGAGACCCCTGGGTCGGCTCTAAATCAGCGAGCCACCGGGGCTTTTGAGGCGGACTGGGAAGCGAGCAGTTGCTTGAAATCCGGGTTCTCACGAAGGCTCGCGAAGGCGACGTCGGTTGCCACCTTCTTGGGATTGGTAAAGCCTTCGTCGAGGGCCATGCGGAGATACTGAAGGGCACAGTCAATCTGGCCGGCGCGCACACAGCCCAGAGCCATGTAGTAGTTCATGGCGCCTCGCTCCTGGACTGAAGCTGGATTCTGCACGCGCGGAGCATTGCGATCTTCAAAGATCTGCGGGTCGATAGCCAGAGCCTGCTTGTAGACGTCCCAGCCGCGGTTATACTTTCGCTGGGCCATGAGGTTGGTGCCCAGGTTCTTGAGCACCAGCGCGGACTGCGGTTGGTACTTGAGCGATTTGCGGTAAAGGCGCTCGGCGGCGGCGAAGTTCTTGAGCGAGTCGTAGATGGTTGCCAGATTGTTCAGGACCTGGGAATTGCGGGATTCGATTTTAAGCGATTCCTTGTAACATCGGGTGGCGTCGCTCAAATTAAACATCATTTGGTAGGCGATCCCCATCTTATTCCAGACGGCTGCCGAAGGTTTGGCTTTCGAATAGGCGGCGATGGCGGCTTGATAGCGCTGGTGAAGAGCGAGGGAGTCTCCCAGCTCTTCCTGAGTGGGAGCAGCAGTGAGGACCGTAGCGGCCGGGGCCACGGGTACGACCGCTGGAGATTGGGCGCCAGGAACTGAAGCGGCTGGGGCGGCAGGCGACTGGGCGGAAGCGGGGCTCGGCGCAGCGAACATCGCTGTCAGCAAGAGACCGAAAAGGATGGAAGTGACGGTAAACGGTTCCGGGGGGTGAATCAGCGCGGTCAAAGAACGGTGGTAATCAAGCCTGAACATTGGATCCTCCTGGCTTGCTTCCGGGGCGGCGTGGAGGCGGCGTGGTTGAGGACCGACAACCGGAATACCGTCCGCACAAATTAAAGCACCAAATGACGCGGAAGAGAAGGCTAAAACGGTTAAAGTGGCAGGAACGATTTTTTTGGCACGGAAAGGACGATGGAAGCGGCAAGCGGGAATACACTTTTTGGACGTGGGAGGGCAGGACAGGCATGAAGCAAGCGGCGGGAGTGGCCGATGCGGGCGCCCAGATCGGCGAGCGGTTTTGGGCTGCGCGACGGCGAACGATGGAGCTTTGCGCACGGCTCACGGCAGAGGACATGATGGTGCAATCGACGCCCGAGGCTTCGCCGGCAAAGTGGCACCTCGCGCATACCGCGTGGTTTTTCGAATCGTTTGTGCTGCGCGAGTTTTTGCCCGGGTACAGCTTATTCAACGAAGACTTCCCCTGGCTGTTCAACAGCTACTACGAAGGGTTTTCAGCGTTCCCGGACAAGAAACTCCGATCGTCGTTTTCAAGGCCGGGGATCGGCGAGATTGCGCGCTACCGCGAACATGTGGACGCGGCCATGGAAATGCTGCTCGATCGAGGCGCCGAGGTCGAGGCCCTCAAGCGGATCGAGTTGGGCGTGAACCACGAGGAGCAGCATCAGGAGCTGCTTCTGACCGACATCCTGCATGCGTTCTACACAAATCCGCTGCGGCCGGCATATTTGCCGGAGAGCCCCGAAGCACTCAAGGCGGAGGGGATGCATCACCGGATGACTCCCGCGGCCGGGCCGGGTTCTTTGTTGGAGTTTGAGACGTTTGGCGGTGGGTTGCGGGAAGTTGGTTTCGCGGGCGACGGATTCTGCTTCGATAACGAGTTGGGGCGGCACCAGGTTTGGCTGGAGCCGTATCGGCTAAGCACGCGACTGGTGACTTGCGGCGAATATCTCGCGTTCATGGCCGATGGAGGATACGAGCGGGCAGGCCTATGGCTGTCGGCAGGATGGTCGACCATCAAGGAAAAGGGATGGCGGGCTCCGCTTTACTGGACGAACGAGGGCGGCGAGTGGAGCCTTTTTACGCTGCGGGGCATCAAGCCACTGGCTGAGAGGATGAACGCGCCGGTGAGCCATGTGAGCTACTACGAGGCCGACGCCTTTGCGCGGTGGGCGGGGCACAGGCTGCCGACTGAGTTCGAGTGGGAGTCAGCGGCCGAGGGATTGCCGGTCTCTGGGAATTTGCTGGAGTCAGGAAGGCTGGTTCCCTCACCTCCCACAAACCTGGTCCAGGATCAAGGCCGTGCGCAGCACCAGCAGTGGGGAGACTGTTGGGAGTGGACCGGGAGCGCTTACCTGGCTTATCCAGGGTTCCGGCCGCTGGCCGGTGCGCTGGGTGAGTACAACGGGAAGTTCATGAGCGGGCAGATGGTGCTCAGGGGCGGATCGTGCGTTACGCCGGAGCGGCATATTCGGTCGAGCTACAGGAATTTCTTTGCTCCGGAAACGCGCTGGCAATTTTCGGGAATTCGGTTGGCGTCCTAACGACAATTCTGCATCGAATGGAAAGATATGAACCTTACGGCGGCTTCCCCTGGATTTGAGGTCTTAGACGGACAGGTCTTGAACGAACAGATTGCGACGGCGGTCCGGGACGGGCTCACTTCCTTTCCCAAGCGGCTGCCGCCCTGGCTCTTCTACGATGCTGAGGGTTCTCGGCTCTTTGACGAGATTACCGAGCTGCCCGAGTACTACCTGACGCGAACCGAGCGAGGGATTTTCCGAGACTTCGCAGAGAACATCGTCGATGCGGCCAGAGAGGCCTCGCGGCTGCGGATTGTGGAACTGGGCGCAGGGTCGGCGGAGAAGACGCGGCTGCTGCTGAAGGCGGCGGTTGAGCGGCAGGGTTCGCTGCTGTATGAGCCGGTGGACGTGTCGGGCTCGGCGCTCGAGGTCGCCAGGGAGCGGATCGAGCGGGAGATTCCAGGGGTGCGGGTCGCTCCGCTGGAGATGGACTACACCAATGGCTTCAGACTGACTGCGGCTGGGGTTGGCGAGAGGCGGCTGGTGCTTTATATCGGGTCGAGCATTGGGAACTTTGAACCCGAGGACGCGGCGCTGCTGCTCCGGAAGGTGCGAGCCCAACTGGCGCCGGGCGATGGGCTACTGCTGGGTGTTGACCTGGTGAAAGACGAATCGATCCTGCTGGATGCCTATGACGACGCGGCGGGGGTGACGGCGGCGTTCAACAAGAATATGCTGACGCGGCTGAACCGCGAGCTGGGTGGAGATTTCGACCTGGATACGTTCGGGCATCGTTCGATTTGGAACGAGGCTCGGTCGCGGATGGAGATGCATCTTGAGAGCCGCGCCGCACAGATCGTGCGCCTCGCGGAGATTGACCTCGAAGTCGATTTCGCGGCGGGCGAGACGATCCACACCGAGAACAGCTACAAGTATCAGCCGGGTGAACCGGAAGCACTGCTGGCCGACACTGGTTTCGAGGTGGCAGGCGCCTGGACCGATGTTCGAGGATGGTTCGCAGTTTGCCTGGGACGAGCCTCAGCGCCATAAGGGCAATCTTCATCTGCTTTAGGCTTCACAGCTTGTACCCGAGCCCCGTTTCGAATACCTTGATCGTCTGCATGCCCCCATCCGGGCATTCGAACGGCCCTGGGAAAGGATTGGCGCTGCTTCGTGCGCTGCCCCGATAATCTCTGTCGATTCGGATTGAAGAGCCGTCTGCCTTTTGAAAGGGCAGGCCGGAAATCACGGGCTCGCCGAGCAGGTCACTCGTAATCACGTTGCGCTTCCGATCGGCCGCCCAGGCGCGATCGGTCGAGTAGTCAAGATAAAATCCGTCAGTCTTTTCCGTGAGCTGGATCTGCGCATCGAATTCAGTCTCCAGGAGCGGATTCTTCTCCTCAGAGCAGGGCCTCGCGTTCTTCAAAAAAACGTTGCCGTCGAGTTTCATGGGAAGGCGCGTCTTGTTGAAGGGGCTCAGGTCACCGTTGCGCGCGGCGACATTGTTGAAGAACCGCATGTCTCCGCTCGGATTGTCGTGATAGCCGGCTACTTCAGTCGAATGCGGCTTCATGAATGGCGTTAAGCGGCTGTCGTATTGCTCCAGGCTCACGCCACCGCAGAAAAGATTGTGGACGAAGGCTCCTCCCTGCGAGTTCACGTTCAGTGAAGTCTCAGACAGGAAAAGATTGTTGTCCACCAGAAACGGTCCGTGGTCGACCTCGACAAACAAGTCTTCGCTCTGATTTTCGTGGAACAGGTTGCCGGTTACATGCGTGCCTTGCGCCATCCAGTCGAGCCACAGGCCGCGGTTGGTTCGGTAAATATGGTTGTTGCTGATTTCTACATCAATGGCCGCGTGGAATTTGATGCCGGCCATCTCCGCTCCGGTGAATAGCTGCCGGACGTGAACATCGTGGATGATGTTGCCGGTGACGACGCTGAATGCAGGTCCGAGACTGCCGACGATGCCTGCCTGCTCGCAGTGCGAGACGGTGTTGTTGCGAACGATGTGATGCCCGATGTTTTCCTTCGACCAGCCCGAGTGCGACGCGCGCTCGATGGTCTTCACGTAGCCTTCGGCTGAATTAGCCGAGGTGTTGTCCCACTGGTCGCCATACTTGCCGAGCGAGACTCCGCTGCAGACGGAGTGGCTCACCACGTTGTTCTCAATCACCCAGCCCTTGCTCCAGTGGGTGCCGATGAGCCCGATTTGCTCCGCGGTGGGAGGCGCCCAGGGAGTCGCAGCGCATCGCAGGACGAATCCGCGAACGGTGATGTAGTCGATGCCGGTCTTTTCGGGATAAAACACTGTCTGCCGGACGTTGATCTCGGTCAGTTCATGATTCGGATCGGCTGTGCCGAATTGCGCCCACAGAGTGGTGGTCTCCCCATCGACGCGGCCAAACCATAAGTGCGCGCCGGTGCCGGGCTGCATCACCTCGTCCAGGCTTGCCGCTTCGGCGAGCCACTCCCCATTGAGGTACACCGCTCCGGTATGGTGCACGCGGCCTTTGGGCACGAACCAGTCGCCGTGAATCACGTCGCTGTAGGGATTGAATCGGCCGAAGAGACTGTTGGGAATGGTGACTGTCCAAATGCCGTTCTGCAGCGGCTTCCATCCTCTGACGATTTCGGCGCCGGTAATCTCGGCGCGCTCGCCTGCCGCAGCCTGGTAGACGATGGGCTGATCTTCCGGCGCGCCGCCGCGCGGAGGCGAGATGCGTTCGCGATACACGCCTTCGTGCACGGTGATGGTGTCGCCGGGGTAGCTGCGCGCAGCAGCTGCGGAGATCGTTTTAAGAGGCAGCGAGCGGGTTCCATCGTTCGCGTCGTCGCCTTTCGGAGACACATGATACTCACGCGGCGTGGATGTCCCCGCATGGAGGGTGATGTGCGTTGCGGCGCAAATCGCCGGCATGGCCCCAAGAAACAATCTTCGCGTCAACATGGCTGGGATTCTCCCCGAAATCCGGTCGTTTGGTCCGGAGATGATTGAACTCCGAACCTCTTATTTCGGCGCGGCAATTTTGACTAACAGGATGTCGTGGCTCGCCAGCTCAATGGGCATGTTGTCGGTAAGGTCGATGTCTTTGCCGTTCCACAGGTCTTTTGCTTTCTGAGTGCCGTGCAGACCCAGCTTGGCAAGATCGAGGTGGAACGGATGTGTGGAGTAGAGGTTGTCGCCGGCGTTGAGGACAGCGATTGCCTTTGCGCCGTTGGCAAGATCGCGAGCCCAGACTTCAACTTCGCCGGCGGCGTAGATGAAGCGGGCCTGGTGGCCGAGGCGGTCCTGGTCAATGGCGATCACGTCGCGATTGGTGAGGATGGCTGTGATCTCGGGCTTCATGTTGGGCAGGTCGTTGCCGGCCAGAAGCGGAGCGGCGAGCATAGCCCACATCGAGAAGTGGGAGCGGTTCTCAGCTAGATTGAGGTCGCCGTTGCCCACTTCGAGCATGTCCGGGTCGTTCCAGTGGCCGGGTCCGGCATATTTGGCGAGTCCCTTTTGCTCTTCCAGGAGGGCATACACGCGGTCCCAGTGGGCATTGATGTCGCCAGTGGTGCGCCAGGAGTTGCCGCCCAGTGCGGGCGCCCACTCCCAGGGCTGGTCCCAGCCGTATTGGCAGAGCGAGTAGACGATGGGGCGCCCGGTGGCCTTCAAAGCCTTGCCCATCTTGTCGTAGGCGGCGATCATGAGGCGCATCTGCGCGGCCTTGTCGTTGGGAGCCTGCTTCTCCATCACTGCGGGGATAAAGCTGCACAGGTCGTATTTGAGGTAGTCGAAACCCCAGGAGGCGTAGAGCTGTGCGTCCTGCGACTCGTGATCGAGCGAACCGGCGTACCCCCCGCAGGTCTTGGGACCCGGCGAAGAGTAGATGCCGATTTTGAGGCCCTTGGAGTGGACGTAGTCGGCCAGGGCCTTCATGTCGGGGAATTTTGAGTTGGTCTGGAGAACGCCGTTCGCGTCGCGCTCGCCTTCCCAGGTGTCGTCGATGTTGACATAGATGTAGCCGGCGTCTTTCATGCCGGTCGAGACAAGCTGGTCGGCGGCGGCGCGGATGTCCTTATCGGTGACGCGTTCTGCGAAGAAGTTCCAGCTGTTCCAACCCATGGGCGGGGTCTGGGCCACCGCCTGCGGTCGGACGGGGCCACGCATTGCTGTTTGGGCTGGGGCGAGCGATGCCAGGGCAAGGAGGGCAAGAGGGAGCATGGCGGATAGGCGCATAGGGCAGCAATCTCCTGGAAACATTTTCAGGGGAATATTATGCTACTGCGCCGCGGCTCGGCAATCGGTTGGATGGAAATCGCCGACAAGGAGCGATCAGCCGAGGAGATTGTCGATCTTGTGGCTGAGAGCCGTTACCTCTTGGCGAAGCTCGGCGACGGCGGCTTCTAACTGTGCGATCCGGTCGTCGGAGGCGGGTGATGCGGCAGATTCGGGCTGGGACTGCGCAATGGTCTCGATGATGGATTCGACGGGTCCGGATAGCAGGTGCGCGTATCGAGCCTCTTTGGTGCCTGGCAGGCGGGGAAGGATGGCGGCCAGCGACGGCTCCCGGTCGATGAGCTTCTGCACGCCGGCGAGAACGTCGGAGATTTCTTCGAAGCGATGCAGGCGCTCGGTGCGGCCGCGAAGTTCGCCCGGAGTCTGCGGGCCGCGAAGAAGAAGGACGCAGAGCAGGGCGGTCTCGGCGCGGCTGAAGTTGAAGGCCTCGCCGAGCCAGTGCTCGTACTTGGTGACGCGGCCATCGGCGGAGCGGGCGCGGCCGGCGAGGCCCTTGTTTTCCAGGCCGTGGAGGGCCTGGCGCGTGTCGTCCTCATCGAGATTCATGACCGGATCGCGGTTGGAACGTTGATTGCACGCGTTGATCAGGGCGTTGAGCGAGAGTGGGTAGTACTCGGGGGTGGTGACTTCCTTTTCAACTAGCGCGCCGAGGACGCGGGCCTCAGCAGCGGTCAGGCGGATGGATTCGGCGGGTGACATGTTCCTATTTTGACACTCTGGGCGCGGCGATTTACGGGAGAGTGTGAGATCAGGGGTTTCGGCCTAATCTTTGCCCGCACGGAAGGACCTCGGGCGAGAGAATCAGCAGAGCTCCTGCGATCCACAGGAAATGGCCGATGAGGGGCGTGAGCTTCTCCTGGGCGAAGAAGATCCAGGTGCCAACCATGGCGACGAGAACAATGATGCCCAGAATGCGACGGACGATGGAGACCTTGGGAACGACGCTCAGGATGAGGACGAGAAGGATGATGGGGTTGATCCAGCCGCTGAGAACAACGAGAATGACGGGCTCCGGGAGCGGCCAGGTGACTGCCTTGCCGAAAAGGGACGTGGTTTCAGTGAGGGCGACCGAAGCGCACTTCCAGCCAGCGAAGACGTTGGAGCCGGGGGCGTCGGGACCCAGGCGGCAGGCGGGCAGCAGGAAGGCGATGACAAAGACGACGATACCTAGAATTCTGGCAACGAGAAACAGCTTTCGATAAGAACTGGTTTCGGGCATGGAGGACTCCAGTCTGTTGTCCATTCCAAATGGATGGAAAGAAAATGATAGCCGATGGGTTTAGCAATTGCGCTGTTTTCCGCACAAATTGGCCGCGCCAATCGGGGTCGGCTCTGAGATACTTGTTTGTTATGCCTATCGACGACCTGCAACAGGCTGCGCAAAAGATTGCCGGATTTCTGAATACCCTTAACAGGCTGGGCGGATTACGCCTGAAGTACCGCATCACGGCAGGTGATGGAGCGCGCGACCCCGAGGGGATCGAGGCTCGCCAGATTTACGTTGAACTGGGCGGCCCGGATGTGCCGCTGGTGACGCAGCACCAGGGTGAGCTGTTGAGGGCCCTGGAGACGATTGCCGGACAGATGCTGCGGCTGGATCAGCGCGAGCATGACCTGGTGAGCTTTGACGCGGCCAACTTCAAGGCGCTGCGTGCCGAGGAACTCAGGCTGCAGGCTCAGACGGCAGCAGAGCGGGTGATCAAGTCGGGCATTCCGTACGCGTTTCCGCCCATGAACAGCCGGGAGCGGCGGATGCTGCACCTGGCGTTCAAGTCGATCGCCGGGGTAGAAACGGCGAGTTCGGGCGAGGGGCAGGAGCGGTTTCTTGCCGTGTATCCAGAAGGTAAGACAAACCTGCCGGTTGCGGCTCCGGCGAGACCACGGCCATTTGGTACTGGACGGGATGGCGGACGGGACCGCGGTCGCGATCGCGATCGAGGGCGAAGATAGACTAGCCGTCTGTTAGCTTTCCGCTCCAGTCTTTCCGTGCCGGCGCTGGCCCGCAGGTGAATTCAGGCAGCCCGTCATTTTCCCTGTACAATTTCGCCATCCGGCAAGTCCTTGAGTAACCGGAGCAGCAGCGGAGGACAAGGGCGATGCGCGTGGCGAGCGCGGGTCATGCAGTCTTTGCCGCGGTCATGATCGGCCTCGGAATCCTGGGCCTGGTTAAAGGCAATTTCGCCCCGGTATGGGACCCGATTCCCGCTGGCGCGCCCGCGCGCGAGGTGCTGGCGTATCTGTGCGCTTTGGTCTCGCTTGGATGCGGCATCGGCCTCCTCTGGCAGCGCGCCGCGGGCGCTGCGGCACGTTTGCTATTGGCCTGCCTGCTGCTCTGGATGATCCTGTTCAGATTGCCCGACGTCTTTCGCGTGCCCACCGTGTTTGGTTCTTGGTATGGCTCGGCTGAGATGGCGGTGATGGTCGCGGGCGCCTGGGTACTGTATGCCTGCTTCGCCGATGCCCGGTTCGCCGAGGGCTGGGAAAAGCGGAGGCTGGGTTTCGCCATTGGCGACAAAGGGGTGCGCATTGCGAGGGTGCTCTACGGCCTGGCGTTGATCTACTTCGGCCTGGGGCATTTTGCCTACCTCGAAAATACCGTCGCCCTCGTGCCTGCGTGGCTGCCATGGCACGAAGGTTGGGCATATCTGACGGGGTGCGCCTTCATTGCAGCTGGCCTGGCTGTGCTCGTCGGCATGTATGCGCGGCTCGCGGCGGCGCTCTCAGCGTTGCAACTGGGCTTGTTCACGCTGTTGGTGTGGGTGCCGATTGTGGCGGCAGGCTCGAAAGACGCCTTCCAATGGAGCGAGACAGTGTTGTCATGCGCGCTGACGGCGGCCGCCTGGGTGGTGGCGGACTCGTATCGCGGCATGAGGTGGCCGGCCATGGGAAAGCGCTAGCCTGCATTCCTAACACCTGTAGTCTCCTTCTTATGAGAGCACGCGGGCTTCCCCGGTTATCCCAGTGCGTACGATTACCCACCTGAGGCGCACAATGGAAGTGGAGAAAGTCATGTCCGCTTCCGTGTGTCGCCTGTGCCCTGTTCTGGTTCTAGGGTTGCCCGCGTTCTCTCACCCACCCCCTCCTCCACTAAAGTGCCCTCCGGGCGCCCCCCTTTGTAGACTCAAGTATAATTATATCAATGCTTTAGACTAACTGCCCCCGTTACCATACGGGGTAACAATATACTTGGCAAAATAGACAAGCCGGGATTCCTCCCGGATTCTACCAGCCATCTAGAGGGTCTAGAGGATTAGTGGTCGGTGCGGAGTTGACTCTTTGGGCGGGACTGAGACAGCGAGGATTCGAGGCGGAGGGAGGCTGAATTTGTCGCTATCCTACCACGTTTCAAAGTTGGGGCTATGTGGCCTAGATCACATTACCAATACAGAAATCACGAGGAGCCCCCGATAAAAGGGGCTCCCTAGCAGTGTAAGAAAGGGGAGTGGTCTGACGGTACGCGCAAATAGGTCTCGCGTCAAACGGCCTTTTTAGATTCCGTCTTTTTGGCTTGCGCTCGCTGCCATTCTGACTCGCGGCGCTGCATCTCTTCTTTCGAGACGGTGAACGTCTTGCGGACGGCGTTGTCGAAGCGTTCGGATTCGGTCTTACCGGGGACGGGCGGGGATGGTAGAGGTTTCATATCTTGTCTAGTGTAGCGCGGCGCGAGTATTTGTGAATGGTATGATGGCAGACGCAGAGAGAACGAGGGCGCAATGGCGAATATAAGCAAGTACACCATCGTCAATGGGACTTCCGACACAGATTTAATGAAGACGGTAAACATCTACATCGACCGCGAATGGTGGCCACTTGGAGGGCCGTTTTCGATTGTCAACCACAAAGGTGAGTCACTGCTACTTCAGGCGATGGTTCATTCGGATCGGAATGCCAAGTGACAGTTTTGCCCTGAGCTTTGCGAGTTCTGTAGCGATTGAACAAGCGGTTACTGCTTCTTGGGCTTTGGGATGTGTATTTAGAACCGCTGTGATTTTCTTGGCGAGTTTAAGGACAGATTCCTGAGACAACGCAGCCTTTCCGCCGCCATGATACACTGCGGCTAGCTACTCAGGCGGAGTGGCGGAGATATTTAATCTAAAGTTCTTACATTGGTCCTGTAGCCACCAGAGTTGGCGCTCTTGCAGCTACTCAGACCCTTTCTAGCCGCAGTGTATCACAGCGACGGAAAGGGTATATTGCCATTTCTCCATCAAGTAATAGACGAAAGAATCGCTGGCAGAATCCGGTATACTTGGCTGCCAGAGGGTGAGTCCTTGCCTTACGTTCCCACTGAACTACTGGGATGCGTTGTCTTTCTCGGCTACGAGGACGAGGCCGGGAAGGAACAATTTGTCGGCTCTGCATTCTGGGTCGCACGTCTAGGACCAGAAGACATCAAGAAGGAATACAGACCAACCTATCTTGTTACCGCCGCACATGTAATCAACGGCATTAGAGCGAAAGCTCCGTCTAGGCGCGTTCTGGTCCGCGTGAACACAAGGGGAGGTGGCCAAAAATGGCACGCGACTCCACTGGATTGTTGGCGGTCACATCCCGACGAACGGGTTGATATTGCCGTTTTCAAAATGGATTTGGTCGGCCAGAATTGGGATCATTTTGCGTGGGGAGCCGAGGCGTTCGTCAACTCCCAAAGCGCTGCTGACGATGGCGGAAGGGCCATCGGGCATGGAGATGATGTGGTCGTAGCTGGTCTGTTTTATCTACACACTGGCGAACAGAGAAACATACCAATCGTAAGAGTGGCAAATGTTGCGGCGCTGCGTGGAGAGCCTGTGCTAGATATGGATGCATATTTGGTCGAGTGCCACTCGATTGGAGGCCATAGCGGTTCACCTGTTTTTTACGACGTTTACGCCACGAAGAATGCATTCGTTGGAGAATCTCGCGCCGTAAAGACGATGGTAAAGTGGAGGCTTTTGGGCGTGATGCACGGCCACTTCGATTTTCCCGATGTTGCACTAGATGTGGTCGTCGAGGATTCTAAAGAAAAGATAGCAATCAATTCCGGGATTGCCATCGTCATACCGGCAGAGAAAATAGTAGAGGCTCTGGATACGTTCAAAGACGAGGAAGCAAAAGAAGCGGAACGCTTTCGCATGAAGAAGCGTTCCTATATGATCCCGGATAAATTGGACGAACCGCCGCCAACAGAGGTAAGGGTGGGAGCGGAGCGTTAGTCTCCCCGCTTCCCCCGTCGCTGTCGCTTATCTTTAGAAGGCTTGGATGGGTCCCCCTCCCACCTTGCCGGTCAATTCGGCAAGGGTGAGACGCTTCCCCACCATACCTCTCGTTGCAATATCGAACCGCTGTGAATCAGTCAGCTTCCGATTGTTGTACCTGAAAGCCTGCTCTTCGATGTACCGGAACAGGTGGAAAGGTTCAACGGAAACATACGTTCCCGCCAGACCGCGCTTTAGCAGCGACCAGAAATTCTCGATCCCCTGCGTGTGGACCAAGCCATTCACGTATTCGACCGCGTGATTGATTACCTCGTGCTGGAAGTCGGTTCCCTTGTACGGCCCCCATTCATCTGTCATGAGCGTTGAGCCCTCCGCAATGTGTTCGGATGCAAGGGAGTGAAGAACTTCCCGCGTCCGGTTCTCTACCACTTGCGCCCGCACATTTCCATTGCGCTCCAGCATACCGACCACGATTGTCTTTGCCATGGCTCCGACTGCCTTACCGCTGTAGCCTGTCCCTTTGGGCTTCTTCGACTTGTGCATGTTCTTCAGCTTACCGCCAACGAACGTCTCGTCCATCTCGACAGTGCCGGAGAGCTTATCCCGATACTCGTCCTCCAGCATGAGCCGGATGCGATGGTCGAGAAACCATGCCGTTTTCTGCGTCACTCCCAGCGCCCGGTGAATCTCGTAGCTCGACACGCCGTTCTTGCAGTTCACTACCATCCAGATCGCGGCGAGCCACTTATCTAGACCGATAGGAGAGTCTTCCATGAGCGTCCCAGTCTTGAGTGTGAACTGCGGCGAAGGATGCTTCTCCCGGCAGTGCCAGCGGTTGTACTTCTCAAGGAACAGGACGTTCTTGCTCTCGCACCGTGGGCAGGTAACGCCGTTCGGCCAGCGGCGAGCTACAAGGTATTCGCGGCAGTTGACCGGGTCCGAGAAGAATAGAATCGCTTCTTGTAGGGTCGTCGGTTCCATGTATTAAGAGTACCGGAGAGGGGTTCTTTTGTCAAGTATATTATTACCCCATACGGTAAACAGAAACCATCAATTATGGTTCATTTTCGGCCCCTTCCGGTCGATTTTGGACGCGAAAAAGGCTCAAATCAGCGTATTTCGGGCAGTCTTTTGGAGCCGCTGGCCCCCATTGAAGGTCGCGGTCATGAGACATGCAGACTAAGTTTGCAACCTGCCTACTCGAGAACCCGGCCCAGAAGAAGATCGAGGAAGGCTTTTTCATCGGACTTCAGGCAGACATTTGCGTTGGGTGGACCCGGAATGGGGCGGGTGTTGCCCTTGGCGTCGACTTCGAGGCGCATGGGGGTCATGGGGCAGATGTCGGGGCGCAGGGCGTAGGTGACGGCGACCGGGTCAAAGAGGGTGGGTTCGGGCGGGTGGTTCGGTTCATGGCCCGCTCCCCACTCATGGTAGAGAAGGGTCAACTGGTCAGTGAGCGGAGAGCCGTGAGAGAAGATCGAATCGAGTTCGGGCAGGTGGAGATGTACCTGGGTGGAGTCGAGGGGGGCCATGAAAACCGGAACTCCGGAGTCGAGCAGGGCCTGGGCCGCGGCGGGGTCGCAGAGGATGTTCCACTCCGGGTCAGGTGCGGTGGACGGCACGCCGGCGTGGTCGTAACCGCGATAAATGCTGCCGCCCATAATGACGACGCGCTTGAGAAGGCGGAAGGAGGCGGGGTCGCGGGCGATGGCGGCCTGCACGTTGCCCAGCGGCCCGATGCCGATGAGAGTGACCTGGCCGGGGTGGGCACGAGCCTGGTCCAGGATGAAGCCGACCGCGTCCGGGTGTTTGCGATCGGGCTGCTGAAGGGCGTAAGCGGCCTGCGAGAAGTGGTTGGCCGCCTGCGTGGGGACGCCCACGGCGACGGGAATTCCGGTACGGCCGACGGCAGCCAGATAGCGGTCGACGAGGCGGGCACGGAGTTCAGTGTCGCCGAATTCGGTGGTGACGCCGAGCAGTTCGAACTCGGGGCTGTGAAGGACGAGGGCCAGGGCAAAGGCGTCGTCGATGTCGTCGCCGATATCGGTGTCGAGGATGACCCGCTGTGGCGGGGGCGACGGGATGGTGACGGCGTGAACTCGAGTGATGGCGAGCGCCAGGATGAGGAGGGCGGGATGAAACTTGCATTTCATGGGAATCATTGTAGATGGGGCGGGCGGCTGTGGGTTAGACAAGCCCTTTCCTCGCGATCGCGTGAATCCGCCTCGGACGTCCCTGCTGGATCGGAACGGGCCCGTGCCAGCCGCTCTTCCCTCAGCGGATGCAACCAAAGCGCTTTTGCGATAGCATCAAGCCACGCCTAGGCCCTGTTCGGCCACTCTCTTAGAGGAAACTCACTGATGCGCTTGGGTCGCCTTGGTTACCGGTTCCTAATGCTGTTGGCGGCGCTCTCGGCGGAATGGCTGCCGGCGATGAGTCTTGCGCAGAGCTTTGATCTGGACCGGGGGCGGGAGACGGTGGTTTCGCTGGATGGAAAGTGGAAGTTTCATCCTGGAGACTCCCCGCTCGTGCCAGGATCTGATCCAAAGAGTGGAGGAGCGGAGCTCTTTGCTGCGCCGGGGTTTGACGACTCGGGATGGAAGCTTCTGAACAGCAATCAGCCATTCTCAGCCCAGGGCTACGCGGGGATGAGCGGGTTTGCCTGGTACCGGTTTGAGGTGAAAACACCGGGCGGAGACAAGCAGATCTCGCTGCTGTTGACACCGATATTGACATCGTACGAGGTGTATGCGGACGGCAAGCTGGTGGGCACCTGCGGGGAGATGCCGCCGACGATCATTCCTTCCACCCAGTTCGGATATCACATTTACCCGCTAACGACGCCTGGGAGCGTTGAGGCGAGGACCATCCACGTAGCGCTGAGGGTGTGGCACTCGCCGATCTGGGCGGGTTACGTGGGCGGCGGCCCGGCAGCGGGGGGAAGCCTGGCGGGGGACACGGCTCTGCTGACCCTGGAGATGGAGCACCACCGACTGGCGCGCAACACGCGCTATGTGGACGCCTACGCGTACAGCATGATCGCTTCCATGGTGGGCTTCGCGATCCTGTGGCTGTTCCTGATCAGACCGGGGGAGCGGGAATACCTGTGGTTTGCGGCCATGCTCCTGGCACAGGCCACCGATCACGCGCTCTACGTATGCCAGAGGATCTTTTTCTGGCCGGCGGTGCCGATCTACGATCTCGTCGACGGCCTGCTGGTGGCGGTGAATGTGTGCGCGGCGCTTTGCTTTTTTTCGCTGGTGCTGCGGGCACGGGTCGGGAATGCGGGACGGGCGGCGCTGGCGTTGGCAATCGTGAGCCCGGCCGCCGCGGTTCTCTACTGGCCGGGATGGTTTTCGGCGCCGGCATCGGCTTCGATCCAGATTGTGTGTTTGCTGCCGGCGGTGGTGTGGGTTCTCTGGATCCTTCTGGACCGGTCATTCAAAGGCAACAAGGATGCTCTGCTGCTGTTGATTCCGACCGGGTTGGATTTTGGTTATTACCTTGTAGACAACATTGCGATTGTTCTGGGTCAGGCTGGGTTGGCGCCTTGGCCGAAGGTGTTTGAGCAGCCGCTCCCGCTGCCTCCGTTCAGCCTGGACCCAGGGATCGTGCTGCACCTGGTTTTTCTGCTGGCGCTGCTGGTGTTTCTGATTCTGCGATTCTCGCGGGCGCGGCGGCGCGAGGTCTGGATGGCGGGAGAGTTTGAAGCGGCGCGCCAGATCCAGCAGATCCTGTTGCCGGCGGAACTCGAGCAGTGCCCGGGATTCCATGTGGAGTGCATTTATCAGCCGGCGGACCAGGTGGGCGGGGATTTTTTCCAGCAGATTGCCGACGGCCAGTGCGGGATGCTGATCGTGGTGGGCGACGTGAGCGGCAAGGGATTGCCGGCAGCGATGATGGTTTCAGTGCTGGTGGGGGCGATACGGGCAGAGGCCGGTCACGGGGTATCGCCGGCGGAGATGCTGGAGTCGCTGAACGCACGGATGATGGGACGGCTGCAGGGGGGGTTCGCGACCTGCCTGGCGGCGCACATCGACGTCGGAGGAGTTTTGAGGGTCGCAAATGCGGGACACCTGCCGCCCTATCTGAATGGCGAGGAAATGACGCTTGCGGGGGCGCTGCCACTGGGAGTCGCGGCGGGGTTGCTCTATGAGACCAGCGAGATGCGGCTGAAGCCGGGCGATCGGCTGATGTTCATTTCAGACGGAGTGGTGGAGGCTCAATCGCGGACAGGGGAGCTGTTTGGATTTGAGCGGACGCGGGCGATCAGCAAGGAACCGGCGGCAAAGGTTGCACAAGCGGCGCGTGAGTTTGGGCAGATTGATGACATTACGGTGGTGACCGTGGAATTTTCAGGGGTTCGCGAGCCAGCGAGGGTCTGAAAGGCCAACAGATCTTCTACCTCTGATTACTTTAACTTTAGCTTTCCAATACATCGTTGGGTTGGACTGTCCGGAAACTGGACAGGATGGACCGCGTCTGAATGCGACCGAAGAAGAGACTGACGGTCTCTCATGTTTCGAGCATTCATTTTGCCGGTTCTGCTGGCGGGGTCCGCGGCGGTCTCTTCGCCGTTGGCTGCCGCGACGCTGGCCACGACGACCACTCTGACGGTCTCGCCGCCGGGGTCTGGGGCGGAACAGAACCTGGTGACGCTGACCGCTTCCGTGTCGGATGCGAACGGGCCGGTGCTTCATGGCGCCGTCACTTTTTATAACTTCGGGGAAGCGCTGGGCACGGCGCAACTGATTTCAACCGGAAGCGGCGGGTTTACCCCCGGGACCGCTGTATTGAGAATGCGATTCGTCAACGACGGCAAGAACTATGTGATCGCCAACTTCAATGGCACGAGCAGCGAGGCGTCAAGCCAGTCCTTGCCCCAGGAGTTTGAACCTGCAGGTTCAAATGGGGGCTATCCGACGACGACGAGCCTGGTTTACAACGGAGTCGCGAATGGAATGTATAGCCTTACGGCGAACGTGCTGGCGGCAAATCCGAGTGGCGAATCGAATGAGACGGGTTATAGCCTGGGGACCATCACTTTTACCGACACGACAACAAGCACGGTGTTGCGAACCAGCAACGCAATGGTGCCAAACTCGCCTGATTCTTCTCTGCTGACTACTGGAACGCCGGTTCCGGGGCTGTGCACGCAGCTGATTGCGGCGGGAGACTTTAACAATGACGGCTATCCCGACGCGGTTACGGCGAGTCCCAGCAGCGACGGATCGTGCACGGCGGGCGATGGAGTGCTCACCGCGCTCCTAAACAGCGGGAATGGAACATTCACCACCGCGACGGGATCGATGGGACTGGTGAATCCCAATGGGCTGGCGGCAGGAGATTTCAATGCAGATGGAAATCTCGATGTCGCGGTCATCCAGGCGGCCGGCACTGTCCCCCAGGTGCTGGTGTTCCTGGGCAACGGGGACGGAACATTTCAAGCGCCGGTGGGGATCACGCTGAGCGCGGGATTTCAACCAGAAGCGCTGGCAGTGGGAGACTTCAACAACGACGGAATTCTGGATCTGGCTTTGGCCTCGGTTTCCGCACCTACCCATACCGGCACGGTGATGATTTTGCCAGGGAACGGTAATGGGACGTTCGGGATGCCCGTAGAGACCAAATTTAGATACTACTTCGCCACGCAGAGCTCGCAAGACGCCGTTCCCTGGGTTTCCATGGCAGTGGGATATCTGAACGGCGATGGAAACGCCGATCTTGTCATTACGCTCGGCGTCACCGTCGGGGCGTTCGCCGGCAACGGCGATGGAACGTTCCAGGCACCGGTCGCCCTTGTGGTCGGTGCATCGAAGGCATCGAATGGGGTCACGTATGCCCAGGCGGCCACCAGCGTCAGCATCTTTCAAGACCGGGGAAACCCTATTTGGGGCGGCAAAAACGGCGCGGAACTCTATGTCGCCTGCCGCGGAGACAGCCCTCCTGCCCCGTTGTCCGCGATGCCTCCTCAGGTGGTGCTGTTCACATTTTCAAACACGGCAGGTGAGCCGTTCAGCTTCTTCCGCCCGGACTATTACATGACGACGCTGCCGACCTCCTCTGGTCTGGTGGCTCCGATTCCGACTTCTATAGCCGCGGCGGATCAAAATGCGGTGATGACGTATGGCGGAGCGGCGCAGTTGATCTCGTTTGCAGACGGGTATGTTTCCGTTGGCGCGACGCCGGGCTACGCGGGAAGCCAGATAGCGGAGGCAGACTTCAGGGGAAACGGCGAGACAGGTTTCCTGGTGGCTGCGGAGAGCGGCGTGGCGCTTGTGGAGCCGGCAATCCCGGCGGCTGCGACACTGACGCTGAGTTCATGGCCGGGCTGGGGTACTCAACTGGTGACAGCCACGTTCACTTCAGCAGCGGAAGGCGGCCTGCTTTCGAGTACATCGAATACCGCGACGGTCGACTTGAGCGAGGTGACTCTGACCTCGAACATGCCTGCGAGCATGACAGCGATCGCAGGGCAGGCCGTCCAGATCACGGCGACGCTAGCCGGCGCCGCCAATGGGATTGCGCCCACCGGGAGCATCCAGTTCTATGACAGCGGCGTGGCCACCGGAGCCGTCGTGCCGGTTGCGAGCGGAGCCGCGGTTTATAGCTCAACGGCATTTGCCGCGGGAACGCATTCGATCACGGCTATTTATTCGGGCGACAGCAACTATGCATCGGAGACCTCGGCGGCGCTGGCCTTCAAGGTAGTGAGCAAGGGCACGGTAACGCTGATTATTTCGGGTGCGCCGTCAAGCGCTGGGCTGGGTGCTTCATTCGCCGTAACCCCGCGCTGGATTGAGACGCCGGTGGTGCTCGGTCCGAATCCGAGCGGCATGGTGACACTCAATGACAATGGGCAGGCCGTGGCAAGCAATTACACCACCAGGACGATGACGGTGAATACGGCTGCCAGTCCGTTACCGGGTGGAGCAAACTCGCTCACCATGAGCTACCCGGGCGACAGCAACTGGGCCGCAGCGAGTTCCCCCGCGGTGACGGTTACGGTGACGCCGGCCGTGACGGTGACCACACTGGGCGCTTCCGCGCAGAGCGCCGGATTTGGCACGAATCTGACGTTTACCGCTGCCATCGCGGGTGAGGTGGGAACGCTGATTCCGTCCGGGGCCGTGCAATTCTACGACGGGACCACGGCGTTGGGAAACCCGGTTGTGCTGGCTGATGGAACTGCGGCTTTCTCGACCGCGGCTCTTGCCGCCGGAGCTCATTCGATCACCGCAGACTATACAGGAGACACAAACTATGCGGGGTCGACCAGCGCCCCGGTCACAGAGTCGATTATGGCGTTGGTGGTCGAGTCGCAGAGTTCAAGGGTCACGGTGAGCTCGGGCGGAACGGCAATGGTGACGCTCGCTGTCGATGGCGCAGACGCGGCAGATGCGATCACCAGTTTTGCCTGCTCGGGGCTGCCGAAGAAGGCGACTTGCAATTTCGATCCTCAGACCGTGACGGGAAGCGGGCAGACTAAGCTGACGATTACCACAAAGACGAGGAACGCGGCAGCGCGAGCGATTGCCCAGGAAGGTCTTTTGGCGGTTTGCGCTGTGTGGCTGCTGTGGCCGATGGGACTGTGCGTAAGGCGGCTCTGCTGTCTGCTACTGTTGGCAGCGGGACTGGGCATGGTGCAGGGCTGCGGGGGCCAATTGGAGGCGTTCAGTACGCCGCCTGGAACCTACGCCGTGACTTTGACGGCGACCACCGTCTCCGGCGACGTTACGTTTACTCAGAGTGCAAAGGTTTATCTGCTGGTGGAATTACCGGGTGCGGTGGCTACAGCAACCAGGGAGTCGGCGCAGCCGTAGTAGAGGAACCATTGATTCCGAAAATAGACGAGCCCCTCGGCGAAGGTGGTTCCGGCTTCATATTGACCGGTTTTTTCATAAGGCATCTCGGGTTTGAAGACGGGATGATCGGTGCGGGCGAGGAGTCGGATGGGGTCGTCGGGGTCGAAGAGAGCTTCGCCGACTGAGTAGGATTCGGGACTCAGGGAAGGGTCGCCAGCCCCGTGCTTTCCGAGTGCATTGCGGCCGTTGTAAAGAACCACAATTCCAGCGGGAGTGAGAACGGGTGGCGGTCCGGTCTCGGGGAAGCTGCTGTCGAATTTACCTGGACGGGGCTCGAGTAGTTGCGCGGGCTCCCCTGATTCGTCGACCACGGGATTCCAGTGGATGAGGTCGGAGGAGGTGGCGAGGCGAATAGCGCCCTCGCCCCAGTACATCCAGTACCGGTCGTCGATTTTGGCAGCGATGAGGCGGCCTTTGGCGGGGTCGAGGCGGGTGACGATGCCGGCAGACTTGTATCTGAGGGACTGGAACTTGCCATTAGCGGTGCGGTCGAAGGCGGGGCCCTGCTCCGCCCAGTGCATCAGGTCACGGGAGATTGCGATGCCGACCGAGAAGGTCTGCCGGTTCCACTGTGTGTAGGTGAGGATGTAGGTGCCGTCTTCCGACTCGACAATGCGTGGATCTTCGACGCCGCCGGGCCACTCGCGGGATTTCTGGCTGTCTTCGGTGGGAAAGAAAACTGGCGCGGGGCGCCGCGTGAAGTGGATGCCGTCCTCGCTTTCGGCGAGCCCAAGACGGGAGGTGTGGCTGCCGACTTCCATGGTTCCTGAATTGTCTTCGGCGCGGTAGAGGACGTAGACCTTGCCGTCGCGGACGATGGCGGCGGGATTGAAGGTATGCAGCGCTTCCCAGTGAATCGAGGTTTTGAGAATGGGGTCAGTAAAAGTGGAGCCGGGATTGGGGGTAATGACGGGGTTGCCCTCGGCAGGGCGGGTGAAAGGCCCGATCTGCCAATTGGCCGGCCTTTGCGCGTGAAGGGATGCAGCGAGGACCAGAACGGCGATTAACTGGGAAGATTGTTTCAGCTTCATTTGGTGGGATCCTTCGGGGGTTGAGGCGCAGGCCCTTGGTTCGAGTAGAAACTCAGCGCCGCTTCGCCCTGTTTCAGCAGGCGGGTACGCTGAAGAGTAGCGTATGTATCTGCGGGTGCCTCTTTATGATGGTGCTCGGCGATGACCAGGGCGTCCGGGGCGAGGAGTTGGGACGAGAGAGCGCCGAGTTGGGTGAGGCATACTTCATATTCATTCTGGGCGTCGTAGGGCGGATCAAGAAAGACGATATCGAACGGCTCCTGGTGCGGGCGGCGCAAGAAGCCGACGGCGCTGATGGGATGGACGCGAAATCCCGATGAGATGCCAAGGCGGCCGAGGTTGGCGGAGAGAACGCTGAGTGCGGGCCTGGCGCGCTCCACGAATGTGACTCGGGAGGCGCCTCGGCTGAGGGCCTCGATGCCGACGGCTCCAGAGCCCGAGTATAAATCGAGGAAGATGGCGCCTTGAATTCTGGGAGCGAGAACGTTGAAAAGCGTCTCGCGCAGGCGGTCGGAAGTGGGCCGGGTGGCCAGGCCGGCCGGAGCCTGAAGGGCGCGCCCGCGGTAAGTTCCGGCAATGATCCGCATCGCAGACCAGCATACACAATTGCTGCGATCTGAAGGCGGGACCATTACAATCTAAGAGTATGCGAGGCTGGTCAATTCCGCTGGGGCGCTGGATGGGCGTGGAGATGCGCGTCCACGTGTTCTTTCCGCTGCTGGCCTTCGTTTTTCTAGGGGTGAGCGCTTCGGACGGGGTGGGGCGCGGCTTGGGCCTGTTTCTTCTGCTGGTGGCGGCGGTGGCTGTTCGCGAGACGGCGCGGCTGCTGGTGGCGGCGTGGCTGGGACTGCGGCTGAGGGCAATTTTGCTGTTGCCGATCGGCGGCATGTTTGCTTACGCGAATCCTGAAAGCCAGGAGCGAGCCAATCAGGGCACTGGGCAATATGCGCTGGCGCTGGCTGGCCCGGTTGCGAACTGGGGCGCGGCGCTGGTGCTGGCGGCGGCGATTCAAGGGGCCAGTGGGCAGGTGGCGCTGTTTGCTGTTCCATTTATTACTGCCGCATACCTGGTGCGGAGCATGGTCTGGATCCAGGCGTTTCTCGGGCTGCTGCACCTGCTCCCGGCTTATCCGCTGGATTGCGGACGGATCATCCGCTCAGCCTTCGCGCGCAAGCACGGGTACGGGGCCGCGGGACGGGCGGCCACCGGACTGGGACAGGGGCTGGCACTGGCGGCGATGCTGGGCGGAATGCTGTTGCACGATCCGTGGCTGATTCTGGCCGGATTTTTTATCATGATCGGCGCGCAGATTGAAGATCAGGGTGTGTTTTTTCAGAGCGTGGTGGACACGGTGCGGATGCGCGAGGTGATGCTGACGGATTTTGCGACACTGTCGCCTTCCGACACGCTTGCCGACGCGCTTTATCGCTGTGTTCACTCGCTGCAGGAGGACTTTCCCGTGGTGCGCGGTCCGCAACTGGTAGGCATTGTGTCGAGGCAGCGGATTGTGGATGCGCTGCGCAATGACGGCAATGGCTACATCCAGTCGGTGATGTCGCGAGCCTTCCAGGTGGCGCGGCCCGAGGACACGCTGGGCACGACCATCCGGCGGCTGACGGCGGGGCAGGGGCTGGCGCTGATTCCTGTGACCGAGAGCGGGCGGGTGGTGGGCATTGTGAGTGTGCAGAACCTGATGAGTTCGATGTCGCTGCTGGCTGAGCAGCGCAGGATTGAGCGGCAGGAAGCTGCGGAATGATCTCGGCATGAGCGATGGACGGGAAAACACCATTGCTCCCGGCCTCTACCTGGTCGCAACTCCTATTGGCAATCTGGGCGATATCACGCTGCGCGCGCTGGATGTGCTGCGCACGGTGGACCGGATTGCCTGCGAAGACACGCGACAAACGCAGAAGCTGCTGAATCATTTTCAAATTGAAACGCCGACCGTGAGCTGTCACCAGCACAACGAACGCGAGCGCGCTGCCGAGTTGGTGGAGGCGCTAAAGGCGGGTGCGCGGATCGCGTTGGTTTCTGACGCGGGAATGCCGGGGATCAGCGACCCCGGGACGTGGCTGGTGGCTGAGGCCGTGGCCGCCCGGGCAGCGGTAATTCCAATTCCCGGGGCGAATGCGGCGCTGACCGCGCTGGTGGCTTCTGGACTGCCGACAGGCGAATTTCATTTTTTGGGGTTTCTGCCGGAGAAGGCTGGCGCGCGGAGGACGCGCCTCGAAGAACTGGCCGGCGATAAGCAGGTCGCCTCGCGCACGCTGATTTTTTACGAGGCGCCGCACCGGATCGAGGAGACGCTAGCCGATCTCGAGGCGGTTTGGGGTCCTTCGCTGCGCGTGGTGGTGGCTCGGGAGCTGACCAAGCTGTATGAGGAATTTGTGCGTGGAACGGTGGCCGAGGTCAGGCGAGAGTTGGGCGCCAAAGACCGCGTGCGCGGAGAGATTACGCTGCTGGTTGAGGCTCCGGCGCGGACTGGCGACGTCCCGGCGGGAACTGGGCATGAAAAGGTGTCGGAGCGGGTGGCGCGAGTGCAGGCTGAAGCCGGGGTGGATGAGAAGGAAGCACTGAAGAGAGTTGCGCGGGAGTTGGGACAGTCGAAGAGCGAGGTTTATCGGGAGTTACAGAGGGAGCGGGCGCGCAGGAAGTAATTAGCCCAACTGAGGCCGCGGTCGGCGGCGTATAAGTTGACAGAAGGAGCTGAGAACGGGAGCCTTTGTTATGAACATCTACGACTATTATGCAGACAACGCACTCATTGGAATCCTGAATGAAGACGGTTCCATTGCTACCACCGATGAAAGGCTGACAGCGCTCGCGAAGCAAATCGAGACTGAAGGCATCACCATGGGAGTGAGCGTCCCGCAGCCGGAGAACGAGGACATCAAAGACGGAGCTCAGACGCTCTTTCCAGGTGCAGAAGGTTTTGCTTTCTACGTTCAAGGCTTCTTGGCTGGTCAGGGTTTTACGACTGAAATTCTTCCACGAGTTTCGTGACATCTTATCTGAGTCTTGGGAATTGTTACGCTGGGCAGCTTACCCGGCCTGACAAGAAACGCCTGTCGACACCGTAGACGGTCAAGCTCTCTAGTCCCGAATCTGAAGGTGATCGAGGGCTGGAAAGAGGAACAGCGCGATGATGGAGTTGACGATGGCGGTGAACAACTCAGCGAACCATCTCCATTCCAGGTCGAGGCCCAGCAGGACACGGTAAACGAACAGATAGATGGCGCTTGAAAGCAGGGAGAGCGAGAAAGTAAGAATCAGTCGGATGGTGTGGTTTTCGACATCGATGCGAATGCCGACCGAGGCGGCCAGAAATCCGACTGCCGTTTTGGCGACTCCGTTGATGCCGATGGCGTGATGAGAGAGTGCATCCTCGAAGAGTCCCATGACCGCGCCCATGAGGGTCCCTTGGATCGGACTGCGGCGGCCCAGGGCGAAGTAGACGGTGATCACCAGCGGCAGATCGTACCAGACGTAGCTACCGAAGACACGCGGCAGCCAGGCCTGCAGCACCAGCGCTACCAGCGGAACGAGTCCATAGACCAGTATCGGGTAGCGGTGAATCTCCATATCGCGCCGGGTGTCGGCCCCTAGCAATGACATGGCTTAAGGATTCCTCCGCGGTGGAACGCCGGGGCCGGATTTCGTGCCGGCGTTTGCCTTGGAATCGGGTTTAGGCACCGATTGAGAGCCGGCTTCTGAAGCCGGCTTTGAGGTAGGGTGGGCGGTGGCTCCTGTCGAAGCACCACTTTGCGGAGGCTTGGCGGCGGAGCCGGAATCACCCTGCGGGACCGCTGCGGACGCGGCACCGGGACTAAACCTGTCGGGATGCAGGGCGGGCAGTAGTTTGGGGGCCGGCGCGGCCGTGGCGGGTGGTGCGGGCTGTCCCGGGGATTGCCCCGGCTTGGGGGCAGTCTGGGCGCCCGGCGCCTGGGCCGCGGGAGCGTTGGGGTCAGTGAGACCTGGAAGGCGCTCGGCCATGATCTGCGAGGCTTTCATCTGGTCCCGGATGGCCTGTTGGCGGGCTGCTTCGTCTCGTGCAGCCTGGTCTTTAATGGCCGCGGCTTCAGGGCCCTTCAATAACTCGCTGGTATTGATATCCTTTTGTTCCTGGGGCCCGAAACGCGGTTCGAGAGAGGTGAGAATCAAGACCTCGTCGAGCCGGTCCAGACGCGCGGCTGGCTTTACCATGACCTGGATGAACGCATCGCGCTCCGGGTCGCGGATGACCTTATCGACCACCCCGACTGGCAGTCCGCGCGGGTAGACCAGGTCGCCGCCGGCCGTGAGCACGACTTCGCCGGGCTTGATGCGCTCGTCCGCAAGAATGCCCACAATCATCAACTGGCCGGCGGCATTGCCACGGAGAATTCCGCGAATCCGGGTGGTCTCAAGGATTACACCGGCGCCACTGGTCTGGTCATTGATGGCCAGCACTTGCGCGCTGTGAGGAAAGACGTCGCGCACCTTCCCCACCACGCCATCGCCGCTGATCACGGCCATGTCGGGCTTGAGGCCCTCCCTGGAGCCTTTGTCGATGTAAAAGACACGCGACTGATCGCTGCCACTGGAGCCGATTGCCTGCGCGGCCAGCGTGTTGTAGATGTATTTTTGCTGGAACCCGAGCAAGGCTTGCAGACGCTGGCCTTGGCGAGCATCTTCAAGAAGGGAGGCCTGTTCGAGGCGCAGCCGGTCCACTGTTCTTTCCAGGTCCTTGTTTTGCTGGCTCACCTGATGCAGGTCGATGTAGCCGGTCCATAGGCTTTCGCTGCCCGTCTTTAATCCGTGAATGGCGCGCTCCGCGGGAGAAACCACGGCCTCGGCCCACAAGCGGATCAGCCGAACGCCTGAACCGTCGCCGGTGTCCAGGCTCGATCTTCCACTGGCCGCGCGCCGCACCTGCACGGCAAGGCCCATTATCTGCGCCACCAGGACAGCCAGCAGCACCAGCAGATTGCGATAGCGGATGAAGAAGGATTCCATAGGAGCCAGTCGTCAGCCGACAGAGGACAGTTCACAGTTAGAAAGTCCGGAGCGCCGCGTTTTGGGGAAGCTGTCCACTGTCCGCTGCTGACTGTCCACTGCTTTTAGTCGATCTTGATTTTACGCAGCAGGCGGAAGTCGGAGAGCATCTTTCCGGTGCCCAGAACCACGGACGCCAGCGGGTCGTCTGCCACGGAAACCGGAAGGCCGGTCTCTTCGCGGATACGCTTGTCAAGATTCTTGATGAGCGCGCCGCCGCCGGTGAGCACGATGCCGCGATCGCTGATATCGGCGGACAACTCGGGTGGGGTGCGCTCAAGGGCCACTCGAATCGCGTTCATGATGACCGCGATGCATTCGCCCAGGGACTCGCGAATTTCGCTGTCGTCGATGGTAATGGTCTTTGGCACGCCCTCGATGAGGTTGCGTCCCTTGATTTCAAGGTTCAGAGGCTTGTCGAGCGGGTAAGCCGAGCCAATCTCGATCTTGATCATCTCGGCGGTGCGCTCGCCGATAAGCAGGTTGTACTTGCGCTTGAGGTAGTTGGTAATGGCCTCGTCCATCTGGTTGCCGGCCATGCGGACGGAACGCGAATAGACGATGCCGCTCAAAGAGATGACGGCGATGTCGGTTGTGCCGCCTCCAATGTCGACAACCATATTGCCGGAGGGCTCGGTAATGGGCAGGCCGGCCCCGATGGCGGCGACCATGGCCTGTTCAACCAAATAAACCTCACTGGCCTTGGCGCGGTATGCGGAGTCTTCGACCGCGCGTTTTTCGACCTGGGTGATCTCGGAAGGCACACCGATGACGATGCGCGGATGGACCAGCATCTTGCGGTTGTGTGCCTTCTGAATGAAGTAGTTGAGCATCTTCTCGGTGACTTTGAAGTCGGCAATCACGCCATCCTTCATGGGCTTGATGGCCACGATGTTGCCGGGCGTGCGGCCCAGCATCTCCTTGGCCTCTTTGCCCACAGCCTCAACTTCGCCGGTGTTCTTGTTGATGGCTACGATGGAGGGTTCGTTGACAACGATGCCCTTCCCGGCTGCGAAGACGAGCGTGTTGGCGGTGCCAAGATCGATAGCCAGGTCGCTGGAAAACATGCTGAAGAGCGAGCGCAGGCCGTGCGACCGCGAAGATCGTGAAGGATAACCGTTCAAAGACATTGCAGGTGAGTCCTACCTATGAGCTATTGTAGGCCATCGCGGGAGAAGCCGCCGAACCCGGCCCCAGTATCTGTCGATGTGAAGGACTGGTGCGGTAAACTCATGTGTTTGCCGGTGCGAGTGCGGCGACGGAGTAAACGATCGTTTACGAGGTGCGAAATGCCCCATCCCATTTATCACAATCTGATCGGCGGCCAGTGGATGCCGGCTGCTGGCGGAAAGACGATTTTGAACCTGAATCCGGCAGACCAATCAGACGTAGTGGGCGAGTTTCCCTCCTCGCACGCCGTGGATGTGGCCGCAGCGGTTGCAGCGGCGAAGAAGGCGTTCGCGACCTGGCGGCTGGTTCCCGCGCCCAAGCGGGCGGAGATTCTGCTGCGCGCGGGAATCTTGCTGCAGCAGCGCAAGGAGCAATTCGCTCGGGATATGACCCGCGAGATGGGCAAAGTGCTCGCGGAGACGCGCGGCGACGTGCAGGAGGCGATCGACGAGGCATTCTATGTGGCGGGTGAGGGACGGCGGCTGTTCGGGATAACGACGCCCAGCGAGTTGCAGAACAAGTTCGCCATGAGCATCCGGATGCCGATCGGGGTGGTGGGCCTGATTACACCGTGGAATTTTCCCATGGCAATTCCGAGCTGGAAGCTGCTACCGGCCCTGATTGCGGGCAATACCTGCGTGATCAAGCCGGCTACCGACACACCCTTGTCGACCTACAACCTGGTGCAGACGCTGGTGGATGCGGGACTGCCGGCCGGGGTGGTGAATATCGTCTCCGGGTCGGGTTCGGGAGCGGGCGCAGCGCTGGTCGAGCACCCGGACGTGCGGGCAATCAGTTTCACCGGGTCAAGCCAGGTGGGATCGCTGGTGGCGCAGCGTGCCGCGGCAACTTTCAAGCCGGTTTCGCTTGAAATGGGCGGCAAGAACGCGCAGATCGTGCTCGACGATGCGAACCTGGAGCTTGCCCGGGACGGCGCGCTTTGGGGGGCGTTTGGGACGACTGGGCAGCGCTGCACCGCGACCAGCCGCATCCTGCTGCAGAAGGGAATTGCGGCGGAATTCACTGAGAAGCTTGTGGCGCGGGCTAAGAAGCTCAAGGTCGGCAACGGGCTCGATGAGCAGATTGAAGTGGGTCCGCAGGTGAATCAGAGTCAGATTGAGACTTCGACCCGCCATGTTGAGATCGCGCTGGCGGAGGGAGCGAGGTTATTGTGTGGCGGGCACGCACTAACCGAGGGGAGTTATGCGCGCGGTAACTTCTTCGAACCGACCGTTTTGGGCGGAGTGACTCCAGAAATGAGGATCGCACGTGAGGAGGTGTTTGGGCCGGTTGTTTCGCTGTTTGAGTTTGAGAGCTTCGAAGAAGCGATCGAGATTGCCAACTCAATCGACTACGGGCTCTCGACGGCTTTGTATACCAGGGATGTAAATCGGGCGTTTGCGGCGATTCGCGATCTTGAAGCGGGGATTACTTACATCAATGCGCCGACTATTGGGGCCGAGGTTCACCTGCCCTTCGGCGGCGTCAAGCGCACCGGCAACGGACACCGCGAGGGCCTCGGCGCCCTCGACTTCTTCACCACCTGGAAGGCCGTCTACGTTGACTACTCCGACAAATTGCAGCGCGCCCAGATCGATAATGCGGAGTGATTTGAAGCTATTTGCGGTGCTTGCAGTGAGGGTCGAATTTGTGCCCCTTGCAGTTCGCATAGCGGCTGCAAGGGATCTCGATCCAGGATTGCTCGATCAGCATTTCGAGGTTTGATCGATGGCTGGAACGTCGTTTCTTATCTGGTCAAGGATAAACTTCAGGCGATCGAGTAGAAGCTGGTTGCACTCAAAACGTTTGAAGGAACGGACACTGGAAGAATATTGACAAAACGATTCGAAGTTGTCCCCTAGATGATGGAGCCTGTCCCGGAACAGCTTCTTGTCAAGTTTCAGGCTGTCATATTCGCCCAGCAGCGACAGGGCTACCTGGTGCGGCATGTACTTCCCTCCAGATGAAATCGCGCTACAATTCTCTCATGAGTCCAAACGCGCAGCGACTCCTCGACGAAGCCCGGCAGCTACCTCCCGATGAAAGAGAGTGGCTGACCGAATGCCTACTGATTGGTGATGAGAGCTTTTCCGCCGCCGAAGTGGAAGCCGCCTGGGATGCTGAGATCGAGCGTCGGCTTGACGAGGTCGACTCGGGAGCGGTCGAGATGATTCCCGGTGAGGAAGTTATGGCGAAAATCCTCGACCGGCTCTCGCCTGAGGCACGTGCACGACTGCGAAAGTGAAGCCGCTCGAGTACCACCCTGCAGCCCAATCCGAGATGGAATCAGCGCACGAATGGTACCGTCGCCAGAGTATTCGTGCGGCAGACGGCTTTTATGAAGACCTGATTCCTGTTATCGATCGCATCACCGGTTCTCCGAACCTATATTCGCGCTACTTGTTTGGAACTCAGCGTGCTGTCCTCTCCCGCTATCCTTATTCTGTTGTCTTTCGCGAACGCCTCCACGATATCAGATCATCGCCGTTGCTCATGCCAAACGTCGTCCCGGATATTGGGCAAAGAGAGTGAAGCAATAACATGAGTCCTATGGAAAATCCATTTATTCCCACCCCAAACCGCTACGATCACGCCGCCTTCCGCCGTTGCGGTAACTCTGGCCTCGTGTTGCCGCCCATCTCGTTGGGGCTGTGGCAGAACTTTGGCGGTGCCGATGTCTTCGAGACGGGCCGCGCCACCATCCGCCGCGCCTTCGATCGCGGTGTCACTCATTTCGATCTCGCCAATAACTACGGCCCTCCCTACGGCTCGGCCGAAGAGAACTTCGGTACGATTCTACGCAAAGACTTTGGCGTCCGCGAGCATTCAAGCGGCCTGCGCAACGAACTGGTGATCTCCACCAAGGCGGGGTGGGATATGTGGCCGGGTCCTTATGGCATCGGCGCTTCGCGCAAGTACCTGCTGGCGTCGCTCGACGAAAGCCTCAAGCGTATGGGGCTGGAATATGTGGACATTTTCTACGCTCACCGGCCGTGGGAGAGTTGTCCGTTGGAAGAGACGATGGGCGCGCTGGCGACGGCCGTGTATCAGGGAAAGGCCTTGTATGTGGGCATCTCGTCGTACAGTCCGGAGCGGACGCGAGAGGCTGCGCGGATTTTGAAGAGCCTGGGCGTGCCGCTGCTGATTCATCAGCCTTCGTACTCCATGCTGAACCGCTGGATTGAACGGGGATTGCTGACCACGCTCGACGAGCTGGGGGTGGGATGCATTGCTTTTTCGGCGCTGGCGCAGGGCCTGCTGACGAAAAAGTACCTGAAGGGTCTGCCGGAGAACTCGAGGGCCACAGCGCAGAATTCGTCGCTGCTCAAACAGTTCCTGAGCGAGGAGAATCTGAAGCAGGTGCGGGCGCTCAACGAGATTGCCGCGGGACGCGGGCAGACCCTGGCGCAAATGGCGATTGCGTGGGTGCTGCGCGACCGGCGGGTGACCACGGCGCTCGTTGGGGCGCGCAACGTGGAGCAGCTTGACGACTCGCTGGACGCCGTGAAGAAGCTCGAATTTACGGACGCGGAGTTGCGGGAGATCGATCGCTACGCGCAGGATGCGGAGATCGATCTTTGGAAGGACGCGCGCGAGCAGATGGCCTGACAGCTCGAGGCCGCGGAGATTGCTCGGGTTCAGCAAATAAGGTCGGCAGTTACGACCGGCTCCCGCTGGCCGGCACATGTTTTTCATCCGCAGCCGGGAAGAGATTGGACTCGCGGGTGTTGAGATCTTGACAGAACGGGCCGGAAGCTGCTGTTGCGACCGCCAAATTTTAGGCGACGCCGGCATCTTGGTCCGGCGGGCCAATGTTGAGCGTTGCCGCAATTCGGGAGGGTTCAATGAGGGCCTCAATTGCGCTTCTTTCGCTCCTGGTCTTGGCGGTGGTATGCTCCCCGCCGCAACTTCACTCTCAATGTTCCTGGGTCAGCTGCACCTACGGAACGGATTTCTGCGGGTGCGCCGGCTTTAGCGGCTCTTCACGCTGCAAGTTCGCCTGTAATTGTGCACCGGTCGTCGTCAGCTACCTCGACACGCTGCATCCCGGTCTTTTCTTTGAGGAAAATAAGGGCCGGAAGGTCGTTATCTCATTGATACCTGGTTCTCCTGCGGAGAAGGCGGGGGATTCAGCGAGGTGATGTGATTCTAAGTATCAATCCCGGGGTGAAGGAATCTTGCAGCCTGACTTGGGCGGAATCGGCGTCGAGCTCCACGGCCTTGATTTCCGTTGGGCGAGGAGGTACCGTCTTGTCGTATAAGGTTCCCCTGCTCCCGATTCGCGATTATCTGGGTCGAACGGGGCTGTTGGGAGCGAACTCGGGTCTTATGCGAGTAGATTTTCAGAAGAGGCTCGGGCTTAGCTCCTCCTTTCACAACCTTGGTCGGTAAGAGGCTGCGTTATGCAAAGACCGGGAGCGAGTATCAAAATCGCCGCCTTCGCCGCTTTCGTTTTGTCAGCGCTGCTGTCGCAGCTGCGCTTGACCGCGCAAGCTCTCCCGCACCAACAGAGCGAGGCGACGCAGCCCGACGCAAGCTGGCCCGCCCGAGGCGACACGCCGGACGACCTATTGAAGGCCTGCTCCGGCTATGCGCTCGATCTGGACCCCGCAGAGCGCGCCTTTCTGCTCTACCGCATAGCGAATGCGGGTGCGACCCTCCAGTATTCAGAGTCCGCCGACTGGGCGAGGCAGGCCTTCACGGCGGCCTCCAGCCTCCCTAAAAATTGGAACCGGATGGCGCTTCAGAAGAATGCTCTCCTCGCGTTGGCCAAGAGCCGACCGCTCGAAGCATTGAATTTGCTTAGAACAGTGGAAGGACCCGATTTCGCCGGCGGCGTCCGACCCGGGGAGGATCCTCGGTCAGACGCGACCCGGGAGATATTTCCGGCTGTGTACAAGGCCGGGGGCGAGGAGAGCTTGCGGTCAATCGAAGAAGTCTCGGTCTTCCTGGCACAGACCGGCGAATTTCCTTACATGGGCTGGGGCGCTCTGCTCCCAAACTTATCTGCGGACGATCCAGACGCTTTTCGGGAGGGACTATCACTCGCGATTCACTCCTATGGACGGGCAGAAGACCGGTTTCGAGGGCAGGACGAGGACTTCCTGGACATGGTTGACGAAGTTCAAAACGCGGCCGGCGCGGCTGAGATGAAGGCTGCCGTCGAGACCGCTCTCGATCACTTGAGTTCAGAAACTGTCCCGCAAAACGAGACTTATTCGGGGACGGCGGGGTCGGGAGGCGCTCGCGCGACATTCTCCAACTGGAAGGCGGAGGTCCTTTATGAATGGCTGCCGCTGGTGAAAAAATTTGACCCTGACCGGTATAAGGACGCTGAGGCGAAAGTGGGGGCGCCAGCGCCCGACGCGAAGCCAGCGCAAGCTTCGTCAGAGATAATCGGCGACAAGGGTAGCATCTCCCCCGCGGTTCGCAAGCTTGCGGCAGATCGTCTGCAGGCGCAACTGGTGATCAATGATGCCGCGACCAACCCCGATATTGCCTTAAAGGAGGCGGCGAAGACCGAATCGCTTGCCATTCGCGCCGATGCCCTGGCCCAGGCGGCAGCAAACGTGCCTAAGGACCATGCCGCGGACCAGAAGAGACTTCTGGCCGCGAGCAAAAGCTCCCTCGATCGCGACGAGACTAAAGATGAAGCTTTTCTGCATGCATTGTCGGATCTGACGAACAGCTACTATCGCCTAGGCATGACAGGTGAGGCCTTGGACGGAATCCGCAGCGGACTGGAACTCGGCCTTGAGGTCGTGAACGAGTCGGCTGATGGTCACCCTGGTACCCCGACGATGCTATTGGGCGGGTATAGCGATCTGGCACAGATGGTTAGTGTTGGGATGCATCTTGATGCCCGGCTCGTGCTTCGGAGCGTTCGAGGCCTGCGGGACGGAGCCGTGAAGGCTAACCTGATGGTGGACGTCGCAATTGCGCTCGGTACGCAGCAACCTGGGGTACCCGCCTGACCCGCCCGAGGCGTTCTCGCAACTCGCAACGAGATGCCTTTGCCGGCCAGGTTGCGGTGATGCGCACGCCCAATCCTTTCTCGCGATTCTGAGGCGGCTGATCAGCGGCTTGGCTCGCCCAGCACGTCTCTCAACGCGAAGCTGGTTTCGAGGCGCGTGACTCCGGGCAACCGCGATAACTCGGCCTGGTGCAGGCGGCCGTAATCGTCGATGCCGGCCACGCGCGCCACCAGCATGTAATCGTATTGGCCAGCCATCAGGTGGCAGCTCACAATGCTGTGGCAGTTGCGCACGGCATTCTCGAAAGCGCTCAGGACGACGGCGGACTGGCGCTCCAGGGTCACGCGGATATAGACCGTCATGCGCTTGCCGAGAAGCCGGTCATCTACCAGCGCGCGGTATCCGCGGATCGCGCCTGCAGCCTCAAGAGCCAGGATGCGCCGCGAGACGGCCGAAGCCGAAAGGCCAACCGACTCGCCGACCTCGTAATTAGTCGCGCGTCCGTGACGCTCGAGGTAGCGCAGTATGGCCGCATCCAACTCGTCCAAACCGGGAGGGGTCACTTCCGTTGCGGATTGAACTTCGCTCCCGGTTGATTCTTGCATTGAATGGTCAGATCTTTCACGATTCATGCTCATCAGATGCTTTTATCACGAAAATTGCAAACCTTGACCGCGATTTGCGCAGTACGATTCCAGATAGTTGGGAGCCATTGAGCAGGCCGCGCCGAATCAAGCCCTCCTCCAAACCATTGCGGCGCGAGTTGCTCCCCAATACTCCCCTCAGCCCGCCGGGCATCCAAGACTCCACGGGAGCAGGGGCCCGGAGAGGAGCGGACTTATGATCATCGGTGTTCCCAAAGAGATCAAGGACAACGAAGCGCGGGTCGGCGTAACGCCCGCGGGGGTGAAATCCCTCAACGAAGCCGGGCACACGGTGCTGGTCGAGACCCAGGCTGGGGCGGAGTCGGGGTTCCCCGACGAGGTTTACCAGAACGCAGGCGCCGAGATGGTGGGAGAAGCGGGCTGGGTGTGGGGCAAAGCCGATCTGGTGGTCAAAGTCAAAGAGCCCATTGAGAGCGAATTTGTATTTTTCCGCGAGGGTCTGGTCCTGTTCACTTATCTTCACCTGGCTCCGCTCCCCGGTCTGACCGACAAGCTTGTGGAATCGAAGGTCATCGGGATCGCTTACGAAACGGTGAAGGATGTACGCGGAACGCTACCCCTGCTGACGCCGATGAGCGAAGTGGCGGGGCGGATGAGTGTGCAGGTGGGCGCAAGTTATCTGGAGAAAGAGCGCGGCGGGCTGGGCATCCTTCTCGGAGGCGTACCGGGCGTACCGCCGGCGCAGGTTACCATTCTCGGCGGTGGAATCGTGGGTACCAACGCGGCTCGGATTGCTCTCGGCTTCGGGGCGAAGACCACGCTCATTGATGTGAATCTGAACCGGCTTCGCGAACTGGAAGACATCTTTGGCGGACGGCTCTACACGCTGGCTTCGAACAGTTACAACATTGCGCATGCCACGCGCGAGGCGGACCTGGTGATCGGCGGGGTTCTGATTCCGGGAGCCACGGCGCCACGGCTGGTAACGCGCGAGATGGTTTCGCGGATGAAGAAGGGCGCGGTGATTGTGGACGTTGCCATCGACCAGGGCGGATGCGTTGAGACGGCGCGGCCCACATCGCACTCCAAGCCAAGCTACTCAGTGGATGGGGTGGTTCACTACTGCGTGACCAATATGCCCGGCGCGGTGCCACACACTTCAACGCTGGCGCTCACCAACTCGACCTTCCCCTACCTGATGCGACTGGCAAATCTGGGGGCGCGCGAGGCGCTTAAGCGGGACCCGGGCCTGGCTGAAGGGTTGAATACATGGCTGGGCGCATTAACCTATCGCGGCGTGGCGGAGAGCCAGAATCGGCCATGGACAGCGACAGCAAGCGTGATTGGCTGAGTTGTGTCTCCCCACATCTCAAAATCGAGATGTGGGGCACCCATTGTTTACAATGATCCTTCAACTCTGGAGGGACCATGGAACGGCGCCACTTTCTTGCTGCATCGCTGGCCGCCACGGCCGCTGCGGTTGCCGGAGAAGCTGCGGCTCGGCCTGCGCCAGCAAAGGCGCGCGAGTTCTACCAGATTCGTCGATACAGCCTGATGAGCGGCCCGCAGTTGAAGCTGACCGAGAACTTCTTTGCGAACGCGCTCATTCCGGCGCTGAAGCGCATGGATCTGGGGCCGGTCGGCGCGCTTAAGTTGGATATCGGGCAGGAGACGCCGGCCTACTACCTGATCGTTCCCGCTCCTTCGGCGGAGACGCTTGCCGGCCTTGACCTGAAGCTGGCCGAGGATCAGGGCTTTCTTCAGGCTGCGGCGCCTTTCTGGAATGCGACCGCTTCGGCGCCAGCATTTCAACGCGTTGAAATCTCGCTGCTGGAGGCCTTTGGGGGCTGGCCCAGGTTGACACTCCCGCAGCCGTCTGCCACCAGGGGCAAGCGCATGTTTCAACTGCGAACGTATGAGAGCCCCAGTAATGGCGAACATGTGCGCAAGGTTGAGATGTTCCACTCCGGAGAGTTTGAGATCTTTCTTAATGCCGGCTTTCACCCGGTCTTTTTCGGCGATACGCTGTTCGGATCACGGATGCCCAATCTCACCTACATGCTGAGCTTTGCCGACACGGCTGAGCTCGAAGCAAAGTGGGATGTGTTCCGCAACGATCCGGCATGGAAGAAGCTTTCCTCCGACCCGCGCTTCGCGTTCGACCAGATCGTGTCCAACATCAGCAACCTGATGTTGAGCCCGCTGGATTGCTCGGAGATTTAGCTGGCTGCGGACAGTTGACGGCCGAAACGGCTCGAATGGCCTGAGAGTAGAGGGGAACGGGGGAACAGGCCCTGCTGCCTGCTTCTATAATCGCGGCATGTCGTTTTGGAGCGATCCCCGTCGCCGATCCGTGGTATTTCTGGCAGGAGTGCTGGTGATCCTCGGGTTGTTTGGAGTGCTTCAGGCCTTCAATATTCGCTATCTGAATCCTGAGACATCGGGGGAAACGCTGGCGTTTACGGCGCTTACGGTCGTGGTGTTCCTGCTTTTGCTGCTGCTGCTGATGCTGCTGCTCAGGAACATCCTGAAGCTTTATGCGGACCAGAGCAGCAGCGCGCTGGGAGCCCGGCTGCGCACCAGGATGGTGGTGGGAGCGACACTCATCGCGCTGATGCCCGCGGTGTTCATGTTCATGTTCAGCTTTCAGCTCATGAACCGGTCCATTGACCGCTGGTTTTCGCCCAACACCGCGCAACTGCGCGACTCGACGCGGGTGGTGCAGCAACTGGCGGAATACGTGACCAGCAATGCGCGGGTTGAAGCGGAGTCTATTGCTGCATCGGGAGCGCCGGACCAGGATCGGGCGATTCTGCAGGATGTGCTGGTGTCGCACCGCATCACCCTCTCGGGTGGTTTTGCGTTGGTATACGGCGATGGCTCTGAGCTGATTGCCGGTTTTCAAGCGCCGCCTGAGTCGAGCCAGGCCAACCTGATTCCGTGGCTTGACGGGGGAGTCCGCGGGGCTCCCGTTGCGCTCCACGGGCCACTCGCTAAGGTACTGCTAGCGGCCGCCCAGCGCAACGATGAGCCGGTGATTCAGGTGGGAGGACAGGAGTACGCGCTTGGCATGGCTCCCACAGCCTCGGGCAAGGCAGTGGTCGTGGCGCTGCCGATGCCGCAGGGACTAAGCCAGACAGCGATAAACATCAGGGCCGGGGCGGACGAGTATTGGAAGCTCTTCAAGACGCGCAACCGGCTGCGGACCACGTACTTCCTGATGCTGTTGTTGATCACCGTGTTCGTGTTCTTTTCGAGCGTGTGGCTGGCGCTGTTTCTATCAAAACAGATCACGCGGCCAGTCGAAGCGCTGGCCGACGCCATGGACGACATTGCGGCCGGCAAGTATCAACAGCGGGTGGTGGCGCTAGCTACCGGCGAGATGGGCGACCTGGTTCGCTCATTCAACCACATGGCAGCCGACCTGGAGGCCAGCCGCCAGTTGGCCGAAAGTTCGTCGGCGCAGTTGACCACCGCCAACCAGGCTATCGAAGAGCGACGCCGGGAACTTGAAACCATCCTAGAGACGATTCCCTCGGGAGTTGTGACATTGGACGGATCGGGAGTGATTTTGCAGTCCAATCGGGCGTTCGCCGGCCTGATGGGACTGCGCCAGGACGCCGATATCTCCGGCCAGCGAATCCAGACGATCATGGCCGCCGAATGCGTGGACGATCTTGCCGAGGTGATACGGCGCAGCCATCGCATGGGAGCGGCTTCGACTGAAATTGAAATCCAGGCCCGCGGCCGACCCGTTCACCTGGCTATAACCAGCGCGCGTCTTGAACTGGCAAAGGGCCACACCGGGAGCGTGCTGGTGGTCGAAGATACGACCGATCTGCTCCGGGCGCAGCGACAGTTGGCGTGGAAAGAAGTGGCGCAACGGGTGGCCCACGAGATCAAGAACCCACTTACGCCTATTGCGCTATCCGCCGAACGCATTGCCCGCCATCTCGATCGGCGCCAGCCCGATTCGCCAAGCGTCATCCGCAAGTGCAGCGAGGTGATATTGGGTTGCGTGGGCACATTGCGCACGCTGGTGGATCAGTTCTCGGCCCTGGCGCAGTTTCCGGCCCCGCAGCCGCGCGCCTGCGACTTGAACCAGGTGGCAGAACAGGCTCTGGCTCTGTTTGCGGGCCGCCTTGAGGGCATCACGGTCAAGCGTAGCCTGGAGCCTGGCTTACCTACCGTGTTGGCTGATCCCGAGGCGATTCGCCGCGCGCTTGCCAACCTGATTGACAACGCCGCCGAAGCCATGCAGGGCAGCCTCCTGCGTGTGCTTATGGTTGAAAGCTCACTCACCGAGGACGGTGCTGCGGTTGAGATCGCTGTGTCAGACACCGGGCACGGGCTCACCGATGAGATCCGCGAGCGTCTGTTTCTGCCCTTTTATTCCACCAAGCATCGCGGCACAGGGCTTGGCCTTTCGATTGCAGCCAAAATCGTGCAGGAACATGGCGGCTCAATCCGGGCCGAATCCAACACGCCGAAGGGAGCGCGCTTCCTGCTTCGGCTCCCCCTGATGGACTCTGCGGCGCGGGCCGCGATTGAAGGCACCCACGAAACCGTAATGAAGGGACTGCCTTCATGAATCACATCCTGGTGGTCGATGACGAAGCGGAGATCCGCAACGCGCTTGAGGAGATTCTGCGCGAAGAGGGCTACGGGGTAGCGTGCGCGGCCACCGCAGGCGAAGCTCAGGTGCTGCTTGAGGACGCGCCTTTCGATGTGGTTCTACTCGATATCTGGCTGCCGGACCGCGACGGCCTCGATGTTCTAGTTGATATACGCGGACTTGCCCAACAGATCCGGCCCGAGGTGGTGATTATCAGTGGCCACGGCACCATCGAAACCGCCGTCAAGGCCACCAAGCTGGGCGCCTACGACTTTCTTGAGAAGCCTCTCTCGCTGGAACGCACCCTCATCGTTCTCAAGAACGCGGTGGAGGCGCGCCGGTTGCGGTCCGAGAACGAAGAGTTCAAGCGCCAGTTCAGCGTGGGATCAGTACTTACCGGCAACAGCGTGCCCGCGAAGGCGCTGCGCCAGCAGATCAGACTGATGGCGCCCACCAACGGGCGGGTGCTCATCTACGGTGAGTCGGGGACCGGGAAGGAGCTGATAGCGCGGGCCATCCATGCTGAGAGCCTGCGCCGCGACCGCGTCTTTGTCGAGCTGAACTGCGCAGCGATACCGGAGGCGCATATTGAAGCCGAGTTATTCGGCTACCGGCATGGCGCCCAACCCGGCGGCCCGACCGAGCAGCGCGGCACCCTGGAACGCGCCGATTCCGGAACGCTGTTTCTCGATGAAGTGGGGGACATGAGCCTGAAGACACAAGCGAAGGTTCTTGCCGCTCTCGACGAGCAAATGTTCACCCCGGTCGGAGGCACGCAGCCACTTCGCGTCGACGTCAGGCTGATCGCGTCCACCAACAAGAATCTCGAAGAAGAGATCGCCAAGGGAAATTTCCGCGAAGATTTGTTCTACCGTCTCAACGTGGTTCCGTTCTTCGTCCCGCCGCTCAGGGAGCGAAAGCAGGATATTTCGCCGCTGGTGCATGAGTTTCTGGCAGAGTTCGGGCGCCAATACGGACGACCGCGCATGGAAATCGGCGAAGAGGCGCTGGCCTCGCTGGCGCAGTACCACTGGCCAGGGAATGTGCGGGAACTGAAAAACGTGATTGAGCGGGTGCTCATCCTCAATCCACGGGTACTGCGCATTGAGCGCAAGCATCTGCCGCCACTCACGCACAAGTCCGGGACGCGATCGACTGAAGAGTTTTCGACGCTGCAGCAGGCGCGCGACGCTTACGAGCGCGAGTACATCCAGAAAAAAATTGAAGAGGCGCGCAACAACATCAGTCACGCAGCCGAGCTGCTGGGGCTTGAACGCAGCCATCTTTATCGCAAGATGAAGGCGCTGGGAATCTCGGTACGCGAGTAGGGGCGTGGGTACAATCTCTCAAAACTGCAACATGGCGCACTGCAATAAGCAAAGGGAATTTCATGACACGCGCTCAGGGCACTGTTGCCTCTGGTCGAAATTCCCCGTTTCTTCCCCTGTGTCTCTTACCGGCGCGCTTAGTCGGTCGCACGCCGCCCATTCGACTTGGTGCGCTGCTCAGGATCTTTTTCGCGCCGATCTCCTGAGTTGGCGCGGCGGTCATTCCTATTCACCCGTCGTTCCACCTTGTTGATGCGATGGTCTGGTCTACCCACGCGTCGGTTAGTCGTCGCATTGCGCCGCTCCGTTTTATTCATGCGCCGTTCCGGCTCAAGATCCATCGACGAAGGCAAAACAATCGGCTTGGAAGCGACCACGGCTTGATGCGCACGATCTGTTGCGCGTCGAGGCTTATTCGCCCGCTCTGTTTCGGGGGTCGTTGCCGCGGAAGTGTTCCCGCTGGTTAGCAGATTGTTCAGGACCGGCAGATGAGAGCGCTGAGATTCAACAAAATCCACTCCGTCGGCCGTCAGAATAAACTGAGCGTTGTCGCCCTTGCTGATATATCCCTTCTTGCTCAAATACCACAAAGTGAAGTCAAGGTAATCCCTGGGAAATCCCATTTTTTCTTCAATCTCACCAAGGCTGACTTCGGGCAGGTGAGGACTTGTGCGACGACGGTAGTAAAGCACAGCCAGCACAGCCAGGCGGCGATTCAACTCGCCATCTATGCTATCCATGAAGTCGACCGAGTTTGAAAGCGGCGCTTCCTCAGGCCCTTTTCGCTTTCGGCTCACGTCATACTCCGCGCGGGCGACGGGATCTGCCAAGACGTCGTACGCCACCTTGACCAGGTGGAACATTTCGGCATTGCCTGTTGCCGGATTGTCGGGATGGAGCCGAGCGGCCAGAAACCGATACACGCGGTGGATCGTGTCTGCATCCGCATTGGGACTTATTTGTAGAAATTCGTAGTAGTCAGTCATCCCGATCGCGGCACCCTTCTTTGAAGCAAATATCGCCCCTGGTGGGGCTCGTAAAAAACCAGGCTCAATGGTCGCGCGGCGTTCGAGAGGTTGAAAGCCCGCCTCAAGCGGGATGATGGCAACGCGGCGTCCTGTCCAGCCAGCCGGGAGAACGGAGTCTTGAGCTCCGACTTCGGAAGCAGCGTGCGCAAATTGAACCTGCCGGAGGCGAGTCCGGCTGAAAGCCGTTCAAAAAGTTACCTAAGCCTATGACTAAGTCCGTCTTATTGTAATCCTGCCCGATTGGATTTGAAATGCAATTCCACGCGGGCCCAGAGCAATCGCATTTGGAATTCCCTTGACACCCGAATTGACAACAAAGGCTGCTCCCCCGTTCACCACCACTGCCGGCAACAAAATCCGTGGTTGATCAATGCGAACTGCGATTGCCCTGCTCTGAACCTGGTTTCGTCTTTCAGGCACAATCATTCCAGGCATGATCACCGCCCTCAGGCACTTGCACCCCGGCGTTCTCGCTGAGTAACTTTTTCACCCGTTTCCCATTGACAGGGGATTGCGAACCATTATTTAATTAATACGTTATTTAATATGTGAGAATGAAAGCTCAAGAAAAATCTCGCCGTAATCCTGGCCGCCCGGCGGCAAATCCCGACCGCGACGTGCGCGAGTTGCTGCTTACAACGGCTACCGGCTTGTTTGCTGAGCGTGGCGTGGCCGGCACCACCTTCGCCCTCATTGCCCAGCAGGCGGGGTTGACGCCTGCCATGCTGCACTACTACTTCAAAACCCGCGACCAATTGCTCGATGCGGTTGTCGACGAGCGTCTCGCGGGGCTCATTGGCTCCGTGTGGGAACCGGTCAACGAGGGCGCCGGACCGGCGGAAACGATTCGCGGCCTCGTGGAGCGCATGATGACCGGTATCGAGCGCATGCCATGGGTTCCCTCGGTGTGGATGCGCGAGGTGCTGAACGAGGGCGGCCTGCTCCGCGCGAGAGTGTTGCGTCACTTGCCTTTCGACAAGGTGCGGATTGTCAGGCAGAGCATCGCGCGCACGCAGGTGCGCGGCCTGGTCAACCCCGACCTCGATCCTGGAATGATCGTGCTCTCAATCATTGGGCTGGTCATGCTGCACCTGGCCACCGTCCGCTTTGCGGCCCAGACTTTTCAGCAGAGATTGCCAACCAGGGCGGCGATGGGCCGCCATATCACCGGGCTCTTGTTGCGCGGGTTGCAACGCTCCGACCCGCTTGAAAGCGCTGGCAAATCCAGATGAGATCGGAGAAGATTGTGCGGATTCATTGGACATCTGACGGCGTGCTGCTTGTTTTCGCCATCGTCGCAGCGTTGAGCCTCACTGGCTGCGCGCGCAAGCCTGCTGACACCTATCAGGGCTACATCGAAGGAAAATTTGTCTATGTCGCCTCCCCGCAAAGCGGACGGCTCGACCGTCTTCTGGTTGAACGAGGCCAGACGGTGGCCATTGGGAACGCCCTGTTTGTTCTCGATGACGAGCCGGAGGCCTCAGAGAATCGCCAGGCGCAGAGGATTCTGCGCGCGTCGCAATCCAGGCTGACCGACCTCGAAAGCGGCAAACGGCCGCAGGAGATCGACGTGACGCAGGCGCAGTTGATGCAGGCCCTAGCCGCGAAAAAACAGGCGGAGGAGATTTTTGCAACCGACCAAGCCCAATTCCAGGCCGGTGGAATCGCGCAGACGGAGCTGATCAACGCGCATGCCGCGGTGGAGACGAGCGCGGCAAGAGTGCAGGAGTTGGAGGCGGACCTTGCGGTAGACGCGCTACCGGCGCGCCAGCAGCAGGTGAGAGCGCAGACAGACCAGGTGGCCGCGGATGCCGCGTTGTTGGCCGCGGCGGCGTGGAAACTCCAACAGAAAGACATCTCTTCGCCGCGGCAGGGCCTCGTATTCGACACTCTCTATCGCCCCGGCGAGTGGGTCGCGGCAGGAAATCCCGTCGTCCAGTTGCTTCCGCCGGAAAACTTTGAAGTCCGATTCTTTGTGCCGGAACAAGTTGTGGGCAAGCTCAAGCTCGGCGAAACCATCAGCGTCCATTGCGATGGCTGCGCGGCGGCCGTGCCGGCGACAATCAGCTTCATTTCGCCGCAGTGCGAGTACACGCCCCCGGTCATCTACAGCAATGAAAACCGGGGCAAGCTCGTTTTCATGGTAATCGGCAAGCCGCAAGTCGAGGCCGCCTCCAATCTCCATCCGGGGCAGCCCGTGGAAGTTGCCCTCCAATGATTGCGCCAGCCAATTCGGAGTTCGCCATCGACGTGCAGGGCCTGAACAAGCACTTTGGCGAGAAGCACGTGGTGAACAATGTCTCCTTGCGGGTGCGCAGCGGCGAGATATTCGGCTTTCTGGGTCCCAATGGAAGCGGCAAGACGACTACCATCCGCATGATGTGCGGGCTGCTCAAGCCCGACTCCGGCAGCGGTACCTGCCTGGGCTACGATATCCAGCGTGAAAGCGCCGAGATCAAGCGGAATGTGGGCTATATGACGCAGAAATTCTCGTTCTGGGACGATCTCACGATCATGGAGAATCTCGATTTCGTGGCCCGCATGTATCAGGTTCGGGACCGCGGCAATGCCGTCCGAGCCGCCCTCGAAGGCCTGAGGCTCGAAGCCCGCGCCGGTCAACTGGCGGGCGAACTGTCTGGCGGCTGGAAGCAGCGGATGGCGCTGGCGGCTTGCATGCTTCATCAACCCCGGCTGCTGCTGCTCGACGAGCCGACGGCGGGCGTCGATCCGCGGGCGCGGCGCGACTTCTGGGACGAGATTCAGGCGCTGGCGGCCAAGGGAATCTCGGTTATGGTAAGCACCCACTATATGGACGAGGCCGTGCGCTGCCACAAGCTGGCCTATATCGCCTACGGGAAACTGCTGACGCAGGGCTCCGCCGCTGAGGTGGTTGCGAGCCAGCGTCTCTCCACCTGGTCGATCCGAGGAGATCGACTGGCCGATTTGCAGGCAGAGTTGAGGCAGCAGCGGGGAGTGGAGCAAACCGTCACGTTCGGCGATGTGCTGCACGCGAGCGGAACCGATGCGCGACTGCTGCAGAGCACCGTCGAAACTGCCGCCGCTTCGCGAGGCTTGCAGGCCGAGCAGATCGAGACCAGTCTCGAAGACGTATTCATCCATCTTATGAGCGGCGCGGACGAACAGCCCGGGGGCAGGCAATGACGCGGCGTAACAGCTTCTCGGCGATGCGCTGGTGGAGCATCGTGCTCAAGGAGTTCACGCAGTTGCGCCGGGACAGGCTCACATTCGGCATGATTGTGGGCATGCCGATCGTGCAGATGGCGCTGTTCGGCTACGCCATTAATACCAACCCCAAGCATCTGGACACGGCGATCATCAGCGCCGACCAGAGCAACATCACGCGAAGTTTCATTTCCGCGATGCAGAACTCTTCCTACTTCAAGGTTGTCGCCGAATTCCCAGACGAGGAAACCGGGCGCGAAGCGCTGGCGCGGGGGCAGGTGCTTTTCGTGGTGAATATTCCGGCGGGGTTCACGCGCCAGCTTCTTCGCCGAGAGCGGCCCGCGGTGCTGATCGAGGCAGACGCCACGGATCCCACGGCCACGGCAAACGCGCTGGCTGCCGTGAATGGCATTGTGCAATCGGTCATCCAGAAAGAACTGACTGGACCGCTTGCCACACTCCAGGGCAGCCCGGCGCCGTTCAACGTCAGTGTACATCCGTTGTACAACCCTGACGCCATCACGCAGTACAACGTAGTGCCCGGGCTGATGGGCGTGGTCCTCACGTTGACCATGGTGATGATGACGGGACTGGCCATCACCCGCGAACGCGAGCGCGGCACCATGGAAAATCTGCTCGCCATGCCCTGCACGCCATTGGAAGTGATGACCGGAAAGCTGATTCCTTACGTGGGTATCGGGCTGCTCCAATCATCCATCATTCTGCTCGCCGCCCGGGTCATCTTTCATGTTCCCTTCTTCGGGAATGTAGGCACCGTCTACCTTTCTGCGCTGCTATTTATTGCAGCCAATCTAACCGTCGGCATCACGTTTTCATCGCTGGCGCAGAACCAGCTTCAGGCCGTGCAACTGGCCATTTTTTATTTTCTGCCCAACATTCTGCTCTCGGGATTCATGTTCCCTTTCAAGGGCATGCCGGGCTGGGCGCAGGCGATCGGCAATCTGCTGCCCCTCACTTATTTCAATCGCCTGGTTCGCGGAATCCTGCTCAAGGGAAACGGTTGGGCGGATTCCTGGCCGAGCGTGTGGCCCTTGATGGTTTTTACGCTGCTGCTCATGGTGCTGGCAGTGGCCACGTATCGCAAAACCCTGGATTGAGGAGGTCCGCATATGCATCTGTCAGGGAATTCGAAATCGGCAGGCGCCGGGCTCACTGCCATGGCGCTCTTGCTGGCGCAGGGATGCACCGTCGGACCCCATTACCAGCCGCCGGCTCTGCCGAATATCGCTGCCTACGCTCCACTGCCCGCAGCGAATGCCACCGCCAGCGCTCCTGGACCCGGCGGGAACGCGCAGCGGTTCGACATCTCGGACGGCATTCCTGCGCAATGGTGGACTGAGTTCCACTCGACGGCACTCGACAGCATGGTGCAGCAGGCGCTCAGTAACAGCCCTCTGCTCGCCGAAGCCACGGCAAAGCTCAGGCAGGCGCAGGAGGAGTTGAACGCCCGAACCGGCGCCACGCGGTATCCCACCGTCGGCGGCAACACATCGGTTGTGCAGCAGCAGATCAATCTGGCCGCGTATGGAATCCCCATCGCGAACCCGTCGCCGTTCACCCTGCTCAACGGATCTGTCGCCGTGTCCTATGCTCTCGACATCTTTGGCGGCAACCGCCGGCTGATCGAGGGCCTGCGCGCGCAAACCGCATACCAGCAGTGGCAACTCGAGGGAGCGCGTTTGATGCTCGCCGGCAATGTGGTCTCAGCCGCAATCCGGCAAGCCCAATTGAATTCGCAGATCGAGATCACGCGGCGAATGCTCGATGTCGAGCAACAGGAGTTGAAGATCGTCGAAGCCAGGCGTCGCGCCGGAGGGGCTTCCGATTACGAGGTCAGCAGCCAGCTTACGGCAGTCGCCCAGGCCCGGGCTCTGCTTCCCCCACTCGATCAGCAGCTCGATGCCGTCAACGATCAACTCGCTGTCCTGATGGGCAAATCTCCGGCCGAGGTCGAGGCGGTCCGAGTTCCTCTGGATAGCCTCAATCTTCCTGAAAAGCTTCCCATCAGCGTTCCATCCTCGCTCGTGCGCCAGCGGCCCGACATTCGCGCCGCCGAAGCGCTGCTCCACCAGGCCAGCGCCAATGTCGGTGTAGCGACTGCCAATCTCTATCCCCAGATCGTTCTCACGGGCGGCGGAGGCGGAGTGGGCAAGAGCTTCTTGAGCGGAGGCGACATCTGGAATGTCGGCGCTTCGCTGGCGCAGCCCATTTACAACGGAGGCGCGCTCCGCGCGGAACAGCGCAAGGCGCAGGCATCGTACGACGAGGCTGGCGCCGTATACCGGCAGACAGTGCTCGAGGCCTTCGAGCAGGTTGCGGATGTTCTTTATGCCATACAGAACGACGCGCAGGCACTACAGGCCAGAACTGAAGCTGCAACAGCCGCCGACTCGGCCTTTGAGATCGCGTCGGCACGATACCGAGCAGGCGGCGTAAGCCAGATCTCGCTGCTCGACGCCGAGCGCCAGCAATTGCAGACGAAGCTGGATCGAACGGCATCTGACGCCGGCCGCTATTCCGACTCTGCCACGCTCTTTGAGGCTCTGGGAGGCGGATGGTGGAGTGCGAAAACAGACGCTTCGACTCATTGAGCGGCGAACTCCCAGGTCTGAAAATCCAGACCTGGGGCACCCGGCCTTGAGTGACGCCAGGCTAGCCTTTACCATAAAGCGAGCTACGGCCTTCAAATCGATGCCGGGCCTCGCTCCTGCACGTTAGAGCCTGGAACTGAAAGCTGGTCTTCTTTGCGATTCAAAGCCATTGCTTGCCAGGTCTTCACCCGCGAGTTCGAAGAGGTGGTCTCGCGCTCTCCGCATACCATCGACCTCGACTTTATCCCCATGGGCTTGCATTCGTTTGGCGTTGACATGCGTCCCCACCTGCAGGAACGCATCGATGCCGCCGATCCACTCGGCTACGAAGCCATCCTGCTCGGCTACGCCCTCTGCGGCCGTGGAACCGAAGGCCTCCGCGCCGTACGCACGCAACTGGTGCTGCCGCGCGCCCACGACTGCATCGGCGTACTGATGGGCGACCGGCATCGCTACCAGGCTTACTTCGAAGATCATCCCGGGGTCTACTATCGCTCGCCCGGATGGGCCGAGTTTCAAACTCCAGACCTCAAGCTCGAACCCGCCTTCCCTTCGCAAAAAAACGCGCTCGGCGAGCAGACTACGCTGGAGGAGTTCATCGCCAAGTATGGCGAGGATAACGGCCAGTTTCTTTTCGAGCAGTTCGCCTCGTTCCGGCGTCGCTACTCCGGCCTCACCTACATCTCCACCGGCGTGGCATCCGACGATGCCTGCCGCACCAAGGCGCGCGCTGAAGCCGGCAAAGAGGGCTGGGCTTTCGATGAGGTCCAGGGTTCGCTCTCGCTTCTCGAACGCCTCGTCAACGGTCCCTGGGATCAGGCTGATTTTCTCATCGTTCCTCCCGGCGCTCAGATCCACGCCACGCTCGCAGATGGGATAGTGGAAGCTGGATGACCCCCGACGCTGCATGGCCCGCAGGGTTTGCGCATTTCGGGTGGAACCCAACGGTCCCGGGCTCGGATATGTTGTAATGGTTGGCGATCACAAACAGGCCAACCAGCAGCATCGAGCCGTGAGTCGGCCCGTTATCCATGAGGAGTTTCGCCTTCATGCGTACTGAATCCGCAGTTCGAGGGGTTCGCGTCCCCTTTTTCGTTTTAGTTGCATTCTGCATTCTTCTTCTCGTTGTCGTGCTTGCCGGCGTGCAAACCGCCACCAAGAGTGTGGCTGCCAAAGAAGAAGGGACCCAAGCAGCGAGCGTGAATCCTCAGGACCGGCCGTGGATGAACCGGACACTTTCCGCTGAGCGCCGCGCGGATCTTCTCATTGAGCAGATGACTCTGGATGAAAAGATCACACTGGTTCACGGAGTTGATCCTGTTCCCGCGAAGCAGTACGTCGGCTATGTGTCCGCAAACCCGCGCCTCGGTATCCCGGCGATTACCCTTGCGGATGGGCGCGCCGGGGTCGGTAACGACGCTCGCGACATCACTTTGCTGCCGGCTCCCATCGCCGCAGCCTCCGGCTGGGACACGGAGGTAATGAATACATTCGGACACGTCCTTGGCCAGGAGCAGCGGATCAAGGGTACCGATGTGGCGCTGGGACCCTCCATCGATGTGGTTCGCGTGCCCGAATGGGGTCGCACGTTTGAGAGCTACGGCGAAGACCCCTACTTCAACGGCCGTATGGCCGTGGCCGAGATTAAAGGCATTCAGAGCGAAGGCCTGATCGCGGATGCCAATATGTACGCAACCATGAACCAGGAAGACAACCGCTTCGAGGAGGACTCGCGAGTCGACGAGCGGACGCTGCAGGAGATCTATCTGCCGCCTTTTGCAGCCGCGGTCCGGGAGGGGCACGTGGGCACCATCATGTGCGCCTATGTGAAGACAAATGGCGTGTTCTCCTGCGAGAACCAGTACCTGCTGGTGGACGTTCTAAGAAAGCAATGGGGTTTTGACGGTTGGGTCATGAGCGACTGGGGTGCAACTCACTCTGCCGTAGATGCCGCCAACCACGGGCACGATCAGGAGATGCCGGGCGAGAAGTATTACGGAGCAGAGTTGAAGGCCGCCGTGTTGAACGGGCAGGTCAGTACGGAGGTTCTAAACTCGCATGTGCGCAATATTCTAGTGCCCTTGTTCCAACATGGGATCTTCGACAGGAGACAGGTGGGATCCTGGAGCGCGAATGCGCGAAGTCCGCAGCATGATGCGTTCGCGCGCACAGCCGCTGAGCAGGGCACAGTCTTGTTGAAAAACGAAGCCGGCATTCTTCCGCTGTCCCGAGCGGCATCGGTCGCAGTGATTGGCGAGGCAGGCAGCACGCACCCCAAAGCGGAAGGCGGCGGCAGCTCCGCGGTGGTCCCGCCCTACGTTGTCAGCCCGCTGGATGGGATTCGCAAGCGCCTGGGTTCCGATGCCAAGGTAACCTTCGCGAACGGAGTTGATCCGGTCGCAGCGGCAAAGCTAGCGCAAGCTGCCGATATCGCTATCGTCTTCGCCCGCACTGAAGAGAGCGAAGGAGCCGATCGCCCCGATCTTTCGTTGCCCGGCAATCAGGATGCGTTGATCAACGCGGTGGCACAGGCCAATAAGAAGACCATCGTAGTGTTGAATACCGGCGGCCCGGTGCTCATGCCCTGGCTGGAACAGGTGCGAGGCGTAATCGAGGCCTGGTACGCGGGCCAGGAAGCCGGGAATGCGATCGCAGCCATTCTGTATGGGGATGCGAATCCATCGGCGAAGCTGCCCTTGACTTTCCCTCGCGCGGCCGACGCGATTCCAACTTCTAAACGGGAACAATGGCCGGGTGTGGGCGGGCGATCGCTTTACAGCGAGGGACTGAACGTCGGATATCGCTGGTATGACCAGAGCGGTACCCCGCCGCTGTTCCCTTTTGGCTTCGGATTGTCCTATACAACCTTCCGCCTCGACCACCTGGTCATCGAGCCTGAGAAGGCAGAGCCGACGACAGGAACGCTGCAGGTGAAGGTAGAGGTGATCAATACCGGTCAGCGGAAGGGCGCCGAAGTGGTGGAGGTTTATGTTGGACATCCTCCTGCGAACGACGAACCGCCCCACCAGTTGCGAGCATTTGCAAAGCTTGAATTGAAACCAGGCGAGAGCCGGACGGTGACACTCGCCCTGGACAGCCGGAGCTTCTCCATCTATGACCCCGGGGCGCATCGGTGGATCCACAGGCGCGGGAGCTACGAGATTCTAGCCGGGGATTCTTCGCGCGATCTGCCCTTGCACGGCAGTGTCATGATCCGTTGAGCCCCGGCCTGCCCCAAAGGCTCTGAGCCTTCAGGGGCACAAGGCGGCGGGAACAGGAGTTTACCGCGCACACTCTCTTCGGGGTTCCCCTTTGGTTGTAGGAGGGTTCCAGGGCGCTCAAACGTTTCCTCGCCTATAATAACCCTACGATTACCATGTAGGGTCAGCTGCCGTTAGTTTCCCCGGGGGAACAGCTATATGGCGCACGAGCTCGCACCTTCTTTTCGAGGAAGCCTATGAAAGTCCTGGGAATAAGTGGACTTGAACACTCGGTAATGTTCAAGCGGGCCTCGTGGCCCGGTTTGAGCGAGCGCGAGTACCGGATCGCCCAGGGAATGGATGCGGCCGCAGCGCTGGTTGTCGATGGCGAACTCGTCGCCGCCGCGGAGCAGGAGCGCTTCAGCCGCGCCAAACACACGAGCCAGTTCCCCATTGACGCAATCCGGTTCTGCCTGGCGGAAGGCGGCGTCTCGCTCGACGAAATCGACGAGATCGCCCACGGATTTGATTACACCCCATATCGCGGTCTTTATCAGATGGATCCGGTTTCGGCCGAACTCTACAGCAGGGTCCTGTCGAAGGAAGTGCTGCTGGAGCAGGTGAGCCGAGATCTGCCGGGATTTCCTGTAGAGAAGGTTTTTTCCGTAGGTCACCATCTGGCGCACGCTGCCAGCGCAGCCTTTACATCTGGATGGGACGAATGCCTGGTCATCGTAAACGATGCCATGGGCGAAGTGGAGAGCTTGAGCGTCTACGATTTTCACGATGGAAAGTTCGAGAAGATTCACACGGTTGGCGCGAACGACTCGATCGGCATCCTCTACTCTCTTGTCACTCTCCATCTCGGCTTCGACTTTAACTCGGACGAGTACAAGATCATGGGTCTGGCCCCATATGGCGATCCCACACGGTACCGTTCTGTTTTCAATGAGATGGTGGAGTTGCGCGATAATGGCTCAATCCGAATTCCCATCCTGAAGTTGAACAAGACTCGCGACGAGCGCGAGACCTACGCCGCCTCTCGCGCCTGGCTCGATGAACACCTGATCCCGCGCAGGCCCGAGGATCAGTCCGTCAATTCCAGCCATGAGGACGTGGCGGCCGCCCTTCAGGAATGCCTGGAGCGGGTGGTGATGCACTTCTGCGAGCATTTCGCCAAGCTGACTGGCCGGCGGCGTCTCGCCCTGGCCGGAGGAGTTGCTCTCAACTGCACGGCCAACGGCAAGCTGATTCGTTCCGGATTGTTCGACGAAGTCTACGTTCAACCGGTGGCGGGCGATGACGGAACCGCTCTGGGAGCGGCGCTCTACCGCACCTCGCTCGCCGAGAAGATTCCCAACCACCGCCTGCCCGCCCCGCTCTTTGGACCTTGCAACCCCCCGGATGCCATCGAGGCCGCTCTTCAGCAATTTGCTGGCAGGATTCAGTGGCGGCGCCTCGATTCTCTTGAGGCTACCTGCGCGTGCGCAGCTCGGCTCATTGCGGAAGGGCGAGTCATCGCCTGGTCCCGGGGTCGAATGGAGTATGGTCCCCGTGCACTCGGCAATCGAAGCATATTGGCTGATCCCCGTCGCCCGCACATGCGCGACCGCATCAACGCCATGGTTAAGAAGCGCGAAGCCTTTCGGCCCTTTGCGCCCGCCTGTTCGGTCGAGGAATCTCATCGCTGGTTCGACGTGGCTCCGGGAACCCAAATGCCCTACATGATCAACGTGGTCGATGTTCGTCCCGAATTTCGGGCCAGTTTTCCCGCCATCACTCACGTCAACGGCTCCGCGCGGCTGCAGACCGTATCTGAAAAGGACAATCCCGATTTCCACGCTCTGCTCATGGCCGTGGGCGCGGCTACAGGCTGTCAAATGGTGCTGAATACGAGCTTCAACGTGAAAGGCCAACCCATTGTGAATACTCCCGAGGAGGCCATCGACACCTTCCTCGGAACCGGTATCGAGTTTCTGTTTCTGGAGAACTATCATGTTTCCCGTTCAGCGGCTTGAGTGCAATCAGACTGAGGTCGACTACCCGCGCGAGAGCACCGTCCATGAGCTCTTCATGGAGCAGGCCGCCCGGACGCCGGAGGCGACTGCTGTTATCGCAGGGGACTGTCGGCTCAGCTATCGCCAACTCGACGAGCTTTCCAATCGCCTCGCCCGGCATCTCCAGAGCCTCGGCGTAAAACCGGAAACCATGGTCGGGATCGCAATGGAGCGGTCAGAGACCCTCATTGTCGGCCTGCTGGCCATCTTGAAGGCCGGTGGATCCTATGTGCCCCTGGATCCCAGCTATCCGAAGGAACGCCTGTCCTGGATCATCGAAGATTCAGGCATGCCCGCGCTGCTCACCACGGCGTCGACGTTTGAGCGACTTCCATCGGTTTCCGCTCATCTCGCGGTCGTCGACGTACGCGATTCTTCCATTGCGCTTCATCCGGGTCAAGCCGTTTCCTCCGGCGCCAAGAGCAGCAACCTGGCCTATGTGATCTACACCTCGGGCTCGACCGGAAAACCCAAAGGCGTAATGGTCGAACATCGGAACGTTGTCAATTTCTTCACTGGAATGGACAGGGCGATCGGCTGTGAGCCCGGCGTCTGGCTTGCGGTCACAAGCGTCTCCTTCGATATCTCGGTCCTGGAGCTTCTATGGACGCTGACCCGAGGCTCGACGGTCGTCGTCCACGGCGACGAAGGTTACTCGACCATCGCCGACGAATTGGTCCGGCATCGCGTGACTCATCTGCAGATGACCCCTTCGCTGGCCCGCATCCTTACGCTCGATACACGCGCGTTCGCCCGCCTGGCCTCACTCAGGCAGATGTTGCTCGGAGGCGAGGCGGTACCCGCATCCCTCATCTATCATCTCCGCCGCGTGTTCAAGGGCGAGATTTTCAATATGTATGGACCAACCGAAACCACCATTTGGTCCACTACATGCCGCGTGGAAGAAGTGAATCAGACGGTGCCGATTGGACGGCCCATCGCCAACACCCAGGTCTATGTGCTCGACGAGCGGTTAAACCCCGCTCTCCCGGGTGAAGCAGGGGAGTTGTTCATTGGCGGAGACGGAGTCGCCCGCGGCTATTGGAACCGTACCGATCTGACGGCCGAGCGATTTCTCGCCTTTCCGCCGCTTTCCGGACAGCGCATCTATCGTACCGGCGACCTGGCCCGCTTTTTGCCCGATGGCGGCCTCGAGTTCCTCGGCCGTACCGACTTTCAGATCAAACTGCGCGGGCATCGGATCGAGCTGGCGGAGATTGAAGCGGTGATTGAGGAGTGCCCCGGAATCCGCCAGGCTGTTGTCGTGGTCCGGGAGGACAAGGAGGGCGACAAGCGCCTGGTTGCCTACCTGACGGCTGACGCGGCTGAAGCCCTGACGCCGCCCGCGTTGCGAAGTGCGCTGGATGCCAGGCTTCCCGACTTCATGGTGCCGTCTGCCTGTGTTTTCCTTGAAGAGATGCCGCTTACGAACAACGGAAAGATCGATCGCAAGGCACTGCTGCAACTTGGAGCTCCGAATTTCGCGGAAAGCATTGAAACGGCGAGGGCTGGAAACTCACCAACAAATGAAATCGAGTATGTCATCGCTCGCGTGTGGCAGGAAGCTCTGGGCCTGCCCGCCGTTGGCATGGACCAAAACTTCTTCGATCTGGGCGCTCACTCCCTTACAGTCGCCGAAGTGCACGCCAAATTGCAGGAGGCGTTGGCGCGTGAGATACCCTTGCTCGACCTTTTTCAATTCACCACGGTGAGTGCGCTGGCCGGCCATCTAGCCGGAACCGATTCGCGCGGGCAACTCTCTGACCGCGCACAGCGCCGCAGGATGGCCCTGCAACATTGAAAGTGAAGCCATGAGACCGCTTGGAATTGCAATCATCGGCATCGCCAGCCATCTCCCCGGGGCTCGCAACCTCGATCAGTTCTGGCGGAACCTGCGCGATGGGGTCGAATCGATCCGCGACCTATCGGATCGGGACCTGCTCGCCGCGGGCGCAACGCGAGATGAACTGGCCAACCCGGATTATGTCAAGAGGGCCGCAGTCCTTGACGACGTCGCCCTGTTCGATGCTTCCTTCTTCGGCTTCAGTCCGCGCGATGCATCCATCATGGATCCCCAGCACCGGCATTTTCTCGAGTGCGCCTGGGAGGCCCTGGAAGATGCCGGGTACCCGCCTTCGCGCTTCGATGGATCAATCGGCGTCTTCGCCGGATCAGGAATGAGCACCTACCTCATTCACAACCTGCTCGCGAACCGCCGGCTGCTTGAATCCTCGGGATTATTCCAACTCAAGCAGACGGGCAACGATAAGGATGTTCTGGCCACGCGCGTCTCCTACCAGCTTGACCTGCGCGGTCCCAGCATCAATGTGCAGACTGCCTGCTCCACCTCGCTGGTGGCTGTGCATCTTGCCTGCCAAAGCCTGCTGAACAGCGAATGCGATATGGCCCTGGCCGGGGGGGTGACGATCGAGTTCCCGCACGGCCTCGGTTATGTCCACCGCGAGGGCGAGATTCTCTCCCGCGACGGGCACTGCCGCTCCTTCGATGCTGCATCGAGCGGGACGATCTTCGCCAGCGGTGCCGGAGTCGTGGTTTTGCGCCGCCTGGATGAGGCCCTCAAAGACCGTGACAACATCCACGCCGTGATTCTCGGCGCAGCCATCAATAACGATGGCGCTCGCAAGGTGGGTTACCTGGCGCCCAGCGTCGAAGGGCAGGCCGAAGTCATCTCCGAGGCGCTGAACTTCGCCGGTGTCAGCGCCGCCGACATATCGTACGTCGAAGCGCACGGTACCGGAACCATTGTGGGCGATCCAATCGAGATTCGCGCACTCACAAGCGCCTTTCGCAAATCCACCACACGAAGCGGATACTGCGGGATCGGGTCGCTCAAGTCGAATGTCGGGCATCTGGATGCAGCCGCCGGAGTTGCGGGCCTTATCAAGACTATTCTCGCTCTCAAGCACGGCCAACTGCCCGCTACCCTTCATTTCCAAAACCCGAATCCCAACATCGAGTTCGAGGACAGCCCTTTTTTCGTGAATGACCGGCTTAGAGACTGGCCCGCCAGCGGCTCACCCCGCCGCGCGGGTGTCACGTCGCTGGGCATCGGCGGCACGAATGCCCACGTCGTGCTCGAAGAGGCGCCGGAGCCGGCCCTTCTGCGTCAACCCCGGCCCTGCGAACTCCTGGTTGTTTCCGCGCGCAGCGATGCGGCGGCCGAACAAGCCCTGAGCAATCTCGCCGCCCACCTCAAAGCTCACCCCGAACTCAATTTAGCCGACGTCGCGTTTACCTGCCAGCTTGGCCGGCAGGCCTTTTCGCATCGGCGCGCAATGCCCGTCGAAAACACTGCCGATGCCATTGCCGGTCTCGCCATCCAGGCGGACAGGAGGGTCTTCTCCGGCGTGGCCGCCAGGTCCGCTCCCGATGTCGTTTTCATGTTCTCCGGCCAAGGTTCGCAGTACGTCAATATGGGTCGCGTACTCTACCGGCACGAGCGTGTTTTTTCAGAGACTCTCGATCTCTGCGCGCAGAAGCTCAAGTCCACTCTCGGTGTCGACCTGATTCAATCGCTCTATCCGCCCGAAGCTGACAAAGAGGCCGCGGCGGAGCGGCTCAATCAGACCTGGCTCACACAGCCCGCGCTTTTTTCCATCGAGTATTCGCTCGCGCGCTGGTGGATGTCGCTGGGCGTGCACCCTGCGGCCATGGTAGGCCACAGTATCGGAGAATACGTTGCTGCCTGTGTTGCCGGGGTATTCTCGCTCGATGATGCATTGGCCATCGTTGCCGCCCGGGGCCGGCTCATCTACGATCTACCCTCCGGTACCATGCTCGCAGTCCCCTTGGCCGCGAGCGAAGTCTCTCTCAACGGGACTCTTTCGCTGGCCGCCGTCAACAGTCCGGAGATATGCATCGTCTCTGGCCCCACGGGCGAGATAGCGGCTCTCGAAGAAAGCCTCGCGAAACAGTCCCTCTCCTGCCGGCGCCTGTTCACTTCCCATGCATTCCACTCCGCCATGATGGATCCTATCCTCGGCGACTTTGAAGAAAGGCTCCGGAGCGTCGCATTCCATCCTCCGCGCATTCCTTATCTCTCCAATGTCAGTGGTACCTGGATCAAACCCGAAGAAGCCACCGATCCCGGATATTGGGCGCGCCATATTCGCCACACGGTCCGCTTTGCCGATTGCCTTAGCGAGTTGTTCCGCAAGCCAGAGCGGATTTTGATCGAGGCCGGGCCGGGCAACGCCTTGAGTTCCCTCGCTCGTCAGCAGGGCGGAACAACCACAAGGGCCTATCCATCGCTTCCGCATCCGCGCGAGGCAGTCTCCGACTATGGCTTCGCGCTCGCCACGCTGGGCCGGCTATGGGTTGGCGGAGTTTCCATCGACTGGGCGAAGCTCCATGCGCGCGGTTCGGTACAGCGTGTCTCATTACCGACCTATCCCTTCGAGCGTGAGAAGTTCTGGATTGAGCCGGACAAGCCTCAGCCCCTGGCTCCATCCCTCCCCGAATCCACTCCGCTCACAGAAACCGGAAAGGATCTGTGCTTTTATCGTCGCACCTGGAAATCCAGCCCTCTCGCGCCCGATGTCGCTGCCGGCAAGCCCAGTCGCTGGTTGATCTTCGCCGACGCGCTCGGACTGGGCAGCGCGATCGTCGCCAGCCTCGAGGCCGGCAAAGAGGAAGCGATCTTGGTCCAGACCGGCTCCGGCTTCAAGAAATCGAAAGGAAACCGCTACACCGTCAGGCCCGGTGTCCGTGAAGACTACGAGTCCCTCATCGCCGACGTGATCCAGCACGGGCATTCGCCCAGAAAGGTGCTGCACCTCTGGTCCGTTACGGTCGCCGAAGGCGATGCTCCGCTCGATGAGACACTGGACCGAAGCTTCTATAGCCCTCTTTACCTTGCGCAGGCGCTGGCCGCTCAGGACCTCTCGGATATCGAAATGGCTCTGGTCTCGAACCGCCTGCAACAGGTCTCGAGCGAGTCCGTGCGTGACCCGGCGAGAGCCGTGTTGCTAGGCCCGACGCGCGTAATTCCCAGGGAACTTCCCGGAAACGCTTGCCGCAGCATCGACGTGGACTTTAAGAACGGCAAAGCCAAAGAATGCGCTGCCCAACTTGTCGCCGAAATGGCTTTTTCTTCTGACGGCGCCACAGTCGCCTACCGTGCGGGCGAGCGGTTCATTGAGATACTCGATCCCTTCGATCTCCATGCCCGGCCCGAACGACGCTGCTTGGAGCACGCCGGCGTTTATCTCATCACGGGTGGATTGGGCGGCGTGGGACTTGTGATCGCAGAGCATCTGGCGCGCGAGTTCAAGGCTCGCCTCGTTCTGCTGAGCCGGTCCGCAATGCCCCCCGAGTCGCAGTGGGAAACCTCGCTGAATGACGAGCAACTGCCGGCGGCCGACCGGCAGAGGATCCGTCAACTATTAGAGATTCGTTCTCATGCCGGCGAAATGCTCCTTATCCAGGCCGACGTGGCCAATGTCGGCCAAATGCGCGGCGCCGTTGCCCTGGCTCGCAAACAGTTCGGAAAGATCGACGGCGTTTTTCATGCCGCGGGCGTGTTGGAAGACGGTCCCCTGATGCTGAAGACCGCCGAAAGCGCGGCGCGCGTACTCTCTCCAAAGGTGCGTGGAACCTTGGCTCTGGAAGAGGCACTTGGTGATTCTCCGCTGAGTTGCTTTGTTCTCTTCTCATCCGTCAGCTCCATTCTCCCTCCTGCAGGCCAGGTGGACTACGCGGCAGGCAACGCTTTCCTTGATGCTTTCGCTCTGAGCCGCAACGGGCGCGTAACCGTGATCAACTGGGGCCCCTGGCGTGACGTTGGCATGGCAGCGCGTTCAAACTCTCCACATCCATGGTTGGAGCGGCGCTTACTGCAAACTCCAACGAAGATTGTCTACACCAGCCAGTTCTCGACCGATAAGCAATGGTTACTGCCCGAGCACCGACTGAAATCCGGAAATGCTCTCATCGTTGGAACGGGATACCTTGAGTTGGTCGCCGGAGCATATTCCCGTGACTCCATGAAAAATGCTCTCGAATTCCAGGATGTATTCTTCCTGGCCCCACTCGTCTTCCAGGATCATGAATCCAGGGAAGTGCGGGTTCAGCTTGAACGCGAATCGAAAGAGGGCGCCGGGAAAGAAGCCTTCCAGTTCTCAGTCCTGGCGCAAGCTGGAGATTGGGTCGAACATGCCAGGGGACAGATTGCGCCGTGCCCAATGCCGCCTTCATCAGTCGACCGCTCGGCCATCCTGTCGCGCTGCCACGAACGAGAGATGGAATTTGACGAATTGCATCGGACCAGGCAAGAGCGTTATTTTGACTTTGGCCCGCGCTGGCGCTGTCTCAAGCGGATTCACTTTGGAACGGGCGAGGGACTCGCCGAATTGAGGTTGGATGCGAGTTATGCCTCGGACTTAGTCAACTTCCGAATTCACCCCGCGCTGCTTGATCTGGCCACCGGATGTTCGCTCTACCTAACGGAGGGCTATGAACATTCCGAGGCCATGTATCTACCATTCTCATATAAGAGGATGCGTGTCTACCACCCGCTCCCTCTCAGATTTTTCAGTCACATTCGCGCCCTTGAAGGGAACAGGCTCGAAGGGGACATGGTGACCTTTGACATAACTCTCTTTGACGAGCAGGACGATGTGCTCGTAGAGATCGACGGCTTTGCTTTGCGGCGCATGGAGGATGCCGCCAACCAGGCAGAAAAGAACACGTGGGCCAGCGATGTCTCTCAATCCGGTGGCGAGCTACGCGTTGAAAGCTACGATCAGCCTGGGATCGAGCCACTCGTCGGAGCTCGCGCTTTGGTGCGGTTACTTAATTCCGAAACCTCTCCTGCTGTTGTAGTCACGGCTCATCCTCTCGATAGCATGGATACACGCGATGGTGCTCGCGTTCCACAGACGGTTGACTCATCACCGCCAGATGAAACCGTTGAACGCACTCTGGCTAACTGGTGGCAACAGATGCTTGGAGTAGAAAGCGTAGGACTCGGGGACGACTTCTTCGGCTTGGGAGGTCACTCGCTCGTAGGCGTGCGTCTGTTCGCCAAAATCAAGAAGACTTATGGGGTAGATCTCCAGCTTGCAACTCTCTTTGAAGCACGCACCGTGCGTCAACTCGCGGAAAGGATTCGCAAGGCGATGCATCCAGCAACTGTCGAGACTCGAGATTGGTCGGCTCTTGTGCCCATTCAACCGAAAGGCTCACGCATCCCGCTTTTCCTCATTCATGCTTCTGGAGGAGACGTCCTGTTGTATGAGCAGTTAGCCAGAGCACTGGGGCCTGAACAGCCGCTTTACGGGTTCCGATCAGCCCTGTTTTCCAAGCCTGAGATCTTCGAAACTACAATCGAGGAATTGGCATCCGTCTACGTTAAGGAACTCCGAGCCTTCCTTCCGCAGGGACCGTACCTGCTGGGGGGCGTCTCCTTGGGGGGAATCATTGCCTTTGAAATGTCACAGCAGTTGGATCAGGAGGGCTTCCGGCCAGAACTGCTTTTGCTGATTGACCCTGAGGTCCCGGGAAGCACCAAAATGCTGGCTGCCGATGAGCAATTAAAGAGATTCTGGGAGACCTTCCGAAATGAGGGTTCAACCTATCTAATGCGGAAAGCCAGAATGAAGGGGAAATACTGGGTTAAAGTCGTGCGTGACTACTCCAAACACGCCAAGCTGTCACTTTATCGATTTGCGGGACGGGATCTGCCGACCACCATCCGCCTTCTGGGAGCCCACGATGCACATATGCGAGCACTGGGCCGCTACGCCTTCAGGACCTACCCAGGGAACATCACGCTGATTCGCGCCACTCGCCGCGGTGACGCGCTAAGCCGGCGCGACGACCCGACACTAGGGTGGCAGCGCTTTGCAGCCGGCGAACTGCAAATTCATGATGTATACAGCGACCACGTATCCATGCTCTTTGAGCCCCAAGTCCGCGCGTTCGCTGAAAAACTCAAGACTATACTCGCGAATCTGGAAGCTACCTACCGTAACCGAAAGGAAGGCTCCTAGGAGCCGATAATGAGTCCAGCCCACACCCGGTTCATTCGCGTCATACGGACAACAGGACGACGGCAATTAACGCAGAAAAGACACCCACAATCTGCAGCCGCGTGATGGGTTCGTGCAGGATAAACGGAACCAGAACAATGACCACTAACGGATAGAGCGCGGTGACAGGCGAGACAATGGAAGCCTTGCCGCCGCTCTTCATGGCGATGAACAACGCCCACGCACCCAAAGCATTCAAGACTCCGCTGAGCAGCGCCCAGGTGAGATTCAATCGCGAGTAGTGGAATACGGCTGCGCCTGGATAGAAGAATGGCTGAAGCAACAGGAAGCCAACCACCAGCCAAACCAGAGAAGACTCGGCGGAGATATAGTTCGTCGAAAGCTTTTGCAACAGTCCGACAATTCCCCACGAAACCAGGGTGATAACTGTGTACCAGAACCACGGCGGCATGTGCATTCCGAATCTCCCTGCTAGAACGAAAAAATAACGATTGCAACTGCCGCAAACCCAAGGCCCAGTATCTGAATTGGCCGAATTCGTTCGCGCAAAATCAACACGGCCAAGACCACCGTGACCATCGGATACAGGGCGCTGGCGGAGGTAATCAGGGCTGTATTGCCGTTGGTGTGATATGCGGCGAACAGCGTAAGACCGCCAATGCCGGATAACACGCCGTTCAGAACCGCGAAGGAGATGCCCTTGGGGCTCTTCTCCAATTTGAATTTGCGCCCCGCGAGCACTGCCAGACCAACCGGCACAGCGCCCACTGTGAACAGAAACTGCATCGTCTCCGGCGGAATCTCTCTGGAACCGAGTTTGGACAGTAAAGCCCATCCGCCCCAGCTGACGATACAAAGCACTGAGTACCAGAACCACCGCGCCCTCAGTGTTTCTTTCAAGGCCATCGTAGATTTCTCCTCGTCACATTCTCTTCCACACACTGCCGCGCGACACGACCGCGGCAATCTACTTCGCGGCCGCGTCTTGCGGCGGTAAGCTGAACCTTGCCTCATCGACAGCAACTTGCGGGGTATAGCGAAAACTTCCCGGCCGAATCCCCTGTAGCTGTGCCAGCCTCATCGCCGCGACTTGAATGGGCACAATGTCGAACAGCGGCGCCAGACCCTCCGGAACCGCCGGTGTTTCGCACCATTCGATCTCGGGGCCGCCCTTCCTGCGCGGACCGACCACGCGTACCGAGCCGCCGCAGCGGACAATGTCTTCAGCCAGCCCGAGATTCAACTCGCGGGTCGGGCCCTCGGGAGCAAATACAAATCCGTTGAAGCGGTTGTCGACAACCTCGAAGGGACCATGGCGAAACGATGCGATGGCTGAGCCGATCGCGGAGAACTTCGCAATCTCATTGAACAGCAAAGCTCCCTCGCAGGCCGATGCCAGCGAGGGCCCTCGTGAGAGCAGGTACAGAGGTGAGCGGTGCTCGAAGAACTTATCCCACTCGTGGCTATTCTCGAGGCTGGTCGACACCAGGCTTGCGAACGGCGTCAGGAGTCTCTCAATCTCCTCATGAACAATCGAAGGCGACTCATCCATCAGGCGGACTAAAATATGCATCGCCAACAGGGTTCCGGTATAAGTCTGAATAGCGACGAACTCGTCGGCGCGGCTGCCCAGCAGCAGACAAACGCGGGCTTCGCGCGCCAGCAGGCTTTCAGGCTCATTGGTTATGCCGATAACCGGCTGCTTGTGGCCGACGATCTCGAGCAGGCGCCGGATCTCGACCGACTCGCCCGAACGAGAGACCACGATAAGCACAGCATCGCGGAACGCCCGATGGCGATAATGCAGAAACTCGGCAGCCTCAACCACCGTCGCGTCCACGCCTCGAGCGCACAGCGCATAGCACAGCGTAATGGATGCGAACATGGAAGCACCAATGCCTACGATCACTACCCTTTTCGCGGAGCGAAGCAGAGCAGCTGCATCCAGCGCAGGCGCAAGGCCGTCTCCGCACTGCCGCTTGAGCACGTCGCCAAGAGAATCCGGCTGAGCCTCGATATCCAAGGCAAGGCGCGATCTTGTCAATTCAGTTTCTGCCATCGGTGACCAATCCCGCCAGGTTCCTGCTGCATTTCAATATGTTGTTGTCGCTCATTATGCGGCTAAGCAGTGAGTAGGCCCAATTTTGATCGATGAAAAACCTTCCCGCTCTCAGCCCGGATTTCTACGCAACCAGCATTGCGCGGCACCCAGCAAACCCACGTTGTTTCCGAGCCCGGCAAGCACAATACGCGTGTTATGGACTGGAACCTGCGTGCATACTTCGTTGATCAGGCTGACGGCGGCATCCAAAAATAGTGAGCTGCTCTGCATCAACCCGCCGCCCAACCCGATCATGTCCGGTGAAAAAAGGGTTATCAGATTTGCAAGCCCGATGCCAAGGTAGTGGGCCTCGCGTTTCAGACAGAGCAATGCCCGTTTGTCGCCGCTCGACGCAAGTTCGCAGATTTTCCTGGCTGAGATGGGAGTCGATTGCGGATGCTGTTCCTGCATCCACGCTTCCATCGCCGAGCCGCTGGCCAGGCTTTCCCAACAGCCACTGAGCCTGCAATAACACAGGGGCCCGGAGGGATCGATTGCCTGATGTCCCACCTCGGGGTGCGCGCCCCCGGCGCCGCGATAGAGCTTCCCGCCCAGGATCATGCCCCCACCGATGCCAGTGCTGATGGTGACATAGATATAGTTCTCAACTCCCTTGGCTGTACCCCAGGCTTGCTCTGCGAGCGCAGCCGCATCGGCATCGTTTTCCACGACAACTGTTCTGCCGAACTCTCGCTGCAGTTCGCTTACCAGGTTGCCGTCCTGCCAGCCCGGCAGCGTACCCACGTCTCCGATCACTCCGGTCAATGGTTCCAGCGGTCCGGGGCATCCGATCCCGATTCCCTCAAAGGCATGACCTTGCTCTTCCATGTCATGCAGCATCCGCTTGACGCGGCTCATCGCAGCAAGAAAACCTGCATTGACATCCGTGGCAGATTCGCGTTGGCTAAGAATGGTTCCGTCTTCACGAACCACGCCAGCCGCAATCTTCGTGCCACCGATATCGACAGCTGCAATTCGTTTCATATTCTTGCCGCACCTAGTTCCTTCAGGTTGCCCCCGGCGCCTCTCGCGGACTGCATGGAGCAGTGCGTGAGGTGCGCCTGGAGACGTTTCAATTCCAATAAAAATCGTGTCCTACTCCCAGCTTGGCGGCGCGCCGTCAGCCCTGGCTTGCTTCAACCACCTTTTCGTTGTCGTAACGGTAGATCTTCCCGTCCCTGAAGGAGCGCACGGACAGGTCGATCGTGGCCACAGTCTTGTATCCGAGTTGCACCGGGCAGTTGGGCTGCTTCCTCGACCGCACGCACTCGATGAAGTTATCCACGTGGAGATCGTCGCCATCATTGCCAACTCCATCAGACCGCACCATCTCCGCCTGATTCTTTTTGGCAAACTCTTCAGCGTACGGACCCTCCGGGATCAAGTCCGCATAGTCGTATTGGCGAGAGGGCGCACCTTCCCATTCGTCACTTAAGTGCAGCGTCGCCTTGGTGCCGCGAATCATCAATGTGGGACCGTTCTCATTCACTTGCGACGACTGCACGGTCAGGGAGTACTTCGACGCATAGTCGGCGGCTGTCAGAAAGGTGTCGGGAACCTCGCGGCCGTCATTATACACCCAACGTCCGCCCATGCCCGCCACCCGCTCAGGGAACTCTTCGCCAACCGCATACAAGAGCGGAGCCACCACATGATAATGCAGATCGGTGGCGATTCCACCTGAATAATCCCAATATTTCCTGAAACGGAAGAAGCGGTCCGCATTGAATGGAATTTCCGGCGCGGAGCCCAGCCACTGCTTCCAGTCAATGTGATTGTCTCCGGTGGCGTCGGGTCCCGCCTGCGCATCGATCGGCCAATTCCAATCGCCGGAGGGATCGTTGCGGCTATACGTGCCCTGCACCGCGATCACCTGGCCCAGCGCGCCGGACTGAATAATTCCCTTCAGCTTCGGCCATCGGCGCCAGGACAATCCCTGCACACCCACCTGTACAATTCGCTTCATCTCGGCGGACTTCTGCGCAACCACCTTGGCTTCCTCCACTGTGTGCGTCATCGGCTTTTCCACGTAGACATCCTTGCCGGCTTGCATCGCGGCAAGAATCATCGGTGCGTGCCACTGATCAGGCGTGGCGATAAAGACCGCATCCACGTCGGGGCGTTGCAGCATCTCCACAAAGTTGGTGTAGCCTCTGGATCCGGGTACCTTTGCGACCGCCTCGGTCAGCCGCTTCTGGTAAACGTCTGAGAACGCCACTACTTCTACGTCCTGCTTGCTCTTTTTGCGATCCAGGACACAATCCAGCAGTTGCGGTCCTCGATATCCCTGTCCGATCATCGCGACATTGACGCGGTCATTGGCGCCGAGTTTCCGCGCCCAGGCCGGAGCGGAAGACAAGAGCGCGCCATAGCCTGCGCCTTTGATAAAGGTGCGGCGTGACACGCCATTCAGTTTGTTTGTGAGTGATTCCATTCGCTTCCTCCGAGAAACTCCTTCATCCCGCCTTGGCAAATGCCTACGAAGAGGCTCGCCGCGCATGGGCCGGCAAGCTTGAACTATGAGGCCGGTGCATGCCCTGTGCGCGTATCGAAGAGCCCCGTCAATCGATCTTCTGCGTTTCGCGCAAGCGATTGCCGCAAACGTTTGCTACATCATCTAAATACTCGCACCGAAGCTTTGTCAAGAGCCCATGCATAAAAGTTGGCTCATTGTGAGAAGTGCTCGCCCGCACGCCTCAGCGCACTGCGGGAGCGCGACCACTGGAGCCGCGGCTTACAAAGCTGGTAGCCACGGCGATCTCGCTTCCCCGCCGACGCTTAGTGGCGATCAACTTCTCAAGCAGGCGGAAAATCTCCTGGCCAAGCTCGTCCCTTGGGATGCGCACCGTGCTTAGCGGAGGGTGGCAGTATCGGGCGAACGGAATATCATCCGAACCCACAATCGAGAGTTCCTCGGGTACTGAGACTCCGAGTTTGGAAGCTTCGCCCATTCCTCCGATCGCCATCTCGTCGTTTCCGTAGAAAATGGCGGTCGGCCGAGTCTTGGCGCTGAGCAGTTTGCGGGTGGCCAACGCCCCGCCCTCGGGACCGCCCTCGCCCTCAATCACCTCCAGGAGTCTCATCCTGCGTTCGGCGATCGATGAAACCAGCACATCACGGTAGCGGAGCGCCGATACGCGCCGTAGCGGACCATGCGCAATCGCTACGTTGATATGGCCCAACTCGTGGAGATGATCAACGGCCTCAGCGATTCCTTTGGCGTAATCGATCGAAGCGCGGCAACGGTTGCGACCGATCTTGGGGCTATCGAGGGAGACTACCGGGATCTCCACTTTCAAGAGACGCTCGACCAGGCGCTCGTCCAGTTGCGAGGTCATCACGGCCACGCCCCGCACCCGATTCTCGATCATGCGCCGGACGGCCGCCTCGGCTTTTGGCTGTTCATAGTTGGTCATTCCCAAAAGCAGCTCAAGCCCTGCCGAACTGCAGGAACGCTCAAAGGCCTTCACCAACTCCGGGAAAAACGGATTCTCAATATCGGAGATGATCAAGCCGAAGGTATCGCTTTGTCCCTTCACCAGCAGCCGCGCGACTGCATTCGTGTAGTAGTTCGTTTCTTCGATGGCATTCATCACTAGCGCGCGAGTCGCGGCAGCGATGGGGCGGGTGCCGTTCAGAACGTGAGATACCGTCGTGATGGAGACACCGGCCCTCGCGGCGACATCTTTCATAAGCACCGGCATGGCAATGTTCCTCTTCAGAGCAGATGTGTGACTTCCGATTGGTGACCGGGGCCCGTGCTCGCCGGCGCTGTTCTTGGCCGTCGTGACCGCCCTGCTGCGGCGAGCGATACATCGCGCTTACTCCACTGACAAGCCCGGCCCGCTAACTGTTCCTGGCAAACTTGGCCCACGGTTCTCGATATGGCGGATCCAGTAGCGCCTGCGCTTTGCTCGAACCGCGTGTCAGTCTGCCGGCGCTTTCATCCCACTCCAGCACTTCCTGCGTTCGCACCGCGATATTACCGAGCATCAAAGTCTCGACGATGGGCATCTCGAACGTGAAATTCGCCTGCGCGGGTGCGCCCCCGCGACACGCCTCGACCCACTCGCGATAGTGCAACGCCAGCGCGCCCGCGGCACTCTCGCCTAGTTCCGGGTGCGCGGGATCGAATAAGTCACGCGTCTCAGGGAGAGCCGGCATCGGGGATGAAACTGAGCCGCTCGGGGATATCAGGCGCGGATTGTCGGCCATGTATCCCGTCATCAGCTTGCCATGATCGCCGGTATAAAGAATGCCCTCATGATCCACTCCCATTTCGATTGACGGGTCCAGTTCAGCGGGACGCGACGGCTTTAGGCCCCCATCGTACCAGGTAAGCTCCACGGCCGGCCGCTCGGCCTTCTCTGGAAACCTGAAGTGGACCAGGGATGCCACCGGATAGCATTCGGGGTACAAATCAGTGGAACTTGCATAGATACGATCGGCTGCGCCAAGTTGCAACGCCCGGGTTATCGTATCGAATCCATACTCGCCCATATCTCCGATAGCGCCGCAGCCAAAGTCATACCACGCACGCCAGACAAACGGTTGATAGATTCGATTGAATGGCCGGCTTGGCGCCGGGCCGAGCCACATGTCCCAGTTCAAACCAGCCGGTACCGGATCGATTTGAGTGGGTGTAGCAAGCCCTTGCTTCCAGTATGCCGAGGCGCGCGAGGTCCAGATGTCGACTTTGCGCACGGTTCCAATGATTCCATCCTGAAGCGCCTTGATCACAAACTTCGATACCGGGCTGGCGGAGTTAAATACTGATACCTGGGTGGCGCGTTTGCTCGTTTGCGCAACCTCGGCCATCCGCCGGGCTTCGGCCGCGCTATGCGCCATCGGCTTCTGGCCATAGACGTGTTTACCCTCGCGCATGGCCGCAATGGCAATGAGTGCGTGCCAGTGGTCGGGCGTGCTCACGGTCACCGCCTCCACATCCGATTCTTTGTCGAGCAACTCGCGAAAATCTTCGTACGCTTTGCAGCCGCGATACCCTGCCGCCGCGTGCTTCTTCGCGTAAAAAGCGTTGGCGACGTCTCGCGCAACTTCCCTTCCGGCCGTCGGTCCAGTCAGATTCGCGCCCCAGCCGGGGTCGTTCAGCAGGTTGCGGACTTTGTCTCGGAGTTCATTCTGACCCCACTCCACGTAGTCGCTGTTTCCACGATTGACGTCGCAAACCGCAACCACTTGAACCTCATGGAGGCGCAGCAGGTCCATCATGAGGCGAAGACCCTGAGAACCGACGCCAACGCAGGCAACCGTCAATTTGTCGTTGGAGGCGGTCGTGCCTTGCGCCCGCAGGCTGCGCGGCAGCCAAAGAGTCACGGCTGCGGCAGCCGTCGTCCCCAGAAAATCACGGCGTGTAAAGCCTGACTGGGCCGCTTGGCTGTTGTCAATGTGGTCGTTCCTAACGACGGCGGAGCGATCGGGTTTATTCATGATCCTTCCATCCCGCTGGGACTTGAGGTAACTCGTCCCTCTGCGAATTGACGCTGCTATCTTAAGAAACGCACGGAGTGGCAATCCGCGAGGGGTTGTGTTGAATGCGCACCCCAACTTATTGCGCAGGTGTGCGCCATGACGACCAACGGGCGCGTTTGCTTCATGCTAGCGATGGTGCCAGCGATTCGCAACACGCCCGAACGCATTCTCCTGATCAAAAGACAAACTTACCTGCAAGCTGCAAAATCCTCGGGTTGTGTGCGGCTGTGGCTGTTAGAAACGTCGATGTTGAGCAAGCAGCATCCCCATAACATGCGGAATTGTTGATCGCGCTCCACTGGGTGTGATTGAAGACATTGAAGGCTTCAGCGCGAAATTCAAAGTGGATCGCGTCCTTTACCGGGAACTGCTTGAAAAGGCCCATGTCGTAGTCGGTGCGTCTGGGAAGACGGAGAATGTCACGGCCGGCGTCGCCTATGGTCAAACCGCGCGGCGGGGCATAGGCATCCACGGTATAGAGTCTTGGCCCCTGCACTCCGCTCAGACGAGTGATTGAAGGCTTGGCGTGAATGTCGCCTATTACATCGGGATAGGATTGAATGGAAGTGATCATGTTTCCGAGCCCCGCATTATCGCCCAGGGCGCTGTTTAGGCTGAATGGCGTGCCGGTCTGGAACGAGGTTAGGTCGGAGACCTGCCACCCCCCCAGGACCGAATGCAACAGTCCGTGACCTCCTATGAAAGGAAGATCATAGACCGCACTGATCTCCAGCAGCTGCGTCTGGTCGAAGCTGGAGCTGGCATAGCTCGCCGCCGTATCATACGAGTTTGGAATTTCAGAGTTGCTGCTGCCATCCGACGCATTATCGAGCGAGTGGCTGTAGGTATAAGCGACGCTCCCGTTCAAGTGACCGAAGTAGCGGCGCAGAAGGATCTGACCGGCGTTGTAATTGGAGTGAGCAGTATCTTCGTAGCGGCCGATTCCGGCCAGCCCGTAGAAAGGCCGCGATGGATTCGGATCCCCACCGCAGGCAATGTTGAGATGGGCCAGGACATCGCCCGTCACCGCCGCTAAGTTCACCGTGTCGGTCGAGCAGTCCTGGCCAGAGATTGCCTCACCCGCATTGTAGGGCGACGTCGCAAGGGGCGCGAGTTGGTTCAATTCCCTGCGTAAAGAAAGATGCGTTCCCAGGTTGCCGACATACCCGATTGAGACAACCGACTTGCCGGCAAGTTGCGTTTCAAACGTCAGGTTGAACTGTTGCACGTAGGGCCATTTCACTTGGGTGGGAATCGAGAGCACGCTGAAGGGAAAGAAAACGCTGGCGCTGTTTGCGTTCGTGTACCCAACGAGGTTGTACTCGGTAGAGGTCTCGGTGAGCGGCGCCGAGCCTTCCAAGGCCTCGGTATTCGATTCGTTGCCGTTGGTGTGCTCCCAGAAGATGCCATAGCCGCCGCGGACCACGGCCTTTCCGTCTCCGTGAAAGTCATAGGCAAAGCCCAGGCGGGGCGCAAAGTTCCAAAGGTGTCCTTTCATACAACTCGTCGGTACGCCGTGCTGGCCGTCGCAAAGGACAACGCCATTTGTGAAGTCTCCCGAGCCGGGCACCAATGCCCCTGCTTGGCCGGTCACTGCGCCGCTCTCATCGATCGTCGGCGTCTGGCTGGCGCTCCATGCAGACGGATCGAAGTTACCCGACTGGTTGCTGATATCGTTATAGGTTCCGTACAGGCTCAGGCGCAGTCCGGCATTGATGGTGAGCTGATTTGTCGCGTGCCAATCGTCCTGCACATACGGTTCAAGCGTCTTATAGCGGTTGTAATACTTCAGCTGCGCGCTCTGCTGCTGGAAATTGTACGCGCGGCCGACCAGAAAGTCGGCAAAGCCATTTCCGGTACTCACGGCGGATTGGCTGCTGAAGGTGTAAGTGCCTTGCAGATTGGCGAGCACGGGTTCGTTCTTTTGAACCGCCGTGAACTCCGCGCCGATGGTGAGAGTGTTACGCCCGATGGTCTTGATCACCTGATCGCGATAACTATAGTTAGGATCGGAATTCTGCCAGTTTGTGAAGCCGGTACCCACCGTGAACGCGCCGCCGTACAGGTTCGCGTCATTGATGGTGTAGTTGGGCAGCAGGCCGTTATAGCCGTTGTCGTAGATACTGGAGGCGCTGAAACTCCCCCGGTTGCCGGCCGTCGCTGCCAAGGTAATGTGGTTGGTAGTGTAGCTGGCGACAAACTCATTCAACAGACTGGGGTTGATTGAAGTGGTCACATTGGCGACCATGCTGACGCCCGGCCCGGTCACATTGGTGCCCACGGTCGGGAAGGTCCCCGAGGCGTAATCGGGAGTCGCGGTGGTGGTGCCCCATTCGTCGTGGATGTAGCGATAAAAGACGCGCCACTTGTCGTTGAATTCGTGGTCGATTCTGAATAGCTCTTCGCGATCGTGGGTGAATTGCGCGGGAGCCGCCTGGTAGCTCGATTGGGTTCCGTCGTTCAAGGTCGGGGAGAGCAATAGCGAGAGCAGGATCGCCGCGTTGGGATCGACCGGCACCTGATTATTCTGGTAGTACTGGCCGGTCGCGGGATTTACAGGGCAGGCCGGAAAATCTGTGGGATCGAGGGCGCTGCCCGCCGCCGGACAGGCGTCGGAGAAGTCTCCCGAACGCTCCGCGGTCGATGGCACAAGCTGATT
>Ga0182013_10000236_pt1 | contig 75231 bp, 60 predicted proteins | sample 612S2MmetaG_FD_120487 | JGI IMG/M metagenome (GOLD analysis project Ga0182013, IMG submission 120487) | Permafrost microbial communities from Stordalen Mire, Sweden - 612S2M metaG | ecosystem: Environmental > Terrestrial > Soil > Wetlands > Permafrost | place: Sweden: Stordalen | collected... | reverse complement strand
GCAGGCATTTTACCCCGTGCACGCATCGAGATCGATGACCGTCGCCCACTTTTAGGGAGCGTCCTTGTGCTGATCCGGCTGGGAGCGAGGGGCCCGCAGTTTCGACCAGTTGGAAGTCAGGTTATCTAATGACAAAGGGCGTTTCCTTGGTGAGATCGACCGGATCGGCCGCGAGCGTTGCAACCAGCTTCCTGTTCTGCTGCAGTCCCGTCGGATCTTCGTCGATGATGGCGCCCTCGCTCCGGCCCATCCTGCTGATCGAGAGCCCGGTTGAGTACAGCGCGAACTCCAATCGAATGGTTCCGAGATCAAAGTGCGCTCCCTAACGATTTTCCGTTCGACAGCGGTTCCTTGACTTTTCAGGAGATCGATGGTGATTACTCGGGTCACAGAAATGCACCGCCAGTTATAGAGTTGCGCGAGCAACGCCTTCGCAATTGGGAAACTTCTACGGTCAATCTTGGCAGCAAGAGCAAAGGGAGGCCTAGTCGAACCTCGACACTATTTTCCCGGCCATTCTGTGTAAGTAAATTTTTCACCGGAAATATCGGCAGCGAACATGAGACCGCCCTTGGCGATCGTAAACACCGCCATGCCAGTCTGGTAATTGCCGTTGGTTGTGGCATCGCTTTTTTCACCACTCGCTTCCGACGAGGCGCGATCGGTGCCAACGCTCGCAGACGCTCCCGCCGTGATGGCGATGGCACTGGCACCAGCCGCAAATTCGAATTTGCCGGATTCGAATTCGTCCAGATATCGCTTGTCTTGGAAGAATATGATTTCGCTATACGCCTTGCCTCCCGCCTGAAGCCCGATGCTCAACTGCGTCATTACGGCGCCGCCGACCAGCCGATCATGTACATATACCTGACCCTCGCCTCGAGCCCCACCGATGAGGAGGCCGCCTGCGCCAATGGTTGGGAATACGGCGTAGGCATAACAATCGGTGAAGAAGACGGCACTTTCTCCGGCATGCTTGAATAGCTCGATCGTTTCATCGTATTCGTTGGCGTAGGCCGCCCCAGAACCCAGCAATAAGGCCAGCGTCACATTGAGGAAACGAGGCAGGATATTCATATAAAGGTCTTTGGAAGTTGAGGAGCAAGTTTGCGGTTCGAATGTACTGAGCACCACCACCCACCCATAGAACAGGCGCATGGCTCATGCCACAGTATACAGCGGCGCCACGCGGGAACTGGGTCGCGTTGTTGTTGCCGGGAGGGATCCGTACGTTACTGCAGGTAATCTCAGCGAGGTGCGGCGTTCGAGAACCCTAGGTCGGAGATTGGTTGCTGCCGCATACAACCCGATACGCGGCGGCGCGCCCATGCGTTGGTCGTGGACATCGATTCCGATGGAAATTGGAACCGCAGGAGCCAATGCCTACTATGCGGAGACTCTTAGATGGGCGTACATGCGAATTAGGTCCATGGAGTGGTCAAATCGACGATCAGTCTCGCCCCCGGCCCTGGGCTGCTCCTGCCATCGCTGATCGAGATGCCAGCGCCTGTGAACGGTCGTCAGTACTCGACGGCGATGCGCCTCGATGTCCGAGTTCGTTGGGAGAGTAATCGTGATTGACCTCTATCGCGTATTACGGTCATTGGGCCAAGAATTGCCGTTTTGGATCGTCGTGGTGCATCTCGCCGACCGGGCGGCGGGCACCTAAGACGCGCGTGTCGATATATGGAAGGCTTAGTGCTTCCCTTCGTTGGTCCAGTAGCCGATTCGGCCATGATGCGAATGAATTTGCAACTCGTGCTCCCGATTCAGAGGCTGTGTCGCGTCGTATGGCGGGGCGCCTTTTATTTCCTGTCGTTTCAAATCGATGGTAACGGTGCACTCGGCCCAGTTCACATCATCGATCCATTGCGGAGCGATGAGCACCTGGTGACCTAACCACCAATTGCTCGTATTCACGATGATGTAGCGGATTGCCCAGGTTTTTTCGTCCAATAGAAACCCCTGTACGTGGCCAATGTCGCCGTCGCTTGCATGCACGTAATACCGCATAACGGCATTGCCGCTTCGCAGATGCGGATCCTCATGTTGATGCAGTGCCAGGCCCTCGGTCGCGGAGCGTTTTTGCTGCAGTCCCCCTTGCAAGATGTCCGGATATAAGCCCGCTCCCCAAAGGCCACCGCCTCCCCAGTAGTGCCCGTAGCCGTAGTAGCCGAGATAACCCATCTCTTGCTGACGCGAAACCGGTTTATTGGTATCGATGTCGGGGCTGCTTTTGACTTGCTCCTTGGTCAAGGACACGGGCAGGATCTTCTCCGACCAATTCGGTTGACCGATCGCAATGGGCGAAATCAGCACCCTGCGCTGCTGCCGCCCTTCATCGGTTTCCACGACAAGATAGCGGATCACCCAGGATTCGTCATCGAAATAGAAGTCTTTCACGCGACCGATGATGCCGTCCGTCGCGCCAATGGAGTATTCCTCCATACTCTTCATACTGCGTAACATGCGTAGCTCCACTTCCCTATGTTCGAACTATTGATGACTTTCGCGCCCGATGGTCCCGTCGAATCATCGGCGCAACGGCGTCCCGATGAGGCGCAAGGGTTCCAGTTTATGCCGATTGCCGTTTGAGGAGTTCGGGCGTAACGGTTGAATTGGCAGCCAGCGCCAGTGCCAGGGTGGCTGCGGACGGATTCAAACTGTCGACCATCGAGCTCGGCATCAAAATGGTGGCTCCACGTTCCTTGGTGGTCTCATAAATGATATTCATGGCGCGAAGTTGCAGGGCCCAGGGATGGCCATCATAAACGGCGGCCGCCTCGACGAATTTGCCCGCGATCGCGGCTTCTGCAGATCCCAGAATCACCCGTGCCTGCTTCTCGCGCTCCGCCTGGGCCTGACGAGACATGGCATCCTGGAGCGCCACCGGTATCGCCACGTCGCGAATCTCGACCGAGCTTACCGATATGCCCCAGGGAGCGGTTTTCTCCCCGATCTCCACTTTTAGCTGCTCATCAGCCTCTTTGCGGTCCGATAGCAGCGCGGCCAACATCGAGGAGCCAATCATTTCGCGCAGCGACGTTTGTGCCACCCGGTTGATGGCTTCGCGGTAATTGGTGATGGCCAACGCCGCCTTCTCCGCGTCGTGTACGTGCCAGAAAATGATCGCATCGACATTGACCGGGACCGTGTCCTTGGTCAGCGCCTGTTCAGCGTTGAAAGCGGTGGTCTGTATACGGCAGTCGATCACTGCAATGACCGTATCCAAAATTGGAATTATGACGAAGAGGCCGGCTCCTTTGACGCTTTGCAGCTTGCCCATTCGTAAAATCACGAACTTTTGCCATACGTTAGCCATCTTCAAGGACAGGGCGATGAGAACCGCCCCCACCAAAAACCCCAAGGCGAAATAGGAATTGACCCAATACGCCGCCGTTACGCCCGCGGCGATGCATACGGCGACCAGGAATGCAGTGATCGGATTCATGTTCAGTTACCTAATTGAAGTCTTGGCCGGCGGCATGGGTGTACCGTTGCGATTCGGAGCGTGTTTCTTAGATCGCCACACGCGATCAACGTACTTTCTTGCACTCGATTTTGACCTTCGACCAAAAGGTGCAGCCGGCTCATTGGTGCAGCAATCTACAGGGCACGTTAGCGAGCATGTGGCGAATTGTCGGTGCGCTGCCGTACAGAACGAATCACCGCGGGTCGTGTGTATTTGACAGCGCACGTCACCCCAAGCGTCATGATGAGGGGGAACCGCGTTAATCCCTTTGATAATTCGCTACAATATCCAGCGCATACCTGGTGACAAATGAATATCTCAACAAGGCTCGGTCAACCCCCGCGGCGTTTTCTATCCGCGGATGTCGAGGGATTCGATTCCCTGGCCGAGCTTGCCTTGGATATGCGTTGGTCGTGGAATCATGTCACCGACCAAGTGTGGCGGCAGCTTGATCCCTTGCTGTGGGAGTTCACGCATAACCCGTGGATCGTCCTGCAGACGGTCTCTCGGGAGAAGCTTCAGCGCTTCTTAGCCGACCCCGCTTTCCGCAAAAGTGTTGACGATCTGGTGCAAGACCGTCGGGACGCTGCGCAGGCGGGCGCGTGGTTTCAGAAAAGTCACCCGCAATCGGCGCTGAGCGGTGTGGCGTATTTCAGCATGGAGTTCATGTTGAGCGAAGCGCTGCCCATCTACTCGGGTGGACTAGGCAATGTCGCCGGTGATCAGCTCAAGGCCGCAAGCGATTTAGGCGTTCCCGTCATTGGCGTCGGGCTGCTCTATGCGCAAGGCTATTTTCGGCAGGTGATTGGCAAGGACGGAGCGCAACAGGCGCTCTTCCCTTATAACGATCCCGGACAGTTGCCGATCACACCGTTGCGCCAAGCGAACGGCGAGTGGTTGCGGCTGGAAATCGACTTGCCCGGTTACTGGGTCTGGCTGCATGCCTGGCAGGTTCAGGTCGGCCGAGTCAAGCTTTACCTGCTGGACAGCAATGACGCGGCGAATTATCCCGCGCATCGCGGCATTACCAGCGAACTGTATGGCGGCGGCCCGGAATTGCGCTTGGCGCAGGAGCTGCTCCTGGGGATCGGCGGCTGGCGGCTGCTCGGTGCATTGGGCATGCAGCCGGAAGTCGGTCATCTCAATGAAGGGCATGCGGCCTTTGCGGCTCTGGAACGTGCGCGGGGTTTCATGCAGGAGAGCGCGCAGCCCTTCGCGGTCGCGCTGGCCGCCACACGACCGGGAAACCTGTTCACCGCCCACACGGCTGTGGCAGCGGGGCAGTCAATGGTGCGAGTCGCCTGCACGGAAAATGAGCCGGCAGCTCTTTGAGCCGCTCTTTCCGCATTGGCCGCAGGAGGACATTCCGGTCGGGTCGGTGGCCAACGGGATCCATGTGCCGACCTGGGAGTCGGCCCTGGCTGATGATCTGTGGACGCAGGCTTGTGGAAAGAATCGCTGGCTGAGAACGATGGAGACCTTGGGGAAAGACATGCGTCGTGCCTCCGACGCCGCTCTTTGACAATTTCGCTCCGCGGCTGGAAAATCTCTCGTTGCATATGTCCGCGATCGGTTGTCCCGGCAACTGCTCGCATCCGGCGCATCGCCGGATGGGGTTGAAGGCGCAAAGCATCTCTTTGATCCGGACACTCTGACGCTGGGCTTCGCACGCCGCTTCGCAACCTACAAGAGACCGAACCTGCTACTGCACGACCGAGGGCGGCTGCTGCGCCTGTTGAGCAATCCGCGGCGCCCGGTGCAGCTCATCATCGCCGGCAAGGCGCATCCGGCAGATCGGGCAGGCCAAGCGCTGATCCAGGAATGAGTGCTATTCATCCGGCGGCCCGAGACACGTCCCCATGTGATCTTTCTCAGTGATTACGACATGCTGCTAACCGAGGAGCTGGTGCAGGGCGTGGACCTCTGGATCAACACCCCACGACGACCCTGGGAGGCTTGCGGCACGAGCGGCATGAAGGTGCTCGTCAATGGCGGGATCAATCTCTCGGAATTGGACGGCTGGTGGGCGGAAGCCTACACTCCGGAGGTGGGGTGGGCGTTGGGGGGCGGCCTGGAGCATGGCGACGATCCCACTTGGGATGGTGTCGAAGCCAACGCACTCTATGACTTGCTCGAGCGAGAGGTGGTCCCGGAATTTTACAAACGGGTCCAGAGTGGAATTCCCACCGCGTGGATCAAGCGGATGCGGGAAAGCATGGCTAAATTGACACCACGCTTCTCCACCAATCGCACGGTGCGCGAATACGCCGGACGACACTACCTTCAGGCGGCAGCCGGCTGCCGTCAACGGGTTGCCGATAAGGGCGCACTCGGCCGGCAAGTCGTCGATTGGCAGCATGCGATGGATCAGAAGTGGGGCGCGTTGCACTTCGGCAGATTGCGGGTTGAAACCCATGCGGGCCACTACCAGATTGAGGTCGAGCTCTTTCTGAATGATCTCGACCCGAATGCGGTACGAGTCGAGCTGTATGCAGACCCAATCAACGGTGGCGATCCGGTACGGGAGGAAATGCAGCGGGCCCGATTCGTGCCAGGCTCCACGGGTCTCTTCGTTTATAGCGCCACGCTAGTCACGGCACGTCCAGTGAGAGACTACACAGCGCGAGTGATACCGCTGCGCTCCGGGGCGGCAGTTTCGTTGGGGTGCGCTCCGATCCTATGGCAACGGTGACCACAAAGCCAGAACGCGAGTTGCACGAGTATATCTCGGAGATTTCCGAGCTCACGGACGTTCGCGCCGGCTCTCCTCTGCCTTTGGGAACTCAGGAAGTGGCAGGAGGGGTCAATTTTGCCGTGTTCAGCCGTCACGCGAGCCGCGTTCGCCTGGAACTGTTCGACCATCCCGAACACAAAGTGCCCGGCCGGATCATCGATCTGGATTCTGCGCGCAACCGTACCGGGGACGTCTGGCATGTCTGGGCGGCGGGGATCGGTCCCGGTCAACTCTATGCGTACCGCGGGGACGGCCCTTACGAGCCCAGCAAAGGCCATCGCTTCAATTTCAACCGGCTACCCCTTGGTCCCTTCACTACCGCTATTTCGCGGGTGCCCCCATGGGATTTTGCATCGGCACGTGGATACGACCCCTCGGCGCTTGAGCAAGACATGGTTCTCTCAACGAGGGACAATTCCACATTGATGCCGAAGTGCGTATGGGTCAACGCGCCCTTCGATTGGGAGACGGACCGGCCACCCCGGCATCCGTGGTCGATTCGCTCTGCGTCTTCTCGTCATTCCTTGGCAATCTCAGATTTCATCTGATTGTATTCATCGCGGTTTATCTCGCCCTTCGCGTACCGCGCGTCGAGAATGTCGAATGCGTCCTTGCGTGGCGGCTTGTCGAATTTCTGGTGAGCCCGGTAGGTATAGCCCCAGTTTCCCAGGCTCGAAAACAGTAGGAACACAAATCCGAACCAAAGAAACCAGCCCCACCCGAAATACCAGTCGTTCCAATAAGCATGAGCCATTGTTGATTCTCCTTAGCTGTTCACACTATCAGATCATTGACGAAGGACTCGGTCAACAACGGCGCAGCTCATAGCGCTATTCGGGGATCCCTTACAAGGGTGCCTACGGGCATCACCCCTGCCGGCATCTACGTCAATGTTGCAGCATGCGCTCGCCCGGCGAGGCACTCTGTACGCTGTCGAACAGACAGCATGAGGTCGAAGTCGGTAGATAAGAAAATCGAAGGCAAGATCAGTCGTCTTAGCCGTTGCTTTATTGTTGTCGTGGCACCGCACAATGCCCCATCGCGCGGCCCCGACGTGAGGACCATGTGCGGCCATCGATCGCCGGAAACTGGAGGATGAACGGGCGGACGACGCAGCTTGGTGAAATCGACGCGATTGTGGCATCGGTGACGGCCACGCTGCCGGTCGCCGACATTCGGATCTGTACCACAGCGACGCTGATCGCGCGTGCAGTGCAGGTCGCCTGAGGCCGAATCGACATCGAATGGCAGCACTGCCACCCGGCAATCGCTGGCGCATTCACGGGAGACATCAGCGCGGAGATGCATGGGCGCATCCGGCATTGCCTCGAGGTGCGTTTAGGGGGCGGAAGGGCGAGCTGTTCGCCTTCTCTATGGCGGGTCGGTCATACCCGACCAACGCGCGCGAGATCCTCCCGCGACCGGCAGATTGGAGTCCACGCCGCCGTGAGTTTTCTTTGGACCCCAAAAACGTCGGCTTCTACGGATAGGAACGACTGCCAGTCTGGAGTCCAATCACGAAGACACCATGATGCGCGTGGGAATGGCCTCCGACCGGAGGATTTGCGTTGAACTGGCAGGCCGCGCAATCGCTGTGCCCCTTGGAGTGCGGGATTGTGGACCTTGGAGCATACGGTTTAAATCCCGCAGACAACGACCCAGACTTCATCGTCCCCTTCCGCGGCGCCCCACACTATGAACGCCGCTTGGCGGAAGTACAGACGCGTGAACATCAGGAAGCTTAGCGCATGAAAGCCGGTACCCTCACGCCCGAACTGCTTCACAAGATGAACGCCTATTGGCGCGCCGCTGACTACCTGTCGGTCGGTCAGAACTTCATCTATGTACATTTGAGCCGGGTCATCAAGCAATTTGACCTGGACCGCCTCCACTTGGTCCAAGATGTGGTGAATCGAATGCCGCACTTAGGCACCAAGGGGGACTACCTGAAGCAGCTCATTCAGGACAAGCTCATCGAGCACCAGCACTACGTCGACCAGCATGGTCAGGACCGGCCGGAGATCCGCAACTGGAAGTGGAGCCGGCCCGAAGAGAGAGTGCCGTTCCCGCGTCGGGCGACGCCAGCGCCGAAGCAAGGCTATTCATCGTGAAGCCACGAACCGTCCAGCCCAAAGCATCGGCGCCGAAGCCTGAGTCAAATGACGAGCTGAAAACGCTGCCCATGCCAGAGGTGGAGAAGAGACTGGGGTCCTCGCCGAACGGTCTCACTCAGGCCGAAGCGGCAAAGCGCCTGACCCAATATGGGCCGAACGAGATCGAAGAAGAGAAGACCAATCCGCTGCTGAAATTCCTCTCTTATTTCTGGGGTCCTATTCCCTGGATGATCGAGGCGGCGGTGATCCTTTCGGGCGTGGTCCGGCACTGGCCGGACTTCGGCATTATCCTCGTATTGCTCGTGGCCAACGCCGTGGTCGGATTCTGGGAAGAGCGTCAGGCGAGCAACGCGATCGCCGCCCTGAAGGCCAAGCTGGCCATCAATGCCCGCGTCAAGCGGGATGGAAACTGGATCACCCCGGCAGCGCGGGAACTGGTACCCGGCGATGTCATTCGCCTGCGGCTGGGTGATATTGTGCCCGCGGACGCGCGCCTGCTCGAGGGTGACCCGGTGCAGGTGGATGAATCGGCCCTGACCGGCGAATCCCTGCCCGCCACGCGCAAACCCGGCCAGGCGGTTTTCTCCGGCTCGATCATGCGCCGGGGCGAAATTGGCGCACTGGTGTATGCCACCGGGGAAAAGACCTATTTCGGCAAGACCGCACAGCTCGTGCAGGAAGCCCACACCGTCAGCCATTTCCAAAAAGCGGTCCTGAAAATCGGCAATTACCTGATCATACTGGCCGTGGCCCTCGTGGCCCTGATCATCGCCTTCGCGCTGCACCGCGGCGATCCGATCCTGGCCACCCTGCAGTTTGCCCTGGTACTGACCGTGGCCGCCATCCCCGTGGCGATGCCAACGGTCTTGTCGGTGACCATGGCGGTTGGGGCGCGTCTTCTCGCCAAGAAACAGGCCGTTGTCAGCCGATTGGTGGCGATCGAGGAACTGGCGGGGGTTGACGTGTTGTGCGCCGACAAGACCGGCACGCTGACGCAAAACAAGCTGACGCTGGGCGAACCATTCGCGGTGAATCAGATCCCGGCCGAGCAGATCGTGCTCGCGGCGGCTCTGGCCTCTCGCGCAGACGACAAGGACATCATTGATCTGGCGGTTCTCGGTGGCGTGAAAGACCAGAAAGCCCTGCAGAGCTATCAACAGGCTCATTTCGAGCCATTCGATCCGGTGCACAAGCGCACCGAGGCCACGATCAAGGGCGCGGACGGCAACCAATTCAAGGTGAGCAAGGGCGCACCGCAGGTGATTCTCGCGATGGTGGCCAACGCCCCTGCAATCAAACCCACCGTCGAGAAAGCGATCAACGATTTTGCGGCACGCGGTTTTCGTTCACTGGGCGTAGCACGGGCGGGTCAAGATGGTCAGTGGCAGTTCCTCGGTGTGCTGCCGCTGTTCGATCCGCCCCGCGACGATGCCAAAGCCACGATCGCCACCGCGCTGAAGATGGGCGTCAAGGTCAAGATGGTGACTGGCGATCAGCTGGCCATCGCCCGGGAAACGGCCGCCAAGCTGGGCATGGGCACCAACATCCTCGATGCCAGCAGCCTGGGGGATCTCAAGCAGGCCGCTCCCAGCGCGGTCATCGACTCCATCGAAACGGCCGACGGCTTTGCGCAGGTGTTCCCGGAACACAAGTATCACATTGTTGAGGACTTGCAGAAGCGCGGCCACATCGTCGGCATGACGGGCGACGGGGTCAATGACGCGCCCGCGCTGAAGAAGGCCGACTGCGGCATTGCCGTGTCCGGCGCTACGGATGCGGCGCGGGCGGCGGCGTCCATCGTGCTGATGACACCCGGTCTGTCGGTGATCATCGACGCCATCAAGGAGAGCCGGAAAATCTTCCAGCGGATGAACAGCTACGCGATCTACCGCATCGCCGAGACACTGCGGGTGCTGTTCTTCATGACGCTGGCGATTCTGATCTTCAATTTTTACCCCGTGACGGCCGTCATGATCGTGATGCTGGCATTGCTCAATGACGGCGCGATCCTCTCCATTGCCTATGACAACGTTCATTACAAGGATCAGCCCGAGGCCTGGAATATGCGCGTGGTGCTCGGCATCTCCACGGTGCTGGGCATAATCGGGGTCGTGTCGGCCTTTGGTCTGTTTTATCTGGCTGAGCGGGTGTTTCATTTCGACCGCGCACATGCCCAGACCATGATGTATCTGAAGCTGTCCGTGGCCGGACATCTGACGATATTCCTGACCCGAACGCGAGGGCCGTTCTGGTCCATACGCCCCGCGACGATATTGTGGATCGCGGTCCTGGGCACGCAGATCCTTGCGACGTTGTTTGCGGTCTACGGCTTTCTGATGACACCGCTAGGCTGGGAATGGTCGCTTTTCGTGTGGGCTTATGCGCTGGCGTGGTTTCTGGTGAATGACCGTGTAAAACTACTCGCGTATCGGATTTTTGATCCAATCAAAGCCGGCGCCAACCCTACAACGAAAGCGGAGCCTCAGCACCAAGCCATAGCAGCATCTAAACTTGAGGCCAAGGCCGAACCGAAGCCGGAAAGCCTATTGAAATCCAATCCAGAAGCAATGGCCGCTCCCAAGCCCCGGGCTCAGGCCCCGACGGTCGCTGATTTGGCGCCCCAAATCGCGAAGCGAGCTTATGAGCTCTTTGAGGAGGGAGGCCGCCAAGACGGTGCAGCAGTTAAGAACTGGGAGAAGGCGGAATCCGAGATCCGGAAAGGTCAAGGCAAAGCCACGCCTACGCCCGAAGCCAAGGCCATGCCGAAGTCCGAGATAGAGATCGAACCCAAGACCGACGCCCACACCGAGACACCGCCCGACGTGCCGCCGCAGCTCGTCAAGCGAGTCCATGAACTTTACGAGAAGCTTGGGCGCGAGGACGTTCAAGCGGTGGAGGACTGGGAGCGGGCGAAGACCAGGGAAGAGCGCCCGGAAAAATGAATCGATATGACCAATCGGACAGCGGCTTAAGGAAGGAACGAGATGACAATCAATTCCCGCGCTTTTCGTGTGCGGGAAGGAGAAAACGTCAATCTCAAGAAATGGCCAACACTGATCGATCCCGTCTGCCAGTCAACGGAGCAATACTCAGAACTACTGGAGGAACACGTGGTGCAGCTGAGCTCCATGCAGCAGCTCCACTACGCCACAACGGTCACGCCATTCTCCTTATCTTTCAGGCGATGGACGCGGTGGGAAAGGACGGTGCCATCAGGCACGTGATGTCTGGCGTCAGCCCTCAGGGTTGTCAGGTGTTCAGCTTCAATCATCCCAGTGCCACCGAATTGGAACACGACTTTCTTTGGCGCACCACTTGCGATCTGCCCGAGCGCGGGCGGATTGGTATTTTTCAACCGATCCTATTACGAGGAAGTACTCATGGTCCGAGTGCACCGCGACATTATTCGCGGCGAAGGGCTCCTCGATGCACCCCACCATGATAGGAAGCTCTGGCATAATCGACATCGCTCCATCGTGGACATCGAGCGACATCTTTACGTCAACGGCACCCGCATCATCAAGTTCTTCCTCCACCTCTCGAAGGAGGAGCAGCGTGAGCGCTTTCTGGCCCGGATTGACGAACCGGAGAAGAACTGGAAGTTCAGCCTCGCGGACATCAAAGAGCGGGGCTACTGGAAGCACTACATGAGGGCGTATGAGGACTGCCTCAGTGCCACGAGCACCCGGGATGCGCCTTGGTATGTCCTTCCGGCCGACGACAAGGATAGCGCTCGGCTGATTGTATCGAGAATCGTACTCGATACGTTCAAGGCACTCAAGATGACTTACCGCAACGCAAATCCCAAGCGCCGGCGGGAATTATTGGCGATCCGCAAGCAGCTCGCAAGGAAATGAACAGAGAGACCCGCAAGATGAATCCACTCACGGCCTCTCTGGCCCCACACGCGCCCCTCGCCGCGATAACGCCGGAGGTGGCGGCCGCAACTGATGTGCCCGAGCCTGTCGCAGGAGCATCCGGGATATCGCCCGCAGCGCATTTTCACGGGGATCGATTTGCCTTGATCGCTAAGACTGCCTACCGCTTCGCACAAGAACGCCAGTTTGCGCCCGGTGACGAGTTGAACGATTGGCTCGCCGCCGAGAAATTAGTGGACTTCCGGCTGATTGGAGAAGGCCGTGTTTTTTTGCGGGCGAATGCACGCGAGCGAATCGGCTTATACTTTTGGCGCGGGACATCTTGCGTTCCGGGTGCACGATGAATTATCTCGCTCATCTCTCGCAGTCTGATTTTTTCAGTCCCCGCACGGCGCTCGGCGCGGTGATTCTCGGCGCCTTGTTTTTAGTGGCGGCCGTCGGGCTTGCTGCGTTTGTCCGAAGAGGAGCCCGGCGACTCAGGGTGCATTTATCTGATGTAACCGGGCTAGCCTTCGCAAGCGCCTTGGGCCAGGTCTTCGTCTACATCGTTGCGTTGATTCTTTATGCTCACCTGATTCCGGATTTGCGATCCGTCGGGACTGCCCTGCTCGCCGGAGCCAGCGTCGTTTCGGTCGTGTTCGGTCTTGCTGCGCAAAGCACACTGAGCAACGTGGTCGCCGGTTTTTCCCTGGTATTGTACCGGCCGATCAGGGTCGGCGACCACGTCCAATTGACCACCCCGAAGGGCTTGGTTACGGCCGTAGTACAAGTTATTTCTCTCGGATATACGATTTTGCTGGACTCCGACGAGAACCACATCTTAGTGCCCAATAGCGTCATGATGAGCAACATAATCATTCGGATAAGAGAAAAGGTCTGCGACGCGAGTGATTCTTCCCCTAACAGCTCGTCCGTCGTGTCGACTCCGCCAACCTTGACGTCATGAATGTCGACGCGATGAACTCGTTGCCGTGCAATCATTTCCGGGATGCGGCTGACGCGACACGTGAATTTCGCTGTCGGAGCAGCTGCATTTCCCTCACGATGAGTCGGTCATTCACCGAGGGACAACTGTCGCACTCGTCATAAATAGACCCAAAAGGTGAGCAATGAAACGCATCCTGGTTGCAACAGATGGATCTGACGGCGCTGATCGTGCCGTCGATTATGCAGCACAATGGGCAAAGAGCAATGGCGCGGATCTTTTGATCGTCAGCGTCATTGGTGGCCATGACCTTCCCGAAAAAATGTTCAGAAGCTTCACTCAACCGCAACAGATCTGGTTCAAGGACCTTTTGGCGTCTCAGTCGGCGGAGGTATTGACCGCGGCGCGAGACCGAGCGCGTAAAGTCGGCGTCGGTATGATCCAACTCGAATCGCGCGTGGGCGATGTGGCGCCGACCATCATCGATATCGCAAAGGAGAAGCAGGCGGACGCCATCGTCGCCGGTAAGCGCGGCACCGGGCGGGTCGCCGGCTTGCTGCTTGGCAGCGTCTCTCAAAAGCTGGTAAGCCTTGCCCCCCTTCCCGTCACCATCGTTCCGTAAGTCGGCAATGCGTGCCGTTGGACGAGAGTCTGTCGGTCCGTCCCGCGATTGATGGACGGTGATTCCCGCCCATGCGACGCACCTAGGGAATGCGGCGGGCGGCCCCGGGGTCTACGAGTGGCGGGGAGTTGAGCGGGAGATGTCGCGATGGGCTCATGGCCTGCGAGTCGAAGGGCAATACAACGTCCCGTCGGCTGTCGCGCTTTATTTGCTCCTTCAATGGTCTTTCGTCAAATCTCCGGGTCGCGGACACTGTCGACAAAATCGTGTCCGCGCCAGGTGAGTCCAGTGACGCCAAATCCTAGCGCCGGCTGCGAGGGCGTCAAAGCGACGAATCCTGCGTCACAGAGCAAACCCATGTTGTACGCGACCTTGTCGGGATCGTCGCCCTCATGGACCAACGGCGGTCGGTCGAGAGTTAGGAAATGCGCTTCGCCCATGCGAATCGGTATTGCGTCGAGGCGCAGCAAAAGCTCTCGAATCAAGTTCATGTCTCGCTGCATGGTTGCCCCTCCTTTTATGCATGATAACTGTCATTATCATCTCTATCAGCCGGAACCTCCCCACACCCAAGCGCTTTGCGGGCGGTGCGTATCCCGGGCCATCACGCAATTCGCGGCCGCACGGCCAAGCGCCGCGCGAGCGCCAGGGCCAGCGGCAGCACGCCTAAGGCCGTGACGGCCGTCGCCAGAATCGCCGCCGTCGGGCCGTACGAGTCCGCGAACAAGCCATAGAGCACGGGCGACAACGCTCCGGATCCGATATTTCCCGTGTAGAACAACGCGAACCCGCGTTCCGTCCGATCCGGCGGCACGAGTTCCGGCACCGTGCCGTAGAGAACCGACGAGGTTCCATTCAGCATCACACCAAGCAGCGGCAGCGCCGCCAGCGAGAGCGCCAGCGGCGTGGCGAGGATCGCCAGTATGAAGACCGCCGTGCCCGCCTCCGTCACCCCCACGGTCCACAGGAACCCGATGCGGCCGCCCAGCCATCCACAGAAGAACTTCCCCGCGGCGCCTCCCAGGAAAACGAGCGTCAAGCCCAAACCGACCGTGGGCAGCGCCGCGCCCTTGGCCTTGAGGATGAACGGCAGGAAGGTGAGCAGCCCCATGCGCACGCCGGTATCCAGCACGCCGATGGTCACCAGCAGCGGAAAACCGCCGCGGCCCGCGCTCGGCGCCGAATGCGCGGGCTCCCCGGCCTGTGCCGGCCCCCGAGCCAGCGGCGGCAGGAAGCGCGCGATCGCCGCCGCGGTGGCGAGGCCCAGCGCCGCCATCAGCCACAGCGATTGGCGCCACGGCATGAAAACGAGCAACACCGATATGAGGGCCGGTATCGCCGCCTTGCCCAGATCGCCGCTGAAATTGTAGGTTCCGAGCGGTGCGCGTGCGGCGCTTCCGTAAGCGCGCGACACAGCCGCGGCGGCGATGGGGTGCTGAGTGCCGGATCCTGCCCCGGAAAGGCCCAAGGCCAGCGACAGGCCGATCAAGCCGCTGGACCAGCCCGCCATCGCATATCCGACGGCCGCCAGGACCGTACCGAGCGCCAGCACGAGGCGGCCGTCCCATCGTTCCGCACACCGGCCGGCCGGGATCTGAAACACGGCCATGGCCCCGGCATACAACCCGCGCAGCGCGGCCACCATGCCGTACCCCAGGGCAAATTCGCTTTGCCAGATGGGCAGCAATACATAAATGAGATCGGTGTAGCCGTCATGCAGCGCATGCGCCGCGCTGGCGACCGCCAGGGTTCTTCGCGCGTTCGAGCGATCGAGCTCATTGGCGCTTCCTGGCGCAAACCCGGCGAGCTCAGCCACGCCCACGTCCCTGGGCTGCGGCGTGATTGTCGTCGCGAGGTGCGCAGCCTGGCAGCGAGTGCGCGGCGTAAATCCTGTCGATCTGCGCCGCGTAATGGGCCGCGATCGCCGGGCGCTTCGGCTTCAGTGTGGGGGTGATCAGCCCGTTGGCGGTCGTCCAGACATCCGTCGCCAGAACGACGGCACGAGGCACGGCGTAGATCGGAAACGACTTGGCCGTTTGCCGCACCCTCTCGAGTGCCCATAGGGTCGCGACTCTCGACTGCGCGCTGGAAGCGTCCCCCGGATCAAGGCCGAGCCGTGTGGCGGCCTCGGGCCAACGCCCCGGATTCAACACCAGGAGCGCGGCCAGGAAAGGACGCTGTTCACCGATCACCATGGCCTGATCGAACATCGGATCATCGAGGATGGCGGCCTCGAGGTCGGCCGGCGATACCTTCTCCCCGGTCGACGTCACGATGATGTCCTTGATGCGCCCGCTGATGCGGATCCGCCCATCTTCCAGTACCGCCAGATCGCCCGTGTGCAGCCAGCCGTCGCTGCTGAGCGCAGCGGCCGTATCCGACGGCCGTTGCCAATATCCCATCATCACGTTGCCGCCGTGCACCAGCAGTTCGCCGCCCTCGCCGATGCGAACCTCGACTCCGGGCAGCGGCCGGCCGACGGTGGCGGGATCGTTGTCGACCGGCGTATTGCACGAAACAACCGGCGCGCTTTCAGTCATGCCATAGCCTTGGAGCACCGGCACGCCCAGCGCGAGAAAGGGGCGGGCGACGAGAGCCGGCAGCGGCGCGCCGCCCGCGACGGCGGCGCGCAGACGGCCGCCGAATCGATCGCGAAGCGGTGCGCCGACCACCCGGTCGAGAAGCGGCCAGGCGAGGCGGGCAACCACGAAGGGGCGCGGCGCGCGGTGCTGCGCGTATTCGAATCGCCGCCAGCCGAGGTCGATCGCCCGCGCCAGAATCCAGCGTTTGACGGAATGAGCCTCCACGGCTTCGCGCAGCGCGGCGTAGGCCCGCTCGTAGATTCTCGGAACCGAGATCAGCACAGTGGGCCGAACAGCGCGCAGATCCTCCATCAAATGAGCCACCGAGCGTGCAAAGGCGACCGCTGCGCCGGCCGCCACCGGCAAATAGTAGCCCGCGGTGCGTTCCAGGGTGTGCGACAACGGGAGAAAAGACAGGAAGACATCGTCCGCATGGACGCATATGGCTCTCTCGATGGCCGCGAGATTGGTGACGATGTTTCGATGCGAGAGCATCACGCCCTTCGGCCGGCCGGTCGTCCCCGACGTGTAGACGATGGACGCCACCGCTGCCGCATCCAAGGCAGCGCTGTCCGGCGCAGCCGGGACATCGGGCGCCCCGGTCAACCAGGGGCCGGCGGCCTTGGCGATCCCCTCATCGGCCGTGGGCTCGCTCAAGTAGACGACGCAACGCAGATCGGGAAGTTCCGCTCGATGATCCGCCAGGGCGCGCCAGCGCTCGAGCGAGTCCACGATCAAGGCCGAGGCTGCGCAGTCCGCCAGGATGTACGCGAGGTTCCCGGGATTGTCGATCACGTGCAGCGGCACCGTGACGAGTCCGAGCGCGAGGGCCGCCTGGTCCGCGCACACGTGGTCGATGCCGTTGGGCAGGAGCACGCCGATACGGGCGCCGGGCGCAAAGTTCTCGGCGAAGAATGCGCGGCGCCAGCGCTCGACGAGGCGCGAGACGCCCGACCAGGTGTAACTGACCCAGGCCCGCGAGGCCGGCTCGAACACCCGGTAGGCCTCCCGGTCCGGCGTCGCCAGAATGCGGGCGTTCCACACCTCGGGAAGGGTCATCTCGGGATGCAGACTCACCAATCGATCGTCCGTCACCGGCATCGGCGCAACCTCGGCGTCTCGCGAATTGGCCTGCTGACACGGGCTCCACGTGCATTTACGGCACCTATTGTGCCAGATTGATCGCTGTGGATCGTTCGATCACGCAGGAACGCACCGTCCCGGATACCGGCCGTTTTCAGGTAGCCGTCTACGGAAGGGGAAGAAACGCGTTCCGCCACCGTATTTCATTGCATCGAAAATGAGGGGAGGCTGGTCAGGGAGTGACGACGGCTTCCCTCGGAATGACGTTCCACCCGCGCAGCGCCACCCGTGCGCATGACGATCCTCCCGCAGGGCAGCGTACCTCGATCTCGCGCGCCTCCCCGGACAGCAAGGAGACATAATTGTCGGAGTAGTAAACCGGCAGCACACGCCCACCCGCCTCGTCGAGCATGGTTATTTTCGCGTTGAGTGCGGCAGCGCGGCCCTGGTTCGTGAGGCGCACCATGACTACCGTGCCGGGACTCGATGCGCGGCTGCGCACCGTCATGTCGACGGGCTGCGCTTCGAGTTCGTTGAGTCGCTGCTGGTCGGCGGGCGCGCCGCTCGGCCAGTAGGTGTTTTCGGACAGCACCGCCCCGCTCCTGTCGCTCAGCGTGAGTCTGGCCAGCACCAGCGGTTCGCGCCGCAGGGCGCGCGACAGTTCCGCCAGGGGCTTGCTCGTGGTCGTCGCATTGGCGTTCGCGTCGACGTGCTCGACGCGCTCGCCCAGCAGGCGATTGTCCAATGACCAGACCCGGCTTCGCAGAACCAGGCCCCGCAGATCGACTGGTGTGGTGTTGACCACGGCCACGGCATAGTCCGGCAGGTTCAGCTGCGCGTGCACCGGCTCGCATGCTTTTTTGACCGCGTAATAGGCGGCGCCGGTATCATAGTCCGAGCTGTAGATCTGCCAGGTGTTGCTGGGCCACGACGGGTGTGTCATCCACAGCAAGCGGCCGCTGTTTCGCGTCCATAGATGCGCCTGAAACCCCTCGAAGATTGCCCTGTACGACACGTAATTCATCAACTGCGCCTTGCGCTCGAAGTCCTCGAGGCTGGTGCCCGGCCCGTACTGCTCGGCAAGCGCCGACATGAACGTCGCCACATCGCCATTCCCGCCGAAATGCCAGTCGTGATAGGCGTAGGTGTCATCGAGCGGCCACAGGTCGGCCGCGGGTATGGATGAGCGCAGCGACTCCAGCGTCGAAAGTGAGGGTGTACCGACTTCGACGGAGAAGCCGCCCGCGAGCTGCGTAAAATATTCCTCGGGCGGCCGATAGTTATACGGGCCGCTCGCCTGCAGATTCACCGAATTCGAACTGCCCGTGTAGTAGCGGGTTCCGTCGAGCGATGCCACGAGGTCCGCCAAGCCCTCGTTGAGGATGGGTTGCGGCACGCCTTCGTTGCGGCCGAACCAGAGGGCGATCGATGGATGATTGCGATACCGGCTGATGACGTCGCGGGCATTGGCCAGGAACAGAGCCGGATCCTGTGGCTCCATTTGAAAGTCCTGCGTCGAAATCCAGAAATCGTTGAGCACCAGCAGACCGTATTCGTCGGCCAGATCGTAGAAAACATCCTCGGTGTTCTGGCCGAGCCAATTGCGGATGATGTTGAGGTGGGCCTCGCGATGCAGCCGGAAATAGGGTTCGAGCCGCTCTCGCGATATGCGTTTGCGCGAGTCATCCATGCCCCAGTTTCCGCCGCGGGCGGCGATGCGTACTCCGTTGACTCGGATGATGAGATACGGGCGCAGGCTTTCGCTGCCGGAAGCACGCACGGCGCGCGAGTTCTCGCCGGCGGCCGTCAAGCTCTCCGCCCAGCCTTCCGGAGTGCGCTTGATGGCCTCGTGACGCACGTCGATCAGCCGCTCGCCGTGCAGCGTACCCAGCGTCGGATCGACCTCGACGCGCCGCAGTCGTCCCTCATGGTCGAACAGGGACAATTCATAGGTCAGTTCGCGCACGCCGAAGCGAAGGGATGCTGAATCCGATGCCGCGCCGTCGCCGGATACGCGGATGTGCAATTCATACAGATGCGCCTCACCATAGCCGTTCGGCCACCACAGCCGCGGTGCAGTCAGATGGAGTTGGGGGAATTCGGCCGGCTCCAGCCTGACTTCGCCGCGGCCGGGCGGCATCATGGCCGTCTTCTCCACCCGGATGCCGTCGAAGCTGGCGGCCACCGTTCCCGACACCGGGGCGTCGCGACGGTTCTCGATCGGAACGACGATGGAAACGTCCGCCTGGTCGGTGCGCGGCAATGGCAGGTGAGTGATCACGTGAGGGTCGAGCAGGTGCAGCGGGCCCGTGGCCTTGATCTCGACGTCCTGCCAGATGCCGGCGTCCCGGTCGCGGATTCCGGGAATCCAATCCCACCCCTCGGAGGCGATGAAGGTCGGCCCGTCGATGGCCATAGCCCCGCCGTTGTTCCCCGGGCCTGCCGCCACCGATTGCTCGTGCGGGATCCCCGGGTGTGGCGGCGGCGAAATCCGCACGGCAATCGCATTGAGTTGACCGGGCCGCAGGATGCCCGTCGCATCGAACGTACCGCGGGTGAAGGCGCCGCGGATCCCGCCCAGGAGCCGGCCGTTCAGCCAGACTTGCGCCGAATAGTTGATGCCCTTGAAGACGAGCGACAGATCGCGGCCGCGATAATCCTCGGGTGCCGAAAATACGCTGCGGTACCAATAGTCTTGGCGGCTCAATGTATCCGGGATTGCCAGATTGTTGAGCCCGTAATCCGGATCGGGATAGACGCCCCGGGCGATCAACGTCGTGAGCACGGTTCCCGGCACCACCGCCGGATACCAATCGCGCGCCGCGTACTGGGGTTGAGACAGGTCCTCGCCCGTTGCATCGACCCGGGGCGCTGCCGCGAGTTGCCAATTCCCGATGATCGCGGCGCCATCGCTCCCGACCCGCAGGTCGGGAGCAGGGTTTGCAATCACCGCCAGCGGAGCGGACGGCGCAGAGTTGGAGCGCGGCAGCGTCCACGGGTCTTGAGGCTCCTGCAGACCGCGCCAGGCGCGCTCCTGCCACGGCCAGCCGGCCCCGACGACCTGGAAGGTGATCAGATCGAACTGCGGCTCCGCGCGGGCGAGCGACCGGATCTGCGCCGGCGTTTGTGCAAGCGGCGCGAGCGTGAACTGCGCCAGAGATCCGCCGAAGTGCCGCGGCGGATCGGCCGGATCGCGCACGGTCACCGGCGCAAGCTCGATGCGAGCGGCCACCGCAGCCGTCGCCACGCGCGCCTCGGCTCGCTCGTCACCGTCCACATAGAGCCTCGCCAGCGAGCCGTCGTAGATCAGCGCGACCGCATGCCAGCGCCCCGGCTGCAGCGTCGCGCCGCTTCGCAGCGTGACCCGGCGGCCGCAGGAGGCTCGAAGTTCGCCGTCGCTGAGATAAAAGCCGCGCCAGCCCTCGGCCTGCGGGCCGCCGGCGCTGTCGCCGACTGCGGCCACGATCACCTCGCCGGGTTCCACCCGCCCCGGCCTCATCCAACCCGTCATTGACCACGGGCTTGACGCATCAACCACGCCGGATCCTGCAGCCAGCGGGCGCACCACTCCGACGCCCCCTTCCAAAAAGGTCAGGTTGTAGGGACCTCGGTTGGCGCTGACCTCGAGCTCGCCGCCCGGCGCCGCCCGCGGTCCCGGCCCCAAGGATAGGATCGCCAGCAGCCCGGCTGTAATCCACCAGCAATTGATGCGTCCCATGGTCTCCCTCTGCAGCGAGCCGCGAAAAATGTCAGCGCTGACAATGCGGGATATCATACCGGCTGGCAGCGTAGATTCGAGTGTCTATCCTCGGAGGGTGATGAATACGAAGGACAAGCTGGGACGAAACGATCCATGCAGCTGCGGCAGCGGAGAAAAATACAAAACCTGCTGTGGGCGGCTTGGCGCCGGGAGAGAGCCCGCGGAACGCGCCGATCGGCGCCCGTCCGAGGACCTGCCGGAGGCCGCCTTGGGCCCCCTCGTCGAGTTGATGAACGCCGGGCGCTTCGCGCAGTTGGAAGGCGAGGCCCGCGCGCTGCTCGGCAGCCGGCCGCTGTCCGGTGTGCTCTGGCAACTGCTGGCCGTGGCCCTCGGCAGGCAGGGCAAGGACGCCATGGAAGCCCTGGTGAATGCCGCGCACCATTTGCCGAGCGATGCCGTGGCACACCTGAATCTGGGCAATGCTTACGGACGCCGCGGGCTGCTTGCGGATGCGCAGAGGAGCTACCGGCGGGCGCTCGCGATCAGACCAGACTTTGCCGAGGCGCACAATAACCTGGCGGATTTGCAGCTCGAGTTGGGCCGCGACGACGAGGCGGCGGCGAGCTGCCGGCGAGCCCTTGCGGTCAAGCCCGACTATGCCGATGCGTACGAGAATCTCGCCAAGGCGTCCGCGCGCCTCGGGCTAATGGACGAGGCATTGGCGAACTGCCGAAAGGCGCTCGCGCTCAAACCCGAGTCGGCCGCGGCGCACGTCAACCTGGCCGGCCTGTTGCGCAGCATCGGGAGCCTCGATGATGCGGTAGCGGGCTACCGCCGCGCGCTGCTGATAAGGCCGGATTACGTCCCCGCGCACATCGGGCTCGGCACCGCATTGCGGTTGCAACGGCGCACGGTGGAATCGGAGGCCAGCTGTCGGGCGGCGCTCATGATTGATCCAGGCTCTGCCGCGGCCTTTGAGGTGCTGGCGGAACTGCGGGCGGATGACGGCCGCTTCACCGAGGCGGAGGAGTTCTACCGGCAGGCCATGGCGATCAATCCCGACTCGCCCGAGGCCTGGGCGGGGTTCACGCGCCTGCGGCGCATGACGGCCGCCGACCAAGGGTGGCTGGCCGCCGCGCAACGCATTGCCGGTCAGGGATTGCCGCCCCATGAGGAGATGCCGCTTCGCTATGCCATGGGCAAATATTTCGACGATGTCGCGGATTACGCTAGCGCGTTTGCCAGCTACCGGCGCGCGAACGAGCTGGCCAAGAAGTTGGGTCCCCGCCACGATCGCGCCCAGCTGAGCCGCACCATCGATCTCATCATCCGCTCCCACGGAAAGGCATGGATCAGCCGGGAGCGCAAGACGGCGAGCTCATCGGCCCGTCCGGTGTTCATTGTCGGCATGCTGCGCTCGGGCACCACGCTTGCCGAACAGATACTGGCATCGCACCCTCAGGTCTTCGGCGCCGGCGAGCTGTCATTCTGGGGCCCCCACTCTGCGCCAGCCATCGCCGGTGCGGAGGCGTTGCGCGCGCCCGAGATCACCATGAGCGACTCGACTCTTGTCGGCCTGGGCAACGCCTATCTGGAGTTGCTGCAGCAACTGTCGGCAGAAGCTCCGCGGGTGGTGGACAAATTGCCGACCAATTTTCTATTTCTGGGGCTGATCCATGCGGCACTGCCCAAGGCGCGGATCATCCACCTGCGGCGCAATCCCATCGACACCTGCCTGTCGATATATTTCCAGCGTTTTGAGTCCGCCAACACCTACGTCAACGACCTGGCGGATCTCGCGCATTACTACCGCGGCTATCGGCGGCTCATGCGGCATTGGCGCACGGTGCTGCCCGCGAACACCATGCTCGAGGTGCCCTACGAGGAATTGGTGCAGAACCTTGCCGCCTGGATCCCGCGGATGCTGGATTTCATTGGCCTCCCCTGGCATCCCGCGTGCCTGGACTTCCATGGCACCGCGCGCACGGTGGTTACCGCAAGCAAGTGGCAGGTGCGCCAAAAGATCAACACGGGATCCATCGAACGCTGGCGCCACTACGAGCAATTCCTGGGTCCGTTGCAATCCTTGCTGGACCCCGGCGATGCGATGACGCAATAACCTCAGGCGCTCCCGAGCTCATGCGGCAGCCCCGGCTCGGCGGCGCCCGTCCGAAGCGGCGGCGAGCGCCACGCCAGGTGGGCGAAACCCGCGAGACCCAGGTAGGCCGCCGCGGGTACGGCAAACGCTGCACGCAAACCCGCGTGGTCGGCAATCAAGCCCACGGCGGGCGGCAGCACCGCGCCCCCCACGATGGCCATGCATAGCAGACCCGAGGTCGCCGCAGCGCCCGCGCTGGAGCGCTCCAACGTCAGCGTGAAGACAGTGGGAAACATGACCGAGTTGAAGAGGCCGATTGCGAGCGCCGCCACCGCGCCGCTTCCACCGCTGGTCCCGATGACGGTGCCGCACAGCATGGCGGCCGCCAGCGCCGCGGCGAACGTCACCGGCGCGGCGGACACCCGCACCAGCAGCGCGCTTCCGGCAAATCGGCCGACCATCGCGCCGAGCCAGTACAGGCTGAGCAGCTTGCCGGCACGCTCCAGCGTGACGCCGAGAATCGCGGGTTGATGCAGGTAATTGATCATCATGCTCCCCACCGACACTTCGGCTCCGACATACAAAAAAATGGCTGCCGCCCCGAATACGGCCCAGCGCGAGCGAAGGGCCGGCAGAACGGATCGTTGCCGCGCCGGCGCCGGCACGGCCGCCGCCATGAAGCCCCGCGAGAGGTGGATGCCCAGCGCGAGCACCGCGATCAGCGCCGCGATCAACAGAAACGATCGATCGACGTTATGGAACGATGCCGCGCGCATTTCGGCCGTCTGGGTCGTGCCGCCCGAAAACACCCCGCCGTGCAACATGAACAGCGCCCCGAGATACGGCGCGAGCACCGTCCCCAGCGAGTTGAAGGCCTGCGAGAGCACCAGCCGGAAATGCGAACGCGAGGCGCCGCCCAGCGCTGCTGCGAGCGGATTGGCGGCGACTTGCAGCACCGTGATGCCCGATGCGATGACGAACAGCGCCGCGAGCACCACTGCGTAGCGCTGCATGCGAGTGGCCAGCAGCATCAGTAAACATCCAAGAAACATCGCTCCCAACGCAACCATGATGCCGGTGATGAAGCCGCGGCTGGCGATGAGCGCGGCGGCCGGAAGCGAGATCAGCCCGTAGGCGGTGAAAAAGGCGAATTGCGTCAGCATCGATTCGGCGTAACTGAGGCTGAAGAGGGTGCGCATTGCCGGAATCAATGGATCGATCATCGCCGTGATGAAGCCCCAGGCGAGAAACAGCGCCGTGACCGCCACGAAGGCCGGACGAAGCGTTTTCAGTTCGGCGGACATGCGTCGATCCTTGGGTGTCCCACTCAGTCGCCCTTCAGAAGCGCGAAGCGGGTGGGCAGCAAGCGGTGATTGAAGGGGAGGATCGCAGCGCCCACGGCCGGCGCGTCGTCGGCCGTGATGGCCCGGGCGACCGGCGCAATGGCGGGCAGCTGCGAGGCAAAATCCGCCATGCGCTTGTTGAGCGCCGCGGCGAGCTGATCCACCAGATCCGACGGCAGTCTTCCGCCGATCAGAATGGCGTCCGGGTTGATGAGGCAGTTGATGGCCACCATGGATTTGACCAGGGCCTCGGTCGATTCCTGTATCCATCGATCAACGATCCCGCGGGCGCCGGCATCGAGGCGCTTCAGACCTTGCGGCTTGACGATGCGATGGCCGCCTTCTGCCAAACGGCTATAGAGAGCGGACAATGAAACGATGTTTTGCAGTTGCATGTCGCGGCCGGATGCATCGCGCTCGTGGAGCCAGCCGATCTCGCCGCTGCGCCCATGCGCTCCCCGGTAGTAGCCGCCGTCGACCACCAGGCCGCCGCCCAGCGCCGCCGTGATCAGCAGATAAAAAAAGCTGCGATAGCGATGCCCGGACCCGAACTGCATCTCGCCGATGGCCGCCGCGGCCGCGTCATTTTCCACGAAAACGGGAACGCCCAGCACGTCACGCAGCAGATCGTCCACTTTGACCTCAGCCCAAGCCGCGTAGTCGCCGGGCTGATCGGGCAGGTGCGCACGGGCAATGTCGTCTGGAAAGGCGACCCCGACGCCGATCAACCGGCCGCGCGCCACTCCCGTGCGCTTGATCATCTGGCCCACGGCGCGCTGAAAGAAGGCGCGCACGGTCGCGGGCTTGGCAAACTGTATCTCGCGCGAGGCACGCGCGCGCACCTGGCCTGCGAAGTCGAGCAGCACGAGAGTGATATGGTCGCGATCGACGTTGAGTCCAATGGAGAAGCAGCTTTCGGGATTGACCACCAGCTTGGTCGCCGGCTGTCCACGTGCGCCCAGCGTTCGGCCCGCGGCGAGAATCAGCCCGTCCCTGCGCAGGCGGCTGGTGATATTGGCGATGGCCGCGGGCGTCAATCCCGTCTGCGCTGCCAGCGCCATTCGGGTGACGGGGCCATTCACGCGGATCGCGTGCAGCGTGACGCGCTGGTTGTGATCGCCGGCGCGTTGCAGGTTGCTGCCGGACAGTTGCGGCCCTCGAGTACGGTCGCCGTTCAACGCTTGATTAGGGATGCTCTTTTGGCGCATGGTGGCCGATTCGTGCAACGGTACCGGATCTCTGGATGCCGTCAGGCCGGTGCAGCCCGGGTGTTCATGCGGTGCGCATCGCTCGCCAGCGCGAGCGCGCCCAGGGGTCCCGCAAGCGCGCCCAGCTCCGGTGCGACGACGTATCGCTCGATCGGCCCTGCGAGGTCTTCGAGAGCCAGGTAGCCGTTCAGGCTTTGCAGCAGCTGCGCGCGCACGCGCATGAGAAGTTCGGGACGGGACTGCAGCACGCCTCCGCCCAGAATGATTCGCCGCGGCGCGGTGGCCAACACCAGCGTGTTCAGCAGCTGCGCCAGCGCGTGCGCCACAGGCTCCCAAACCGGGCTGTCGGCCGGCACCTGATCGGCAGGCATGCCGCCGCGCGCGGCGATCGCCGGACCCGACGCCAGCCCTTCGACGCAATCACGGTGCAACGCACAGGCGCCGGCCCACTCATCTCCGGCCATGCGCCCCAGGCGCGCGTGGCCCAGCTCCGGGTGGCCAAACCCGTAGACCAAGGCGCCATTCGTCACCAGGCCCACGCCCACACCCGTACCCACCGTGAGATAAGCGAAATCAGCCAGTCCACGGGCCGCGCCCCAACGCCCTTCGGCCAGCGCCGCACCGTTCACGTCCGTATCGAACCTCGTGGGCACAGTGAAAGTGCGCGCGAAGTGGCCGGTCACGTCGACATAACGCCAGCCGGGCTTTGCCGTGGACGTGATGAACCCATAGGTGGGCGACCCCTTTGCCAGATCGGCGGGGCCGAAGGTGGCGACGCCAAGCGCGGCAATGCGTCCATGAGCCGTCTGCCACAGGTTCAATTGATCGGCCAGGCGGTGGAGCGTCGACTCCGGTTCGCTTCCCGTGGGAATGGAGACCTGCCCGCGAATGTCCCCGGGAGCGGTGCCGATGAAGCAGATGCATTTGGTCCCGCCCAGTTCGACGCCGCCGAACAACGGTCTGGGATCGGTCATGGAGCCACGGCGGCGCGGCTCTCGGCAGCCGCGCTCGCCGCAAAGAAGCTGTCGTGGCACGGAGCCGATTTGGCCGCCGCCGCCGTCTCGGCGGCCATTGAGGCCATGATCTCGCGGAGCTGGGTCACGGTGACTACATCCATCAGCGGATCGTACGCATCCGGCCGCACGCCCAGCCCCTCGAAGATGTAGAACCAGCTGAGGTCGGTGAACAATTCGCCCGCTTTGACTCGAATTCGTCCGGTGCGCCGATAGAGTTCGATGCGTTGCACGAGGCTGTCAGGCAGCATCATCGATCGGCAGTACGTCCACAGCGGCGCATCCTCGCGCTGCGTGAGGCAGTAGTGCAGCACGATGAAATCGCGGATCCGTTCGGATTCGGCGATCAGCTCCGTATTGTACGAATCGATGTTCGTCCGGTCGAAATTCCGGTCGGGAAAATGCTCGAGCAGCTTGTAAACACCGCTCATCACCATATGGATGCTGGTGGATTCCAGCGGCTCCAGAAACCCGGAGGCAAGCCCCAATGCGACGCAGTTGCGATTCCACAAGCGCTTGCGCCGGCCGGTCACGAAGCGCAGAACGCGCGGATCCGCGAGCGGCCTCTCGCGCACGGTGTGCACGAGATCATCGTGGGCCTCCTCATCGCTGCAGTGGGCGCTGCAGTAAACGTAGCCGTTACCGACACGGTGCTGCAGCGGAATGCGCCACTGCCATCCGGCGCTTCGCGCCCGGGAGTTCGTGTAGGGCGGGCGCGCCGGGGCCGATGCCGTCGGGAAGACCACGGCGCGATCACAGGGCAGCACGGCGCTCCAGTCGAGATAACCGGTGCCCAGCACCTCCTCGATCAACACTCCCCGAAATCCGCTGCAGTCGATGTACAAATCCGCCTGGAGCGCGGAGCCGTCCGAGAATTTCAGCTCGTCCAGAAACCCATCGTCCCGCAGGGTGGCGCCGACCACGGTGCGCTCCAGGCGCGCGACGCCCAGACGTTCAGCGTAGCGGCGCAGGTACCTTGCGACCAGCGTGGCATCGAAGTGCAGGGCATAGCGCAACCCCGCCGCGGGGCCCTGGCTCGCAGTGTCCGGAAAGCGGAATTTGCGCGCATCCCCCAGCGATGCACATAGGCTGAAATCATTGAAGCGGGGCGCCAGGCCATCGGCGCGCGCCTTGTGCCAGGCATGAAAGAACGGCCGCAGATTGATCATGCTGCCGAACGTCCCGAAGGGATGCCAGTAGGATTCACCGATCCGCGACCAGTCGGTGAATTTGATGCCGAGCTTGTAGGTCGATTGGGTATGCCGGACGAAATCCTGCTCGTTGACACTGAGAAAACGCAGCAAATCCATGATGGGCGGAATCGTGGCTTCGCCGACTCCCACCGTGCCGATATCCGGCGACTCGATCACGGTGATGACCGTACCGGTGCCCGGCAGCGCCCGCGCGAGGATGCTCGCGGCCATCCAGCCGGCAGTTCCCCCGCCGACGATTGCGATGCTTTTGATCTGCAAACTATTCGACATCGCCCCGCACCTCTGAACGCGAGAGTACCGGCAATCGACCGCCGCACCGCCAGAATCGGCGCGGCGGCACGCGGCTCCTAGAGCTTGCCCTTCACGCCAAGGAAGAAGCGGCGGCCCCAATTGTCATAGGTGAACGGCTGGTTCGGCCATTGTAGATAGGTATGTTGGGCCGCATCGGTGAGGTTCTGCACCGAGAAGATGATTCCGACATGCTTGTTGAAGTCGTAACTCGCCTGTGCATCGAGCTGCCCATAGGGAGCGGCAAAGATTTGGTACACCTTTCCGCCGAACGGGAAGGTCGAGCCCGTCTCCGAGTCGTTGATGGCCTTGTCGCGGTAGGAATACGAGCCGCGGATGGAGAAGCCATGGTTCTCGTAGTACAGCGTTCCGGTGACCGCGTCCCGCGAAACGCCCGGAATGGGCCCCCTGCTCCCGAAACTGGTTGGCTGCGTCGACTGGGATTGCGAGTAGGTGTAGTTGGCCGCCGCGCCGAATCCCCGCAGCCACGCCACCGCGTCGCCGAATGCATACTGCCCACCGAGCTCGATGCCGTAAATCCGGCCGTTGCCCGCATTCACGGGCTCCGTCACGTTGGCCGTGTGGCCGCCGAAGTCGTCGTTCTCGAACGTGGGGATGTTCTCGATTTCGACGAAATTGTCCACCTGCTTGTAGAAGCCGGCAATGCTGGCGAGTCCGCCCGGTGCGAAATAGTTTTCATACGACATCAAAAACTGCGTCGCGCGGTACGGGTCGAGGTTGGGGTTGCCTTCCGCACCGCCATCGAACTTGAACTGGGCCGCGCCGGTCACGGGATTGCTCGCGCCGCGCGTGAAGTTGTACGAGGGGCCCAGCCCCAGCGAATACAGATCCTGCGGTGCGACCACCCGTGCGGCGCCGAACCGGACCTTCTGGCTGTCGGTTACATCGAGCACGAAGTTGAAGGTCGGCAGCACGTCGGTATAGTTCCGCTTGGTCGTGATCGGTATCACATTCGACTGGACGCCGTTCCAGGACGCCGTGCCGTAGTAAGTCGGATGCGGGTTGGCCGCGCCGCCGTCGATCGTCAGGTCGGTGTTCACCAAACGCACGCCGAAGTTCATGTGAAAGCGGCTGCTCGGGCCGCCCATGTCGAGCATGAGATAGGGCGCCGTGGTGCGCTCGGTCACCTCGAACGAGCTCAGGTCATCCTTGAAGAACTGCTCGGTGTTGTTCGGCACCCCCGCGCCGGCCCACACTTGATTCAGATAGGTCGACGGGTGGGTCAATCCGCTGGTCGCGGGATTCTTCACGATGATGTTGCCGACCGCGAAATTGTTCACCGTCAACGCCAGGTTGGGCGCCGAGACCGCCGTGGAATACGGAATGCTCGGCGTGCCGTATCCCGGATCCTGGTAGTACAGCCAAGGGCCGAAGCCGGCGGCCGGAGTTCCGGTATTGGTGCCGGCCACCGCACCGTCGGCAAGCGTGCCGTTGATCAAATAACGGCCGAAGGTCTGATCGACGTCGCGGCCCGAATACCGCAAGCCGGCGGTAATCGTGGTCTTGACGTCCGTGATGAAAGGCGGGTCCCACTTCACCTCCCCTTTGACCGCGAAATCCTTCTGGTCGGTCAGATTCGCCCAGGCCCAATTCGATTTGAAGGTAGTGAAGGCAGGATTGCTCAGAACGTTGGCGTTCGACCCGGTGTAACTCGCGGAGGGAAGGCCGGACGTGCCGCCGTTGGCGTAGTTGAACTCATAGCCGTGATTGCCCGTGGTCGACGTGGCGCACAGCTGACCGTTATTGCAGCCCGGCGCCGTGGGCGAGGTCGCGACGCCCTCGCCGGTGTCGTACAGCCCATGCTCGACGTCGGCCTGCGCCGCCTGCAGGTTCGACGTCGCATGCGCAAACGATGCATCGAAGAGGCCGCGCAGCGGACCGCCGTCGTCGAACTTCGTGGCCCATTGAAAGTTGTTGGCCTGGGCGATGTTCTCCTGAAAGAGAGTGGCGGTTTCGGCGCCAAGGGCGTTGAAGGTGGCATTTTGCACGACGCCGTTGCCGTCGATCGAGTACGGCTGCGTCGGGTCGAGGCCGGGCACCGGCGCGGTGTTCTGGCCGTTGAACCACGCCTTGTCCGAGTAGTTGATCGTGGTCTCGTCCTCCCGCGAATAGAACCACAGCAAATTGGTGGTGATCGAATCGGTCACCTTCAGGCCGATGTCGAACGAGGCGCCCTTCTCCTTCGATTCATCCTGGATATCGCTGAAATATCCGAGTTGCGGAAGGACGTAGCTCTGGGGAATCGTGCCCACATCGGCGCCCGTCAGCGAACCTGCGTAGGGTTTCGTCGCCGAATTCGTGATCGACCATCCGTTGCGGTTGTAGTCCTCGTACTCTTCCGTGTGCGTCTTCAAATCGCTGTAGGTGAGACTCGCATTGAATGCCAGCCGATCATTGACCTTGTAGGACCCCACCACAGTGGCATCCGGCGTCTTGTCGTTTTGCCGCTGAGCGTCCGATTCGCGGAACAGGCCCCCGAGCGACAAGCCGTCGGGCGCAAGCAGCGGATCGGCGGTTTTCAGGTTGATGGTGCCCCCGAGGCCGCCTTCGGTGAGCGCTGCATTGGGATTCTTGATGACGTCGATGCCGCTGACCAATTCGCTCGGTATGGTTTCGAGCGAGCCGTACTGCGAGTTGCTGCCGGCGCCGCCGCCGGAGGCTTCGCCGGACACGTAGAACTCCTTTCCGGTGAGAAACACATCGCCGTTCAACGTCGTGAGATTTTGCCTCAACCCATCGATGAGTACTGAGTTGCCCTGCCCGTTCGCGCCGGAGCGATCGATCTGCACGCCGGGCAGGCGCTGCAACGATTCCGCGACGTTGTTGTCGGGCATCTTGCCGATGTCCTCCGGGGCAACCGACTCGATGGGCAGATCGGAACTGCGCTTGGTGTCCAAGGCGGTCTGCAGCGATTGGCGGTAGCCGGTGACCGTGATTTCCGTCAATTCGCTGTCCGGCGCGGTGGTTTGCGAGGGCGATTGCGCCTGGTCAGCGATTGCGAAATGACCCATGAGGGTGGCATCAAATGACACCGCTGTCATTAATGCCAAACGAGCAGCCTGACGAGCGCGTTTTTCCCGGCGATGCGACATGGTAGAAAGTCCCCCGATGGTTATATTAATTCGACAGCGGCGCGACCTGGTTCTGTGACCGGCGGCATGCATTTATGCTTCTGCCGAGCACTATTTTGCGCTCTATTCCCCCGTCGACCGGTCACTGACCCCGGTCGATGCAAGCGGGAGGCTAACTCCGCCGGCAGCCGGAGTCAACGAATTATTACTTCCTTTGTGTTTAATTAACGCCCGCATGAGTGTCAGCGCTGACAGATTAAAGCTGGCGACCGGAACCTTGTCTGGAAGCGCCTTGGTGCGTGGCGTTTTCGCAACATTGCGGCGAAATGGCAGGCTTTTGTTCCCCCAATGGGTGGGAGCCGCGTCGTCCCGGATGAGCGCGGGCCGCGTGGAACTCTTAAGGGCTGCAAATCGTTCTGGCAGCGCTGTCATGTCTATCAAGAAGCCTGGCGCTCGAAGCGACCGCGGCCGGCAGCGTCATTCGTTGCCCGGTTTCGCCGTTGAATTTCGAATGATGAGCTCATGGTCGAGGAGATGCCGTGGCAAGCGTTCCGGCCAGCCACGACGCCGCGGTTCATGCCGAATGATGAGATCCGCCGCGATCCGCGCCATGGCGGCGACAGGCTGGCGCACTGTGGTCAATTCGGGCCAGATCATGGTCGCGACCGGCGCATCATCGAAGCCCGTGACAGACAGTTGTCCCGGCAGCTTCAGTCCGAACTTTCGGGCCATGGAGATGGCCGCCGCCGCCATATCGTCGTTGCTCGCGAAAATGGCGGTGGGCGGCGCCGCCGACCGCAGCATCCTCTCGGCGCACACCAGCCCGTCCGAGAAGGTGAAGTTGCCCGTTTGCACGAGAGCGGCGTCCACGGACGCTTGGTGAGCGCGCATTTCATCGATGAAGCCCAGATATCGCTGCTCGGTGGCGCCATGGTCGGGCGACCCCAACATGAAGCCAATCCGCCGGTGCCCAAGATTCAGCAGGTGCGCGGTCAACTGTCTCGCCGCGGCGTAGTCGTCGATGCCGATGGACGGCGCCGCGCTCAGTTGCGTCCTTGGCGCAATTCGCACCACCGGAATGGAGGCATCCTGGAGCTTCGAGAGCACGCCCGCATGATCGCTCAGCGGCGGCAGCAGAATCACGCCCTCCAGCCGCAGCTGTCCAAGCAGAATGTCGATTTGCTTGTCCATGGTCGGCCCGCGAGCGTCCAATGGCTCGACCATCAAGTGCAGGCTGGATTCCCGACAACGCTCGATGGCGCCCGCCTGGAATTCGCTCAGGTAGTCGCCCGGCTTGTCGCAGAACAGCCCGATGAGAAATGACCGGTTGCTCGCCAGCCCGCGCGCATTGAGATTGGGCCGGTAATTGAGCTCCTCGATGGCCTCGAGGATCCGCTTGCGCGTATCCGAGCGCACCCTCGGCTCGTCATTGATGACCCGTGAAACGGTCTTGGGCGAAACCCGCGCCAGGTCGGCGACCTCTTGAATCGTCACCGAGGTGGGGATGAGTGTCATGCGGTACCGTAAAGACTTCGGCTGGCATCCATTATCTCACAGGCGCCGCCGGCGGCGGACACGCCCCGCGCCCCTGCGCCAAATCCGGCATCAAACGGATCTCGGCGATGCTCAGCCCCAACGTCCCGGCGGTTTCGACCGAGAACGGGATCTCGACGCTGCCCAGCTTCGCGCCTGCCGCCTTCGAGCATGACATCGGAATGACCAGGCGCCGCCAAGCGCCCACCGGGCTTGCCTTGAAAGTCCGCGTCACGTCGAACATCGCTCCGCCCGAGCTGTCGCAAAGCGGTCCCGTGCACCGCATGCCGAGCAGGACGCGGCCGTTGGGCCGTCGGTCGATGCGATAGCGCATCTCCATGGCGACGCCTGCGCCCGGGCCTGCACTCAAATCCATCTCGCGCCCCGTGACTTGCAGCATACCGGTCTGCGTGCCATTCCAGAAGGCCACGGCCCCGACCGGCGCGAGCCTCACCCGCACCACGCCGTGCGGACTTGCCTGAGCCGTGGTGACGTGAACCTGCGCGTCGCCGTCGGCGGCGAACAAGGACCAGGGCGCCGTCGGGTGTCCGGCGAAGAAGAGGCTGCCGGGCGGCGCATGAAATCGCGGCGTGATCTGCGGAACTTCCGCAAGCTTATGATCATCCCCGGGTGACGTGCTCGCCGCGAGGCCACCGTGATAGTTCAGCCCAAAACTGTTTGCATACAAGGCGCCGCTCACGCGTCCCCGCGCATCGAACGTGACCGGCATGGGCGTGGCAGGCCACGAAAAGGCCAGCCGCCCCGTAAAATCGAAAGGTGCCGTGCCATCGGCCGCCTTGAACAGGACATCGGCAATCCCCTCCCCCTCGCTGCCCGGCAGCCATGCAGCCACGAAGGCGTCCGACGCGTTGATCTCAGGGTTCACCCAGAGTGGACGCCCCGATATGAAAATGCTGACCGTGGGGATGCCCGACGCGCGAAAGCGCCTCAGCATCGCCAAATGAGCCTTGTCCACGGGTGAGAATTCCAACGTCTCCCGGTCGCCCTCGAACTCTGCGTAAGGCTCCTCGCCGAACACCACCACGGCCACGTCGGGTCTGCCCGTGAATTCGCCGTCGCGACTGAGTTCGGCGGACCCGCCCGCCCGGCTGACCGCGGCTTTGATGCCGGCGTAAATCGATGTGGCTCCCGGAAAATCGGCGTTTGAATTGTGATTTCCCTGCCAATCGATGGTCCAGCCTCCGCTCTGCACGCCGATGTCGTCGGCCGCGGCGCCTGCCACCAGCACATGCGCGTGAGGACTCAAGGGCAGCAAACCTTGCGAGTTCTTCAGCAGCACGAGCGATTTGCGCACCGCTTCGCGAGCCACGGCGCGGTGCGCCGGGCTTCCTAATTCCTCGAAATGCCCGGCGTCGCCGTGCCGTTTGGGCGGCCCGCGGTCGAACAGTCCCGCCATGGCCTTGACCCGCAGGATGCGCCGCACGGCATCGTCGATTCGCGCCGGCGGGATCTCCCCCGACCTCGCCTCGGCCAAGGTATTGTCATAAAGTTCCTTCCAGCCGTCCGGCGCCATCAGCATATCCACGCCGGCGAGTATCGCGGCCGGACAATTGGATTTGGTGCAACCTGGGAGCTGCTCCTGAGCGTTCCAATCACCCACCACGAAGCCCTTGAATCCCATGCGTCCCTTCAAGAGGTCGGTGAGCAGATGGTGATTGCCGTGCATCTTGACGCCGTTCCAGCTGTTGTACGACGCCATGACGATCAAAGCGCCGGCCCGGATTCCGGCGGGATATCCCGCCGCGTGCACCCCCAGGAGTTGCACCTCCGACGTCACCGTATCGCCCTGGTCGCGTCCCGCCAGCGTGCCGCCATCGCCCACGAAATGTTTGAGGGTCGCGAGCGTGTGGCCGGGCGCCATGAACTGCGGCGTGCAAACCTGCCCTTGGAGTCCGGTCACCATCTCAGGTGCATAAGCCGCGACCAGTTCCGGGGACTCGGAAAAGCTCTCGTAGGATCGGCCCCAACGCACGTCCCGGGCCACGGCAAGCGTGGGCGCAAACGTCCAGTTGATCCCCGTCGAGGCGACCTCCGCAGCGGTTGCCTGGCCGATGCGGCGGATCAGTTCGGGGTCGTGTGCTGCGCCCAAGCCGACGTTGTGCGGGAAAATGGTGGCTCCGGGCACTTTTGCATGCCCGTGCACGGCATCGATCCCGAACAGAATCGGAATGTTCGGATGGGTGCCCCCGCCATCGGCGAGTGATGCCTCGGAGAATTCCTCGGTCAAATCCCACCAGGCCTGCGGCGCGCTTCGAATGTGGTTGCCGGGCGCCGCGTTACCCCCGGCGAGGATGGAGCCCAATTTGTACTGACGCAGCTGTGCCGGCGTGATCGAGGCGATGTCCGCCTGGATCATCTGCCCGACTTTTTCCTCCAGGCTGAGTTGGGAAAGCAGCTGCTCCACGAACCGGTCGGTCCCGGTCGAATCCGCGCAGGGTGGCGCCGTGCTCCGCCAGTCCTTCCCGGGTACACTTTGGGCGGGAGCGGCTCGACCTTCACCAAAGGCGCCTACGCACTGCGTGGCCGCCATCACGGTGATTAACATAACGATGCACTTGAGTATCATGGCGCCTTCTAACTGCCTGTAATTCAATATCTTTATGGCAACCCCGCACTTTTGGCGTTTCGACCGACGTGCCGCGCAGCCACATACTACTCGACCTCATAATGAAATGTCAGCGCTGTCACTCCGGCCGGCTGCAATCCCGGTCGCTCGAACCCGCCCGCATGCCGGCTAACTCGCTGCCGGTGCTCCTGAGTGCGCTCGATTGGGCGGTGGTTGCCGCGTACGTGGGCGGCTTGGTGGTTCTCGGCCTGTGGGTGTCGCGACGCCAGTTTGCACCCGTCGATTTCTTCCTGGCCTCGCGCGCAACTCAGTGGCCGGTGGTCGGCCTGGCCCTGCTCGCCTCGAACATATCCTCGTGCGCGTTGGTGGGGCTCGCGGGCGGAGCCTATGCGTTGGGGATTTCGGTTTACGACTACGAGTGGACGGGCACGGTCGTCCTCGTGTTCTTCTGCCTGTTCCTGTTGCCGTTCGTGATCCGCAGCGGCACCTATACCATGCCCGAATTCCTCGAGCGGCGCTACGATGCGCGTCCTCGATTGTTATTTGCGCTTCTGACGCTGTTTCTCAACGTCTTCGTGGATTCGGCCGGGATTCTCTACAGCGGGTCGTTGGTGTGCAAACTGCTGTTGCCGGCCGAGCCGCTTTGGGTGATCGTCGCGGCATTGGCGGGCGCCGCGGGGCTGTACGCGGCGTCAGGCGGTTTGCGCGCCGTGATATACACCGAGGCCGTGCAAGGCATCGTGCTGATGGCCGGGGCGCTCGTCATCTCGCTTGGCGCATTCAGCCGCGCCGGCGGCTGGCACGCCGTCATGACCGGCGTGGACCCCGCCATGCTTTCTCTGATCCGCCCGGTAGGCGACCCCGGAGTGCCGTGGCCGGGATTGCTATTGGGGATCCCGCTTCTGGGCTTTTACTACTGGTGCACGAACCAATCCATCGTGCAGCGGCTCCTGTCGGCGAAGAACATCGACCACGCACGCTGGGGTGCGCTGTTTGCCGGATTGCTGAAGCTCCCCGTATTGTTTCTAGTCGTGCTTCCCGGCATCTGCGCTCTGCTGTTGTTTCCGAAATTGCAGCGGCCGGACATGGTATATCCAACTCTCATCCTCGAACTGCTGCCGTCCGGTCTCGCAGGGCTGGTGGTCGCGGGATTCGTCGCGGCAACCATGGTGTCGATCGCGTCCCTGCTCAACTCCGCAGCCACACTCATCACCATGGACCTCGTCCGTCCATTCAACCCGTCCCTGTCCAATACCGAGACGGTCCGCGTCGGCCGATGGGCCACCGCCGGGCTGTACCTGGTCGCGGTCGCATGGGCGCCGCAAATTCGTCTCTTTCCCTCACTCTGGCAATATCTTCAGGCCGTCCTGGCCTACGCGGTGCCGCCGGTGGTCGCGGTGTTCCTGGTCGGAATGTTCTGGCGCCGCGCAAATGCCGACGGCGCCACGGCCACGATGATCGTGGGATCGGTCTGCGGCCTGGCCCTGTTCCTCTCCAATGCGGTATTGGGATTGACGCATCTGCACTTCCTCTATGCGGCGCCGATCCTCACGCTCGTCGACGTCTTGATCCTGGTGAGCGTAAGCGCCTGTTATCCCGCCGACACCAGTGCGGCGAGCGATGCGACCATGTGGAAACTCGAATTTCGGCGGGCGGAAAGAGCCCGGCTCGCGATGACGCCCGCGTGGCAGGACTACCGGTTCCTCGCCGCCGCGTTGTTGCTGCTCACCTCCGGAATCGTATTCATCTTTCGATAGCGCCGAACGTCCAGCCGCCGTCGGTGAGAGCCACGCCTCAGTCGCGCTAAAGCCGGTTCTGCTAGGCTTTGGTGGATGGAACACGACGACCTCGAGGTTTTGCTGCGTTCGCGCATCCCGCTGATCGCCGTCGAGTCGCGGGACGAAACCGAGGTGCTGAAGGCGCTGAACCGCGCCTGCACGCGCCTGCCCGCCAACAGCAAGCTGGCCGAGGAGACCCGCGGTCTCGCATCGGCCGCGGGACTGCCTCTGTTCCAGTGGACGGTGACGGACGGCCTGAAGCGCCTCGACGTCAATGCGGCCGCGCCGCAGCGCACCCTCAACGAACCCATCGAGATCTTGAAGCACCTGCGCGCCACCGGCGTCGCGGGCGCCTATGCACTGCTGGACTTTCATCCCTATCTGCACGACCCGACCTTGGTCCGCTATCTCAAGGACATCGCCCAGGAATACGAGCGCTGCGCCCGCACTCTCGTGTTCATCAGCTACTCGGTCGAGATTCCGCGCGAGATCGAACACTTGATGGCCCGCTGCGTGCTGGCCCTGCCCGATCGCAACGAGCGGCGTCAGATCGTGGAGGATGTGGCGCGCCAATGGATGCGCGATAATTCGCGCCAATCGATCAAGGTCGACAAGCACGCGCTGGCGCTATTGGTCGAGAACATGAACGGGCTTACGGCATCGGACACCCAGCGGCTGGCCCGCAAGGCGATCTTCGACAACGGCGCGCTGCTCGCTTCCGCCGTGCCGGCGTTGATGCAAGCCAAGTACGACCTGCTCAACCACAACGGCATTCTGCGCTACGAGCACAACACGGCCCAATTCGCCGATGTCGGGGGCCTCTCGAACCTCAAGGCGTGGCTGGAAAAGCGCCGCCCCGCCTTCGACGGCACCGCACCGCAGCTCGACGCACCCAAGGGCATCATGCTGTTGGGCGTGCAGGGCTGCGGCAAGAGCCTCGCCGCGCGCGCCTGCGCGGGGATCTTCAATGTTCCGCTGCTCCGGTTGGATTGCGGAGCGCTGTTCGACAAGTTCGTCGGCGAGTCGGAGCGAAACTTGCGCGAGTCGCTGGCCACCGCCGATTTGTTGGCGCCCTGCGTCCTGTGGGTCGATGAAATCGAAAAGGGGTTCGCCGCCGGCGACGCCGACGGCGGCGCGACGCGGCGCGTGCTGGGCGCATTCCTGACCTGGCTGGCCGACAAGAACAGCCGGGTTTTCGTCGTCGCCACGGCCAATGACATCTCGGCACTGCCGCCCGAACTGATCCGCAAAGGGCGCTTCGATGAGATCTTCTTCGTCGACCTGCCGGACGCCGGCACCCGCGCGGAAATTCTGCGCATCCACGCCGCCAAGCGCGGCATCGCGCTCGATTCAGGCGCGCTGGCCGCGCTCGCCGGGGCCTGCGAGGGATTTGCCGGAGCCGAAATCGAACAGGCCGTGGTGGCGACGCTCTATTCCGCCCATGCGCAAAATACGGCGCCCACCGGGGCGCTGCTCAGCGCCGAGATTGCCGCGACCCGGCCGCTCGAGGTGGTCATGGCGGAGAAAATCGCCGCGCTGCGCTCCTGGGCGGCCGGTCGCACGGTGCCTGCGGATTAGGCGATTGCGGGGTACGCCGGTATCACGCGACGCATCAGCGCAACAGAGCGAACACGAGGCAGCCGAGACCACCGACGGCGAGCAGTGCATGCAGCACCACGACCACCCAAGGATGCGGTTTGCCACGCAGATGAAAGCTGAGGAGGAAGAACCCTCCCAGTGCGGCCAGAGCCAGAACGGCCACACCGTACTTGATCGCAGCGACGCTGGTCGCCATCGCCACCAACAGCGCCAGCCCGAGCCCCGTTGCAGCGAGAACTCCATGCCCCAGCGTAAGAGGCACCCAACGCTTCGCGCCTCTGAAAATGCCCACTGCCATGACGAGCCCGCTGAGCGCAGCGTACAGAAATAGAACAATGGAAGCAGTTAGCATTTACCCAGTCCCCGTATATGGGCCGCGTGCAAGAGACGAGCCAATGACACGATTGCGCACGGTAAGCCCATTTGGCGGCCAATTGAGCGAATTGACTCATTCGACTGGCTGCGGCAGCTTCCCTAAAACACGAACAGTAAGTAGCTGTTCTACAAAGGGAATCGGGGGTCCGACACGGCAATTACCGAAAAATCCTAGCGTATGTTAACGCACCGAAGATGAGGGCACGCCCAACTTGTGCCCTCTGCCGACACCCTGAGTCGATGTTCACCCGGGCCGCGGTAGCTGCAGGACACGCAGCTCGTCCACCGTGTCCTGCGGGTTCCATGGTCGGCGCTGCACGACCAGGTAGCCGCCTTCTTCGAGTGCGGCATGGTCCGCTGCAAGCGCCGCAGCCGCTAAATGCAACTCGGCGGCCTTGTCGGTGCCGCTCCACCCGAGCCAGGTGTTGCGTTGGCGCTTGGCTTCGTAGAGCGCGGCGTCGGCGAAGCTCAACGACTGTTCCCAGCCAACCAGGTGCGGGTGTCCGGGGATGAAGGGCACGGTGGCGAAACCGATGGAGCAGCTGGTGCGCGCCACGATGCGCTTACCGACCCGGAAGATTTGCTTCGCGACCGACGCTCTGACCCGCTCCGCGAGCACGCTCGCCATCTCGAGATCCGCATTCAGGCACATCACGACGAATTCATCGCCGCCCCAGCGGGCGATTCGATCGTCGGATCGGAACACCCGGCGCAGGATCTCGGCAAACTGGATGAGGACCGCGTCGCCGCCCTCGTGGCCGTATTGATCATTGATCGGCTTGAGGAAGTCCACGTCAACGACCATCAAGGCGCATCGCTCGGGTTGCGCCGCCGCTGCCGTGCGTGCCTGGACCGCCATCGTGTCGTGCAGGAATCGGCGATTGCCGAGTCCGGTCAGGGGATCGGATACGCTCGCCTCGCGCAGCTGCAAGTTCGCCTTTTCCATGTCGCGATTTCGTTCGGCGAGTTCCAGGGTCCGCGCATCCACTTCCGCCTTCAGGCGGTGGGCGTAAGCGGCCTCGCGCAACACGCGTCGATGCTGCCCGTACCAAACCAGAAAAACCATCGCGAAGAAGGCCGTGACGTACAGGGTTCTCGCCCACCAGGTGGCCCACGGCGGCGGTGAGACGCGAACCCGCAAAGACAGTGGCGTCTCGCTCCACCGCCCGTCGCTGTTTGCCGCGCGGACCCGAAACACGTAGTTGCCGCCGTCGAGATTCGTGTAAGTCGCCTGCCGCCCACCGTCGGCATGCACCCAATCGGCATCGAAACCCTCGAGCCGATAGGCATAGCGATTCTCGCCGGGCCCGGTAAAGTCGAGCGCGGCAAATTGAAACGTGACCGCCGCATCGCGGAACCCGACGTCCAACTGGCTCAGCATCTCGGGAGTCCGCGAAACCGGCTTGTTGAGCTTCATCACTTGGGTGAGAACGATCGGCGGCGGCTTCTCATTGAATCGCAGCCGTTCCGGCAAGAACGCGTTGTAGCCGTTGGCGCCGCCGAAATAGAGCATGCCGTCGGGAGCACGATAGTGCGCGCCGAAATTGAACTCGTCGGCTTGCAGTCCGTGGCTGCGGCGGAAGGCGCGAACGGTTCGGTCCTCCGTGCGGATCTCCGCGAGTCCTCTGTTCGTGCTCACCCACAGCCTGCCGGCGGAGTCGGATTCGATGCCGTAGACCGTGCTGTTCGGCAGTCCCTCGCCCTCGGACAGGTTCTCGAAATGCATGGGCTGCGGCCCGAACGGGTCGCCGACCGCACGGTCCAGACCGCCGCCGCGGGTGCCCACCCAGACGATTCCGTTTTCGTCGACATGCAGCGCATAGACGATATTCGCACCCAACGAGGCCGGTTCCTTGGCGTCATGAACGAAGTGCGCGAAATGCCCCGAGGCGGGGTCGAGCACATTGAGACCGCCGCCATCGGTGCCGATCCAGATGAGGCCGGTGCGGTCCTCTGCGAGCGCGGTAGCGCGATCGCCGGACAATCCGTTGGTCTCCGAGCGTCCATGCGGATAGCGGGTCACACGGTCGGAGTCTGGATCGATTCGCGCCAGGCCGCCGCCGTAGCTGCCCACCCAGATTCTGCCGCGCGCATCGCGCATCAAGCTCATGATGCCCGGAGCCGGAAGCGAAGCCGGATCATTCGGCACGGAGCCGAAGTGCGTGATTTCACCGCGCGCCGGGTCAAGACGCTCGATGCCGGCGCTCATGGTGCCGAGCCACACTCGGTTACGGTCGTCGGTCACCATGGCCATTACGGTGTCGTCGCGCAGCGCGAGCGGCGTGTCCGAGCCGCGCCGGTAACGCGTGATCGCCCCGCTCTGCGCATCGATCGACGCAACGCCGGCGCCGAACGACCCCACCCACAGGGTGCCATGGCGGTCGACGGCAAACGAGGTGGTGCTTTGGCTGCCCTCGTCGCCGAAGCGGTGATGGCCGAAGGTCCATGAGCGTGGATTCCAGCGCCCCACACCGCCGCTCTTGGTGCCCACCCACAGTAAACCGCTGCGATCTTGATATAGCGATACGATGTTGTTATCGGGCAGACTGTCGCGGTTCGTCTGGTCGTGGCGAAAGACCACGAACTCGTCGGAGCGCCGGTCGAGCAGCGCGAGACCGGCCGACGTGCCGACCCATAGGCGCTGTTCGTCGTCCTCGAGCAACGCCGCGACCCGTCCGTCCGGCAGAGAGCTCGGATCGCCGTCGCGGTGCCGGCGCATCGTGAACGCGGCGGTCGACGGGTCATAGCGTGCAAGAGCCGCGTCCAAGCCGATCCACAAAGTGCCGCGTGCATCGACAAGCAGCGCGTTGACCTTGAGGGCCGCGTCATTCGGTACGCCCGTGGCCCGCAGACGGGCGCCGAATTGCTCGACGCGGCCCGAATCCGGGTCGAGACGATCGAGTCCGCTCGCCGTTCCGATCCAGATTTTGCCGGCGGAATCCTCAGCTAAAGAGAATATCGAGTCGTCGCTCAGCGAGTTGGCGGACAGATCGCGCCGAAACTGCCTCGCCGTGTGCCGTGCCGTGTCGAGAGCAATGACCCCGGAGTCGTGCGTTGCAACCCAAATTCTGCCGTTGTGATCGATGTGGAGCGCGCGTATCCGCTCCTCCGGGCGCAGGGTTGCCTGGTCGGAATGTAGATCCGGCGAGCGGAAACGGCCGAGGATCGCGTCGCGCCATACCAGTCCGCCGCCATCGCTGCCGACCCACAGGCGCCCGGTCGTGTCGCAGCCGAGCGCCGCGATCCAGCTGTTTGGCAGCGTGTCGGCGTCGTTGCGCTCGTGAATGAAGTGCCGGATTTCGTAACCATCGAAGCGATCGAGGCCGTCCTCGGTGCCGAACCAGAGAAAACCCTGCGCGTCCTGAACGATCGCCATGATCGTGCCCTGCGACAGCCCTTCGTCGCTGCCGAGGTGCGCAAAGACCATCTCCGGTGGGGTTGCGGCGGACGCGCCGATCGCACACAGCAAGGCGATGCCGCCAACGATCGCCTGGACTGCTCCGGCGCACCGCCGCCGCCGCGAAGGCGGTCTGGCGGCCTCGCCCCGGATTGAAGTCTTATGGGCCGGCACTTTTCGAATCCTTGGTATTGCGCGAGGGCCTGGCTCTGTCTGATGGGGCACTCCTGCCAGACTAAACAAATCGGCGGGGTCGCGCATGGCTTGACCCCGATACCGATAAGCCGATCACATTGGGCGCCTTCGGATCGCAACCGCGCCGAGGAAGCTTCGCGCCCGGCGCCCATCTGATTTAACAATCCCGTTATGCGATGGACTTCACGTGCCAGCCACACGGCGGCTGTCCTTGAACTTCTTTGAATCCATTGCTGGTGGGGGCGCTACTCCTGGGCGTTCCACGATTCCATGGCCGTCGTCGTGGAAGCGGGGGCCAGCGCGCTCGAGTTCCACAGATAGCCGCTGTTCCACAGATAACCGCTATTCCACAGATAACCGCTGTTCCACAGATAGCCCTCGGTCGCGAGCGTGCCGTTCGCCGGGGAATAGCTCTGATTCCAGACGAAGCCGCTATTCCACACATACCCGTTGTTGACCCACATGTAGCCGTTGCTCCATTGATGCGCCTGGGACTTGGCATATGACTCATCCCAGATGTAACCATCGTTGTTGAGCGGAACGCCCTGGGAATTGACCAAGTAGAATTTCCCCGTGACCGTGTTGCGGGCCGCCGGACCCCAGTAATGAGTCGTGCCCGCGATGTCCGCGGCGATGTTGAGTCCTTGGTTGGCGCAGTTGCTCGCCTGACTGTACACCGCCGCATAGGCATTGATCCGGCCCGCTCCTTGCTGATAGATGCTGTAGGAAGCGTAGCCGGACGCACTCAGCGCCGAGTCCGCCGTGATGAGCAGGCGGCACTTGACTTGATCCGGGGTCAAGGAGGGGCTCGCCTGCAGCATGAGTGCAACGACGCCCGTGGTGACCGCCGCAGCCTGCGAGGTGCCCGACATGATGAACAGGTTTTCATCGTAGGAAGCGAATTGCGGGTAGGTCGCGGCCAGCAGCTGCGCCGGCAGCGTGGGGCCCTGACCCGACGCCATGAAGGCGGCGAGGTGTCCGCCCGGCGCCACGACATCGGGTTTGACGAAACCTTCGAAGGTCGGGCCGGCCGAGGAGAACGACGTCACCCCGTCGTCCGACGGATCGTTGGGCGTGAAATTGTCGGTCATGGCGCCCACCGTGATCACGTACGGCGTGTTGCCCGGCACGGCGATGGTCTGCGCCGCGGGTCCGAAGTTGCCCGCCGAGGCCACGACGACGATGCCCGCCTGCCAGAGTTTCATGACCGCCTGGTCGATGGGATCGTTCCAGTAGAAGGATTGCGGCGCGGCGCCGAAGGACATGTTGACCACGCGAATGGCTCCATACGTCGTTCGGTTGGCAAGGATCCAGTTGAGTCCCTTGAGGACGTTCGCGTAGCTGCCGTTGCCCGTCCCGTCGAACGCTTTGACGTTGATCAAATGCACCATCGGGGCGATCCCCTCGGGCTCACCGTTCAGCAGCGGGTCGCCGGTGGCGGAACTCGCAATCAAATTGGCGATGTGGGTGCCGTGGCCGTAGGTGTCGGTGACGCACGGCTTCTGCGGGCATGGATGCTGGGCATCGACCAGCACGTTCGCGATGACGTCGTATTGCGCCACCATGCGGCCGTTCCCCGCCAGGTCGCGCATAAGCCCTTGATCCCACTGCTGCATGCCGCTGTCGAGCACGGCGACGGTCACACCCAGACCGTTGATTCCCTGCGCGGCGAGCTGGTTGACGCCGGTCAAGCTGCGCTGGTAGACATCGGGGATGACGGAGGAACTGCCTTGAGTGGCGAGCGGTTGGTCCGCGAACAGCGTGACGCCGCGAATATCGCTGAGATAGGCGACTTCCGCCGGTGTCAGCGCTGCCGACACGCCGTCGACGATGGGGAGTTCGTTGGTCACCGCCCCGCCGGCCTCGCGCACGGCGTCGGCGGCCTGCGCCACACTATGCGCCTCGACGATGTATACCTGTGATTCCGCGGATGCCAGGCACTGTGCCGTGGCCAGCGAACAGCCCAGAACAACCGACATTGAGAGCCACGACGTGTTCGTTTTAGTCATAAGTATCCATCGAGTTCAAGACAGCCAATGGGTTGGCGATGGGGTGTATTAAAGCTCCTCCGTCGTTCGGCGGATGTGTCCGCTGGTGCCCGCCTGGACCGGGGGAATTGACACCGCGTCTCATAACCGGTCTGTTAAACGGGGCGGATCAGCGCGATCGCGCTGACGCTCGGCAATGTGCCGAACTCATTATGACAACCTGCGCGTCGCGCGCGGAGAACGCCGCGCCGACGCGCGGCAATGCGCAACGATCAGATTTCGAGGAACAACTTGTGTAGGCGCAGCGATTCATCTTCGGCCAGCTGCCGCAATACCTCATCGAGCGGCTCCGGTCGGCCGAACGCATAGCCTTGGGCGTAATCGACGCCGAAACCGCGAACCTTCTCCGCGATGGCTTCGTTCTCGACAAACTCGGCGACGGTGTCTATGGCCATGCCCTTTGCGAGTTCGACGATGGCCCGCACCGTCGCTTCGGAGTTCTTGTTGGTCAAGATATCCTGGACGAAGCCGCCATCGATCTTCAGGCGAGAGACCTGCAGGCTCTTCAGATAAGCCAGGGAGTTCACGCCGGTGCCGAAATCGTCCAGCGCGAACCGGCAGCCCAGGGCTCTGAGGCGGCGCATCAATTCGCTCGCTCGCACGAGATTGCGGACCGCCGCCTGCTCGGTTATCTCCATGATGACGCACTCGGCCGGCAGATTCGCCGACTTTAGCTGCTCGCTGATGTGCTGGATGGAGTTCTCATCGTCGATGGTCTGGCCGGACATATTGATCGAGATGGACAAGCCGCGCGTGCTCAGCATGCTGCGGTAGGGCGTCAGCGTTCGAAGCGCCGTCTTGAGCACCCAGCGATCCACCGACGGCAGAAGTTGATAACGATTGGCGGCCTGCAGCATCGGACTCGGAGCGATGATTTCGCCGTCCTCTCCCTTGAAGCGCAGCAGAATTTCGTAGCCGCCCACGAGGCTTTTGTTCTGCAGCGGGGCGATTCGCTGTGCGTACAGAATGAGCCTGTTGTTCTTGAGCGCCGAGCGCAGCTGGCCGACCGCGATCGCATCGTCGTGCTGGCGCATCATGCTGCCGTCTTCGCAAGCGTAGAGCTCGACGCGATTGCGACCCCGGCCTTTGGCCGTCTTGCATGCGACCTCGGCCGCCGCGAGCGAACGCGCCAATCCCTGGGGCATCGGCACGAGGGAGGCGATCCCGCAGCTGACGGAGACTTCGACGGGGTTGTCGGCCGGCCCGATGACGAGGCGGGATGCGGCATGCAGCAGTGCTTCCGCAGATTTCGCGGCCGCCGCCGCATCTGAGTCCGGGAGAATGACCGCGAAACGGTCACCGGCGATGCGCGCTGCGAGCGCTCCATCGGGCAGCAGAGGCGGCGCCAGGATTTCGCTGATTCGCACGATGAGTTCGTTGCCGAGTTCAAAGCCGTGCAGTTCATTGATGACGTGCATATGATCAACGTCAATGTAGACAGCGCTGCGATCAGGGGCGTCCGGGTCTTCGCACAGACCCAGGTACATCTGCTCCAGGCCGCCGCGGGTGTACAGCCCGGTCATGAGGTCGAACTGTGCGTCGACGATCGAAGCGCTTTCGCGCCCGAGATGGCGTGCGAGGAAGACGTGCCGCGTCGAGAAGTCGGGGTGGTCGGGCGGGTTGAAGAACGCCAATACACCGAGCACACGACCCGTATCGCGCACCACGGGGACTGAAAGGATCTTGCAGCGCGTCACTTTCTGCCCGTTGCGGCCCGCGCTGTTCATGATCAGCGGGCGCTTACGCCGCTGGGCCCAGTGAATGAGGTTGCGCTCGACTTGCTGCCAGATCCCGTCCAGCTGCTCGGAATTGAGCGCATCGCGATTATGCGTAATCAGCAAGTGCCGTTCCGGGATGGCGAGAACGGCCAGGGCGCTGCCAAGTCGATCGGCGGCCGCGATCAGCAGCTCCTCTGCGATGCGCCGATCGTCGACAGCCCCTTTCAGCTTGCCGGTGACCTTGAACAGCCACTCGAGTTCGGCCGTGCGCTCCGTGAGCGCTCGCATGCGTTGCCTCGCAGGGACGGCGGCCGCGAGTTCACGGTGCGCACAGGCGAGCAGCGGCTCCAGGATACGTGCGACCTCGGCTGCGTGGCGGGATGGCCGCGCCGGCGCCGCCGCGAGTTTTTGGCGTACGCATAAGACAGCGAGCAGAACGCCATCAGACTGTTGCACGGGAAGCGCGGTCAACCACTCACCGCTGGACTCCTTGATCGCCAGGGGCACACGCGTACTCGTGTCCGCCCAGTTGCGCATGCACAGCCATTTCCTGATTGCCCGCGACCGCCGGGAACTTGGTCTGCCGCGCGGCCGAAGGTCCGTGCCCAACAGCGTAAAACCGCTGAAGTCTTTGAGCAACCTCTTCGCCAGGCGCGAATACGAGTCGGCCATCGGATCCGCCGCCCCGACCTGCGTGCTTTTCGTCACCGCTCAATGCTCCAAAGCGCGTGATTCGCGCCAGATTCATCTCCTTGGATTATGCTCAACCAGCCGTTGCACTTCTGTAACCCAGGACGGCGCACATCCGCGATTTATGAGACTTGGTTCACAAAGTCTTGCGCGGCGTGTTATTGCACTGAAAAAGAATCGGCGAGTCTCGGTGCTACCGGCATTGCTGTTATTGGTCCTACCGGCCATGAGCATGGCGCAAGTGGGAATCAATACTTCAGTCAACCGGGTCCCGGGCACGTGGGTTCTCGTTCCGCAGCGGGGATTCCTTCGACTTCAATCGAGTTGGCCGCCGCAGCACTCAGCCGGTGGCGGCACGCATCGGCTCAGTGGGCGTGAGCTGAATCGCCACGATGTCCACACTCGCCCGCGCACGAGGTGCTTCGAGGCCGGCCTACCTGAGGCTGCGATCCACCGTCGCGATCGAAAGTGGTTGGGCTAGAATTTGATCGATCCGGCGGCCGTCCATTGATATGACGCTCAAGCGCCAAGACCCCCAATCGACATGCTCACCGATCTTCGGTATGTGTGCGAGCTGGGAGAGGACAAAACCGGCAAGCGTCAAGAAATCACCCGGTGGCAACTCCTTCAACGCGAGAAGACCCTGGGTGTCGGTTATCGGTAGCGTGGCGTCGAGCAGGAACGAACCGTCATCGCGGCGGGTCACGCTTGGTTCCAGGGGCGGGTTTATTTTCGGCAAGTCGCCGGCCACTGCTTCGAGGAGATCCGTTCTCGTGAGGATTCCCTGGATGCTCCCATATTCGTCGACGACAATCGCAGTATGGGTTGGAGTACTGCGGAAGAGGTCCAGAGTGCGCAGAATCGATGCGCTCTCGGGAACGCTCACTGGCGGGTGAAGAGCTTTTTCGATGTCCACCTCCCGCTTCCCCAAGAGTTGATCCAGTAGGTCTTGCTTGCGCATGATTCCGACCAGCTCATCGAGCGAGCCGCGACTCACCAGGAGCTGCGCATGCGGACAAGTGCGAATCCGCTCCAGCGTCTCCTCCTTCGGTGTGTCGAGATCAATCCAGGTTACATCGGGCCGTGGCGTCATGATTGTCCGCACGGCCTTGTCCGCCAGGTCAAGAACACCCTCGAGCATTTGGCGCTCGGACGCCTGAATCGCCCCGGACTTCTCGCCTTCGGCGATCAGGAGGTGAATCTCTTCCTCGGTGACGGCTCGGTGGAAGCCAGGTTTTAGTCCCGCGATCCGCAGAATGAATGCCGTCGAAAGGTTGATGAACCACACCAAGGGGGCAGCGGCTCGGATCACGAATGCGAGTGAGGGTGCGAGCCGGCAAGCGATCGTCTCAGGAGATTTGAGTGCGATCTGCTTGGGCGCGAGTTCCCCGACGATGAGGGTCAGGTACGCGACGACCATGACGACGATGCCGATCGAGAAAGTCCTGGCATAAGGTGACACCGCCGGAAAGCTCTTGAGCCATGTCTCGAGGGGATCGCCGAAGGCCGCGCCGGTGAACGCGCCGTTGAGAATGGCGACCATAGTCATACCGATTTGGACGGTAGCGAGAACACGGCTTGGATCCAAGATGAGCGCCAGTGCCTCGGGTGCGCCTCGTTGCCCGTCCGCCGCCAGTTGTCGCAAACGGCTCGGCCGCGAGGATACAATTGCCAATTCGGCCATGGATAAAAAGCCGTTCAGCAAAATGAGGAAAACTACAACCAGTAGGTCGGCGGCGTGCATTGGCGCCTATGCCGCCTTCGATTGGTCCGGTATCAGGCCGAGCTCACCGCTTTTTCGTTTTCTCATCCGCGACGGCGCTATCCTTCCGGCCGGCCTTTTTCGACGTAGGTGGCGATGATTGCTTGGCCAACAACTCATCGAAATTGCGTTCGACGTGCTCTACGAACGTTCCCTTGAACGCTTTCAACAACAAGCCGAGGGTCACATGGAGCCGCACTTCCGAGTCGGTCACGTGCATCTCGCCCTTCACGCCCGAGCGATGAAAGTGCAGAGTATTCCCGCGCCATTCGCTCGTCAGGCCGTACTCGGCGCCGAGCCCGTCGGCTATTCTTTGCACGAGGCCCTTTGCTTTCGCAACCGTCAGCGAGTGGTGTTTGACGAACTCGATATCGGCCATGCGCCATCTTCACGCGACGCGTGGGAGCCGTTGCGTCAGTCTCGGCGGGTTTCGCGGTACACAAGGTAACCGACCGCCCCGGCCAGCGCTGCCGGCCCGACGCCGACCGCCGCGGCAGCAAGCAGGGCACCACCGGCCGCGGCGGCGACTCCGGCTGCCGTGCGCTGAGGTGAACCGGGTGGCAACAAGGAATCAACCTTCGCGGATATCTCCGCACCGTTTTTGCTCACCCTATGTCCGCTGGCCGATTTTGCCCGCGCCCTCTTCCGGCCGTTATCCTTCTGCATGTTGTTCTCCTGTTGACCAACAATCATACCGGTCGCAGCCGGCACGGTCTGTGCGCTAGAACACCATCAATCACCCTGGCTCATCGCGGGCTGTCGCGATTCTTAGCTGCGCCGGCGCGATCTTCCCGCTGTCGGCCAGCTCGTTCGCGGGCCCGAACCTCGGGTCTATGCCATTGCATGAAGATGCGATAGCCCCGGTACAGAGCGCTGCTCCATTGCGGCAGGCGGCCGCGATCCTCATTGAGGATGAAGGACACCACGGAGACGGCCGCAAGCGCCACCGGCACCAATTCGCGCAGGTCCGCTCTTTCACCCGTTATATGGCGTACAACCTGATTGACGTCTTGGACGCCGTCGAGAAACGCGCTCACCAATTCCTCGCGACTCGCCGTGCTGGCGTCCGCCGCACTCTCGACGCCTTGAAATCCCGCGCTCTTCGCGATGTGATTCAGAAAATCATCAACATCGAGCGAGCCGGGCTCATATTCGACGATGACGCTTCCGGTATTGGGATTGCGGGTCCAAGAGCGAAAGCCAGGCGTTGTCCCCGCTGCGCTTTGCGCGGCAGCTACCACTGGGGCATCGTCATCCGCGTGGAGAAATGCTCCCGATCGAATGCGCAGATACCCTGGATGGTGGTGCACCAAGCGCAGTGGCTCATCAATGGACTTGCGCGCCTCGGGCGTACTCTCCGACTGCGAGCGCGGCAGACTGACTTCTTGCTCGGAGTCACTCAAGCTTCCCCCCCGTCCAACCATTCTCACCGTCGATGCCTATCTGTTCGCTATGCCTGCATGCCGCCCTTGGCCGGCCGGGCGCGTCCTCGCCCCTTCCCGGACTGGCCTTTCGTTTCGGGGTTGCTTGCAGCACCGTTCGCCCGCGCACCGTTTGTCCGCGCGCCGTTCGTCCGCGCACCGCTCGCCCGCGAGCTGCTCTTCCGTACGACGATCGGTTCGGGCGTCGAGCGAGCCTCCGCCAACATGTCTTCCAAGCGCTCGGCTTCGAGCGCCGCCCAGCGGCCCACTCGCTCCTTGGTCTTTAGCGCGATTTCCAGAAGCTTGACACCCGCGCCCTCGGGTGAATCCGCGAGACTTCTGGCGGCCCAGCCACCCACGAGACCGACGCCGACCGCGAGTACCCACCTAATGCTCATATTCGCACCATCACCTTGCCAAAATTCGCGGCCCTAGCCGACCTCGAACTCGTGCATTGATCGTCCATTCAGTGCATCGCAGGAGGCTCCCGGCTCTTTAGCGTCGGCCCCTGGCGGCGGAGGCCTTCTTGGCTCTCACCGACGTCTTCACTTTGGGTCTGGCCTTTGCGCGCCGTTTCTCGTTCTTGTGAGAAAGTTGAGAAATCTTAGCAGCAGGAAGATCGCTGATAAATTTCATCGCGCTATTCACCGATTTCTGCGCGGAGAGCAGTACCGCTCGGACGTTTTTCTCGACATGCTGCTCAATGGCCGAGTATTCATCGAGAACGTCGGATAATAACGACTCGGCTCGCGTCAACATCGTGACGGCTTTCTTTGATTTCATGGCTTTCTTTCGTTTCACGGGAAGACCCCCAATCGTTGTTTATCGCACAAACTTCCGACGTCCACAATCGTGGCTACCCCTCATTGCGGTGCGCAAACCCTGAATTCCAAGCGAGCGGTTACGCCGAGCGCGTCTTGCGCGCAGCAGGAGGCTCTTTTGGTCTCGGCAAAACCATGGCGAGGTATCCTTGAGCCAATGAATAGATCCGCTTAGATCCTTGCTTGAAGAATCGCTGCACATCAGGCCGATCAAAGACATTTTCCTTGAGCAACAAGCTGACCTGCAGAAGCACGTAGAGCGCCTCCAAGAGCTCGTCGATCGTGCGGGCCTTCTTGCGCGTCGTAAACCCGGAAGCAATTCGCCAAAGTGCGAGCACGATATTCGCCGCCTCTTCGATTGCCCCGCCGTCCTTTGCGTGGGATCGGTGTTTAGTGAGGGCGCGCTTCAACCGCGGATCGCGGCTCAATGCCTTCAGCAGCGCCTTAAATTGAGGCTCACTCTTCAATTGGCCCCCGGTGGCTCATGAGTTCCTCGATGTGGGTCGTGAAGAGTTTCGGCGAGTCCTTGTAGAGTTCCCGGCCAAGGACAAATGCCTGGCGCTCGAGCTCCATGCGTCGACGATCGGTGATCGCGAACACCGCTTTGAGGACGCGATGACCGCCGAACGTGGAGGGGTCGGCGGCGAGCGCCGTGTGAAAAACCGCCAGATCGTGATTTTCACCGAGCAGCGTCGATAGCTGGTGGGTTCGTTCAACGAGCTGCGGCTCAGCGCCGACCATCCAGACCCCCTCGATAAGCTGCAGCTGATGCCAAAGGTACATGGCTTGCTTGCGCCACTCGTGGAGGTTCTCGACGCTCGCGCTCTGCGATGCCAAAGCGAGAGCGCGATGACCTGTTCGATAGACGCGCTTGAGCCCGCCACCGAGCGTAGCCCAATCCGTAAGCTCGATTCCCCAGCCGGCAATTCTCGCGAGAGAGCGCCGAGCGATAGCCGCTATTTCCGCAAGCGCCTTATTCTCCTCGACGACACGGCGAGTCACCTCCCATTGATTGGCGAGCAAGGCCTCATGAATCTTTGTGAGGGCTTCAGGCTCAACCGCCGAGGCGAGTGGCTCCTTAAGCTTATCCAGGATTTCAACCAGCACCTGCGCATCGCGGAGTTGGGTGAGCGGCCGGGCGGCGTCGCGAAAAAACCAATTCTCTTCGTGGTACGCCTCGTCGCCGAGCTCTTCGCGCACCAGGCGCAGCGCCGCCCGCACTTTCTTGAAGCATTTGCGGACCTCGCGTACGGCCTCATTTTGTGCGGCGCCGCGCTGATGGGTAGCTGCGGCGCGCAGGTGCTGGAGCGCCTTTTCGATTTGGCGCCTCACGTTGCGCGTGATCCCGTCGCCCACTGACTCATTGGCCTTCAGCTGAAATGCCATGTCGCCACTCCGACGTGAATTGCGGGGTGTGAGGATTGCTCGCACGCCCGGACAGAGAGGCACACGCTGAGGACTGCGAGGAAAATCAGCAATGCGATCGCGGTAACGTGCGGCCGGCGCCAATGCAACTTCTTGAGGGAGCCGCCGCGTCCCACCGCGTAGAGCGCTTGGAAATGAACGACTGAGCGCTCGAGCGCGACATTCGTTGCGGGTTCTCTGTCAGAGCGAAACTCGATGAGGTCGTGCACACTCTGCGCCCAGATGTCATCGCGGCGCGATGAGGCCATTCGGCGAATCAAGCTGCTTGCGTAGACCCGGTCTTCTTTGGATAGTCCGCTAGAGGGCAGATCGAATTGCGGGCGTTCACCGGGTTCGAGAATGAAGAGCAGCCCGAGGTGGACCGCCCGTCCCGAAGAGTCGATACCGGCGAGGCTCGATAGGCAAAAGATCGTCTTATCTCCATTCCAGCCTGGGAATCGCTGCGCAAATAGAATCTCCTCCTGAGCCTTGGGTCCGCATTTCTCCAATAGCTCCGTAGGCACGCCATGCGCGAACCCGTCGGGGCGCAGCTTCGGGTCGAGAATCTGTCTCAACGGCAGGATATCGTGCCCATCGCTCGCCAGAATCGCATCGCTCTGGTCGCGATTGGGAAGAATCCAGTAGGCACGCATCGCGCTTCACCTCGCCTTCTGGCGCTTCGCGGTCCCGTGGAACGCAGCGTAGACGGACCGAAGGACATTATTGATCGCGCGCGTGTAGATCTGCTTGTTCTTCATCGAAATGAGCGTTGCGCCCGTGTACACCGCCTCGTACGGGTGCAGCACGTTGATGGCCGTTTCATCGAGCGCAGCAAGCTTTTTTGCCAGCTCCTCGGCGAGCGCTCGATAATCGGTATGACTCTCGATCTCCTCGTCTATCTTGTTGATCAAGATGTGAATGAGCACGCCCGGCTTGAGGTGCGGCAGCGCGGTCAGAAGCCAATCGAGGTCTTGTCGAATTCTTCGACCTCTGAGGAACTTTGAGCCTGCCAGGTCCTTGATGGTCATCATGTAAAAGACCACGTCGGCGTCTTGGCAGACTGCAAGCCATCCCGATGGCGCATCGCGATAGTCGGTCTCCCCCCCGACGTTGATGACGCCCTTGCAAGTGATGTCGATGGATTGGCGGTTGGAAAGCACGAGCTTCACCCGGAAAGACTTGATCTTTTCGCCCATGGGAGAGTTTGAGTGAACTCGCGGTATATCTTGGTTCTGCAGCCGCGCGAGGAAACTGTCCTTGCCGCTGGCCGTCGGACCAATCACCGCGATCTTCTTTCCCGCCCACCAATCCACGACGCCTTTCACAAGGCGCGCGAGATGCTTCTCGGCTCCCGGAGAGGAGACTAACAACAAGAAGGCCCGAAACGTAGTGAGTGCGAGAGACACAGTTCCCTTATACTCGCTCCGGCGGTGAAGGGCGCGGCGCCATCTTGAGTAGGGGCGCGGTTCCCACGAGCACCGCCAGGAAAGTCGTGCCATTGTTGATGATGGCGGCCAGGGGCGGATTGATGAGGCCGAGCGCACCCAGGACGATTGCAATGCCGTTGGGTGCGACGATGACGCCGAGATTCTGCCGAACCCGGACCATTGTCTGTTCACTCAACTGGATCGCCTGCTCGAGTCGAGCAAGGCTCCCGTCCAAGAGCACCACGTCTGCGGTCTCGATGGCCACATCCGTGCTGCCGGCGATGGAAATCCCCACATCCGCTACCGCCAGAGCCGGCGCATCATTGATGCCGTCGCCCACCATCGCAACGACGCGTCCCTCGGCGCGCAATCTCCTTACATAGTCGGCCTTTTGCTCCGGCAGGAGACCGCCCACCGCGGTGTCGATTCCGACTGTGCGTGCAAGATTTCTCACCACCTCGGGGCTGTCTCCCGATAAAAGCACGACTTCTCGCCGGCCGCTGTCGCGTAGCCGGCGTATGATGGCTGCGCTCTCCGGGCGGATGCCGTCGGAGTACGCGATGACTCCAACTACTCGATCGTTGACCGCAACGCAAAGGCTCGAACTCTTGTCCGCATTGAAGCGGGCAAGGTGTCTCTTGAACGAGCTAGGGATTTTGAGCTTTTGGCTCTCCAGCCACATGGCGCGGCCGACTCGTACACGACGGCCTAGAACTCGTGCGGAGAGGCCCAGTCCCACTGTGTATTCCTCGCTGGCTGGCTCCGGCTCGACTAGGCGGATGCCGTGTCCTTTCGCGTAAGCCTTGAGCGCCCTCGCGACCGGATGATCGTGCCGCGCTTCCACCGAGGCGCAGAGCTTGATCAGGGTCGATTCCTTCATCCCTTTGACGGTAACCACCTTCACTACCTCAGGTACGCCGCTCGTGAGCGTACCCGTCTTGTCGAAAATGATGACGTTCGCTTTGGCGAGGCGCTCGAAGTACTGAGCGCCTTTGAACAGCACTCCTTCGCGCGCCGCAAGCGTCATCGCAGTCAGCGCGGTCGTAGGTACCGCGATGCGAAAGCCGGTTCCAAAATCGGTAATGAGCACACACACACCGCGGGTCACGTCGGAAGAGAGCGCGGCAGCGAGCCCGGCGACGCCAAATGTCGGGAGCACGAGCTTGCCGGCAAGGTCGAGGGCGTCGCGCTGCAGCGTAAGCGGCTTCGATCCAACGGTGTTCAAGATCCTTTCGATCTTCGCGGCCTCGGTATTCTTCCCGGAACGCGTCACCTCGACGACGAGTTGGCCCTCGGCCACGACCGTCGAGGCGAATACCGTATCGCCCGCCTTTTTGGAAAGCAGGTGAGACTCTCCTGTGAGGGCCTTCTCATCGACCTCGGCCAAGCCCGATACCACCCGCCCGTCGGCGAGGATCCCGTGTCCCGTATGGATCATGAAACGGTCCCCCACGTTGAGCTCTCTAACCGGCACCGCCTGGAGTGTGCCACCAGCAAGAACGCGCAGGGCTTCTTGGTCCTTGCGCCTCATCAGCATCGATAGTGCGGAACGCGTGTTATTGGCGGAGATGTCGAGCAAGAGATCCCCAACCCCCACCATCCAGATGACGAAGGATGCAGTGATGGGACGATGGGTGGCGAGCGCGGCGAGGGTTGCCGCCACATCGAGAAGGTCGATGCTGACCTCTCCCTTGCGCAGCGCCGCAATGCTGCGACTGAGCGGTCGGAGCGAATTCTGCAGGACTCCCAGAGCCAGCCAAGGAAAGGACACCGCGCCTGTGAGGCACATGAGAAGAACTCCGGTGCACATCACTGCGCCGCCCCAGCGGATCGGAGTAGGCTCATGCCAGTCGCGCACCCATTCGGCGGGATCGCTCTTCAGCAGCAAGGCCACAATGAGGCCCTCGGATATCTTTTGGGGGTCGTAGTCCACGAGCATGGTGCGCCCGCCGGGCATGTGCCTGGTGCGCTTGACCCCGGGTAGACCGCCGGCAAGCATCGTCAGGGTGGCGAGGTCTCGTTCCTTGATACCGGTCACCCGTAGTCGCACACGCCCCTTCATCGAGTGTACCGGTGCGATATCGAATGGCTCAGATCGGGTGCGAGTGAGCGAGTGGATCTTCTCTCGCAGACTGCGGACGAATCGACCCGGAAGCGCCGCTCCATCGTCGTAATGGATGTGGAATGCGGCAGAGCTTGTCCGCTGCTCGAATCGCACGACATCGATGCGCTCGGTGAGCCATGCGGCGAGAGCATCCGCCTCGAGCGACTCCCTCGGCGCACCGAATACGCAGGCACGGCCGCGACCCTTTTCAAACACCCGGAGCGCCGCGTTCATAGGAGAGTAACCATTTCCTGGGGGTGTGCGGTGCATCCGTCATTACATCTGACAATTGACTTGTCGTCATTGTGCGGTCCGCACCCCCAAGATCCGGGCGCTCTCCGATACCGGCGGACCCATGGAACGGGTCCGCTGGGAAGCACTACTGCTTGGTTGCGGCTGCGCGCGTCTTGAAGTACTCGTCGTAGCGCTGCACGAAGTCCTTCGAGGCCAACGGCAGATGGCAGCTGCGACACTTCTGGTAGTCATCCGCGGCGGCCTTGCCATCGGCGGTGAAGGATCCGTAGATCCAGGAGCCGTTCTCCAGCCCATCGGGCACGCCCTCGGGGGTGCCCTTGATCTTGCGCATGACGAAGATGCGGGCGATCGAGCCAGAGGTCAGCTCGCCATTGGCACCCGGGGTCGCCTCGTGGTTTTCCATCACGAAGGTCGTGCCGACCGGGAAGGGATCGCCTTCCTTGGCCTTTGCGCCGACGGAGTTCACGTACAGTTCACGCACCTGCTTGGCGTCGGGCCGCTGCACGTCCTTGAGAAACACTGCCCAGTGGGTGTAGTGCTTCGGCAGCGGAATACTGCCATCGTTGATCGCGTCGGCGGCGAGCGCCACGGTCATTCCAAGAGCGCCGACGATCAGCGTTGCCAACCGGATATTCATGGTGCGGACCTCTTACTTCAAGACGACACGTTGTTGATTCACCACTCGCGGCGGCTCGCGGCGGCTCGCGGCATCTTAGCATTGGCCGGCGCCCGAGGGCTTCCTCTATGGCATCGGCATGCGAGGGAAGGCCCGCTTATAAATGCTCGTCGCGCAGTCGGCCACCGATGGCCGCCGACACGCTCGCGATGAATGCCCCAATCAAAAGCGCGAGCGCGGTATAAAGAGCCGCAGTGGCTGCGGACTTTCGCGCCTCGTCCACGGCCGCTTTCGCCTGTTCGCTGGCATCCTTAATCGATTGAATGAACGTGTTGACACGCTGTTTCGCTTCTTCGGTCGATACACCCGCCTTGCCCGCTACGAGATAGGCCAAGTATTGCCGATCTTCGTCGCCAACCGCTCCACTCATTGCGATGGTGGCACCGATATGCATGACCTGTATTCGCGCATCGTCCGCTGCATAGTGGTCCTGCCCGTTACCCGTGGAATTGCTCGAAACGTTTCCACGGAATAGCTTGTCGAGTTCATAGACGAAGCCTGGGGCGCCGATCGAATCCGGACCGCCGGAGTTCCGTTCTCCGCGCAGTTCCGAACGCCCCATGGTCGCAGCAGTTTCTCCGCCCGCAGCGGCTGTTCTGCCCACGGCGTGTACAGCGCCCCCAAGCACACTTGTCGCCGAGCCCGCCACGACCGCCGTGGCAAACAAGGTGGCCACCGCCCAAGTCACGAGCCCGTGTGCGGTATCCCGGAAGAACACCTCGTGGGTATGCGTTGCCAGCCAGCGGTGGCGTAACCGTCCCGCAATGTAGCCGCCCGCGGCGGCGGACAGCCATTGAGTCACAATCAGCCAAATCGTACTGGCGACGGTGAAGGCACTCGCCGAGAGACCATGGTCCGACCAGGGAGAAACCGACGCGAACCCAAGTCCGGCCCCCAATGTGAGGAGAATCAACGAGAGCGACACCGCCGCGACGGCGCCTGCGAAGATGGCCCCCCAAGATGTGGCGGGATTGGCCCGTAGACGAGCGGCGTCGTCAATAAACGGCGATTCGGAGGCTGTGCCGATCATGACTACACCTTACCGGTGCGAGCACAAGGCGAGCAGCAAAATGATCGGAAGAGGCACGCCTAACATCCACAATAGAATTCCGCGACCCATGACAACCCCTCCCCAATGCTCAATGAAGAAATGCTCCTGATGGCGCCCCCGCTGCTTCTGGGCAGTCGTGGCGCGGACGTCACATGGGGCGCTGGTAGGGCGTTCCGTAGAACTTGTGCACGCTGCCGGCCCATGTGCTGTCTGCCATGGACGGCCAGTGATCCTTGTCGAAACCGGGTGCGTTCTTGAGCGCGTCCTTGGCGACGCTCAGCGTAAAGCGCTGATTCTTGCTGTCGAGGTTCAGCGCTTTCCAAGGCACCGCAAACAATTTATCGCCCATGCCAAGGAAACCCCCGAAGGACAAGACGGCATAAGCGACCTGGCCGCTCGCCATGTCGATCATGAGTTCCTTGATGTCGCCTAGCTTTTCACCCTTGGCGCTATACACATCATCGCCTATGAGTGTGTCGGCACCCATCACCGACGGGCCCGGGCCGGTCGCCAAGGTGCCCGCATACATCCCGTATTTGTCGCGCGATATATAGTTCGTTTCCATAAGAGTACTCCTCAAACGTCATGACCCAGAGAGCGCAACTGGCTAATGCCGCCTCTCAACGGTTCAAGAACGTTCTCTTGGGGATCTGGCCGCAATCAGCATGTTCATTGGAGCATAAAGAGAATCGCCCGGTCGGTGCGCCATCCCACACATGACCTGTCCCGGCTTTCGACAGCCGCCGAGAGCGACGCAAAGTGGAGCCGCCCCACATCGCCCCCCTAAACTCCAGTAGTCAAGCTCTTCGGCGTGTACTTCTGTTCGCTCCGAGCGCTCCAGCGGTAGAGATTTTCATCCCCGCAATGAGGGCATTTGATCGCCGTCAATTGATCGTCGAGTTCCGCCGATGGCTTGCCGGCCGGTGCCGCGGCGGACAGCGCGATGAGCATTCCGCACGCTCGATTCTTGCACGGCCAACCTGCGTAAAGCTCGCCCGTCACCATCTGCTGCGGCGCCCTCACGTCGACGTGGCGCAACGGGGCCGACGTGGCTGGTTTGTGCGATGGGGTACCGCGGCTCTTTGTTGATCGTTTGATCGCCATTGCCGCCTCTCCGGTGATGCTGGTGGGGAGAGCCTACCTCGGGTGCGATGACTCTGCCAGCCCCGCCCGGGGGCGCCTCGGCGCCGAGATCCTGCAGCGTCACGCCGCCGTGTGCCTAGGCGCCGCCGCCGGGGAACGATCCCCGGACTCGCCGGGTCCACACCCCCACGCGCAAAGCCATGTGAAAAACAGCTGCGATTGCGGCGACCCCAACCACCATGAGGGTGCCGACCGCGTTGATTTGAGGGTCCAATCCCACCCGCAGCCCTGAAAAGATCGCCATCGGCAGTGTGGTGTTTTCAGGGCCGGCGAGAAAGCTGGACGTCACGACATCATCGAACGACAGCGTAAGGGCGAGCAGCCACCCCGACAAAATACCGGGCGCGGCCAGGGGTACGGTAACCGTTACCAGGACCCGCAGCGGCCGGGCGCCGAGATCCCGTGCCGCGTCCTCCAGGGAACGATCCCTGCCCATCACGCGGGCAAATACCACGGAGGCGACGATCGGTGTCCCGAGGGTTGCATGCGCAATCACCAAGGTGAGCATGCCCTTCCCCTGGGACCAGCCGGTCAGGGCCTCCGCACTCGCAAAGAGCATCAAGAAGGCAAAGCCGATGAGGATCTCGGGCGCAAAAATGGGTATCGCCAGCAGCGCAATCATCAGCGAACGGCCGGGGAATCGCTCGAGGCGCGCGAGCCCGATGCCCGCCAGGCCCCCAAGTACCGCGGCAATGGGCGATGAAAGAAGCGCGAGGACCAAGGAGCGGGACGCCGCCTCGCGCAGTTCATCGTTCGCCATCAGCGCTTCGTACCAGCGCAGTGAGAAGTGGATGCCGCCGCCCCCGGGAGGATCGCCGCAAAAGGAGAAAAAGACGATCCAGGCGATCGGGATGTATAGAAATGCAAAACCCAGCACGAGCGTTACGGATTGCCAGGGGCGTTGTCGTGGATGGTTCACAATCCTGCTCCCACCAGCCTTCCCATGGAGCGTCTGAGCAGGAGCGCCGGCGCCATGAGCAGGCCAAAGGTCACGATCGCGATGGCCGCGGCAAGCGGCCAATCTCGATTCTGGAAGAACTCCTCCCAGAGAATTCCCCCGATCATCATGGTGTTGCTGTTCCCGACCAACTCGGGAATGACGTATTCGCCGACGGCCGGCACGAATACCAGGATGGCCCCGGACACGATTCCCGGCAACGACAGCGGCAGGATGACCGTGCGGAAGACATAGGCGGGTCGCGCCCCGAGGTCCGACGCCGCGGCCAGCAGATCGAGCGGCAACTTCTCGAGCACCGCGTACATGGGCAGCACGAAGAACGGCAGATAGGAATAAACCATGACCAGCAACACCGCGGCCGGTGAATACAGGATGGCAATGGGATGATGGATCACGCCGAGCGCGAGCAACAGTGCGTTTATGGGCCCGGAGTCCCGAATCAGGCCCATCCAGGCGTAGGCGCGCAGTAGAAAAGACGTCCAAAATGGCAGCACCGCCAACAATACATAGAGGTTGCGCCGCTTCTCGGGCGAGCGGGCGATCGCGTAAGCGAGTGGAAAGCCGACCAGGATGCAGCCGCCCGCCGTCAGTGCCGCGTTCACGAACCCATTCCAAAACGCGGACAAATAGAGTGCATCGCTTCCGATCAATGCAAACGCGCGCAGGCTGGCGTGAATCGCGAAGTGGCCGTGCGCATGGGAAAACAACGGCGCAATGGGCGGGATGGAGTCGGCAATCTCGTGAATCGACAGGCCGGCGACCGAGACCAGGGGCAACGCCAGGAACGCCAGCAACCAGGCGAAGGGAATGGCGATGGTCAACCGGTCGACCAGCGTCAGGCTCCGGGCTTTCATGTTCGGAGCGCCACGGCGGCTTCCGGCGGAAATGCGACATATACCGCGGCGCCCGGCGCCAATGCATCGGCGCCGGTGTGGTCGCTGTTGACCACCGTGGCCTCGACCGCACGGCCGCCCGCCAGGCGAACCGTCGCGTGCGACAGGTTTCCACAGTACGACAGCCGTTCGATGACGCCCGCGAAATTGTTTGCCGAAGCGCTGGGTCCGCGCGCGATCGATATCTTTTCCGGGCGAACGCCCACGGCATGGCCCGGCTCAATCGACGAGTCGGCGTTGCAGCTGGCGGTTATCGTCAGCCCGTCTTCCGTAGTCACTTGGCAGTGGGACGGGAATCGTTCGACGCGTCCGCATTCGAATAGATTGATGGTGCCCAGGAACGAGGCGACGAAGCGCGTACGCGGGAATTCGTATACCTCGCGCGGCGTGCCGAATTGCACGATATCGCCTTGATCCATGACGGCGATGTAGTCCGACATGGCCATCGCCTCATCCTGGTCATGGGTGACGAGTACGAAGGTGGTTCCGACCTTGCGCTGGATGCCCGTCAATTCCTTCTGCACATCCGCCCGCAGGCCGCGATCCAAAGCCGCCATGGGCTCATCAAGCAGCAACACGGTCGGCTTCAGCACCAGGCAGCGCGCCAACGCGACGCGCTGGCGCTGGCCGCCCGACAGTTGGTCCGGACGGCGGGCGCCCAAGCCCTCGAGGCGCACCAGTTCGAGAACCCATTTGAGAAGCCGCTCACGCTCGGCGCGCGGCGTCCGGCTCGCCTTGAGCCCATAGACGATGTTGTCGGCGACGCTCAGATGCGGGAACAGCGCATAGCTCTGGAACATCATGTTGACCGGGCGCTCGAAGGCCGGGACGTTCGCCATATCGGCTCCGGCGATCGACAGCGTCCCTGCATCCGGATCGTGCAGCCCGGCGATCAACTGCAGCAAGGTGGTCTTGCCCGATCCCGACCGCCCCAGAAGCGATACGATGGAACCGCGCGGGATATCGAGACTGATCCCGGACAGAACGCGCGTTGCGCCGAAGGACTTCGAGAGGTTTCTGATTTGCAGTATGGGCCGCTCTTGTATCGACATGCTCAATGGCCCGTCTTCATGCGCAACCAGGCTCGCGAGAGCTGCCGGGTCTCTTCCATGGTGTAGCCTCGTCCCAAGGTGAATCGTTGCCGGACTTCCGGCGTCGGGTACACGATGTGGTTGTCGCGAAGTTCCGGTTCCAGGCGGTCGATGGCGGCCGAATTCGCGACGGCGAATCCCGTCGCGTGGGCGATCTCAACGCCTATTTCCGGGCGCAGGGTAAAATCGATGAACCGCAGTGCCGCCTCCCAATGTTTGGCGGACGCCGGTATCGCATACGCGTCGATGTACAGCTGCACGGTCTCCGTCGGGTGGCTGTATTCGATGCGCACGCCGTTGCCGAGTTGGGCGGCAAGTCGGCGCGCCACCATCGCATCCGCCGAGTAACCGACGGCAAGACACAGCTCGCCCCGCGCCAGCTGATCGTAGTACCCGGTACCGGTGACTCGGCGGATGGCGGGCCTGACCGACGCGTAGGCCCTGGCCACTTGATCCAGGGCGGCAGGCTCCGCCGACAACTGCGCCTGTCCCAGATAACCCGATGTGATCGGCAGCATGTCGACCCACGAATTCAGGACGCTGACCCCGCAGCTCTTGAAACGCGCCACCAGATCCGGCCGGAAAATCATCGCCAGGCTTTCAACCGGCGCGTCGGGCATGATCGAGCGAATCTTGTCGACGTTGTAGATGAGCCCCGTGGTTCCCCACATGTAGGGGATTGCGTAGCGGTTGCCGGGATCGACGCCGGCCAGCATTTGCAGCAGCTTGCCGTCCACGTTGCCCAGGTTGTGCAGCTTCGACTTGTCGAGGGGGCGCCACAGGCCCTTGGGGATCTGCCGGCCAAGGTGCGGCACGGCATTCACGGTGACGAGGTCGAAGCCGGACTCCCCGGCGGACAAGGTGGTCTCGGCCACGTCATTCGAATCAAAAACCGAGAAATTGACCTTGATGCCGGTTTCGGCCTCGAATTGCCGCAGCACCGGGTCCGGGAAGTACTCGGCCCAGGAGTACAGGTTCAGGACTTTTTCGCGCGCTTGCGCCGGCTGCGGCTGGTGCGCCGGATTGCATGCCGCGAGAAAGCAAGCGGCCAGGCACCAGGCACCGATGATGAGCCGCTCGCGCACAGGGGCGCCGTCATTCACGGCATCACGCCCTGCCGTTGCCGCATGTCTGCCCGTCGAGAGTGGCGAGGGCCCCATAGAGGTCCGGTCGCCGGTCTCGAAAGCACCCCCAGCTCTCTCGATAGTCCCGGCATGCCTCGAGATCGAACGGCGCCGCCAGGACCTGCTCGCCGGTGCGGCCGGCGTCCGCGATCAGCGCTCCGAGGTGATTGGCGATGAAGGAGGAGCCGTAGAACGTCATCGACACGCCATCCGTCGTCTCGGTGCCTATTCGGTTGGCCGCCACGACGGGAACCATGTTCGCGCCCGCATGGCCGCGCATCACGATCCGCCAATGCTCCATCGAGTCGAGGTCCGGCGACTTGGGCTCTGTGCCGATCGCCGTCGGATACATGAGGAACTCGGCGCCCTGCAATACCAGGGATCGGGCCGCCTCCGGGAACCACTGGTCCCAGCATATGGCGATGCCGAGCTTGCCGTAGGCGGTCTGTACCGGCCGAAATCCGCTGTCGCCGGGAGAGAAGTAGTACTTCTCCTCGTAGCCCGGAGCTTGTGGAATATGGCTCTTTCGATAGTGGCCGGCGGTCTTGCCGTCGGCATCGATCACGACCACGGAGTTGAAGAGCGCGGCGCCTGCGCGCTCGTAGACCGACACGGGGATGACCACGCCGAGTTCCGAGGCCACGCCTCGAAAATGCTCGATGGTCGGGTGTCCCGCCAGCGGGCGAGCCAGCTTGAGGTAGGCGGAGTCCTCGACCGCGCAGAAGTACGGCGTCTCGAACAGCTCCGGGACGAGAACGACATTGGCCCCCTCCCGCGCCGCCCGGCGCACCAAACGGTCCGCCGTCGCGACGTTATCCTCCCGCGACCACGTACAAGCAAACTGAACGGCACCCAACGTGACTTTGCGCATCGAATTTCTCCAACCCGTACACCTTCAAACCGCGGACGATCCGGCAGGCACTTGCTGCGTGATGCAATGAATTCCGCCGCCGCCGCGAAACAGGTCGCGCAGCGGAACCAACACGACTTCCCGATCCGGATAGGCGCGGCGCAGCGTTTCGAGCACCTTCGCGTCTTCTGCGATCCCGTAGGCCGGTGCGACGATTCCCCCATTGGCAACATAGAAATTGATGTAAGAGCGGCAAAAGACCTGCTCCCCGTGCGGAATCACCGAGCGCGGCGCTTCGGCGATGGGCACGAGGGTGAACCGGCGGCCGCTCGCGTCGGTCTCCGATTCCAGCACTTTGCGATTTTCCGCCATGATCGCATATCGTGGATCTTCAGGATCCGCCACCACCTCGATCAGGAGCGTCCCGGGCCTGACGAAGGAGATGTAGCCGTCGACGTGGCCGTCGGTTTCCGTGTCCGTGGCATCGCCCGGGAGCCAGATCACCTTGCGTACGCCGAGCATGGCGCGTAACTCGGCCTCGGCCTGCGCTTTGGTCCAGCCGGGATTTCGGTTGGGGTTCAGCACGCAGGTTTCCGCGGTGATGAGCGTGCCCTCGCCATCCGTGAAGAATCCGCCGCCCTCCACCACCAGGCTGGAGCGAAAGCTGGGCATTCCGGCCGCGGCAGCCAATCGCTCGCCGAGGCTCGCGTCTTGGTCGTGGGGACGGTACTTGCCGCCCCAGGCGTTGAAGGTAAAGGCCGCGGCCGCGCGCCGGCCTGCCGGATCCACGACGACGGTCGGGGCGGAGTCGCGCAGCCAGGAATCGTCGATGGACAGGGGCAGCACGTTGATCGAGGGCCCACACCGCATCCGGGCATCCGCCGCGTGCTCCGGGTCCGCGATCATCGTCAAGGGTTCGAAGCGCGCGATGGCCCGGGCCACGCGCATATAGTCCTCTCGCGCCGTCTCCAGGTACTGCTGCCACACCTCGATCCGCTTGGGCCACGCCATCCAACATCCCGCATGCGGCGCCCACTCGGCAGGCATCGAATACCCAAGGTCAGCTGGTCTCATTTCATCGCCTCTTCGGTCAAAGGTGGAGAGCGTCTCGCGCATGCCCGGCCGCGTTTCCTAGCGGCGATAGGTCGCCGTGATGCCGATGCTGCGAGGGCGCACCGTGTGGTCGTAGAACAATTCCGAAGTGTTCGTATCGCGTGTATGGGAAAGCACGGCCTGTGAGTCCCCGAGGTTTTGCGCAAAAAGCGACAGATCGATTCCCCCGAAACGCAGACCGGCGCGCAGCGATAGATTCTTGGTCTCGGGGAGTCCGGTGTAGGTGGGATCGGAGACCCCGTTATTGGGATCCTGAATCGGCTGCAAGGCCGTTTGCGCCGTCGTATATTGAAAATCGACCCGCAGGTAGGGCTTTCGACTCGCAATGGCCGGAAAATCATATTCCGCGGAGGTGAGAAATGTCCACGGCGCCCCCGGCAGGCGGTCGCCGGCCGTCACGACCGGCTGCGACGGCGCATCGGGCCCTATGCAGGCGCTCGGACCCGCGCAGACGGTATGCGTGTACTTTGCATCGACGTGCGCAACGGACACGTCGAACAGCAGCGCCTCGACGGGACGCGCCTGCACCTCGACTTCGCCGCCGACGCTGCGCACCTTGCCGAGGTTCTCGACGAAGTTCTGGCCGCATGCCGGCAGGTACACCGCTTGCTGGATGTTGTTCCAGTCGATGACGAAGCCGCTTGCGTTGATTTGCATGCGTCCGTCCCATAGGGAACTCTTCACGCCCAACTCGTAGCTCCACAGCGAATCGGCGGCATAGATCTCGGGTCCCGCCGTCAGGCCGATGGATGCGAGATCCGACCCGCAGATGGAGGACAGCGGACCGTTGATCCCGCCGGGCCGGTAGCCCTTCGCGGCGCTCAGGTACAGAAGATCCGCGGTGTCGGGCTGGTAGGCAAGCACCGCCTTCGGCGTGATGGGATTTTCGCTGTTGGAACCGACCGCGGCGAGCGGCGTCAGCGGGCCTGAAGTCGGCGACAGGAAAGGACCATAGTAGACGAGATCGCCGCTGTACGAGATGTGCGACGCGCGCACTCCCGCCGTCAATTTCCACGAGTCGAACGCCTTGAACGTCGCATCCCCGAACAGTGCGTATTGCCTGTCGATGATCTGGGAAATGGGCTGGGTGAGGATCTCGCCGTTCGGACAGGGGGCCTGCGGCGTGCAGAAGGGGACGCCGTACGCCGCATTGAACTCGCCATTGAGGTTCGGATCGAAAACGTGTTCCGTCGTGTTCTCATCGAGATGCGCGTAGAAGAGGCCGGTGGTCCAGACCAGCCTCGCCGCCGGATCCGGCGACTGGAGCCTGAATTCCTGGTAGAAGTTGTTCTGATTGTCGGCATCGTGCGATGTGCCGAGATCGCCGGGCGGCGGCGGCAACGTCAACCCGAACAGCGCTCGATCGAACTGGGTATAGTCCGAGATGGAGTGCTGGTCTCTGGAAAAGTACGAGGTATCCGAGGTCAGCTGGGCGAAGGGCGCGTTCCAATCGATTTTGACCGCCGCCAGATAAAACGGATCGGTGCTCGGATTTCTCTGGGCGTTGCCGTTCTCGAAGTTGCCCGCGCTCGGATCGGACAGCGACGGCCAATAAGCCGAAGTGTCCCCCAGCTTCAGCTGCTGATAATAGATCGACGGCGTTATCGACAGGCGGTCCGTGACCGCCCATTTCAAGGCGGCGCGCAGCACGACGGTGTCCTGATAATTGGCATTCGCGTCGGTTACGGCGCGGCTGGCGTAATTGACATGGTCGACCCAACCGCCGTCTTCGCGGTAGGAGGCGCTCACGCGAAACCCGAGCGTGTCGTCGACGATCGGGCCGCCGACCGCGCCGCCCAATTCGTAGGTCGTGGCGCCGTCGTGCGTCGCCGCGAGCTCCGAGCGCAGGTACACCGAGTCGGTATGGAGATCGGGAGACGGCTGAATGAATCTTACCGTGCCGCCTTCGGAGCCCGCGCCGAAGAGCGTACCCTGGGGCCCGCGCAGCACTTCGACGCGCTCCAGATCGAACAGTGCGGGGAAGGCATTGAAGGAGGTGAATGAGATGTGCCGCCCTTGAATCGGCGTGTCGTCGATGTAGATGCCCACGGTGGAAGTTCCCGCGGTCGAGTCGACGCCGCGGATGTTGATGTCCGAGTCCTCGTCGTTGAAATTGCCGGCCGACGTCGTCGCATCGCGCTGAAAGGTCACGCCGGGCGTGAGCCGGGTCAGGTCGTCGATGCTGCGCAGGCCCTGGACGTCCATCTTCTCCTGCGTGAAGGCGGTGGCGCTGACGGGAATATCCTGCAGGCGCTCCGCGCGGCGGGTCGCCGTCACCACGATTTCCTCCAGGGCGCCGGAGCCGGCCTCGGGTTCGTCGGCTCCCAAGGCGGCCTGCGGGAAACCCCCGGGTCCGCACACCGCGCCGATGGCGAGAGTGACGGCGAGTGCGGGGCCGCGATACGGCCGCCGGCGTTGGGCGATCTTCGATGACATGATGCCTCCCCAGGTCTGAAGCGCGCCTCGAATGGCGGCCCGCTCCATGGTCTGGATAGAAGAACACCGGAACAGCGAGTACACAAACGACCAATTCTTGACAATTGGGCTAAAATAATTCATCAATGAAGCGTGGCGAGACCTCCGGTAGCCCTCAGCACGTTGCGCGGGTTCGAGGCTGCGGCGCGGCTCGCGAGCTTCGCGCTCGCGGCCAATGAACTGCATCTTTCGCATTCGGCGGTCAGTCATCAGATCAAGCTGCTGGAGGAGGAACTCGGCCAGCCGTTATTCCGCCGGGTGGGGCGCTCGGTCGTGCTCACCGATGCCGGCACGGACTTTGCGCGCACGGTTCGCGACATCCTCCACCGGCTGGAGGACGGGGTTGCCCGGCTCGCGCCCTACCAGAAGCCGAGCGGCGTCATTCTGTACACGACCACGGCGTTTGCGCGCGGCTTCGTCATGCCGCACATGGCGCAATTTCACGCCGACCTGCCCGACGTCGACCTGTGGCTCGACAGCAGCGGGCGCAAGGTCGACTTCGCCACCGATGAGGTCGACATTCTCATCACGCACGCCGGTGGCGTTGCGGCGTACGGCACGATCGATGCTCACCTCATCGAAGACAAGCGGGTTCCGGTGGCGGCCCCGGCCCTGATCAACAGAATGGGCGGCGTGTCGGCGGACCCGGCGTGCATCGTGGGTTGGCCGCTGCTGCATGACGAAGGCGACATTACCTGGCGCGAATGGTTCGAACGGGTCGGGCGCCCCAAGGCCGACGCGGTCAGTGGTTCGAATTTCTCCGACCACGCGCTGATGATCGACGCCGCGGCCGCCGGGCACGGAGTGGCGCTCGCCAGCGTCGTCGGTGCCGATCCGTACTTGCAGTCCGGCCAGCTGGAACTGCTCGCAGGACCCACGGTTCCTCAGCCCGCCTACCGCATCTACTGCGACTTGCGCACCTACGACGACGACCAGGTTCGGCGGGTCTACGAGTGGTTCATTCGCGCGGCCGGATCCAGCGAGCCGGCGGCGCCGCAGGCCGGTGACTAAATTCGCTCATCGAAACGGTGAAATTCCGTCCTTTGTTTAATTGACGGCGGACTACTATGGTTGGCATCGCGAACCAACGCGTTTCAGCCAGGGTGATCATCCATGCTTGCTTCTCACGCGCGACCGTCCCTCAGCCCCCAGGAGCACTGCGCCCTCATGCTCGATCCGCCTGCGGCATCCGGGTACCGCATGCCCGCCGAGTGGGCGCCGCATGCGTGCTGCTGGATGGCGTGGCCCAGCCGGGCGGACCAATGGGTCGACGGCCTTGCAGCGGCCCAGAAGACCTACGCAGACATCGCACGGGCGATCCGGCGCTTCGAGCCCGTGCGCATGGTGGCGGAGCCGCACTGCGCGGCCGAGGCTCGCGCCCAATGCGGCGCCGACATCGAGATCATTCCCTTTCCGATCGATGACCCTTGGATGCGCGACAGCGGACCGACCTTCCTCGCGCGTGCCGATGGCACGCATGCCGGGACCGCGTGGCGCTTCAATGCCTGGGGCGGCAAGGTGCCCGAATATGCGGATAACGCACGGCTCGCCCGGCGCGTGCTGGGTTTCGCCGGCGTTCCCGTCTATCAGTCGAGCCTGTGCCTCGAAGGCGGCGCCATTCATACCGACGGTGAGGGTACCGTCGTCACCACCGAGTCCGTGGTCCTGAACCCCAATCGAAATCCGGGCATCAGCAAGCAAGCCGCAGAGCGCGAGTTGTGCGAGGCATTGGGCGCCACCCGGGTGATTTGGCTGCCCGGCGACCCGGCCGCACAGCATGTCGACATCACCGACGGGCACATCGATGGATTGGTGGCTTTTGTACGGCCCGGCGTGGTCATCTTCGAGAGCGATCCCGGCGCCACCGGCGCGGCGCTGCAACTGGCCGCCGACAATCGGCGGGCACTGGAGGAGGCGACCGATGCGCGCGGACGACGGCTGCAGATCATCTCGATGGACGATGCCCACGAAGTTCAGACACCGCATCGCATGTTCTGCCGGTCCTACGTGAATTTCTACCTTGCCAACGGCGGCGTCGTGATGCCTTCTTATGGCATTCCCGCCGATGCCCGCGCCCGGGCGGTGATTCGGGCGGCGTTTCCGGATCGCGAGGTGGTGCAGGTCGACATTACCCACCTCGCCAGCGGCGGCGGCGGGATTCACTGTGTCACGCAGCAGCAGCCGGCCTGACGGATGAGACGCCGATGGGCTTTGCGGTGCGCCCTGGGACCCTTCGTCCTCGCAGGCCTGGTCGCTTGCCAGCGCGAATGCGCTCCGGTCGTCGGCGCGGCGAACGTGGAGGCGGAGAGGGAGGCAATCCGTTCCGAGTCCAACCGCTGGTTCCAGGCGATTGCCGCCAAGGACCTGGAGAAGACCCTGTCGTTTTATGCGCCGGACGCCCGGTATTTGTCGGCTGGCCGTCCCGCGGCGGCCACGCCCCAGGAGCGCCGCAAGCTCTGGATGGAGGACTACGGCCTGCCCGGATTCTCCTCGGATGAGGCCACGACCGAGATCGAGGTCGCCCGGTCCGGAGAACTCGCCTTCCAGCGCGGCACCTACGTCAGCACCGCGCAGACCGAGCAGGGAAAGATCCTGCGGTCCACGGGCAAGTTCCTGGTCATTTGGAAGAAAACCCCCACCGGCGGCTGGCAGGCGATTGTCGACATCGACAATGCGGACCAGTAATCGACTGTGAGACCAGCGAGGCGGAAGTACTGGTGTTCGATCTGCCGCCTTGACGATCGAGCGTCCGCCCGGCCTGGGCGCGCTCAGCGGTCGGTCTTGGCCGCGAAGAGGCCGCTGTATTGCCGCGGCTGCGCGCGCAGGTATTGATTCGGCGCCTTCACCTGGGCCCCGAAGTGGGCCGCCGCGTGCCACGGCCAGCGTGGATCGTAGAGCATCGCGCGCGCCAGCGCGATCAGGTCCGCATCGCCGGTCCCGATGATGGCTTCCGCCTGCTCGAAGTCCGTGATGAGGCCCACGGCAATCACCGGAAGCTTCACCGCCTGTTTGACGGCGCGCGCGAGCGGCACCTGATAGTTCGGTCCGATCGGCACCTGCTGGGCGGGCGTCAGCCCTCCTCCCGAGACGTGAATCGCGCTGCAGCCGCGAGCCTCCAGCGCCTCGGCGAAGGCCACGGTCTGCTCGAGCGACCAGCCGCCCTGCGCCCAATCCGTCCCGGACACCCGCATGGTCACCGGACGCTGCGGCGGAAAGGCGGCGCGTACGGCGTCGAACACCTCGAGCGGAAACCGCATGCGATTGGCCAGCGAGCCGCCGTACTCGTCATCCCGCCGGTTCGAGAGCGGCGACAAGAACTGATGCAGCAGATATCCGTGCGCTCCGTGAATTTGAATGGCGTCGAGCCCCAAGCGGGCGGCTCGCTTGGCGGCGTCGGCGAACGCATGGCGGACCTTCACCAGGGCGTCCCGATCGAGGGCCGTGGGCGCCGCCTGCCGCTCCGCGAAAGGCAGCGGCGACGGGGCCACCGTGGGCCAGCCGTTGGGCGCGCCGGGCGGAATCTGCGCCCCGCCGGCCCAAGGCTTCTCGCACGATGCCTTGCGGCCGGCATGGGCGAGTTGAATGGCGACCGGCATGTCCGACCAGCGCCGTACCGACTCCAGGACGCGCGCCATGGCCATTTCGGTCTCATCGGAATAAAGCCCCACGTCGCCGTGGGTGATTCGGCCTTCGGGCACGACCGCGGTGGCCTCGATGGTGAGGAGCGCCGCGCCGGACAGCGCGAGATGGCCCAGGTGAATGACGTGCCAGTCGGTCATGCGGCCGTCCTGCGCCGAATACTGGCACATCGGGGCGATCACGATTCGATTGGCGAGTTCGAGGTCGCCGACGCGCAGAGGGGTGAAGAGTTGGGCGGTAGTCATGCGGGTTCTTGTGGGCACGGGCGGTGGAGACCCAGCATTCTACGGGAACGAGTCCGCGCGCAGAGGGCTTTCGAATGAGGAATACGGCGCCCGCCGCCCATTTGATGTCCCGCGAAAATCCAACCGAAGATCAATGAAGTGCGTTTGTATCAAGCCGCTCGTGCTCAAGCCGCACACGAAGAACGTGCCGAAGATCACCCAAAAGACGCCGCTCCGCGAAACGCTGCCGAGCGCTTGCAGGGGTTCGAGAAAGCCCGGCTGCCAGGCGACGCCCGCAGGGCCGCCGGTGCCGGGTTGCGCCCCGTAGGGAGCAAGCCCGAGGGCGCCCGGGCGGTCTTGGAACAACAGGAGGGCGAGAATGGCGGCCACGCAGCACGCCATGACGATGGGCGCCACGGCAATTCGCCAGCCGTAATGGGCGATCAGCGAACTCGCCAACGGCAGGAAAACCAGCTGCCCGGTCGCCGAACTCGCCGTCAGGATGCCGAGCACCAGCCCGCGGCGCCGCTCGAACCAACGATTGGCAACCACCGCACCCAACACCAGGGCGGTCAATCCCGAACCGATTCCCAGCGCCAAAACGTTCCACGAGGATCGCCGCAAACGGCCCCATCAGGCCGTACAGCATGAACCGCACCGCCAAAGCGGAGGAGATCTGTGCGGTGCTCCAACCAAATTCTCGATTCAGCGGCCGCAGATACGCTCCCGGCAATCCAAGCGCGGCCGAGGATACGAGCATGGTCAGAAAGACGACGCCCATCACCACCCACGCGTAGTGGATTCCGCGCCGGTGCAGCCACTCCGAGATCGGTCGGGCCAGCAAGCTAGTTTCTCGAACCGTCGCACAGGAGCGCACGCGGCTCGAGGCCGCGGGCGTCGGCCGCCGCTTCATCGACGTTCATCGCGCGCTCCTGTGTGCACGGCAACAAGATTGCCGTGGGTATTCTGAATCGTTTCCCGGAAAGTGGACACCTGGTGGGCGCAAGCGCACCGGCATAAGCTCATGCTGATTTCTCATTAGGCGCGGCGCAGGCGCTCCATTACGCTCGCGCCTCCGATCAAACACCCGATGGATGCTCCCATGGCAACGCCCGACAGCGGCCGCGATACTTGGCATTTCGACACCCTCTCGGTGCACGCCGGCTATTCGCCCGAGCCCACGACCAAGTCGGTGGCGGTGCCCATTTACCAGACGGTGGCATACGCCTTCGACAGCGCACAGCACGGCGCCGATTTATTCGACCTCAAGGTGCCCGGCAACATCTACACGCGCATCATGAACCCGACGCAGGACGTCCTGGAGCAACGCCTCGCTGCGCTCGAAGGCGGCATCGCGGCGCTGGCGCTCGCCTCCGGTCAGGCCGCCGTCACCTACTCCATCCTGACCATCAGCGAAGCGGGGGACAACATCGTCGCCTCCAGCGCGCTGTATGGGGGCACGTACAATCTGTTCGCCCACACCTTGCCGCAATTCGGCATCGAGGCGCGGTTCGCCGACTATCGCAAGCCCGAGTCCTTCGAGGCGCTGATCGACGCGAGAACCAAGGCCGTGTTCGTGGAATCGCTCGGCAACCCGCAGGGCAACATCACCGACTTCGAGCGGATCGCCGAGATCGCCCATCGCCACGGCGTGCCCTTGATCGTCGACAACACGGTGCCGACGCCGTATCTGAGCCGGCCAATCGCGCATGGCGCCGACATCGTGGTGCATTCATTGACCAAGTATCTCGGCGGCCATGGCAACAGCGTCGGCGGCGCGATCGTGGATTCGGGCAAGTTCCCCTGGGCCAAGCACAAGCAGCGGTTCCGCCGCCTCAACGAGCCCGACGTGAGCTATCACGGCGTGGTCTACACCGAAGCCTTGGGGCCCGCCGCCTACATCGGCCGGGCGCGCGTCGTGCCCTTGCGCAATACCGGCGCCGCCATCTCGCCGTTCAATGCCTTCTTGATCCTGCAGGGAATCGAAACCCTGTCGCTGCGGATGGATAGGATCTGCGAGAACGCACTCAAGATCGCCCAATATCTGCGCGGGCACGACAAGGTCGCGTGGACCAACTACGCGGGCCTCGAGGACCACCCGGATCACGCGCTGGCCCGGAAGTACCTGTCGGGAAAGGCTTCGGGCCTGTTGACCTTCGGATTGAAGGGGCCGGCGGGCCAAGGCCGGGAACGCGGCGCGCGCTTCCTGGATGCGCTGCAGCTATTCACGCGCCTGGTCAATATCGGCGACGTGCGCTCGCTGGCGACTCATCCGGCTTCGACCACGCATCGCCAGCTGTCGCCCGACGAGTTGGCCAAGGCGGGGGTCTCGGAAGATACGGTGCGCTTGTCCGTCGGCATCGAGCACGTGGGAGACCTTCTCGCCGATCTGGGGCAGGCGCTCGCCGCGGTGTAGACCCTCGCGACCTTCAACCTCATCTCACGGCAGCGAGGATTTCCTTGGCGGCGCGCACACCCGATTCGGCGCCGCCTTCCATGAAACCTTGAAACTGGTAGGAGGTGTGTTCACCGGCGAAATGAATGCGGCCCTGCGGCACGCGCTCATATCCGGCAAACCCCGTGTATTGGCCAACCTTGTACGTACTGTAGCTGCCGCGCAGATTCGGGTCGCCGGTCGGGTAGCTGAGCGTGGCCAGTCCGTTGTAGTGGACGCTCACGCCCGGCCATACCACGTCCAATTGCTCGAGAAGCTCTTCGGCATACTGCGCGGTTAGCACCGAACTCTGGCTGGTGGTATAGGGCCCCTCCGGCTGGAAGGCGGCGCCCGCGGTGCCGCCGGTATAGCCGGTGAGCAGGCCCTCGGGCCCGGGTTCGGCACGGCTGCTATCCCATGTGCTCTGGAAGGGGAGATCCGCCTGGATGAAACCGTCCCCAATGCCGGGCCATGGCCCGAGACCGTTCCAATAGCGGTCGTTGAACTGCAGAACGAGCTTGGAGTTGGTGCCGTAGCCGAGCTGCTGGATCGCCGATTGTTTCAGCACGTCAAATCCAGCTTCGCCGGTTTCGATATGGCGAAGTACACTGAACGGCAGCGCCAAAATGACGTAATCGAACGTCGCGCACTGTGTACCGGACGCAGTCTCGAACGACAGGGTGACGCCATTTTCTCCGTTGGCCAGGACTGCGCGGAGACGCCACAAACGCTGGATGGTGCCGGCGGGAAGACTTCGCGCGATGCGCGTGGGCAGCTGTTCATTGCCGTTCTGGACGTGATAGCGCTCGTCGGAGTCGAGCGGGAAGATCAAATTGAGCGAACTCTGGCTCGATGTATTCAAGCCGTTTTCGGTCACAGTCGCGATATCGAGATATTGCCCTAGGCGCGAAGAGTGCCCACCCGGCACATAGGTCTGGATCCAGTCGTAGGCACTCAGGTGGTCGAAATAATACCCGGCGCTCGTGTAGTGCTTGTAGGTGGCCGATGACCCAATCTCGCGATTCTGTTCTGCCAGGATCGGTGCGATCCCGTCGAGATCCTGCTTCAGTTCGGCATCGG
>Ga0182013_10000233_pt1 | contig 75655 bp, 61 predicted proteins | sample 612S2MmetaG_FD_120487 | JGI IMG/M metagenome (GOLD analysis project Ga0182013, IMG submission 120487) | Permafrost microbial communities from Stordalen Mire, Sweden - 612S2M metaG | ecosystem: Environmental > Terrestrial > Soil > Wetlands > Permafrost | place: Sweden: Stordalen | collected... | reverse complement strand
TCAACACAGGATTCCTCGGTGCAAAAACGCTGCTCCAACTCCAGCAACGTCCTCGGATAATCCTCGTCCATGGCCCCAAACACTACATCTTGGGGTTGGTGGCGTCAAGTAAATACCCCTAATTGGAAATTTGTCGCGTCCCTCGCCGGATACGCCGCTCCCGGTCGAGGCTACGGCGGCCCCATGGATACTTCCACAAGGCCAATCATCCCCGCGATCAACACGGAATAGACGACTGAATACCTCGATGAGTGCCTTGGCCCGTTGTCGCCAGCTGATCCATCTGTTTGCGCTGACGACGCATGCGGAATGAGCCGAACGACCTCGCTGTTTGCCGTTTCTTCCGCCTGCCAATCTTCGCTGACAAGGCGGCGGCCACAACAAGAATCGTCACCGAACCAGCGCGAATGTGAGGGACAGGGAAAGCGCGGTCAACACCACGATGGTCGGCACTGCCCAAAGGCCGAGCACGACCAACCGGCCAGTGCGCACTTCTTCTCCATCGCGCCGCGCAAGCGCAAGGACCAGCATGGTTGCTAGTGAGCCGAAGGGCGTGATCATGGGGCCCGCGTTGGAACCGATGAGCGCGGCAAGCACTGTGCCCGTATGGGCGTGTGCGCCTAAGAGGACACTGCGGGCAATCAGCGCGGCAGGAAGATTGTTGACGATGTTCGAGGCGAGGGCCGTGGCGCCTGCTGCGGCGAGAAGCATCTGGGGCGATCCAGGACTCATCTCCGCAAGCCCTCTGGAAGAGATGCCAACGATGCCCAGATTCTCAAGTCCTTGCACGGCAATGAAAAGCCCGATGACGAATGGGAATAAATCCCAAGCGAGTTCGCGCACGAAGCGAATCTGCACGCACCCATTGGCCATGCCGGCAATGGCCAGCACAGCGCTGGCGGCGAAGGCGAACACATAGGGCTCAAGTCCCAGGAGCGGGGCGAGAAAGTAACCAACGAGAACGGCGACGAGGACGATGATGCAAGCGAGAAAGTAGGGACGATTTGGAACCACGCTGGCCGGGTCGGGGAGAGACTCGGTGCTGAAGGTGCTGGGCAGATCGCGGCGAAAATGCCAGCGCAGAATGGCGTATGTGGTGACGAGGGCAACGATTTGAGGCAGGATCATTCTTGCCGCGAAAGCAGCGAAAGTCTGATGGAAGGCGTCCGCGAAGAGCAAGTTGGTGAGATTGCTGATGGGGAGCAGCAATGAACCGACGTTGGCAACGAAGGCGCAGAGTAGGACGTAGGGAGCCGCGGGAACCTTGAGCCTCTTTACCAGTGCCAGCATCACAGGGGTAAGCATTACCGCCGTTGTGTCCAGCGAGAGGATTGCGGTGATGATTGCGCCGGCTACGAATGCGTTGCGGTAGAGCGAGTGCGCGTCTCCCTTGGCAATGCGCGCACATCGAATGGCGGCCCAATCGAAGAAGCCGCTCTTGCCGATCAGCAGGGAAAGGGCGAGAAGCGAGAGCAGAAAAAGAAGTGTGTTTTTTCCGGAAAGAACCGCTGCGAGCGCCTCGTGCGGGGTGACCAGTCCCAGGACCAGCATCGCGATGGCCGAAAGCATCGTCCACCAGGCCTCGCTCCAGCGGCGCGGACGCAGCATCATCAGGACCAGCATGGCCGCGAAGACGGCCAGCGTGACAACCATGCGCGTGGTGCCTGTCATGCTGATTCCAAACGTGTGTTATGGGTCTCGGGCATCAACAGATACAGAATAGCGAATGCCGCCAGCGCCACCCCCGCGAGGAAAAGGAAGCCGGCGCGAAAGCCCGCGTGGTGAACGATGGCGCCGGCGATGAACTGGCTGAGGGCCGCGCCGATGCCGACCGCGGTGTTGATGGCACCGAGTGTCAGGTTGAACCGGCCAGTGCCGCGCGTCAGGTCGGCAATCACCAGCACAGAGACTACCCCGAAGATGGCCGCTGCAATTCCATCCATCACCTGAATCGCCACGAGCAACGTCGTGTTGGCGGTGAGAGTGTACAGAATGGCCCGAAGCGGAAGGATGCCGAAGGCGACCAACATCAGCGGCTTTCGCCCCCAAATTCCGGCCATCCGCCCCGACCAGGACGCGAGCAGCGTGACCACCACTTGGGTTGTGATCACGCATGCAGACATGAAGAGCATCGAGCTTCGTCCCCGTCCCTTCGCCAGCATCTCGCCGAGCAGGGGCAGCATGGCCGCGTTAGCGAAGTGAAACATCACTGCGCATAGAAGGAAGAGGACCAGATTGCGATTGCGGAAGAGCAGCCACTCACTTTCTGCTTTGTCCCGTTTCCCGCCCTCCCGCGCGCCGCGAGCCAGTTCGTAGTCAATCTCGGCGGGCCGGATCAGATGGAGCACAAGAATTGTCGGGACGGCGAACGCCGCCACGAAGAAGAAGATGCTGCGGTTGGAAACGTAGTAGCCAAGCAGGCCCATCGATACCGCGGCAATCACGTTTCCCGCCGAGTTGAATGTCTGGTTGCGGCCCTGGCGCGTGTCGAATGCCGCACGTCCAACTATGCCGAGGGACATGGCGCAGATGGCCGGCAGAAAGACGCTGGACGTGCCGCCGATCAGGAGCTGCGCGCCCATGACTGGCCAGAACGAGGGAAACAGGGCGATGAGCAGTGCACCCCCGGCCAGCGCGGCCACACCGATACCGACCAGCGCACGCTTGGCGCGCAGAAGATCAACCAGTCCGCCGGCGGGTGTTTGTGTCAGGATGCCCGCGATGCCGCCGACCGTAAGCGCGAGGCCCACGCTCTCTTCGTTCCATTTGTAGCCGGCGAGATAGATTGCGAGGAACGGCCCCACGCCCGTTTGGACGTCGGCGAGGAGAAAATTGAGCCAGTCGAGGCCGCGCAGGGTTTGCTGCGAGGGAGCAGCTTTGGTCTCGATCGATGCGTTGGGCTCAGGCGCTCTCTTCATGGTCAGCGTAGAACCATACTATGGACGTACGGAGACCTTGAAGTGATTCGAATTGCACATTCGATGGCCTCCGTTGGCCGGGAGCAATGACACAGCGGCGGGTAGCCCTCCTTAACTCTACCTAGACTCTGGGTGCCCCATCCTTCGCGTACTTTGCGAAGGGTGGGATAACACAAACCTTAATTAGGCTCGATTAGGACTCGGATCTCAATTTGCGCCAAATTCCCAAAGCGCTCAACTAGAACGATGAATACTGTGCGGGAAAACCCTGTCTCAGGATTACCGGGAATGCGGAGCTTTCGGTCAGGAGGAGCCACCCTCAGCGTGCCCCGCGTCCCGCTTTTGGCATCTCGGAGAACAGCGACGCAGAACCCGCCTTCCCCTGCGCTTTTGCATGAAATTTCCCCTCGATGGCGCACAATCTAGATAGGTGTCGAGTTGTGCGGAATCGATGCGAAAGCCGTATCGGTTACGCCGCGCGCTTCCCTGGACGGCCGGCCCCATCGCCCCCTCAACAAAATGCTGAAATGGGCTGTGAAACTGTGAAACCGACCTTAAACCCAAAAGAATCAACACGCCCACGTCACAGTTTCACAGTTTCTGTGAAACCGTGAAACTGTGAAACTGTGAGCCTCTAGTGCTCGCCCTTCCCCGGCCGCAGCATCAACTCTCTGATAGCTTCGCGTGGATCTTTCCCCTCGTTCAGAATCAACTCCATCTGTTCCGTAATCGGCATTTCTATACCGTGTCGCCGGGCCAGCCCAAGCGCCGCGCGCGTCGTGCGCACCCCTTCCGCAACTTTGCCGCCCAGGCTTTCAAGAATCTCCGGCAGTTTGCGTCCCTGGCCCAATGCCTGTCCAACCGTCCGGTTGCGGCTGAGCGACCCGGTGCAGGTCAGCACCAGGTCCCCGATTCCAGAGAGGCCGCCAAGCGTTTCGCGCCGGCCGCCGCAGGCTACAGCGAGCCGTGTGATTTCCGCGATGCCACGGGTCATGAGCGCGGCGGTGGAGTTATGGCCCAGGCCCACTCCCGCAGCGATGCCCGCGGCAATGGCGATGACATTCTTGAGTGCTCCGCCCAGCTCAACGCCGATGACGTCCATGGATGTGTAGAGGCGGAGAGTCTCCGAGGAGAACTCCTGTTGGATGCGGCCGGCAATGGCCAGATCGTGGAATGCGACTGTAATGGCGGTGGGCTGTGCCTGCGCAACTTCAAGCGCAAAGCTGGGGCCGCTGAGCGCGCCAATGGGAAGCGTGCGGTAGGTCTGCGACAGGCTCTCGGTGACGACCTCGGTCATGCGCAGGAAGCTGTTGTTTTCCACGCCCTTGGTAGCGCTCACGACAACTTGGCCATCGTGGAAGTGATGCTTGAGGCGAGCAAGCGTGGGCCGCAGAAACTCCGAAGGAATGACGGAGATGACGATCTCGGCATCGGCCAGTGTTTGGTTGTCGCCGGTGACGCAGATGGATTTCGGGATGGGGAAGCCGGGAAGAAAGAGTGTGTTTTCACCGGTGTCGTTAATCTGACGCGCCTCTTCCGGGCTATGCGACCACAGCGTAATCTGATGGCCGCCGCGGCGGTCGAGCGAAAGGGCAATGGCGGTTCCCCAAGCTCCTGAACCGAGTATGACGATGCGGCTCATGCGAGTTTCCTGACTCCAAAGCGGTTTTCTGTGCCGTCGAGCAGGCGGCGCACATTCTGGTGGTGCTTGGCGATAATGAGCAGGGCGACTGCGGCCTGCACGGCGATGAAGAGAACGGGCTTGTCACCCTTGACCAGGAACCAGGCGAAGACGGGGAAGCTGGCGGAGCCAAGGATGGAGGCCAGCGAAACGTAGCGGCTGGCCGCGAGGACGAGGAAGAAGACGCTGATGGCTGCCAGAGCAGCCCAGGGAGCGGCCACCAGGAATACGCCGAAACCGGTGGCCACACCCTTGCCGCCGCGAAAGTGAAGCCAGACGGGAAACATGTGTCCGAGGACGGCGAAGAGCGCGGCGAGGGCCTGGGCGCTGCGCATGGGAGTGGCGGGCATAAGCAGTGTGCCCATCAGTCCTCCGAGCCAGACAGCGGAGCAGCCCTTGAGCATGTCGAGGAAAAATGTGGCGGCGCCCAGGCCTTTGCGGCCCGAGCGGAGAACGTTAGTTGCTCCGATGTTGCCGCTCCCGATGGTGCGAATGTCCTGGTGCAGAAACAGGCGCACGAGCAGGTATCCGGTGGGAATGGATCCGAGCAGATAAGCGGCGGCCACGATCAGCAGGCTTGCAAGGAGCATGACGAGTGAGAGTTTAGCAGGTGAGGCGAAGGGGAGGGACTCCGCGAGTTGGAGCGCACAGTGTGGCGCGGCCTTTAGTCGACCATCATCTCGCCGGCAACGATGGGGCGGGTTCGAGGCAGGACGCCTCGCCAAGCCAGCAGGCCCATAAACACGAGAGCCGCGACGTAGACCAGGAGTTTGATCACACTGCCGGTGCGCGACTGCGACAGCGCCTGTGGCATGACTTTCCACAGAATCAGCAGCAGAGTTTGTGCGATGGTGACGGCCCAGACAGAGCCGTAGAAGTAACGACGTTCTGTGCCTTCTCCCTTGGTCGAGGGACCAACACGGGGCAGTTTGCCCAGTGCGCCCAGCAGCAGAATCAGCGCGCACAAAGGGAAATAGGCGTAATGGTAGAGCTGCTTCATGGCCCACACGTCGGTGATGGAGGCGAAGAGGAGGCCGGCAAGATTCAGCAGGGCGAAATTGAAAACCGCGTTCCAGGCGAAGGTGTAGCAGACCTTGCGATAGAGGGGATTGGGTTTGTCCTCATCGAAACGCAAGATGTAGGGACACGGTTCCACGCCGGGCAACTGGGCGTACAAGCCAGCCGTGCCGGTACCGATGAGTACGGCCGCGAGCCAGATCGTATTGGCCCATCCGAAACCGTGTGCAAAGAGGCTGAAGGTGAGTGGGCCCGGGGTCAGAAAGAACACCCAAATCCAAATAGGCCAATGAGCAAACCGATAACGAAGCGTGTTGTGCGCGCGGATCTTCCGCTGCCCAGCGTATTCAATCCTTCCACTGTATTGCATTCCGGCCAGTTTTGCAGAGTGGGCCGGAGCGCGTCAATCCCGGATAGATTTGAGTGGTGGTGCGGCTCGCCTTTTCACAGGTACGGTGCATTGAGTCTAGCGCTGAAAGTGACCGGGACATAAAACTTTCACCGAAGGAATCTGGTTTTGCGGATCATGTTTGAAAAACTGGCGTATCGTGGGACTATCGGAACGCTCGCCGACCGAGAGCGTAGCGCAACAAAACAGAATGGCGAGCCGACGCGTCGCATGCAAAGAGCGGCGAAGGGCGAATGTGAAGTCCTCAATAGGAAATTCTGCTGCAACCAAATTGAGGCTCAACCGCGGACCCGCGCGGAGACTTTAGAGCGCAGGGAGAACTATCTCGAGCTGTCCGGCGTCCTTTGCTGCATTAACAGCGCCACAGTGGCCTTGGGATTGATGAGATTGCGACGGCCGTCGGCACTTTTTTCCGCTCCTTGCTTGATCAAAGCGATGGTCTTCTCGGGGGTGAGCGAAGAATCCAGGGCGATCAACTTGGCCGCCAGGTTGACTACATTAGGCGAGGCCATCGAGGTGCCCGAGAACTTGATTCGTGTCCCGCCTGGGACATAGCTTTCCACCTGGAATCCATCCGCATCCACGACGACTGTATTTCCATAACTTGTGAAAGAGGTTTCTTCGCCGGCTTGGTCGACCGCTCCCACTGTAATCAGGTTGGGCAAATGCAGCGCCGCCGGGACATCCTCGGTAAAGCCGGCATTGCTGTCGGAGTTGCCCGCGGCGCAGACAAAGAGCGTGTTGGGCGCGCTGCGCATAGCGTTCTCGATTGCCTCGCGCCAGATGGAATAGATGGTTGCGGCAATCTGCTTTCGCGCTGCCGGGTCTTTTTCAGCGCTGGTTTTAGTCAGCCACTGCTCGATCTCGGACACGTTATCGCCCCAGCTTAAATTCACCACGCGCACGTTGTTGGTGCGGAAGTATTCGCCGATCTGCTGGAAGTCCGCTTTGAATTTGTTGGCCCACTCGGCCGTCGGAGGAAAAGGAATCTCTGCAAGAGAATCGTAGAACTGCGCCACAACAATGCGCGCTGCCGGGTTGCCGCGAGTCGCGATTCCGGCCACGTGAGTCCCGTGCATCCATTGACTCAGGAAGCCCATCTGCTTCATGAACGGAGCTACTTGGTCGGGGGACATGGACGCAATGGTCTTCTTGGCTTCGGACGCGGCCGGGGAGTCGATGGCGCTCATCAGGTCGTTCACTCCCTGGGCGAGGCCGAGCACCTTCGGATAGAGTTCTTTCTGCTCCGGAGTCAACGGTTGCAGATCCCCGTTGTAAAGCTCTCCGTGCATGTCGTAGGCCAAGCCATGCGGACTGTGCGCGCCCGGATCCGGATCGGTAAAGATCTGATCTGGAAACAGCGATGTGTCCACCCCCGAATCCCAGATGCCAATGTGGACGGGCGTCAACTTCTGGTCCGCGGTCAGGGTTACTTCACGGGCCTCCCAGATGTCGGGCTTCAATACGTTGTGCTCCGCGATATATGTCGTCAGAACGGGAAGGACCAGGTTTTTGAGGGGCAGTGCAATGGTGATAAAAAAGCGGTCGGAGACAAGCGTTTCTGCCGCGGCCATGTCGATGGTACCCGACTTCAGCGCCGCCGGATCAATGGATTCCTTCACATCGCCGACGATGAAGTCCTTCGTTGCAAACTCAAAGCTGCCTTTCTCTTCCTTAACCGTGTCCTGAACGAGGCGCCACCGAAGGGAATCAACCCGCGCCTTAAATCGGATATGAAAAGCCTTCTCATACGCGTCACCGGAGGCGGAATGCGAGGCCACGCGAGCTTCGATCACCGGGTATGCGAGCAATCCAAAAGTGGCCTGCGCTTCTGGCTTTTCCTGCAACGCCTGGAGAGTCTTAAGAGTCGACAATGCGCCCTTGTCGTTGTGGGTGAGCACCTGCACATCCAGTTTCAGGGAATAGAGATCACGCAGCGTTGCCTTGTCTTCAATGTCGTAGCCGTTTAACACCGAATCGTCGTCGTGCATGACCTTCATCGCGAAGGCGTTGAACGTGGCGTCATCGGCCAGCAGCAGAGCGCTTGGCGGACCACTGACGGGATAACTGAAGCGGGGCAAATCAGTCGCCGAATTAACCTTTCGCTTTGCAGCAGAAGAAGGAGCCTGCGCCGCAAGCGCCAGCGTAGAGACAACTAAGAACGCGGCAGCGAAAGCAAGAGGGGATACGCGTGTCTGATTCATCATTGGGCACCTCGGGAAAGGGGAAACTATAGGTTGGAAGCAAGAGCCAAAGAAAATAATCCCATAGTTTCTAAATTTTGCGCCAACAATTCTCTGGGAAGAGGACGAGATCCGATCGGCCCTACATCAGCCTGCGTCGGATGAGGTCGAGGGCTTGCTGGGTTGCCCACTCGCGAACGCGGTCGCGGGCGCCGCGAAAGTTGCGCTCGACGATGTCGGTCTTCTGGCCATCCGAGACCGCAAAGTGGACCAGGCCCACGGGCTTGCCTTCAGTGCCGCCGGTGGGGCCGGCGATGCCGGTGATAGCAAGGCCGAGGGTAGCGCCGGTGCGCTTGCGAATGCCTTCGGCAAGCGCCGTGGCTACTTCAGAGGAGACGGCGCCGTAGCGCTCAATGAGCGCGGGCGGGACATCGGCAAAGGTGGTCTTCAACTCATTGGAATACACGACGGCGCCGCCGAGAAAAGAGCGGGAGCTGCCGGGAACAGCGGTGATGCGCTGCGAAACCATGCCCCCGGTGCAGCTTTCGGCAACGGCAAGGGTGGACTGACGCAGGCCGAGGTAGTAAAGGACGATTTGCTCGAGCGACTCTCCTTCAGAGGAGTAGAGCCAGTCGTCGAGGGCTTCTTCCATGCGGCCGGCGAGTTCGTCGACGCGCTGCTTGGCGGCTTCGAGGCTTGACTTGGAGCAAAGCAGGGTGAGTTGAATGTCGCCCATGTGGGCCAGGATGGTGGTTTCGACGTCGGTGTAGGTGGTGTAGATAGGAGCCAGCAGCTTATCAGCCTGGGACTCGGGAATCATGGCCGCGCGGAGGATGCGCTTGGCTATGAAGCGGGCAGGCAGCACAGCGCCCAGACGCGGCAGGCACTCGGTATCGAAGAGTGGGCGGCACTCGTTGGGCGGGCCGGGAATGAGCATGATCAGCTTGCGATAGCCCGAGAATGTGGTGTCGAGCCACTGGCCTGGGGCGCTGCCGTTGGGGTTGGAAAGTATAACGGCGCCTGCGAGAATGTCGGCCTGCTTGAGGTTGTTTTCGGGCATGGGCATGCGCCAAGTGGCGGCGCGGGCATGCAGGGCGGCCACCTGGGATGCATCGCGGCGCAGGACGAGCGAAAGAGCCTCTGCCACGGCCTCGCGCGTGAGGTCGTCCTCAGTGGGGCCAAGGCCGCCCATGACGATGAGGATGTCAGTGCGCGCGAGGGCGGTGCGGATGGCGCCGACAAGGTCTTTGCGGCGGTCGCCGACGATGGTTTTGAAGGCGACGGTCATGCCAATTTCGTTGAGTTTTTCGGTCAGGTAAAGGGAGTTGGTGTCTTGGCGGAAGGGGGTAAGCATCTCGGAGCCGACAGCAATGATCTCGGATTTCATAAAGGCAGCTTCCAGCTCCTAGCCTCTAGCTCTTAGCTATGCTGTTGCGCGCGGGGACGATTTGGCTTGATGGCCACAAGCACCCGAGCTCCAAATGAAGAGGCCGGAAACTAGTAGCGAGCAAGTCAAAACAGATTCAGTCCTTCCACACCCAAGTCCACATCATAAACCGACTCGTTGGTGGCCAGGATGGTAGTGCCGAGCGGGGAGAAGGCGACACCTACGATGTTGGTTCCGTTAAGGACGAGCGTGGCCTCTCCGGCCGCAGTTACTCGAACCAGCCCGCGCAGGCCGTGAAGGCATGCAGCCACGTAGACATCTCCATCCTTTGAGAGTGCCAGGCCCTGGGGCCGGCCCAGGCCGCGATACCAGGGACGTGCGTCGCCGTGGGTGTCGACAGCCCAGATGGCGTCGTTGGAGGAGAGCGTGGGGCCGGTGACGAAGAGGATGCCTTCCTGATTGACGGCAAGGTGGTAGGCGGAGATGCTGGGCTCCAGCGTGGCGTAGACAAAAATTTTGCGCTGGGGATCGATTTTGAAGATGGTGCCGCTGCGGTCGCCCACAAAAAGATTGCCGTCGCGGTCGAATGCGGCGCCGGTGGCCACACCCATGCCCTCGGCGAAGAGGGTGGATTCGCCCGCTCCATCGATGCGGTAGACGTTGCCTTCGGCACGGGAGGTCACGAAGAGGTCGCCACCGGGGCTGAAGGTCAGGCCAGTGGCATTCAGGATGCCGGTAACAAACGGCGTACCGCGGCCATCCGGGCTGACGCGTACCACGGAGACCGGAGTCTGCTTTCCGCGTTGGCCGGAGATGGTGGCGTAGATCATGCCGGAGCGGCTCACGGCGGGGCTGGTGACGGGGTGCAGGCCGCTGGAGAGCTCGTGGGCCACGCGCAGGGGTGCAGCGTTGCTGACGCCTACCGGGGTGCGAACCTCAATGAGACTGGTGGTGGCCTTCTCGGGGACGCGGAAAGCGAGGCGACCGGGACGGCTCATCAACACGTGGGCGGGATGGACTCCGACCATTACAGCCGGCGGACCAAAAGCATGCGGGCCGAGATAGGCACCGGTCAGTTCCACCTCACCCAGGGGCAGAGCCGCGGCGGGAATAACGTCATCGATACGCGGCGATGGGAGGGTATCTTCAAGCGCGGATTGCGTGCGGGTGCGGGGCATATCAGATCCACCGATAAAGCAGAAAGTGTAGCAACCACGCTACACCCAAAGCATACAGCCCGGCAGCCACATCATCGAAGACGATGCCCCAGCCTTCGGGAAGGCTTTCGAACTGGCGAGCGGGAAAGGGCTTGGTGATATCGAAGAGACGAAAGAGAATGAGGGCGAGGAGGGCATGACGCCAATCGGGGCGGCTGCCGACCAGGGCGATCCACTGGCCGGCCACCTCGTCGATGACCACGAACTGCGGGTCGTGGCGGCCGCTTTCGCGGGCGGCAATGGTGGCTGCGGGGACACCAAGAGCAATGGCAGCGGCAATGCCGGCGAGCAGGGCGATGAGCAAGGCCTGTGGCGCAGGTTGGGCGAGCCAGGCGTAGGCAACCCACAGCAGGACGGCGGCAACGGAGCCCCAGGTGCCGGGGCCAGGCTTCCCGAAGCCAGCGCCAAAGAACGTGGCGACGGTCCATGCCCAGAGAGTCTTGCGGCCAGCGGCGGGGTTATTCATCGTTGTTTTGGTCTTTGCCGCGACCGCCGGTGAGACCGCCGAGATCTTCCAGGACTTCAGGATCAAGGATCGGCGAGCTGATCTTGTAGACGCCGGAGGCCCATTTACCCAGATCAATCTTGCGGCAGCGGTCTGAACAGAAAGGGAAGTCTTCGTCGGTGAAGCGGACTAGCATGTCGCAAGTAGGGCAGCGGAGGAGTTTGGCGGATTTTTTTTTAGCGGGCATCCAGCTGGTTCCTGCCTTAGAGGCACCGATCCAGCTTTATGGTACCGCGCCGGGGAGGAGATTCGCACATGTGCCGGGCTCAGGAAAAGTTGAGCTCTGGGCGCAAATATCGGCGAAGAAGCCGGCACATGCCGACTCAATTTCCTGTTTGAAGGCGCGTTTTTCCCGGGTACGAAGCTTGTGACCCTGCTTGATGGATGTGAGAGGCTTCTCTGCGATCGGGAGGGCGCTGAGGAAAAAACCGGCACCGGTTGCGGCGATTCCCATCTCGGCAAAAAAGGCGTCGTAGGCAGTGTGGAAGGCAGCGGCATATTGCTCTTCGTAGGCAATCTGCCTGACAGCGCTGACGGCCGCCATGGCGTGAATGCCCAAGGCGCCGGCAACCCCCTGCAGCGCGGCGAAAAGCAGCGGGGCAGGGGCCACGCCGTGCAAGGCGCTGGTTGCCTGGGAGATTTGAGGATAGCAGCCCTTCACGCCCTGTATGCGGCTGATGAGGAGAATCTCTGGGGCGGTGGATTCTACCACCCACCCCGGAACGATGGTGAAGGAGAGAACATAGACCACCTCGCCATCCACATGGAGGTTGAGAGAGAGTTCGCCTTCTTTGTGAGAGGACCAGGACGGACCAATTGAGATGATGAAGTGGCCACCCTCATGAAAATCAACGAGAGGGATCTCGCTACGCAAGATCCGGCACAAGAGGAGATCGGGAAGAGCGGAGTGGAGACGCTTGTAGTGGTGCATGAGGCAGGCGGCACGGGCAGGGATGGTGAATCCGCGGACCAGAAAATCGTGGGTGAGATGCTTGAAAGGGAGTCTGGGGTCGCGCCGTACAGCCTCGGCCAAGGCCGGGTGCTTGAAGACTCGAAGCACCTTCCGGTGGGCTCCGATGTTGGTGACAGCGTGCCACAAGAAGCCAAAAAGGAGGGCAGCCGACCAAGTTCTCTTCTGGCGGATGAGCATCGAAAGCGGTTCAAGGAAGACACCTTCTGCATGCTCTTCAGATGCGCCGATTCGATTTAAAGGGAAGTTGAGATTCACAGCCATAGCGCTATCAACACCCGGGAGCCCTCTCTGTCGCGGGAATGTGTAAAGGCGGTTGCGCTGTGTCGTCCGCCCACACCTCGTACGTCGCCTGTTTGTTTTGTTTTTGCCGATCTGATGTGGTGCTTCCATGACACTTTAGTTGTACTGGAATGGCGGGCGGCATCTGAACAAGTACTCATTCGAGTAGGTCTCTTCGCTGCAAGTTTGGAGGTTCGCCGCTGTATTGAAAGGGACAACGCCATTCTCCACTTCGATTCGACTTGCTAACTTCTTCCAACCAAGCCAGTTGCGTTCATCGCACGGAACGAACAAAACTACCGGAAGCGGAGGCGAAAACCACGGAAGAAACCTTCGCCACTCGGGGGTATCGGGGCCGAGCAACTTCGATGCCGCTTTATTCAATGTCGCTCAAGCTGTTGCCAAGAACTGGTCAATCCTGCTCAGGTCGCAATCATAGCGACGGGTCTCCAGTAAGGAAACTGGGGCATTCCGAGTAAAGCTTCACACCTCGTCGGCTCAGAGTGGACCGGAGACGACGCGGGCCACTATGTCGTACGCGTGGGCTTCGGTAACGACGGCATTGTAGAAGCGGCCGGGCTCCAGCGTTTCAAGATCGCCGAAATCATTGATGTAGACTTTGCCGTCGATTTCGGGAGCATGGAATTGGGTGCGGCCCTCCCACAGGAGTGGGGTTTCGTCGCTTTCGCCCTCGGCCAGCAGGAGCAGTTCGCGGCCGATCCACTCCTGCTTGGCGCGCTTGCTGATAGATTGCTGCAGCTTCATCAGCCGGCGCTTGCGGGACTCGATGGTACGGCGGGGGACCTTGGCGTCGAGCGAGAATGCGCCGGAGCCTTCTTCGTCGGAGTAGCTGAAGACGCCGAGCCAGTCGAACCTGGCCTCGCCAATGAACTCCTCCAGTATCTCAAAGTCGCGGAGCGACTCGCCTGGAAAGCCGACGATGAAGGAGGTGCGGAGCGCGATTCCCGGAACCGCCGAGCGGATCTTGTTCAGAGTCTTCAAGAAGATGTCCGCGCCGGCGCCGCGCTTCATTGTCTTGAGCACCTGGGGCGAGGCGTGTTGCAGAGGGACGTCGAGATACTTGCAGATGTTGTCGTGGCGGGCGATGGTCGAGAGCAGGCGGCCGGTGATGCGGTTGGGGTAGGCATAGAGGAAGCGGAGCCAGCGCAGGCCTTCGATTGCGGCGAGGGCATCGAGCAGGGAGGCGAGGCCGTCTTTGATGCCCAGGTCTTCGCCGTAGCAGGTGGTGTCCTGACCGATGAGGGTGATCTCGCTGACGCCGCGGGCGACGAGTTGCTGTGCCTCGGCGACGACGGATTCGAAGCGGCGGGAGCGGAATTTGCCGCGCAGGTTGGGGATGACGCAGAAGGTGCAGGGGTGGTCGCAGCCTTCGGCGATTTTGATGTAAGCGGAAGACTTGGGCGTAGTCAGGAATCGAGGCGTGGATTCGTCGTAGAGATAGGTGGGCAGCAGATGTGTGGCGCCTTGCCAATCGTCGCGGCGGAAGCGGCCTTGCTGTTCGCGGGCGTGCCCTTCGGGCCTTGAAGGAGTGGATTGAGTTTTGTGGGAGCCGGACAGGGACTCGCGGCCGGGGCGGGTATCGGCGGCCTGCGCGCCGGTGAGGATGTTGAAGGGCGACGTGAGTGCGGAGGCCGGCATCGACAGGCCGGCAGCTTCAAGGATGGATTCGAGTTCGCCGGTGCCGACGACGGCGTCCACTTCAGGGATGCTCTTGCGGATTTCGTCGCGATAGCGCTCGACGAGGCAGCCGGCGACGATGAGTTTGCGCGCCCGACCGGAGGTTTTGTGGCGGGCCATTTCAAGGATGGTGTCGACCGATTCCTGCTTGGCGGTGTCGATGAAGCTGCAGGTATTCACGACGAGGATTTCTGCTTCTTCCGGACGGGAAGTGAGGCGCGCGCCGGCGCGGTCCAGCAGACCCATCATGACCTCGGAATCGACGAGGTTTTTGGGGCAGCCTAAAGAAATAAAGCCCACGGTGGGAGCCGTGGGTGGGGAAAGTTTGCTCACCCTTCCATTGTACCGGGAATGGTATTGACGACGGGCGATGGGTGGCGGAGTGGCTGGGATCAGTGGTCAGTGAACAGTGGTCAGTGAACAGTGAACAGTGGTCAGTGGTCTGGGAGCGAGTGGGGTGCGGTGGGCTGTGCGGTGTCAGGTATGTCCCGGTCCGTACCTGTGAGTTACCCTCCCCCCTCTCCCCTATTCTGTGGATAAATTCTTGATTTTAATGGACTTGGCGAATAGGAGCGGCGCTAAAATATTGAGAACATTGGAGTTGGCCGCAGAATCTTCTTAGCAAAGGACTTACAGCATCTGCCTGGAGGAGAGGTCTGCGACGCCTCCTTTTTCTCTATTTCGATTGTGCAGGAAGCAGAGGAAATAATCTGCAAAGCTCTCTCAGCGAGACTGCGACACATTGGTCAGGATAGATTCCGAAGTAGCCAAACCTAAATCGAGATTGAGATGTGGTCCGTCGATTTAGGTTCGTGGTCTCCCAGGTCTGAAAATCCTGACCTCGGGCAGCCATTCTTCGTTGGATTGTAGTTATGGGCCTCCCGCCGGTGGGAATTTCACGGGTGGGCAACCCGCCGCATTTCTCGGAGACCGTCATAGATGTAGGCACTACATCGTAAATGAATCCCATGTCTCAAAATCGAGACATGGGCCACCCGCCGTCAGAGGTCTGGATCGTCCACCACGCGCCCGGAACAACACCGAACGAACGCTGGCAAGCGGTTCTGTTAACGCCTCCAAGTGGGATGCTCGAATCCCCGACGAAACGATCCACGATCGCGCTGGGCAGTAGCGGCCCATGCCTACTTTTCAGCCGCTAACATTACCTCGTAAGACTTGAGCAGATCATTGAGGCGATCCTTCGCCACAAAGGGCGATTGAAAAAATTGGTCAACGGTCAAATCGAAAAGCGCCGGATCGTCAAAAGGAATCATGTGTGTTGCGTTGGGGAAGATGCTAAGTTCGCTGTTAGGAATGTGGTGATAAATCTCCAGTGTGTGCTCATCGACGACTGCATCACGATCGCCAGCCAACACTAGCGTGGGTACCTTAATCGATTCAAGCGTCTTTGGGTCTATTTGTGGTTCGTGGAGCATCAATTCCATCAGCTTTACTTCTCGTTTGCCCTGCGGGGTTTCCCCGTCGGCGGCGGACATCGATCTCAGGTTCGATTCGACCCAAGCGTGGATTGCCGGATGGATGCCGTTCGGGATGAGATTGGCAGCCATTGCCGCAATCTTTTTTACATTTCCCGGGTGTCTGATGCCCAGTAATAGCGCCTCAATCGCACCGTCACTCCAGCCCAGGACATTTACTGGTCCACATTTCAGATGGTCGATTAAGGCGGCAAGATCATCGGTCATCACTTCGTACGTCAACACGTCAGGACTGTCGCCAGACCGGCCCTGATCGCGGCTGTCCATGGCGATTACTTCATATCGTTTGCGGAAGTAGTCAATCTGAGCCTTAAAATCTGCGATGCTCCCGCCATTACCGTGCACCAAAAGCAGCGGTTCGCCGGCTCCGTAAATCTCATAGTAGAGATGGATTCCGCCGTGCGTGAACGTATTGCCTGCGGCTGGATTGGAGCCATATTTCACTGCACCTTCGTTTGTCACCCCGGCCGCTGAAAGTTGTGCCAGCGTAGTAGTTTGAGAATTTGCTGCGCTGGTTAGGAAAACTAATAGCAGGATCAGCAGAGGAAGACACCTTCGTTGCATGACACACCTCCTGTAGGGTTCTGCGTCAGGCCCCTTACGCCAGTGGAATTGCCTTTGCTGCGACTTCAGAAATCGTTATGCAGAATACACCCGATTGTCTTGTCAGAATGTAACAAGCCCGTTGGAGTCGCAGTTTGGGAGCTAGACTTTAGCCATTCCGGGTGTGTCACCGCCTATCCTGACAGAACTCGAAGATGGAGGGGCAATGTCCGGGTTGGCGGGGGCACCAAGGCCGCTTGCTTAGGCGCGGTCGAGGTTGGTGTAGACGTCGCGGATATTGTCGTTTACGTCGTGTTGCAGCGGAGGCATGGGACCGAAGTGCGGGTTGCTGGCCGCGAGGGTTCGGGTGAGGAACGTCTCGTAGCCATTGGACTGCATCGACTTGAGTGAGGCGACGGTGAGGCGCTGCTGCAACTCGGCCAGAGTGAGGCCGGCCTTTTTGCCCGCTTCCACTTTTTCAGTCAACTCCTCAATGTAGTTGCGCTGATTCATCATCACCGTCCGGTCTGCCTGGAGCGGGCCGTGGCCGCCGAGAGTGTATTTGAAGTCGGCGCGGGCGACGTCGTCGATGGTGCCCGGCCAGAGGCGAGGAAAACCGTCAGTGAGATTCGGCAGCCAGCCATGAACGGCGTCTCCCGTGGCCAGGGCGCGCTGCTGCGGGCAGAGGACGAAGAGGTCTCCGGCGGTGTGGGCGCGGCCGTGAAATTCAAGGTGGAGATCGAAGGCGGGATCCTGGAGCAGGTAGGTCTTGTCGAAGGTGATGGTGGGCAACTCCAGCGTGTAGTCCTTCAACTCCGCCTGGTAAGCCTGCATCTGCCGAACCTGCTCCGCGCAGAAGGCTTTTTCGGCGGCGGAAGTGGAGTGCGCGGCGCGAGCCTGGAGCGCATCGATTTGCTTCGGCACCTCATCATCCAACGAAGACTTGAGGCGGGCTAACGACTGGTCCTGCATGAGCTGTTTGGTGGTTGCGGTGGCAATGTAATCGACCTTCTCATTGGCTTGGCGATAGGCGTGATTGCCTTGCGTGTGGTCCCAGTGAAAGTGGGTGTTGATGACGTAACGCACGGGCTTGGCGGTGACTTCGCGCTTGATTTGCGCGATGAGGGAAGCAGCCGCAGATGGCTTGGAGTGCGCGTCGACAACGACTGCGTCTTTGGAGCGGACGAAGATGGCGGCGTTGCAATTGACCATGGCCTGGGGATGGGCGTGCGCGAAGTAGACGCCGTCGGCGACCTTTTGGAGATCGAACAGGTTGCCTTCGGTGGCGGGTGCTGCGGCACGAGCCCATGCGGCGCGATGATAGGCGAGTTCCAGGACCGACGCTCCGGCCAGGGCGCCACCCATGAGCACGCGAAGGAAGTCGCGGCGCGAGGTGTTGACCTCGGGGTCCACGTGGTTGCGGGAATGAGGGTGAGGATGGGGATGCGAATGGCTGTGTGAATCGTGGTGATGGGAGTGGGTAGGATTGTGCTCGTCCGCGTGCTTTTCCATGCTCATGAATCCTCCGCAGAAATTATTCCCAAGGCTGGTAAGCGGCTTCCATTCTGGACCAGGCGGCGGCGAAGGCGCAACGGCAAATCCGGCGGGGATTCGCTGAAGTGCTGATTTGCCGGGAATTGTTGGATGCCGGGAGGGCTTGCGGCAGGTCGCTGACCGATGTTACCGGCGCCGGATTCCCTGGCGCCGGGAGTGATAAAATCGATCAGTGCCGGGTCCTACGCGACGTAATCCCGCCAATCCCGCCAGGTCCGGAAGGAAGCAACGGTAACGGGCTAGTACGGGCGCAGTAGGTCACCCGGTACTTTTTTTAGCGCTTTGGATCGGTTGAACGAGGGCAGGTTCAGGTTCTGCTTTCCCAGGTCTCAAACCACCCCACGGACGTGGACCTGTCCGTGGGGACCCCGGTAAGAAGTGAGACCTGGGGCACCCAGCTCTCGTGGAAGACCCGCAAGGAGAAATTCATTGAGCCTCACCGTTCGTCCCGTGGTGGGCCGTCGCGCCAAGATTTCGGCGCTCGGAACCTATGTCCCCCCTCAAGTGATCACCAATCATGACCTGGAAAAGCTGGTGGATACCAACGATCAGTGGATCGTGGAGCGGACCGGCATTCGCGAGCGTCACAAGTTGGCCAAAGGCCTGGGCGTAAGCGATATTTGCGTGGAAGCGGCGAAGAAATGCCTGGCTGCGCGGGGTATCGAAGCGAGCGAGGTGGAGGTGATCATCGTGGGCACGGTGACGCCGGACATGATGTTTCCCTCGACGGCTTGCCTGGTGCAGGACAAGATCGGCGCCAAGGGGGCGTGGGGATTCGATGTCTCGGCCGGTTGCTCGGGATTCATGTTTGCACTGCAGGCGGGCGCAAAGCTGGTAGAGAGCGGAGCGCACGCGAAAGTGCTGGTGTGCGGCGCGGATGCCAACACGCGCATGACCGACTATACGGACCGGGCCACGTGCGTGCTGTTTGGCGATGGCGGCGGCGCCGTGTTGCTGGAACCGGCTGAAGACGGGGAGATCGGCTTTATCGACTACATCAACGAAATTGATGGCTCAGGCGGGGTGTCGCTGAACCTGAAGGGCGGCGGCAGCCTGAACCCGTCGACACACGAGACGGTCGACAAGAAGATGCATTACATCTACCAGGATGGGCAGGCGGTATATAAATTTGCGGTGCGCAAGATGGCCGAAGCGACTGCCAGGTTGCTGCAGCGCAATGGAGTGACCGGCGCGGACCTGGGCTGCTTTATTCCTCACCAGGCTAATAAGCGAATCATTACTTCGACGGCCGACCGGCTGGGCATGGACCCGGAGCGGGTGATTATCAATATCGAAAAATATGGCAACACTTCTTCCGGCACCATTCCATTGGCGATGGAGACGGCCATTGAACAGGGCAAGCTGAAAAAAGGCGACCTGGTGCTGATGGCCGCGGTGGGTGCAGGATTTACGGTGGGGGCGACTCTGCTGCGGTGGGAGATTTGAAAGGCAGCTGCTAGCTTTTAGCTCTTGCCGCTGCGGTGACCGTGCAGGACCTAAGCGGCGAGTTAGTTCAACGAGAAAATATATTTGGGAAGAACGCCGGTTTCCGCAGCGATGCGGAAGAAGCCTCTCATGCCTTCGAGGCACTCCTCGTCGAGAACGTAGTGGATGTTTGTAGTGAGGTAAGTGCGGATGGTTTCTTCAGAGACCGGAAGCTGACGAGTCCACTCCGCCACTAACGTGTCGATGTTCTGGAGGCCGTGGTTGCGGGATTGAATCATATCCTCTGCAACTCTCTCGTCCAAAGGTCCGCCCCGCGTAGCGGCAGCAGCCCAGACGGCGGAGACGAAGGGAAGGCCTGTGAGGGTGCGCCACTCGTGGGCCAAGTCGTGGTACACAAGTTCTTCGCCGGTGCGTTCGAAGCGGTTGGCGCGCTCTTCCAAAGCAAACAGGGCCGGGTCGCCAATCACGATGGCGGCGTCTGCGCGGTCGAGCATGGCATCGAGGTCGCCGGCCATGGGCAAGAATGGAACGCCGGGGTTGCCCCACTTGTGAAACATGATGCGCGAGTAGGCCAGGGTGGTGCGACTGGCGATGTCGGCGGCCACAGTGCGCAGAGCGGCCAAGGCCTGGTGCGCGCGGCGGACCAGCAACAAGGAGCGCACGCGGCCCTTGGAAGCGACAGTGCAGCCCGGCAGGATGCGGAGGCCCGGCGTGGCGGCCAGCGAAGCGATAGGGACGAGACCGATGTCGGCCGCTCCTGAGGCGAGACGATCTGCGCACTCCGAGGGCAGCATATATTCGATGCGATATTTCGCGGCGAGCGTGCCGCTCAGGGGCGGATGCTCGAAGTCCCACATGAGTGGAGCGGGATTGAGGAAACGGATGGCGGCAATGCGAAGACGGGAATCGGAAATCGTGCTCACGCTCTCTTAGAGTATCAATTCTGTGCCGGGGATTCCGAGGAGGCACCTGCCGCGCCACTGGGTCTGACTTGACTTCCAGAGCAGGTGCAGTTAGTGTGAGCGCAATTACCAAAGAGCGAGAGCTGGATTACCTAAAAGGAAAATTGGCGTGTGCCTTGGCGCGCACTTTCTCTGAAATGACGATTCAACCTCAGGATGTAGCCAACCCGGTTGCCCCGCGCCTGGATGAAGACCGTTTAGCGTGGCTGGCACTGGCACTGTCGCCGGGACTTGGCCCCAAACGAATTCTGGACGCAATGAAGGAACTGGACGCGCCCAGCCAGGCTCTTGCGCTGTCGCTGACCGATCTGGAAGGACTGAAGTTTCCTGCCGAGGCGGCCCAGTTCATCTTTGACGGCAAGGCGCGCAAGGCTGCTGAAGAAGAATGGGCACGAGTGGCGGAGCAGGGCGCGACGCTGGTCACCTTCGGCTGCCCGCAGTACCCGGAGCGGCTAAAAGAGATTTACGATCCGCCGCCAGTGTTATGGGTGCGCGGTGAGCTGAGCCTGCTGACGAGGCACGCAATTGCGGTTGTGGGCACCCGGCATCCTTCGCCATACGGTTCGGGCGTGGCGGAGATGCTGGCGCGGGACCTGGCGGTGCGGAGATTGCTGATTGTAAGCGGCATGGCGCGGGGCATCGACACCTGTGCGCATAAGGGAGCGCTGGCGGCGCGCATGCCGACGGTGGCGGTGTGGGGCACAGGGATCGACGTGATCTATCCCAAGGAAAATAAGAAGCTGGCGGAGGAGATTCTAGCCACAGGCGGCGCGATTGTGAGCGAGGTGCCGATGGGGACGTTTCCCGCACCGCAGAACTTTCCACGGCGCAACCGCATCCTGAGCGGGCTCAGCGTTGCGGTGCTGGTGGTGGAGGCTGCGGAGAACTCGGGCACGCGCGTCACGGCCCGCTGCGCCGCGGAACAAAATCGCGACCTGTACGCCGTGCCCGGCAATGTGACCAGCAGGAATTCGTGGACCCCCAACACGCTGATTAAACAGGGCGCCAAGCTGGTGGCCACCTGGGAAGATGTGTGGGAAGACCTGCCTTCGCAGGTGCGGGCGGAACTGGAGGCCGGGATTGGGTTTGAATCCAAACCGGAGCCCGGCGCATCTCTACTGCCTGATCCGGCGCTGCGGCCCGAAGAGGCGATGGTGCTGGAGGTTTTACGCGCAGACGAGTCGCTGCAGATGGACGAAATTCTCGAATTGCTGGAGACGCAACTGACTTCGTCCGAAGTGTTTACGGCGCTATTCGAGCTTGAAATCACGGGGCGCATACGGCAGTTGCCGGGAAAGAATTTTGTGCGTACGCTGTGATCGCCACAACTTCTAGATTTATTTTGACGTGGAGATTTGGTGCGATTAACCGCATTAGGGAGAGCGTTTGCGCGTAGTGCGGGGGGAACGCCTGGGGGAAGAAAATCTGTTTGAGAGTGGAAACGGAACGGTCTTACGTGTTAGTTTCCAACTTTCGCGGTTGGTTTGTCCGCAGTCACGGAGCGCAGCCGCAAACGCGGCGAGGATTGAGATAGCACGCACCGAAAAAACGAATTAGCCTGCATCCGAGTCCAACAGGCCGGGCAGGATCGAGTATCACTTATTAAGGATGGCAATGAGCAAATCACTGGTTATCGTCGAGTCCCCCGCCAAGGCGAAGACGATCGGAAAATATCTGGGAACGGGTTTCGAAGTGCTGGCATCGGTCGGGCACATCATGGACCTGCCCAAAAAAGACATTGGCGTGGAACTGGAGAACCGGACATTTGAGCCGACGCTGGAGGTGTCTCCGGACAAAGTGAAGGTTGTTGCGCAGTTGAAGAAAGCGGCCGCCAAAGCGGACGAAATCTACCTGGCGCCCGACCCCGACCGCGAAGGCGAGGCGATTGCTTACCATCTCGCGATTCAGCTCGGAACCAGCGCGAAAGAAAGAAAGAAGATTCGCCGCGTCACCTTCAACGAGATTACGAAGAAGGCTGTGCAGGATGCCTTTCAACATGCGCGGGACGTAGATCAGAATCTTGTGGATGCGCAACAGACACGGCGCGTGCTTGACCGGCTGGTGGGCTACCAGATCTCGCCCCTGCTTTGGGACAAGGTGCGGCGGGGCTTGTCGGCTGGCCGTGTGCAGACAGTAGCGGTGCGGCTGATTGTGGAACGCGAGCGGGAGATCGGCGCGTTTCAGCCGGTGGAGTATTGGACGCTGGAAGCCGTGCTGCACCCCGAGAAGCAGTCGGACGCAAGTTTCAAGGCGCGCTTTGTGGGCATCGATGGGGAGCCGGCGCGGGTGGCGAACGGCAAGGACAAGGACGGCAAGGACCAGTTCATCGCCAGTGCTCTTCCTGACGAAAAATCGATGGCCGAGGTTCTTGACGCGTTGAAAGACGCGAAGTGGTCCCTGGCCTCAGTGGACTATAAAGAGCGGCAGAGAAGGCCACTGTCTCCATTCATCACCAGCCAGTTGCAGCGGGACGCATCGAGCAAGCTGGGCTTCAACGTGCGGCGCACCATGGGCGTGGCGCAGCGCTTGTATGAAGGCGTGGACATCGGCACCGAGGGAACCACGGGCCTGATCACCTACATGCGTACCGATTCGCCGCGCGTAGCGCCGGAAGCGATTGCCGGAGCACGGGCGTGGATTGGCAAGCAACTGGGAAAGAAGTATCTGCCTGAGACCGCCAATGCGTACAAGGGCAAGAAGGAGGCGCAGGACGCGCACGAAGCGATCCGGCCTACCGATGCTTCGCGAACCCCGGAGTCGATTGCGCGCTACCTGACCGAGGAACAGCTCAAGCTGTACCGGCTGATCTGGCAGAGGTTTATTGCTTCGCAGATGGTGCCGGCGGTTTACGACGTGACCACCGCCAAGATTGCAGCAGTTTCAGCAAAGACAGGCAAGACTTACGATTTCCGGCTCAGCGGATCGGTGCTGCGTTTCGATGGGTTCCTCAAAGTCTATGAGGTTGCGGAAGAAAAGAAGGACGACGACGATGAGAGCGCCAACAGGCTGCCCAACCTGGACAATGTGAAGGCCCTGGAACTGGAGAAGCTGATCTCCGCGCAGCGCTTTACCGAGCCGCCGCCACGGTACAACGAGGCGTCGCTGGTGAAGGAACTGGAGGAGCGCGGCATTGGGCGGCCATCGACTTACGCGTCGATCATCAGCACCATCCAGGATCGCGAATACGTGGTGAAGCATGGCGGCTCAGCCGGGCGGTTCTATCCGACCGAGATTGGCGTGGTGGTGTGCGACCTGCTGGTGAAGAACTTTCCGTATATTTTCGATTTTGCCTACACAGCCAAACTCGAAGGCGAGCTGGACGACATTGAAGAAGGCAAGGAGAAGTGGACCGACCTGCTGAAGGGATTCTACGGTTACTTTGAAGAGGAACTCAAGGATGCCGGAAAGAACATGGAAAACATCAAGCGCATGGAGCAGGTGACGAATGAGAAGTGCGACCTGTGTGGATCGCCCCTGCTGTTGAAGTGGGGCAAGTTCGGCAGCTTCTACGCCTGTTCGGCTTACAACAAGAAGGACCCCACCTCCTGCACGTTTACCAAAGAGAACATGGCGGACAAGCCGGACCTGAATACCCCGGAGGCGCAAGAGGCAGGCGAGACCGAGGAATACTGTGAAAATTGCGGCCGAGTGATGGTGCTGCGCCGCGGACCGTTCGGAATGTTCATGTCGTGCCCGGGCTACAACGAGGACCCGCCCTGCAAGACCTTCCGCAAGTTGAGCCAGAAGCAGCAGCAGAAGCAGGCTACACCGCAGCCGACCGGCGAGGACTGCCCGCTGTGCGGCAAGCCGCTGGTGCTGCGGCAGGGAGCTTACGGCGAGTTTGTCTCCTGCTCGGGGTATCCCAAGTGCAAATACATTAAGCAGAATCTGATTGAAGGGATGAAATGCCCGAAGTGCGGACAGGGGGACCTGGCCGAGCGCAAGGCAAGGCGGGGCAACGTGTTCTGGGGCTGCACCAACTACCCCAAGTGCGATTTCACGTCGAACTACAAGCCGGTGGCGCAGCCTTGCCCCTTGTGCAAGAGCCCGTATCTGATTGAAAAGACGCTCAAGTCCGGCATATTCCTGGAGTGCCCCAACAAGAAGAAGGCAGCCGAGGAAGAGGTCGCGCCAAAGAAACGTGGCAAGAAGCCGGAGGGTCCTGAAACTGGCGCTATCGTCTGCACCTACTCCAAGCGAATTGGCGACGCACCGCCGCCGCCCACGGCCGACACGCATGGGCCGGTGGTGGAGAAGCCGGGCAGCAAGAAGGAGCTACAGCCAGCTTAAGGCGCGGCTGAACCCTTTTCCGGCTTGAGACGGGCAGGCGCAGAATAGGCTCTTGTCTCCGGTTCGGCCGGGTCTCGGCGGCAATTCATGGCGGAATCCGGTAGTATGGCAGCGGAGACCCTGATGGAACGTATGCTTGCCACCCCTGCCGATGCCGAGATCATCCTGAAGCTTTACCAGTTGCGCACTGAAGCCCTGATGCGCCAGGCCAGAGCCTGGATCACAGGCGAATTCTGGCCTAACTCCGCTGAGGAGTTTTTCGCCGTGGCCACCAACCCCGCCGACCCCCACAACGCCTACTTCCGCCAGGTGATTACCTACTGGGAGATGGCGGCGGCGATGGTGCTGCACGGGGCTGTTTCGGCAGAGCTGTTTGTGGATTGCAACGGCGAAGGGTTCTTCCTCCTGGCCAAATTCGCACACATTCTGGATGCGATCAGGGAAAAGAATCCCATGTTCATGACCAAGACTTCCGAACTGGTGAACCGGTTCACGGCAGCGGCCGCGCGCTACGAAGCGGTGCTGAAGAGCGTGGAGGCGCGGCGCCAGAGTTTGCAGCCGGGTCGATAAAAAGCGGCTTGAAAGTTTGATCCTGCCAAACCTCTAGACCCCCTCGGGCTTGTGCGACTGAGGGATGGTGGGGCATGATAATAGCCGAACGCAAGTTCCCCAATCCCCGGAGGTTCAAATGAAAAGAATCGTAGCAATGTTGGTTGCAGTGATCTCGTTTGCCGCGATTGCGGCAAGCGCCGCCGACTCCACCTCGATCAACGGCTGGATTTCAGACTCGATGTGCGGGGCCAAGCACACCGGATCAGGCGCGGCCTGTGTGAAGAAGTGCATCCAGGGCGGCATGACGCCGGTGTTTGTGGACGAGGACAAGAAGGCCGTCTGGACCATCGACAATCCCGACGCGGTGAAGGACTTCTACGGCGACCATGTGACCGTGAAGGCGGCTGTCGATGCCGATAAGAAGAGCGTTCACATCGACTCAATTGCCGCAGCCAAGTAACGCTTGACGACTGCCGGTTGATCGGTCGGACTCGCCACGCCAGCGAATCTCTGGTAGTGTCGTATTCGTTATCCTTTGCGGCGCACGTGCTGCGCCGAAGAGGACGATGTGAATTGGACCGGATAAACCAATGGCAAGAGCAATCTGGAACGGCAAAGTGATTGCCGAAAGCGATACTACGGAGATGGTGGAAGGCAACGTCTACTTTCCTGAGGCCAGTCTCAAGAGGGAGTATTTTCGCGCCAGCACGACCACGTCCACCTGTCCCTGGAAGGGCCAGGCGCGCTATATGAGCCTGCTGATCGATGGGCAGGACAACCCGGATGCAGCCTGGTATTACCCTGACCCCAAGCCGGCGGCACGCAAGGTCAAAGGCCTGGTGGCCTTCTGGCGGGGTGTGGAAGTGGAGAAATAGAGCGCCAGTCAGATTCAGCCTGGAGAACGAATGCGGTTTAGACCCGTCCTGCTGCTTTCTTTGCTGGCGTTTGCCTTGGCAGGCTGTGCGCACCAGCCTGCTTCGACCGCGCCCACGGTGGCGCCCACGCTCACGGGCGATCCGGCTCACCCCGGCGCGACAAAGGGCTGGGTGGACACGAAGCTCTACTTTGGGCTGGGTCCCGCCGACCATCCGGAGCAGGGAATCAGCGAGGCACAGTGGCGGGAGTTCCTGGATAAGCAGGTGACGCCGCGATTTCCCAGCGGGCTCAGCGTGATCGACGTCTACGGCCAATGGCGGGGCAAGAACTCATCCACACCCTCACGTCTGCGGTCGAAGCTGCTGATCGTCGACTACCCCGACTCGGAAGAAAACAGGGACAAGATTGAGGCTATCCGCGCGGCGTGGAAGCAGCAGACCGGGCAGCAATCGGTGCTGCGTATTACTACGCCCGCGGATGTGTCGTTCTGAGACTTAGAAAAGCCTTACGTAGCTGAAGACATCTTCCCGGCCGTTCAGAAATCAGGCTCCATATTGCTCGTCGCTCACCTGCTCCATCCACTCGACGGTTTTGCCGTTGAGCTTTTCCTGAATGGCAATGTGCGACATGGCCGTCGTTTGCGCCGCCCCGTGCCAGTGCTTCTCTCCAGGTGCGAACCAGATGACATCGCCGGGACGAATCTCCTCGATTGGACCACCCCAGCGCTGCGCGCGGCCACAGCCGGAGATGACAATCAGAGTTTGACCGAGCGGGTGGGTATGCCACGCCGTGCGAGCACCGGGCTCGAAGGTAACGCTGGCGCCGACGACGCGCGCAGGGTCGGGCGCGTCAAACAACATGTCGACGCGCACCGTGCCTGTAAACCAATCTGCCGGTCCCCTTCCTGATGGTTGTGAACCGACTCGCTTGATCTCCATGATTGAATTTCCTCCTGTGTTGTGTTCCGATCCGGATGACCGCTGGTGTGAACCGGGCGTCGCGGTTACCTATAGCGCCTTTCCCATTTCATGCGACTGTTTCATGGCGCGGCTTGCCGTGATGTCGCCCACTGCCCATGCACCGGCGCCATAAACGATGCCTTTTTCTTTTGCCCCTGGCAGGCAGGAAGTGAATCCGCGGAAACCTTCGATGGTTCGCTCCAGGGTTGCCTTGTTGCTGTCCGCCGCAGTCACGATGAAATAGAAATCCTTGTTGGTGATCTCCGTGTACCGCGCAACGGTCCGGTCAATCACGGTCTTCATTTGGGCGCACATCGTGTAGAAGTAGACGGGCGTCGCCAGAACGATCACGTCGGCCGCAATCATGCTGTCGAGAATCTGCGCCATATCATCTTTCTGTGCGCATCGCCCATTGCTTCTGCAGGCATTGCATGCAGTGCAGTAGTTGATTTTCTTTTCTGCCAATACCACCGTTTCAACCTGGTGATGGGCTTCGACTGCGCCTTCCATGAACCGGTTGCACAAGGTGATCGAGTTTCCACGTTCTCTGGGACTCGATGAAAGTATCAGAACGCGCTTACTCATTCAGCTTCCTCCAACAGGGCCAATGAAAACGAGTGAGAGTGGTCCATTTGTTCAGTACTTAGAGTGTTCGGCTTCCGGCACTCGGCGCCACAGTCTCCCGTCGACGCCGAGTGTCACTTTCTCTCAGAGCTTCATTAGCTGGTACTGATCATTGCCCATATGCAAGGCCTTCATGTATTCAAGCTGGTGCAGCCCCCTTCGCGACTCGATGCGCTCCACCATGTCGTGCCGTTGCTGTTCAGGCTGCGCGTAGATCAAATCGACTGAAGCGTTGTCGATGGCCAAAATATCCTGTGAACCGAGGATGCCGATATCATTGCAAGTAGGTTTGACTCCATGCGCATCGCAATCGCAGTCCACGGAGATATTCTTCAGGACATTGATATACGTGATATGCGGGCCGAAATGGTCGGCGATTCCTTTTCCCGCTTCGACCATACGCTCCAGAAAGAGCGTCCCTTTCGGCCAGCCCTCTCCATGAATCTGCAGCTTGCCCACCTTTCCAGATGAGCAGCCGATCGCAATGTTTTTGAGCGATCCGCCAAAACCGCCCATCGTGTGGCCCTTGAAGTGTGTGTAGACGAGGAGGGAATCATAGTTCAACAGATCCTTGCCTACAGCAATCTCAGTGAGGTGCTTGCCGGGCGTATAGCGAGGAAGCGCGGAAGAGGAGGGAGCGTCAAGATACTCACGCATCCCTGGAATTGGGAGCATCGCATCGCCGTCGGCGTCCATGATGTCGACCGGACAGAAAGTGAATCCGTTGGTTTTCAGCGTCTCCCGATGAGTTGCTGTATTCTGCCTTGGGCTTGGATAAAGGACGTTGCATTCGACGATGGTGCTGTTCGGAATCTGCGGCTGCAAGCTTTGAATGAACTGTATAGGCAACAGGTTCGGGCCGTGCGGCTCGCCGGTGTGCAGCTTGATGCCTATTTTGCCGGTCATTCCCGCATTGATTTTGGAGTAGATTTTCAGCAATCCGTTGACGCTGATATCCCGCGCAAAAAACACTTGCGATTTGCCTTTTGAAGTCGTGGCGTTGGCCAGATTATCCAAGTCGCAAACGGCCACACCACCCAGAGCAATCGCACCATTCTTCAGAAAAGTGCGACGCAACATCCTGCTTTCCATGTTTGTCTCCTTCGGTAGGGGACGGCACTAAAAAGTATAGGCCGCTTAGTACTAGAGTTGTAATTGCCTCCCGGCTCATGAAAGCAGTAAAGGCCCGGGTCTGAAGGCCCCGTAAATTCGCACTCATTCCGGGGGCTGAAGTCCCGGCTCCCTCCGGAATTTACGATCTACAACTGTAGTATTAGCGACCGGTCATCTTCTCAAGTTGCTCCGGATACCGCGCCCCTTCCACTGGGATCTTCGCCGCGGCGCTTTCGATTTGCTGAAGATCGTCGACCGACAGCTCGATCGCAACCGATCCGATGTTCTCTTCCAGCCGATGCAGCTTTGTGGTGCCTGGAATGGGAACGATCCACGGCTTCTGAGCCAGCAGCCACGCAAGCGCGATCTGGGCAGGGGTCGCCTTCTTCTGTTTCGCGATGCTGCCAAGGAGATCGACAAGGGCCTGGTTCGCCTTCCGTGCTTCCGGTGTGAAGCGCGGGATGATGCTGCGGATGTCGGTTTTGTCGAACGTCGTGCTCGCGTCGATCTTTCCTGTGAGGAAGCCCTTGCCCAGCGGGCTGTAGGGAACAAATCCGATCCCTAGTTCCTCAAGGGTAGGGATGACTTCAGCCTCAGGGGTACGGTACCAGAGAGAGTACTCGCTCTGGAGGGCGGTGACGGGCTGCACGGAATGGGCGCGGCGGATGGTTTGGGGAGCGGCTTCCGACATGCCGAAGTGCTTCACCTTGCCCTCCTGAATCAGTTCCTTCACCGCTCCCGCCACATCCTCGATGGGCACGTCCGGGTCAACGCGATGCTGATAGTAGAGATCGATCACATCGGTCTTGAGGCGCTTGAGAGAGCCTTCGCAGGCCTGCTTGATGTGCTCAGGCCGGCTGTTGAGTCCCTTGCCGCCCTGACTTCCATCGGGGTTGATATCGAATCCAAACTTGGTGGCGATCACCACCCGATCGCGGACAGGGGAGAGGGCTTCGCCTACGAGATCTTCGTTGGTGAAGGGGCCGTAGACCTCCGCCGTGTCAAAGAAGGTGACGCCGCGCTCGACGGCGGCGCGGAGAAGGGCGATCACATCCTTCTTTTCCGGGAACGGTTTGTAGGAAAAGCTCATGCCCATGCAGCCGAGGCCGAGCGCGGAGACTTCAAGATTGCTTTTTCCAAGTTTGCGTTTTTGCATTGTGTTTCTCCTGCTAATTGCTTGGAATTTTTTCAGAGCAAGTAGCCTTGTATCGAATTGAAGGTGCACGGTTCGGCCGGTTTATTCAGATTTGAGCGAAGCCATGTCGATCGAGAAGCGATACTTCACATCCTGCTTGAGCAGCCGCTCGTAGGCTTCGTTGACCTTCTGGATGGGGATGACCTCAACGTCGGCGGTAATGTTGTGCTTACCGCAGAAGTCGAGCATCTCCTGAGTTTCAGGGAGGCCGCCGATGGGTGAACCGGATAAGCTGCGGCGTCCCATGATGAGGCCAAAGACGGAGAGGGGCAGCGGCTTCTCCGGCGCGCCCACCACGGTGATGTTGCCGTCGCGGCGGAGGAGGCTGATATAGGCGTTGATGTCGTGCTCGGCGGCGACAGCGTCCAAAATGAAGTCGAAACTGCCGGCCTGCTTCGCCATCTCATCCGCATTGCGAGAGAGGACAACTTCATCGGCGCCGAGGCGGAGGGCGTCGTCCTTTTTCCTGGGTGAAGTGGTGAACACGACGGTGTGGGCCCCGAAAGCGTGTGCGAACTTGACGCCCATGTGGCCCAGTCCGCCGAGACCAACGACGCCGACCTTCTTGCCCTTGGTCACACCCCAGTGGCGCATGGGCGAGTAGGTGGTGATTCCGGCGCACAGCAAAGGCGCGGTTCCGGCAAGATCGAGGTTAGACGGGACGCGGAGCACGAAGCGTTCGGTGACGACAATGCTGTCGGAGTACCCACCGTAAGTGACGCCCCCGGTGTGCTTGTCGGGGAAGTTGTAGGTGAGGGTCTGGTTGGGACAGAACTGCTCGAATCCTGCCTTGCACTCAGGGCATGTGCCGTCGGAGTCTACGAGGCAGCCGACCGCGGCCAGGTCGCCCGGCTTGAACCTGGTTACGGCGGAGCCGACCTTGGTGACCCGGCCGACGATCTCATGGCCCGGGACGCATGGGTAGACGGTGGGCATGACTCCGCTCCACTCATTGCGGGCCTGGTGGAGATCGGAGTGGCAGATGCCGCAGAAAAGGATCTCGATCTGAACGTCGTGCTCGATGGGATCGCGCCGTGCGATGGTGGTGGAAGCAAACGGCGATGTTGCGCTGGTAACGGAGTAAGCCTTTGCCTTGTACATGAAGTGACCTCAAATTTCCAGGAAGATGGTGAGCAACGCGCTCGTAGATCAGACTACAAAAGAGTGCTCTTCGGGCGGTATCCCGATCCTGCCAATCTATTGCCTATTTCTGTCGATGCATGCATTTTTGTGCACAGTATTATGAATTCAGCGTTAACTTGGTCTTAAGGGAGTGAAGCGGGTGAAAGCGGCGAAACACAAGGACGCGAGCGTAGATCAAGGCGTGGTTGAGATGCGGAAAGACCTGGCTCGCAAGATTGCCGATCGTGCTGTTGCGGAAGGAGACGCGGTTACTGACATACCGGGCCTGCGCCTCTACCGCCGTTCGGAAAAAACGGCTTGCACTTCGGCTGCATACGAGCCCAGCCTGGTTGTCTTTGTGCAGGGACAGAAGCGAATCAACCTTGGCAAGACGACGTACTTATGCGACGAATCCAATTTCCTGCTGACCTCGATTGATTTGCCCGTTGTGAGCCAGGTGATCGCGGCAACTGAAAAGGTACCGATACTTGGATTGATCCTCAGACTTGAAATGTCTGCCGTTCGAGAGATTCTCTCGCAGCAGGAGTTTCATTTGCGCGAGGAATCTGCGGACGCCCGCGGCATGGCCGTCGGTGTCACTTCGGTTGAACTCCTTGACGCGTGTTCGCGGCTGGTTGACCTTTTCGAGACACGGCAGGACATTCCATTTCTGGGCAATTTGATCCAGCGTGAGATCATCTACCGATTGCTTCGCAGCCCGCAAGGAAAGCATCTGCGCGCTATCGCGACACTGGGAGAACAGAGCCACCGGACGGCCAAGGCAGTCGAATGGCTGAGGGTGAACTACACCAAACCGTTGCGCGTTGAGGAACTCGCGGCCATGGCGCGGATGGGCGTATCGACGTTGCACCATCAATTCCGATCTCTGACTCTGATGAGCCCTCTGCAATATCAGAAGCAGCTTCGACTGCATGTAGCCAGAGAACGCATGCTCAATGAGGGGCTGGATGCCGCAAGCGCCGCCTTCGAAGTGGGTTATGAAAGCGCGAGCCAATTCAACCGGGAGTACAGCAGATTCTTCGGCCAGCCTCCGATGCGAGATATGAAGGCGCGCCGGCTGGCCGACCCCGCGGCCGACCGCGACTGACGGCAGTTCATTCGCCCCCAGGGCCGGAAACTGAGCTCAATAGGCTTGCAACTGGTCCATGGGCAGGCGTACACGGAAGCATGTGGAGCCGGGCTCGGAACGGACGCCCAGGTGGCCGCGATGCTTGCGGACAATGCGCATGGCGTTGTCGAGACCCAGGCCGAGGCCCTGGCCGGGCGCCTTGGTAGTGAAGAAAGGCTCGAAGATGCGGTCCTGCAGTTCAGGGGGGATGCCGGGGCCGGTGTCCCAAATCTCGACCAGGAGCATCTCCGCCTCAAGACGGCAAGTGAGTTTCAGCAGGCCATGGTTGCCGAGAGCATCGAGGGCATTCTCGATGAGGGCAGTCCACACCTGGTTCAACTCGCTGCCATAAGCGCTGATGCGGGGCAGACCCGGTTCGTAATCGCGCTCGATCTGGACGTTTTTCATGCGCGACTGAAGCATCTGCACCGTCGCGTCGAGTCCAGCCGGCACATCCACCTCAAGAATCGGTGCGCGGTCCATGAAGGAGTAGGCCTTGATGGCGCTGATGAGGTCAAAGATGCGCGCGGTGGAGTTGAGCAGCGTCTCCACTGCTTGCGTCGAGCGCAGGTAGCGCGTGAAGAATTGCAGGGCAAGACAGGCTTCTTTCGGCTCCAGGATCTGGCGCAGCGCGTCCAGGTCGGACACCGCGACTCCCTGCTCAGCCAGCTGCGGAGCGATCTCCCAGGAGCGGTCGCAGGGCAACGCGGTAAGCCAGTTGCGCAAGGCTTCCTCGCGGACGATAAACGCGCCCGCATCGTGCGGATCCGGAGGGTCGCGGTGGCTGAGAATACGCTGCTCCCAGTCTTGAATGGCTTGAATCTGCTCGTCTGAAAGACAAAGATTCACCAGTTTGAATCGGTTCTGGCGATTGGCGCGCAGTTCGGCCACCAGGCTCGAGGCGGAGCGCTGGGCGGCGGAGGCGGGGTTGTTCAACTCGTGGGCCAGGTTGCCCGCCAGCTTGCCTAAGGCGGCGAGTTTTTCGGCTTGCTGCTCGATGCGGGTCACCTCGCGCACGCGGTCAAGCAAGGTGGAAACCACCCTCTGGGACATCGAGGGGATGGCCTGCAGCATTTCAGGAAAGACCGACTTGTGGATGAGGAACGCCCACACAGGGGAAACCGCGAAGCCCTGCCCGCCGGATAACTTCATCCGCGAGAAAGGCAGAAGGCCGGTCATCTGTCCGGCGCGGCCAATGAACAGCTCCATTGGTCCACCATGCTGACGGCGCACATGAATCTCACCCTTGAGAATCAGGATCATCCGGTCGGCCGGTGTGCCTTCTTCGAAGAGGATGTCTCCGGTGTCGGCGACGACCTCCTCGCCATGGCGCGCAATCCAGAGACGGTCTTCCAGGGAAAGACCGTGCAGAGGGCCAACGCGATCCAGGGCCTCCGCAATCACGTCGGCGGGCGTGGGGTGGGCAGGCGACTTGAGGGTGAGGGTCTGCATCCGGGGACCTCCGGGCGAGCAAGTTCAGGATAGACGATCTCGATCTGGAACCCTACACCGACGGCTGTGGGAATCCCACGGGACCGGTGCGGGTTGACATCTCAATCGCCCCGCCCCGGAACGGCAAAGGTTGGGTGGTATGATGAGGCGGTTTGAGATAGCCCCAACTAGAGGCTTTGCCATGCTGAAAACATTTTCATCCGTCGCTGCTCTGTTCTCCGCCTTTGTGATTGCGTGGGGCCAACCCGCCGCTACCTTCGATCCTGCCAGCAAGGTGTTCCGGCTGGATGGCGGAGACGTTTCCTACGTGTTCGGCGTGAATTCGAGTGGGGAGTTGCAACAGCTTTACTGGGGCGGAAGGCTAGCGAAGACGGACCAGTTTCCGCGAGCCGTGCCAATGGGGGAATGGGCCTCGTTTGACACGCCTTACACCAACACGCCACAGGAGTACGTGGGCTGGGGAGCAGGCTTGTTTCTGGAACCGGCGCTGAAGGTGACTTATGCCGACGGCAACCGCGACCTGGTGCTGCACTATGAAAGCCACACCATCACCGCGGACGGCCTGAATGTAGTGCTCAAGGACATTAAGCGCCCTATCTACGTGACGCTGCACTACGCGATTGATGCGGAGAGCGGGATTCTGGCACGATCGGCCACAATTGAGAACGGGCTGAACCAACCGGTGACCGTGGAGCAGGCCGCCGCTGCGGCGTGGGCGCTGCCTCCTGCGCACTACACCATGAATTACCTGACCGGGCGCTGGGCCGGCGAGTGGACACTGACGCAGGAGGCGCTGCATCCGGGAGAGCGGGTCATCGAGAGCCGCCGCGGTTCCACAGGTCACCAGGCCAATCCGTGGTTTGCGCTGCAGGCGGGCGAGGCGAATGAGGACCAGGGCGAAGTATGGTTCGGAGCGCTGGCCTGGAGCGGGTCGTGGCGCATCACGGTGGAGCAGGACCAGTTGGACGCGGTGCGCATCACCGGCGGCTTCAACCCCTTCGACTTCGGTTTCGTGCTGCATGCGGGCGAGCGGCTGCAGACGCCGGTGTTCTACGGGGGATATTCGGCGCATGGGCTGGGCGGGGTCTCGCGGCTGCTGCACCGGTTTGAGGTGGAGCACGTGCTTCCACGGCGGGCTGGCGCAAACACAGTGCCGAAGCCGAGGCCGGTGATCTACAACTCCTGGGAAGCCACGGAGTTCAACGTGACGGAAGCGGGGCAGATGGCGCTGGCAGAGAAGGCCGCAGCGCTGGGCGTGGACCGCTTTGTGATGGACGATGGCTGGTTTGGGCAACGCAAAGACGATCACGCCGGGCTGGGCGACTGGTATGTGAACCAGGAGAAGTTTCCGCATGGGCTCAAACCGCTCATCGACAAAGTGCACGCGCTGGGAATGGACTTCGGGTTGTGGGTGGAGCCGGAGATGGTGAACCCGGACTCGGACCTCTTCCGCAAGCATCCGGATTGGGTGTTGCATTTTGTGGGACGGCCGGAGACACAGCAGCGAAATCAGTTGGTGCTGAACCTTGCACGGCCGGATGTGCGCGCGTACGTGCTCGGGTTCCTGGACAAGCTGCTGACGGAAAACGATATTGCGTTTCTGAAGTGGGACTATAACCGCAACTGGAGCGAGCCGGGATGGGAGCAGTTGCCGGCGGCGGAGCAGAAGCGGGTTTACGTGGAGTACACGCATAGCCTGTACGGCATCCTGGCGGAGTTGCGGCGGAGACATCCCAAGGTGGAACTGGAATCCTGCTCGGGAGGCGGCGGGCGGGTGGACCTGGGGATTCTGAAGTACGTGGATGAGGTGTGGCCCTCGGACAACACCGATCCATTCGACCGGCTGACACAGCAGGACGGATTCAGCTATGCCTATACGCCGCAGGTGATGATGGCGTGGGTGACGGACTCGCCGCACTGGTTGAATAAGCGTTCGACCTCACTAAGCTACCGCATGCTTAGCTCGATGCAGGGCTCACTGGGAATCGGCGCCAACATTGCCAAGTGGAGCGAAGATGAGGCGGCCACGGCGAAGCGGTTGATTGCCGCGTATCACCAGGTGCAGCCAACCATTGTGCAGGGCGACTTGTACCGGCTGATTTCGCCGCGCAACGGGAGCGAGTTCTCTGCCACGCAGACCGTGAACCGGGAGAAGAACCAGTCGGTGGTGTTCGCGTTTATCCATTCCACGCAGGAGGGGCGGAAGTTTCCGCTGCTGAAGTTGAAGGGGCTGGACCCAGCCGCCGTGTACGCGCTGACGCCTATCGAAGGCAAGACGCGGCCAGAGACGCCTGCAACGGCCAGCGGGGCGTGGTGGATGAACCACGGGCTGGAGTTCGACGAGAGCTTCGCCGGAGATTTTCAGGCGGCGGCGTTCAGGCTGGATAGGAAGTAGGTCTGCGCCTGAGGCCGCGGCGGCATTTTCGCTCTATCGCGGGCTTTGAAATGCCCGCAAGGAGGGCAAAAAAGGCCGTTTTGCGCAGGAAAACCGGGTCTTCCAGTTACCGAAGAGTATCTATGCAAAAATTACAACTCGTTGATTCAGCAAGCCTTACTCGGTCCCACGGAGCCTCCGAAGGGACTGCGGAAGGGGGAGGGGGGTGGGGTGCCGATTGGTACGGACCTGTCACATGCATGACACTGCACTCGTTCCCAATTCAATTGTGCGCCCAAGGGGAAGAATTCTGTGCAAAGGGGCTTGAGACGTTCGGTGAGCGGAGGTGGCCGCCCACCCACTCCACGATGAAACCGTGGAATGGATGGGGCACCCATTTTTGTGGAGGAATGGACGTTCAGAAACGCAAGGGTGAGCCACCTGCCGGCCACCCACCCTTTCCACGATGAAACTGTGGAAAGGATGGGGCACCCATTTTGTGGAGGAATGGACATTCAGAAACGCAAGGGTGAGCCACCCGCCAACTCCGAGGAAGAAAAGTGTTCCTCGACGATTGCAGACGGATCTACGTGCCCGAGGTGGGCGTAGAGCGAATTATTCCAGGTCTCAAAAGCGAGGTCTGGGTAGCCGGAGATCGACAAACCAAGGAAGGGATAAGCGGCAATGCGGCGGCGAGAGTTTCTTGAAGTTTCGGCTGGTGCGGTTATGGCGACGGTGTGCGATCCGTTGCGGGTCAGCGCGGCATCCGGCGAAATGAAGCAGCCGGTGTTTCCGAGCGGGGATGGGAAGTGGCGGCGCACGTGGGACGCGGCAGTGGCGGCCTTGGCGGGGAATACGAAGCGGCTTAATCTCTACGACAAGCCAGTGATGATTGAGGGCGCGGAGTATCCGGGCATCTGGCTGGAATGTGCGCCGCTGGAAGGGCTGGTGTATGCAGGGCTCTCGGATTTTCTGCCGCAGGGCCAAGCTGGGCCAAGTCCGGCTGCGGTAGCACGCGCGAATCACATGGCGTTTTTTGCGTTGCAGCGGGAGGATGGACAACTGCCCGCGTACATCTGGACGAAGGAGGCGGGGTTCGGGCAGATCCAGATGGTGGTTCCGATTGCGGCGACGGCGTGGGAGCTGGCACAGGCAACGAAGGACGAGGAGCTAACGGCGAAGGCGTATGCGGCCTGCAGCCGCTGGGATGCGTGGCTGCGGCGGTATCGCGATACGCGGAAGACGGGGCTGGTGGAGGGATTCTGCTGCTATGACACGGGGCATGACAACAGCCCGCGGTGGAAAGGCATGCCCGACGCATGCCCGGACGGCGATGCGCGCAAGTGCGCGCCGATCCATTCGCTGCCACGGCTGTGTCCGGACCTTTCGGCGACCGTGTACGGCGGGCGCGTGGCCCTGGCGGCGATGGCGCAGGCGCTGGGCAAGCGGACGGATGCTGAACGCTGGAGCGAGGAAGCGGAGTCGATCCGGCTGCTGATTGTGAAGAAGCTCTACTGCGCGGAGGACGGGGCCTTTTACGATGTGGATGCACAAAATCAGTTTGTGAAGGTGCGCGGGGATTTGATGTCGCGGGTGCTGGGGGAACATGTGCTGAAAGTGGAGGCGGCGGAGGACCGGAAGATTTTTGATGAAGTCTGGACGCGGCAGATGCATAATCCGGCGGCATTCTGGACGGCGTATCCGTTTCCATCGATTGCGCTGAACGACCCGGCGTTTGTGCGGCCGATTCCGCCGAATAGCTGGGGTGGCGCGGCACAGGCGTTGACGGCGCTGCGCGCGCCGCGATGGATGAAACACTATGGCAAGCAGCAGGAGCTGGCAACACTGATGCGACAGTGGGTGACGGCGATTAACGCGTCGGGGGAGAAGGCAGGGAATTTCTGGCAGCAGATGAATCCGGAGACCGGGGAGTTTACGCCGGGAGAATCCGGGGGGTATTCTCCGGCGGCTCTGGTGTATCTGGATTTTGTGCGGCGGCTGGGCGGGATATTTCTAGTAAGTTCCTGACAGGATCAGGCCGGGAGATGCGGGTCCGGTTAGGCTTCACAGAGGATGACATTTCAGTTTATTGAATGGACCCCGGAGAATGATCTCCGGGGTCCATCTTTTTTGTTAGCGCGACTTGGAGACTTCTTCGACGGTGACGGGGTCGAGGAAGGGCATGCTGGCGCGGAGTTTTTTGCCCACGATCTCGATGGGATGCTTGGCTTCGGCTTCGCGGAAGGCCAGGAACTCCTTGCGGCCGGAGGCCTGATCGGCGAGGAAGCGCTTGGCAAATTCGCCATTCTGGATTTCAGTGAGGATCTGCTTCATGGCCTTGCGGCTCTCGGCGTTGATGACACGGGGGCCGCTGACGTAGTCGCCCCACTCGGCGGTGTCGGAGATGCTGTAGCGCATGTAGGCGAGGCCACCGCGATAGATGAGGTCGACGATGAGCTTGAGCTCGTGGAGGCATTCGAAGTAAGCGCTCTCAGGCTGGTAGCCGGCCTCGACGAGGGTTTCAAAGCCTGCTTTGACGAGGGCGCTGACGCCGCCGCAAAGCACAGTCTGCTCGCCGAAGAGATCGGTTTCGGTTTCTTCCTTGAAGGTGGTTTCGAGAACTCCCGCGCGGGTGCAGCCGATGCCCCTGAGATAGCTGAGGGTGAGGGCGTGGGCGGTACCGGTGGCATCCTGCTCGACGGCGATGAGGCCGGGGGTTCCGCCGCCTTCAATGAAGACCTCGCGCACGCGATGGCCGGGAGCCTTGGGCGCGGCCAGACCTACGTCGATGTTCTTGGCGGGGACGATGGTCTTGTAATGAATGTTGAAGCCGTGGGCGAAGAGCAGCAGCTTGCCGGCAGAAAGGTGGGGACCAATCTCCTCTGCATACAGCGTGGCCTGGGTCTGGTCGGGGGTGAGGATCATGACCACGTCGGCCCATGCGGTGACTGCGGCGACGGTGTCCACTTCCAGGCCCGCTTTCTGAGCCTTGACAATGGACTTGGAGTTGGGGGCAAGGCCCACCTTGACCTGGACACCCGAGTCCTTGAGGTTGAGGGCGTGGGCGTGGCCCTGGGAGCCGTAGCCGATGATGGCTACTTTTTTGGCCTGGATGAGGGAAAGGTCGGCGTCGTGATCGTAATACGTCTTAGCCATGTTTTTCGATTTTTCCTTTTGATGCAGGGTTGATTTCTCATTGTGGTGCACCGGGCCGGTTGCTTGACCCGCAATGCGGTTAAATCCTCAAAGGCTGCGAAGGGCGTAAGAGTCTCTCCGAGCCTGGTATTCCTTTCAAAGCCTGGTCGTGCTTCCTACGCCTTCACGAAGGTTGTGAGACTGCGCCGTCCGCGCTCGCGAAGCTGGCACTCTCGCAGTGTATCCGCGAGAGATTCAAGGTTTGGGACACCGTATATCAAAAAATTCTCAAGTTCCGCATCCGAAGAGAACAGGTGCAAGGACGCCTGGCCCAATAGCCGTTTCCCAAGCGGCTTACGCAGCTCGAAGTGGTCAATGCGAAACAGCTCCAGGGATTCCTGAACCTTTGACAGCAGGCCTCGCTCCAGTTTGATCCGTTGTGTGGTGATCTCGTAGTTGATGCTCAGACTCTTCATGTAGAAGTACAAACAAATGATGGCGCTGCAGGCCACGAAGAGAAGAGATGCATAAATAACGCCCAGGCCTGATTGCACAAAGTACCCAACTGCAGATGCAACGGCCATCACGATAAGAAAAGGCACGAATTGGCCGATGCTGTAGATGACTGCCGGGTGCCCGGAGAACAGGTATTTCTCGACTTCGAGATCTCTTGCCGCGGCAAATGCCAACAGATCCGTGTTGCAGAAGCGGCACTTGAGTGCAACGGCCTTGATGGTCTCTCCGCAGACCGGGCAGGCCTTGGTGTCTTCGTCCATGATCTCGATCCTTCCACGTCAGGGTAACAATCAAACTTACGCCAGACGATGTCGAACGACAACCCTACCTATTCCGACTCGATGGCTGCGCTTTCTTCCGCAGCGCCGGCGAACTCGTCGTCAGGCAGAGGCTTTTCGCCCGGGTCGGCCCCCATGGCGCGCAACACGCCGCTGGTGTGATGGCCGCGGCGCATGGTCATTTTGCCGCTTCGGCAGATTTCGAGGATGCGGCTGTCACTCTCGTTGAGCACTTGGATCAGCCCTTCGATTTTGCTTTCGACGCCGGTCATCTCAATCATCAGCGACTCCGCTGTGAGGTCCACGATGCGGGCGCGAAAGACTTCGACGAGTTCAAAGATGGCGGAGCGGGTATGCTTGGTGGCCGCCACTTTGATGAGGGCAAGTTCGCGGGTGACCGAAGGAGCGCCGGCGATGTCGTCCACATCGACCACGTTCTCAAGCTTGAACAGGCTGGCGCGAATGCGGTGACCGGCCTCGGCAGAGGCGTCGCACACCACGGTCATGCGCGAGAGGCTGTTGCGTTCGCTATGGCCGACGGTGAGGGAATGGATGTTGATGTTGAGACGGCGAAAGAGCGAGGCCACGCGCGTGAGCACGCCGGGCCGGTCTTCAACGTAAGCGACGAATGTGTGGAGCATAAGGGCCTTTCAGAGATCAGCTAACAGCTAACAGCTGTCTTACTTGTCGTCCGCGGACTCTAGGAGCGGGTCGTTGTCGGGACGGCGGATCATTTCGTGCAATGCGGAACCGACGGGAATCATCGGGTAGACCGAATCTTCTTTTTCAACCAGAAAGTTGAGCAGAAAAGCGCCGGGGGCAGAGCGTGCTTCGTTTACAGCGTCGGCCACTTCGGCGCGGGTGCGGACGGCGCGGCCACGGATGCCGTGAGCGTCGGCCAGCTTGACAAAATCGGGACTGACGAGGGGCGTTGCCTCGTAGTTGCGCTCGTAGAAGAACTGCTGCCACTGGCGGACCATGCCCAGGTAGCCGTTGTTGATGATGGCGATGTTGATCTTGATTTTTTCCTGGGCAATGGTGGAGAGTTCGGCGGAGGTCATTTGGAAACCGCCATCGCCGGCGATGACCCAGACCTCCTTCTCAGGGCAGGCGAACTTGGCGCCGATGGCAGCGGGCAGCGCGAAGCCCATGGTTCCGAGGCCGCCGGAGGTGATGAGGGTGCGCGGGTGTTCGTGGTGGAAGTACTGCGCTTCCCACATCTGATGCTGGCCCACGTCAGTGACCACGATGGCGTTGCCCGCTGTGATGCGCCACAGGTCGTGCACCACGTGCGCCGCCCAGAGGTGCCCGGAATCGGGCAGGTTCTTGATGTCGTGCACGGCGACGGCGCCCTTGCTGGCTTCAATGGTCTTGATCCAGGCCGATCCATCGCGGCCGGGAATGCGGGGCAGCAGCTCTTCCAACACCGCGCGCAGATCGCCGACCAGCGCGACGTCGACCTTGACGTTCTTGTTAATCTCGGCGGGGTCGACCTCAATGTGAATCTTTTTTGCCTTGGGGGCGTAGGTGGCCAGGGTGCCGGTGACGCGGTCGTCAAAGCGCATACCGCAGGCGATGAGCAGGTCGGACTCCTGAATCGCGTGGTTGACCCAGGATTCGCCATGCATGCCCATCATGCCCAGGTTGAGCGGGTGCGAGGCAGGGAAGCCGCCCAGGCCGAGCAGGGTGAGGGCGACGGGGATCTGCGCGCGCTCTGCGAGGGTGCGCAACTGCTCCATGGCTTCAGACTCGGTGACGCCGTGACCGGCAAGGATAATGGGGCGCTTGGAATGGCGGATAAGTTCGGCGGCTTGCGCAAGGCCGGATTCCTCGACGCGCAGCATGGGATGGGGACGATAGGGGCGCGGCTTGGCGGCGGCAAAGTCAAAGATCGCCGTGCCTTGCTGCGCGTCCTTGGTGATATCGACCAGCACCGGGCCGGGGCGGCCGGAGCGGGCGATCTGGAATGCGCTGCGAATGGCGGGCGCAATGTCCTCGGTACGAAAGATGAGGAAGTTGTGCTTGGTGACGGGCAGCGTGATGCCGGTGATGTCCACTTCCTGGAAAGCGTCGGTGCCGAGAACCTTGCTGGAGACATTGCCGGTGATGCAGACGAGGGGTATGGAGTCCAACATGGCCGTGGCAATTCCGGTGACCAGGTTGGTGGCGCCGGGACCGCTGGTGGCGATGGCCACGCCAACCTTGCCCGAGGCGCGTGCGTAGCCGTCGGCCATGTGCGCGGCGCCCTGCTCGTGGCGCACCAGGGTGTGGCGAATGGGGAACTTGCGCAGCGCATCGTAGACCGGCAGGATGGCACCGCCGGGATACCCGAAGACGTCCGTGACACCCTCGCCCACGAGCGTGGCCCACACAATTTCAGCACCGGTGAGGCGGGTGGGAGTGGTCAGGTGCTCATGCGCTGCTTGTGCGGTTGCGTCAGTTCCCATGTTGGGCTCCTTGGTTAGAGATCAGAGATTAGAGACTAGAGATCAGAGGTCAGGTTTTAGGTTGTTGCGCCTTCGGAGGCGCTGGTTACGCGGTCGACATACTTGCGGAAGACGCCTGCGGGCCAGCGCAGTGCGGGCGGCTTGAAGCCTTTGAGGCGCGCGGCCATTTCCGCATCGCTGATCTCAAGCGTCAGCTTGCGGTTGGGAATATCGAACTCGATAATGTCGCCTTCGCGGACGGCAGCGATGGGTCCGCCGACGAAGGCTTCGGGAGCCACATGGCCGGCGGTGAAGCCACGGGTGGCGCCGGAGAAGCGGCCATCGGTAAGCAGGGCTACATGGGCGCTGAGTTCGGCGTTGGACGAGATGGCGGCGGTGACTTGCAGCATTTCTCTCATGCCGGGGCCGCCCTTGGGACCTTCATAGCGAATGACGACTACGTCACCGGGACGGATCTGGCCGGCCTGCACGGCGGCGAAACAGGACTCTTCCGTGTCAAAGACGCGCGCAGGGCCGCGATGTTGGGCGCGGTCGGCGGCAGCGATCTTCATCACGCAGCCTTCGGGTGCAAGGTTGCCCTTGAGAATGACCAGGCCGCCGTTGGGCTTGATGGGCTTCTCAAAGGTGTGGATGACGACCTGGCCGGGTGTCTCCTGGGCGAGGGCCGCTTCCTGGGCGAGGGTCTTGCCGCTGATGGTGAGTGTGGAACCGTCGGCATAACCGGCGTCGATGAGGCGCTTGGCCAGCAGGCGCGAGCCGCCGGCGGCCTGGTAGTGCCAGGCCATGTACTTGCCTGCCGGAACGAGATCGCAGATGTAAGGCGTGCGCTTGCTGATGGCGTCAAAGTCGTCGATGGAAAGGGGGATGCCCATTTCACGTGCGATGGCGAGGAGGTGCAGGACCGCGTTGGTGGAGCCGCCGCTGGCGGCAACGCTGGCGATGGTGTTCTCAATCGATTTGCGGGTGATGATCTGCGAGGGGCGGCGATTGGCGCGGACGGCGTCCATGAGAATATGGCCGGCCTCGCGGGTGGCGGCATACTTGTCTGGCGAAGTGGCGGGAACGCCGGAGAGGTGGGCGGGTGAGATGCCGAGGATCTCCGCGGACATGGCCATGGTGTTGGCGGTGAACTGGCCGCCACAGGCGCCTGCGCCGGGACAGGCGTTGGCCTCGAGAGCTTCAAGCGCAGCCTCGTCGATGCGGCCGGCAGCGAAGGAGCCGATGCCCTCAAAGACATTCTGGATGGTGATGTCGACGCCGTTCAGCTTGCCGGGCGCGATGGATCCGCCATAGAGCATGAGGCCGGGAATGTCGAGACGGCAGAGAGCCATGATGATGCCGGGCATGTTCTTGTCGCAGCCGCCGATGCCGACGAGGCCGTCAAAGAGGTTGCCGCGGGCAACGAGCTCGATGGAGTCGGCGATGACTTCGCGGGAGACCAGCGAGGCCTTCATGCCCTGTGTGCCCATGGTGATGCCGTCGGAGATGGTGACGGTGTTGAACTCCATAGGCGTGCCGCCTGCTTCGCGGATGCCTTCTTTAAGGGCGGCAGCGATTTCATGCAGGTGCACGTTGCAGGTGCCGATCTCGGTCCAGGTGTTGGCGATGCCGATGATGGGCTTGTGCAGGTCTTCTTTGCTGTAGCCGACGCCGCGCAAATAAGAACGCGCTGCGGCGCGGTCAGGGCCTTCAGTCAATGGAATGCTTTGGCGTTTGCCTTCGATGGTCATTTCTTCCCTTCTGGCGGTGTTAGTTTCGTTAGCGGAGCTAGCGGTGTTGGCGTTTGCGGCTGGGAAGCGTTCTAACTCCGCTAGCCGCTAGCTCCGCTTTCATCTGGCTTTCAGCCAGTTGGCCTGGTCGTGCTTTGTTTCAAATGTGTCGAGCGCCGCCTGGTGGCGCAGGGTGAGGCCGATGTCATCGAGGCCTTCGATGAGACAGAACTTGCGGAACGGGTCGACCTCGAAGGTGGCGTGAAAACCCCGGCTGTCAGTGACTGTCTGGTTTTCAAGCGAGACGGTGAGCTGATAGTTGGGAATTGTCTTAGCGTTGTGGAGAAGCTCGGTGACCTGTTCTTCGCTGAGGCGAACGAGCACTATGCCATTCTTGCCGGCGTTGGAAAAGAAGATGTCGGCGAAGGTGGGCGCGATGACGGCGCGGAAGCCGAAGTCGCTGAGAGCCCAGGCGGCGTGCTCGCGGCTTGAGCCGCAGGCGAAGTTTTTGCCGGCGATAAGTATTTGAGCACCCTGGTAGCGCGGGTCGTTGATGACAAACGTGGGGTCTGGATCGCCGGACGGGGTGCGGCGCCAGTCGAAGAAAAGGAACTCGCCGTAGCCGGTGCGCTCGATGCGTTTCAAGAACTGCTTGGGAATGATCTGGTCGGTATCGACGTTAGTGCGGTCGAGAGGCGCGGCCAGGGCGGTGACGGTGCGAAAGGGTTGCATCAGGCCTTCCCTCCATGGATCAGGGGCTCAAGGGCGATTTCGTTAGTGGGCCAGTTGCGAATGTCGACGAAGTGGCCGGCAATGGCGGCTGCGGCGGCCATCTCGGGACTGACGAGGTGGGTGCGTCCGCCGCGACCCTGGCGGCCTTCGAAGTTGCGGTTGCTGGTGGAGGCGCAACGTTCGCCGGGAGAAAGAATGTCGGGGTTCATGCCCAGGCACATGGAGCAGCCAGGCTCGCGCCAGTCAAAACCTGCCTCGCGAAAGACGCGATCGAGGCCTTCCTGCTCGGCCTGCGCCTTGACGGCCTGGGAGCCGGGAACGACCATGGCGCTGACGTGGGTGGAAACCTTGTAGCCGGCCGCGATGCGGGCGGCGGCGCGCAGGTCTTCAATGCGCGAGTTGGTGCAGGAGCCAATGAAGACGCGGTCGATCTCGATTGAATCGAGCGGGGTTTTGGGCTGCAGCCCCATATACTCCAATGCTCGTTCAAGCGACTTCCGCTCCTGTTCATTGGACACAGCGGCGGGATCGGGCACCGAGGCGGTGATAGGCGCGACCATGCCGGGGCTGGTGCCCCAACTGACATAGGGAACCAGCGTGGCGGCGTCGATGACCAGTTCGCGATCGAACTTTGCGCCGGGATCGGAGGGGAGCTTTCTCCACTCCTCCACCGCGCGTTCCCACGCTTCACCTTTTGGACTGAATTTGCGGCCCTTCAAGTAGGCAAATGTCTTTTCATCCGGAGCGATCATGCCTGCACGCGCGCCGGCTTCGATGCTCATGTTGCAGACGGTCATGCGGCCTTCCACGGAAAGAGCGCGAATAGCGGAGCCGGCGTATTCAACCACGCAGCCGGTGGCGCCGTCGGTACCGATCTGGCCGATGATGGCGAGGATGATGTCCTTGGCGGTGACACCGCGCGGGAGTTCGCCTTCAACGGCGATGCGGAAGGTTTTGGGTTTGGATTGCGGCAGTGTCTGGGTGGCGAGCACATGCTCCACTTCGCTGGTGCCGATGCCGAAGGCAAGGGCTCCGAATGCGCCATGGGTGGAGGTGTGCGAATCGCCGCAGACAATGGTCATGCCCGGCTTGGTGATGCCCAGCTCGGGGCCGATGACGTGCACGATGCCTTGTTCGCGTGAATCGACGTCGTAGAGCTCGATGCCGAACTCGGCGCAGTTGGCGCGCAGGGTGGCGATCTGCGTGGCCGCGATCTGGTCGACGATGTGGAGGCGACCCTCGATGGTGGTGGGGACGTTGTGGTCCACGGTGGCGATGGAGCGGTCAGGGCGGCGGACTTTGCGGCCGGCCAGACGGAGGCCCTCAAAAGCCTGCGGCGAGGTGACCTCGTGCAGCAACTGTAGGTCAATGTAGAGCAAGGTGGGCTCACCTTTAGGCTCGACGACCACGTGCTGCTGCCAGACTTTTTCAAATAGCGTTTTTGGTTCGGTACTCATTGGACTCCTTGAATCAGCTAACAGCTAACAGCGAACAGGTAACAGCTAACAGCTTGAACCTTTTGATCGAGGCTGTTTTGTGCTTTCCCAGCCTTGCCGCAAAAACAAAAACACGGCAAGGATGGGGCACCCATAGTTCTTGTTATCCAAGGTCCCAAAAGCCAGACCTTATTCTTGCTATCCCAGGTCTCAGAAGCGAGACCTGGGGCACCCATAGTTATGCGTTTACCAGCTGAGTTTTTACGGTTTCGCGGACTTTGACGCCCATCTGGGTGGTGGAAAGCACGGTGAAACCCTGGTAATTCCCGCGGGCCAGGTCAGGGGTACGGAAACCTTGTTCTAGCACCTTGCGCACGGACATCTCGACGGCCACGGCTTCGGCCTCGAGGCCGGCGGAATGGCGCAGAATGAGCGCGGCGGTGAGGATCGCTCCAAGGGGATTGGCCAGACCCTTGCCTGCAATGTCGGGTGCGGAGCCATGGACCGGCTCATAGAGATTGACCTTGCCGCCGATGGTGGCCGAGGGCAACATGCCCAGGGAGCCGGTGATCACGCCTGACTCGTCCGTGAGAATGTCGCCGAAGAGGTTCTCGGTCAGAACCACGTCGAAATCGCGGGGGCGATTCATGATGTGCATGGACATGGCGTCGACATACTGGTGTTCCAGCGTCACGCCGGGGAACTCGGCAGCAACTTCGGTCACCGCGGCGCGCCACAATTGCGAAACTTCAAGCACGTTGGCCTTGTCCACGCTGGTGAGTTTGTTGCGGCGTTTCTGGGCCAGTTGAAAGGCGACGCGCGCCACGCGGGTGACTTCGTCCTTTGTGTAGCGCATGGTGTTCCAAGCCTCGCCGGTGGCGCGATTCCACTGGCGGGGCTGGCCGAAGTAGAGGCCGCCAAGCAGTTCGCGCACAAAAAGGATGTCTGCGCCGTCGATAATTTCAGGGCGGAGGGGGCTGTTGACGGCGAGTTCCTTGAATGCGAAAGCGGGACGCAGGTTGGCGAATCCACCCAGGGCAGAGCGGATCTGAAGCAGGCCGGCCTCGGGACGCTTGTCGGGAGGCAGAGAATTAAATTCGTTGCCGCCCACTGCGCCGAGCAGCACGGCATCGGAGTCCAGCGCGGCGGCAAGAGTGTCGGCGGGCAGGGGCGAGCCGTCCTGGACAATGGCCACGCCGCCGATGCGGCGCTCAGCGAAGGTAAATTCGTGACCGCCCAATGCGGCGGTTTCCTTGAGGACAGCAACTGCTTCATTCGTAACTTCGGGACCGATGCCGTCGCCGGCGACTACTAGAATCTTGAGCTTCATGCTTCTCCAGAGATCAGGGGTCAGAGATCAGTTTTCGGTTGTCATCTATCAGTTAGCCGCGAGCCTTTATTGGCCGGCGGGGCGAGACGCCTGTCTTTCAGTCGAGTTCGGAGACCGGTTCAGGGCGGCGCTCGCGAATGAGATCGGGGAGGATGCCGATGAGGTCCTGGTCGTAGATATTTTTCTTGCGATCGGCGAGGGCGACAAAGCGGTAGTAGGTCTGCTGCAGTTCCTCGCGGCTGAGGGTGAAGCCGAGTTGTTCGAGGCGATGGCGGAGGGCGGCGCGGCCGGAGTGCTTGCCCAGGACGAGATGTGTATGGGCGACTCCGACCAGCGCGGGAGTCATGATCTCGTAGCAGAGCGGGTTGGCGAGCATGCCGTGCTGATGAATTCCAGACTCGTGAGCAAAAGCATTGGCGCCCACCACTGCCTTGTTAGGCGAGGGCTTGAAGGTGATGATCTGGCCCAGTACCTGGCTGGCGGGATAGAGGTTATCGAGTTTGATGCTAGAGGCGACGCCGTAGCGATCGGCGCGCACGTACAGCGCGGCGGCAATCTCTTCGAGGGCCGCGTTTCCTGCTCGTTCGCCGATGCCGTTGATGGTGCACTCCACCTGGCGGGCGCCGGCATCGATTGCGGCGAGCGAGTTGGCCACGGCCAGGCCCAGGTCGTCGTGGCAGTGCGACGAGAGCACGACGCCCTCGGCATTGATGGCGGGAATGCGCTCGCGGACCTCGCGGAACATCTGGGCGTATTCCTCGGGTGTGGAGTAACCCACGGTGTCAGGCATGTTGATGGTGGTGGCGCCGGCTTCGACGGCAATGCGCACCATCTCGACCAGGTAGTCGCGCTCGGAGCGGGTGGCGTCCTCGGGTGAGAACTCGACATCGTCCACCAGCGAGCGGGCCAGGCGGACGGACTCACCGGTGAGGTCGAGGGCCTGCTGGCGACTGATCTTGAGCTTGTACTCGAGGTGCAGGTCGCTGGAGGCAAGAAAGACGTGGATGCGGGAACGGTCGGCAAACTGCAGGGCGCGTGCCGCCATCTCGATGTCCTCGGTCTTGGCGCGGGCCAGGGAGGCAATGCGAGGCTTGCGGATGGCCTGGGTAATGGTGGAGATGGCCGCGAAGTCGCCCTCCGAGGCCATGGCGAAACCGGCCTCGATGATGTCCACGCCCAGATCCTCAAGGGCGTGGGCCATGGTGAGCTTTTCCTGCGTGGTCATGCTGCAGCCCGGGGATTGCTCGCCGTCGCGCAACGTGGTGTCGAAGAAGACTACGTGATCTGAAGTCATTGAATCGCCTGCCAAGGGGAGCGTTTGCCAACGTTGCCAGTTTCTCGCATCCGGGCTCTATAACGCAAAGTTATTCTTTTTGGGGAGTCGATTAGAATTGCTTATAGGGAAGAGACCAGAGATCAGATATCAGAGATAAAGGATCAGGGGACTCGGAGGGTGGGGATGGAACTGAATCAGCTGGAGACTTTTCTAGCGGTGGCGGAGGAGCGCAGCTTCTCGCGCGCGGCGCTACGGCTGCATCGAACCCAGCCGGCGGTGAGCCAGGTGATTCGCAAACTGGAGGCTGCGGTGGGCGAGACGCTCTTTGACCGCGCGGCGCGGGATGGCTCTTTGACCGCGGCCGGAACCCTGCTGCGGGACTACGCGCTGCGCCTGCTGGCCCTGCGCCGCGAGGCTGCCAGCGCCCTGGACGAGTTGAAGAGCCTGGAACGCGGGCAACTGCAACTGGCGGCCAATGAATACACCTGCATGTACCTGCTGCCGGCCATCGACCAGTTCCGGCGAGAATTTCCGCATGTGAACGTGATTGTGCACCGGATGCTGGCCAGCCGCATCCCGGAGGAGCTGAACCTGCGCACGTTTGAGATGGGAGTGATCTCGTTCCGCCCCGACCCGGCGCAATTTCGCAGCATTGCGGTTTATGGCGACAGCCTGGCCCTGATCGTGAGCCCCAGCCATCCGCTGGCAGGGGCCGGGCACGTCTCGATCAACGACCTGGGCAAGGAGGACTTTATTGCGCACCATGTGACTTCGCCGCTGCGGAGAAAGGTGATTGAGACCTTTCAGCGCTACCGGACACCGTTGAACATGGGCATCGAGCTGCCCACCATCGAGGCTATCAAGCGGTTTGTGGCCATGGGCAACGGAGTAGCCCTGGTGCCGCACCTCACGGTGGCCCGGGAACTGGAGACAGGGGACCTGGTGCGGGTGAAGGTGGATGAGCTGGAGTTGAAACGGGTGCTTCGGCTGGTGCACAGGCGGCAGGCTATGCTCTCCTATGCGGCAACAGCGTTTCTGCGCACCGTGCGGTCGATGGCGCAGGAGCAGGGGCCGCCGTTCTACTACCACGTGGAGCGCACGGCGTGATTTTCTTGCCCCTGGAGCCGATCCGAGCCACGGGTGAGGGCAGAGCCGCAGGGGCCGGAGAGCCGGTGGGAGAGCGATGCGCGCAGCAAAGACGCCTAAATGTCTGCGGCTGCGTCTATTGTTTGAGATCAATCCGAGGCAACCCCTTCCACCGAGAACCGTTCCGGCCATTTACAATGCTGAGAGCGGGGCCCGGTTCGGACCGGAGCACCGGAATCGACAAGCTGGCTGCCAGCCGGATGGTTGCGCAGTCATGAGGTTCCAGACCGAATGAAGAAGATCGCCTTTATTGCATTCCTGCTGGCCGTGTGTGTGGCCGCAGGCCGCGCTCAGGAGAGCAGGCAGGACATCAGTCTTAGCGGAACGGCCATTATTGAGCCGTTCATTGCCTCATCTACCGACGTTCAGGTCCACTCCAACTATGGGCTTGGCGCATTGGCCAGCTACCGGTTCATGCTCACGCCTTCGAGCGCCCTGGAAGCGAACTATGGCATGACCTACCAGAACACCATTCGCTACATCATCAGCAATACCAACAACTACAACATATTGACCCGTAACGAGGAGATTTCGGCCGCGTACGTGCGCAGTTTCACCTACCGCAAGTTCAATCCATTTCTCGAGGCAGGACCGGGCGTGCTGATTTTCCTTCCCATTCGCAACTCCAGCACTACGCTGATTGACGCCAAGCAGGCGATGGGCATTGGGGGAATGTACGGCGCCGGATTTGCGTATGAAATCAGCCCCAGCTTTGACATCCGCGCGGAATACCGGGGCTTTGTGACCAAGGTGCCGACGTTTGGCGATACGCTTCTCGATACCAAGAGGTGGTACAACGTTTTCAACCCCACGGTGGGCGTAGCGTATCACTTCTAGGACCACAGTTGTAATTGCTTTCTGGCCCATGAAAGCAGCGAAGGCCCGGGCCTGAAGGCCCTGAGAATTCGCACTCATTCCGGGGGCTGAAGCCCCCGGCTCCCTCCGGAACGCGTATTTCCGCAGCCTCTATAGCTGAGCTTCCTTGTAGCGCCCCAGTTCCTTCAGCATGGCGCAATGTGGATGGAGCGCCTGAAGCACGCGCGCGCTGTCCTCTGGCGCGTGGATCTGGTAGTCCACATAGAAGATGTACTCCCATGGCTTGCCGTGCACGGGGCGGGACTCGATTTTGGTGAGGTTGGTGCCGATGGCAGAGAACTCAGAGAGCGCGGCCACCAGCGTACCGGGGCGATTTTCGACCGAGAATGCGAGGCTGATCTTGTTCGATGCTGGATCGATGACGGAATCCGCAGTACGGCGCACAAGGAAGAAGCGGGTATAGTTTTCAGGGTTGTCTTCGATATTCGCCTGGAGAATGTTGGCACCATAGAAGTGAGCCGCCGCCTGGCTGGCGATGGCCGCGGCGTGACGGTCACGCAATTCGACCAGTTGCTTCACGCTCCCCGCAGTGTCGTAGAAGGCGCAGGCCTCCATTTTGGGATGCGCGGCCAGAAAGCGCCGGCACTGGGCCAGAGCGACGGGGTGGGAAAACACGCGATCGATATCGCCGATGGCCGATCCGGCGACGGCGATAAGGTTGTGGCGGATACGCAGCAGGGTCTCGCGCTCTACTTTTACATCGTGGGCCAGGAGTAGGTCAAAGTGCTCTGAAACGGAGCCGGCGAGGCTGTTCTCAATGGGTATTACCGCAGCCTCTACGCTTCCGTTGGCCAACGCCGCAAAGACGTCGGCTGAAAGCGCAATGGGAACGATCTGGGCGCCGGGGTCGAGTTTAATTGCCGCTTCGTGACTGAAGGAGCCCGGTTCTCCCTGGATGGCAATCTTCATTCCGATGGCTGTTTCTCCTGATGCCTGACTGCGGGCGGAAGCTTCAGAGGCCTGCTGCACGGGCTGCTTTCTGGCACCATACCACGGGTCTGGCGGAGAATGCTTTGAGCCGGGACGAGAAGACATACGATTCACCTCCGCAACCACAGGTCAGTGGCCACAAAAACCAGGAAAACCGTGGCAATGACGCCATTCATGGCAAAGAATGCGGCGTTGAGGCGGCGCAGATCGCGGGGCGACACCAGGGAGTGTTCGTAGGCCAACAGCAAGCCCGCGGCGGCAATACCCAGCCAACCGGCCAAGCTGAAGTGGAAGAGAAGCCCGAACCAAAGCAGCAGGCCAAGCATCGCCAGGTGCATCAGGCGCGCGGCCCAGAACGCAGCCGGTATACCGACGGCCTGGGGCAAGCTGTGCAAACCGGCGGCGCGATCGTGCTCGAAATCCTGGCAGGCGTAGAGCACATCAAAACCGCCTGCCCACAGCGTTACCGCCGCGGTCAGCACCAGAATGCGGGGGTCTAGGCTGCCGCGCACGGCAATCCATGCCGCCGAGGGAGCCAGGCCCAGGGCGAGGCCCAACACCAGGTGCGACCAGCGCGTGAGGCGCTTCATGTAGCTATAGCCCAACAGCACCAGCAGTACAACCGGCGACAGGTAAAGCGTGAACCGGTTGAGCGCGGCAGAGGCCAGCACGAATGCGAGCGCCATGAACACGGTGAAGCCGAGAACGAACTGGCGCGAGAGCAGTCCGGCGGGAATGGCGCGGGTGCGCGTGCGGGGATTGGCGGCGTCGAGGTCAGCGTCGGCCCAGCGGTTGAAGGCCATGGCGCAGGAGCGCGCCGTGATCATGGCCACCAGAATCCAAAGCAGGGTGCGCAGGGCAGGCAGACCACGGGCGGCGAGCAGGGTGGCGGTGAGGGCAAATGGAAGCGCGAAGATGGAGTGCTCCCACTTGATCATCTCCAGCGTGGTGCGCGTCTTGGACAACATGCCTGGCATCTACAAACCCTATCTGGCAGTGTAATTGAGCAGGGAAGGGGCAAGAACGGACCGCGGGCTCACAGAGATGGGGTTCATCCGGCCCAGAGGCGGAGTTGGACTTCTGCGACGCTGGGTGTAGCTTGTTCTGTGGTCCCACGGAGGGAAAGAATCACGATGAAAAGGTCTGAAATCAACCGGTCCATTGCCGAAGCCGCAGCGTTCTTTGCGGAGAACCGCTTCATGCTGCCTCCGTATGCGGAATGGACGCCGGAGGACTGGAAACAGAGCGGCAGTGAAGCCGATGAACTGCGCGCGCAGAAGCTGGGCTGGGATGTAACGGATTTCAACTCAGGGAATTTTGCAGCGGTGGGCCTGACGCTGTTTACGCTGCGCAACGGCCTGGCCGGGGGCAAAGCGGCCAAGGTCTACGCCGAGAAGATCATGTTTGTGGGCCAGAACCAGGTGACGCCGATGCACTACCATGCGCGCAAGACAGAAGACATCATCAACCGCGGAGGGAAAGGGACGGGGCGCCTTGCAGTGCAACTCTACAATTCGAGCGAAGAGGGTGGGCTTGCGGAAGGCGTAGTGACGGTGACCTGCGATGGAATCCAGCGCCAGGTGGAAGCCGGAGGCACGGTGATCCTAGGCCCGGGCGAGTCGATCACGCTCACTCCGCATCTCTACCACACGTTCTATGCGGTGGATGGAGCGGGGCTGATCGGGGAAGTTTCGTCGGTCAACGATGATGATATGGATAACTTCTTCCTGGAGCCGCTGCCCCGGTATCCCGAGATCGTTGAGAACGAACCTGCGGTGCGTCTGCTGTGCACCGAGTACGAGAGATTTGCGGCGGAGTAATCCCACAGTTGAGCTGCAAAGCCTCTGTCTTCGGGCATCGCGCTGGTGCGTGGTGCGCGGCGCTTTACGCGCCGGCTTCTTCGACGCTGGCGACGAGGGGAAGGACGGTATCGACCCTGGTGATCTTAAAGAGGTCGAGCACCCGGCTGCTGGAGCCGGCCACGATCAGCCGCACACCCCTGGTCTGGCAATGGACGTAGTGATTCATCAAGAGGCCCATACCTGCCGAATCCATGTAGGGAACGCCGCTGAGATCGAAGATGGTGAGGCGCGGCGCCGGGGTACTGCGAAGTTCCGACTGGAACTCGAACATATTACGCAGGGTAAGGGGGCCGGAAAGAGTGTAGATGAGGATATCGGGAGTCTTGCCTTCTTTGCGGTCAATCGACAGGGGCGCGTCAGTGAGCATGGCTAGATAAGTGTAAGGAATAAAACGGGCTCTGTGATTACAGTTGTGTGAATGTCGCGGGGTTACGGCGGGTCAGTATTACACAAGTAAAGTCAGATTGCGATTTCTGGTTTCCCACCCATTCCGCAAAGAACGCGGAATAGGTGGGAAACCCAGATTTCTGTTTACGCTCGAATCGAAGATGCTCGAGCGAAAACCGCCCCACGGAAGGAGAGAAATCCGTGGGGCGGTTGGGTGCGCGGCGAAGAGATGGGCCGCGGGGTCTCAGTTTACTTTTGCGCCTCACCGGGCTGGTTGGCTACCTGCAGGTAGTTCTTCACACTGAAGACGCCGGGAACGCCGTTGGCGCGCAGAAAGGCCGTTTCCTTGTCAGCCTGTGAATCCACCATGCCATACAACTCCACGTTGCCGTTCTGCACCGAGATGCGGATCGGGTTGGCGGGGTCGACGGCGTACTTGTTCAGCGACGGGTAGCCATAGACAGCACGAGCCACCTGCATCCGGGTGCGGTCGTCCATCATGGAGACTGGATCGACCTCGATCTCGCCGACCACGTCCTTGACGCCGGGATAGGTGCTTACCAGGGCCATGGCGGAGTCCTTGTCCACATCGGTACGGGCATGGCCGCCCAGAGTAACCGAGCCGTTTTCGACGCTTACAGTGATGGCGTTGAACGCGTTGCCGTAACCTACGCGGTCATACTGAAGTTTCTCAGCCAGCTTGGCCTGGAGTTCGCTGTCGGGAACCGTGGGGCCGGCGACCTCGATGAGGTTACGCACCGCCGTCACTCCCTTGGCATGGCGCACGCGCTTGTCTGCGTCGGCCTTGTATTCATAAAGGCTGACGCTGCCGGTCAGGGTGGCAATGCCGTTCTCCACGTTGACCTTTACATCTTTAAACTGTGATTTATCAAGCCGTTTCGCGGCTTCATTGGCCGCGGGGCTGTCCTGCTGCCCCACAGCGATTACGCCGGAATTCCTTGCCGCCATCGAGATGCGGGGAAGGCAAAGGAGGGATCCGGCGAGCATGACCGCCAGGACAGCGGCTGGTGTAAGACGCATCGTCCTTGTCATTTTCGACTCCTCCTTAAAACTGAGATAAGGCCCCAGGATTTGCGCGAGATTCAAAGACCTTAGAGCTGGAGCTTTGAGCACCCGGCAAGCGCCCGTGGACTCGACCTTCGCCGTTATAGACTCCCAAGTTCAGGAAAAGTTTCGGAACTTAAAACTACCGATACGATGCCGGGAAGGACCGCAAGGGTTGCGCGAGAATTCGCTCTTCGATGAAACAAGAAGGGATTCAGGCCCGCGAGTATTAGCGGTAACGGCGGGTGGCCTTGATGACCATGGAAAACACGCCCGACTCGTCGCGCGTCACCAACAGGGATACGTGGCGGTTGATAGCGATTTCAGCCTGCAATAACTGTTGCGCCGTGGTGTTCACGTTGGTGGCATAGGTGAGAGTGAGATTCCTGCCCAGTTGCTCGTCGACAGTGATGCGGGTGGTGGAGTTGCCCAGCGCGCCCAGGTAACTGGGGTCGACCTTGACCGAGCCGGCACCAAACAGCTTTTGCACGCGGCTGCTGACGGTGGCGTTGAGAGCTCCGCCGAGCAGGGCGTCGGTGGCGGGGTTGTTGGCGATCTGCTCCTGCTGCTGGGTGTAAATGCCGCGCTCATTCTGGGTGCGTCCCAGGGCCAGCAGAGCCACCACGTCGGCCTCGGGCAGGGGTGGATCGCTGCGGTAGCTGACCGCCATCTTGTCGAGAGAGCCGTGCAGGCCGAGGGTGATGTCGTAGTCTTCGACACGGGCGGTGGCGTTGAGGTCGAGAGAGGGCTCGATGCGGACGGGATTGGTGAACGTGATGTCGCCGCGCTGCAGATCGTAGCGGGTTCCGGCGATGGTGGCGCTGCCCTCGGTGATGGAGATGCGGCCCAGCAGCGAGGGCGTGGCCAGGGTGCCGCGCAAGCGCAGGTCCACATCGCCGGCGAGCTTGGCGTAGGCATTCTGGAAGTTCAACTGCGGCGAAGAGAGAATGCGCACGTCGAGGCGGATGTGGTTGGAGGGAGCGTCGGGCGGCGCGACGGGCTGTACCTTACCGGCCAGGGTGGTGAGGCTGGCGATGTCCAGATCGGGGCTGACGGAGAAGCGCGTGAGCATCACGCCACCGCTAAGCAGAAGGCTGTTTTGCGAGCCCTGCAAGCGGAGTGTGGCGTCAGCCAGCGAACTGACCCCGGGCGGATAACGAATGCGGATTCCCTTGCCGGTAACGGACAAGTCGGCAAAGATGCCGCGCTGGTAGGCCAGGTAGCCGGAGACGCTTAGCTGTCCGCCGCCAGTGGTTGCGGTCAGCGAACGAACTTCGAGCCGGTTCTGGTTGAACTCCAGCGAACCATGCAACTGGCTGAGGCTGTTGGGCAGGTCTTCAAGCGCCAGGGATGCGTTCTGAAAGTCGATGCGGCCGCTGAGGCCGGGGTTGTCGAGGGGGCCGTGCGCCTCTACCTGGAAGGTTGTGATGCCGCCGGCGGTCAGGTCGGGGTCCAGGGTCTCGGCCAGCTTCAGGTTGATGGAACCGCTGGCAGCGACGTCGAGCTGACGCTTGCCGTTGATGGCCAGATCGCCCTGCACATGCAGGTCGGTCTGCTCGCCGGTGACGTGGAGGGGATCGAGATGGATGTGGGCATTGGCCAGGGTGGCGTGGACGCCGCCCTCGCTGCGCAGATGAATACCCACCACCGTAGCCTCGAGTTGCTGCAGGCGAGCATCGCCGCGCAACTGTTCAAGATGGGCCAATGGCCCCTCGACATGGATTGTGCCGGCCAGCGCGGACTCACCGGTCAGTCCCTGGATGTGCGCCATCCTGAGCAGTGCGTCGATATTGAACTGAGAAAAGTTGAGGGTGGCCTGGGTGAGATGTTCGCCGTCAAGCAAGGTCTGGCCGTGTGCGGAGAGCGCGGCGGATTCAAAGCGCGTGGTGAGGTCGTAGGTCAAGGCATGATTGGCGGTGTGGGCGGCGATCTCAACTGCGCCCACCTGTTCGCCGCTGAGGGTCAGTCCGCCGAGGGCAGCGTGGCTCTTAAGATTGGGATCGCTCGGGGTTCCTGAGCCGGTCAACGAGAAGGCGAGCTTGCCGGCCAAAGTGACACCTGACTGCCGGAGACGCTCGATTTTGGCCACGTCGATACCCGAGCCGTGGGCATCGATTTGAAATTGCCGGGAGCGGAGATCGTAGCTGCCGGAGGCGGAAACAGTTCCTGCCGGATTATTGGCGGTGACGGAACTGAGCTGCACCACCTGTCCCACGATCTTGCCCTGGGCCCGCATGCGCGTCAGCGGCTCTCCATAGGCGGAGCCCCGGTCCAACTCGACCCAACCGGAGCCATCCAGCGCATGGAGAGGCCCATCGGCCGCGACCTGCGCGTTGAGCTGGCCAGTCAAGGGCAAGTCCTGTCCGGTCAAGGGCAACATCTCTGCCAGGCTTACATTGGAGGCGCTAAGGCGCAGATGGAGCAGGGAATTGGAATCGAAGGAGGGCTGACCGGCGGGGCGCCGAGGAACGGTGGCAGGTGGTCCTGCGCGACCACCTCCGCGGCGACGGTTTGTTGAGGCTGTGGGCGCGATTTCGGCCGCGGAAAGGGTTGCCTCGATGCCGATGGCGGCCTGGCCGTGGTGGAGCTCGCCGTGATCGATGGCTATGCGGTCCGCGGCATAGCTGCCCGTAGCGTCCACCGTGTCCCACTGCACAACCTGGGGCTTGGCGGAGTGGTCATTGGTGCTGGGCGGAATCTCGATGGACAGGCTGGTGGCCTTGAGGTTGCCGGCAATATGAGGATCGGTGAGCGAGCCGGCCCACGTGCCGTGAAAGTCCGCCTGACCGCCCAGGGCAATGGGCAGGGCCGCGACACCCGATTTCCCGTCGTGAACGAGGCCCAGACTGCGCAGGACGGTGTCGAACTCGCCCAGGTTATGAGACTGAAAATCGATGCTGAGCGCAGAGGGACTGGAGAGCGGATAGGCGCCCAGGTGACCGTGGGCCTGGATATGGCTGGCGGGCATTGCAACGTCCAGGGTACGCACATCCACGGCTCCGTCACGTTGGGTATAGGTGGCGTCGATGGAGCCGCTCGTGGGAGCTTCAGAAGCCTGTGGTGAAGGCCTGGCGCCGGGGCTCATGCTGAGCGTGGCGCTCACCACGAGAGTGTTGTCGTCGCCATTGATCCAGGTCGCCGTGGCAGGGCCGTTCAGGTGGGCGTCGAGGCCCAGTCTTTGGAAGGGCGGCTGGCCAACAATGTCGAGAACCGTGTCCAGGGTAACGTCTTTCAACTGCGCCGTAACTTTTCCGTTTACGGGGAGAGTGTCGGAGGCGGACGGGGGTGGAACCGGGGCAGGCGGCTGCGGAAACTGTTTCCGCGCCTGGCTGGAATGGCGGTCGGGTGGAGTGGCAGCACGCAGCACGGTGGCCCCGGGAATGGGGGCGAGCCAGTGGTCCAATGCGACCGTGCCCTCAAGCGTGCCGCCCGGATGGAGGCGAGCCACGATGGAGGTGATGAGCAACTGCTCCGGGTCGGCGTGGACGCGGGCATCCAGGTTCACGCCCCGGGCCGTCACGCCGGGCGCGACATAAGCGCCGCCGTCGACGTGCACTGTGCCATCGACGCGAAACTGGCCATCGTAACCCTGCGTTGCAAGGTCCATGCGGGCGATGCCTTCGGGCGCGTTGGGATAGCCGGTGACGGGCTCAAGCAGGCGCATGTCCAGGTCGCCTTCAGCCTTTGCTTCCCAGCGGGGACGGGCAAAGTCAATCAGCGAGCCAGAGACATTCAAGGTGCGATCAGCGACATTCTTGCTGCGCGCCGTGATGCGGAGCGAGCGCAGGTAGGCCGCGTTGCGCATGAGGTCGATGGTGGCCTGCAGGTAGCCCTGCACCGGCTGAAGCATGGGGTGCGCGACATCACCGCGGGAGAGGCTCAGATCGCGAGCGCCGGTCTCGACCCTGTAGCTCTCAGGATTTCTGCCTGCGGCGGGAACGTATTCGAGGCGCAGGGAGACATCGTGGGCAACAAGGTCGAGAGGCTTGAAGCGATTCTGAAAGTCGAAAGCCGCGGCGCGATCCTCATAATCCAGAATGCCGTGCTGAACGGCAAGATGACCGGCCTTGAGGTCGAAGAGGGTGTCGAGGGCGGGTTGTTGCGATTTACGGGGTTTGCGCGGCTGGGGCTGGTTGGTGGATCCGTCGGGATACACGATGAGGTGAAAGGCAGGGCGGACGATGGCCAGGTCGCGCAGCAGGATGCGCGGGGACCACAGACCGAGCATGCTGATCCTGACCCGCAGGCCGTCCGCCTGGGCATAGGGCGCTTCACCAGGGGCTTCGCGGCCGTGAATCACCACGCCACCGGCGTCGGCTTCGAGTGAAAGCAGCCGCCAGTGGAAGGAGGCGATCTCCACACGCCCGCCCGTGATGGATGCGATTTGGGCGATGAGGCGCCTGCGGACCAGATTTTCGCATTGAGGCGAACTGGCCCAGAAGTAGAGGCAGAGGATGAACGCAACCAACAGGGCTGCCGCGCCTGCTCCAATCCAGAGGAGACGGCGCCGAGGAGGCACCTGCGGCGGAACGGGCGGCATGTGCTGAGACTCGCTCATTGGCTTCCCACTCCTGGACTGGCCGCTCTTACCGGGGCGGGTTTCTCGGGGGTATCAAGAGCCGGGTCGAGCACTTCGATCTCGCCTTGGGTGCGCAGATTGTCGAGCCAGCCATCAAAGAGAACGTTCACCTGCTGCTGCAATAGAATCTCTTCGATGCGCGGGGCTACCTGTTCCAGGGACGGGATCAGCTCACCGGGCGCGTACTGCGGCACCAGCGTGTTGCGGTAATAGACTTCAATCTCCTGCTGCGAGATGTGTATGCCCTGGCGGAAACGCAGCTCAACGAAGCGCAGAATCTCAAGCCGGTAGCGGAGATAGATTTCGACGCGCTGCGGGGTAAGGCTGTGGCTGGAAAGAAAGGCCTTCCACCCCGCGTCCGAGGCGCAGTTCTGGTGGACGCAGGCAGGCAGTTCCCGGCGAATTTCAGCCAGGCGCGCCGCGACCTCGTCGGCGGTGGGCTCGGTAGCCTGCGCATCTTCCTGGCGAATCTGCTGCTGGATGATGGCGCGGCTGATCAACTGCTGCAAAGCGAGTTGGGGGGTGAGCGCGACATCCCTCACACTTCCGGGGTCGAGCACGGAAAGCTGTATCTCGTTGTCTATGTCGCTGGCCAGGATGGCCTGGTTGTTGACCACCGCGACGACCCGGTCGAGGACCACTGCGGTGGCGGCCTGGGGTGCCTGGGCATGCACCTGCGCAAGGCCGGAATAGGCCAGGCATAGCAACATCGATTCAAGAGCGAAACGAATCGGGAGCCGGAATGTGCGCGGTGCGTTCATCAGAATGTTTGCCCCAGGCTGAAGAAGAAGTTGAAGTGGGCGGCTTCTCCCACGTGCGGCGCGGAATAGGGCAAGGAGAGCGAGTAATCGATGTTCACCGGGAAGATGGGCGGATTCAGGTTATAGCTGAAATCCAGCCGGATGGGCCCGACTGGCGTATGGTAGCGCAAACCGAGGCCGGCGGCGTGAGAGAAGTAATTGAAGCTGCACAGGCCCTGCTGACCGGTGGAGGTGTTGGGGCCGGCGGGTATGTAGCTCGTGGGATCGGTGGTGTTGGCGACTATTTTGCACGTGTCGCGGTCGGGCTGGTGAATGCGCAGCGCACTAGCCCACGCATCGCCGGCGTTGGCGAAGACGTTGCCCATGTCGTGAAAGAGCACCACGCTTACGCTATCGCCGAGCAGGGGCAGCATGGGTGGCGGCAGGCGGAGTTCGGTGCTGTTGACCAGGGCGCCCGCCCCGCCAATGGGGAAGCCGGTCTCAGGATCGCGGGGGCCGGCGGCGTTGATTGAAAAGCCGCGCAGCGAGGTGGGCCCACCGGCATAGAGCCGCTCCGGCAAGGGAAGGAGGGTATCCGCGGGAGCGCCAAAGGCCCGCTCCTGGCCGTAGCGGGTATTGCGCGCTACGACAAGGCGCTCCTTGTCAAAACTGTAAAAGCTGGAGTTGGACAGATCGAGGCGGTTGAATTGCGACTGGGCGCCAAAAATACCGTCAGAGAAGAACTCCTGGAAACTGGAATAGGTGCCGCGATGGGCATCGAGGGGAGAGTCGCGGGTATCGCGAATCCAGTTGAAGCCAGGGCCCGCAACGCGCACCGCCTCCGACAGCAGAGAAATTTCGTCCTTGAAGACCTGCAAGCTGCTGGCGGCCACCTTGACGCGGCGGAAGTCGAATTCATACACGAACGTGTTGGCCTTGGAGATGAATGAATTCGGGGTGTTGAAGTTTTCAGTCCAGCGAATTCCAGCGTCGAGCTTCGAGGCCACGTAGGTGGTTACGTCCTGGCTGTTGGCGTACCCACCGGTGAAGGTGAGGCCGAAGTTGCGATTGCCGTGGAAATGCGGATTCTGGTAGAGAAGATCGATCTTCTGCTCCAACAGGCCGTAAGTGCCTTGCAGGGAGGCCGATTGCTCGCGGCCGAAGAGGTTGTTGCGGGTGAGAGCGCCGAGCACGCGAGGGCTGATTCCGGTCTTGCCGTTGGGATTGCAACTGACGCCGATGGCTGCAATGCCCTTGCAGTTGTTTTGCGGGGTTCCGGTCTGGGCCTCGAAGCCGAGGCCGTAGGTGAAGGTCCACCGCCGCGCTTCAGTTGTCTGCAGCAGCACGGTCTTGTAGGCTTCGGCACCGTTGGGATTCTCAACCGCCGTACCGACCTCGTTGAAGAGGGCAAAGTCGTAAAGATTCAGCTGCGTCTGCTGCAGTGCGGACTGGTTGAGAGGGTCGCCGGGATGCAGCGTGATGGCCCTGGCCACGGTGTCGGGGCGGGTGTAGTGCAGGCCGGTGATGAGCACTTTGCGTACAAAAAACTGCCGGCCCTCGGTGATATGGAAGACAACATCCTCGTTGACGGCATCGGCAGGGTCCGGCTGCTGCCCAACTTCAACCCGCGCCTGATCGAAGCCGCGGCTCAGGTAATCGGTGAGCAGGGCATCGCGGTCTCCGGCGAGGTTCTGCGGAGAAAGCAACTGGCCCGCGGCGGTGTTGAGCAAGGGAAGCAACTTGGCGGTATCGACGTGGTCATTGCCTTCCACGTGCACCGCGCCGACGCGCTGCTGCTTGCCTTCCGCAATGTGATAGACGACCGTCAGGGGAGCCGGATTGCCTGGTTTGTCTGCCGCATGCGTGGATTCGGCACGCGCAGGGGTCTCCCCAATGCTGGTTTCAGGGGTGACCTTCACCTTGGAAAACCCGTTGTTCTGGTAGACGGCTTCGAGGGCGCCGATGTCAGCGACCAACAGCGCCTGGCTATAGACGCCATGGCGGTCTGTAGGGCTGGCGGCGTGCACGCTGAGCATCTGGCGCAGGGTTGCAGAGTCAAAATAGTGGTTGCCGTCCACGGACACGCGCTGCACGCGGCGGCGAGGTCCAAGGGTTACCGTGAAGACGATGAGCACCTCTCCAGTTTGGGGGGCGTTTTGCGGGCCAGGCTGGGCTGTCTGCAACTGGTGATCCACTTTGGCGTCGAAGTAACCCAGGCGCTGGTAGTAGTCGCGCAGGCGTCGATTGCCCTCGTTGAGCAAGTCGTCATCGACTGTGCCCTCTTCGAAGACCGGAATGGCGCGCTTGAGCCGCTCCGTACTGAGGCTTGCGCCTACCAATTCAACCCTGACCGTGGGGCCGCGGTTGGCCGAGAAGCGAAAGCTGGAGCGGTTGGTGTTGGCGGCGTAGAGCTTCTCCTCGAGCTTGAGTTCGGCCTCCAGGCGCTTCTGGCTCCGGTAGACCTTGAGCACGCCGGCGAGGGCGCGGTTGACAGTGTTGTGATCCACGCGGCCACCGGTGTGCAAATGAGCGTGGCGCTGGAAGTCGTTCACGCTCATACCGGAGTCTCCGCTCACTTCCACCGTCCCGATGCGCGCCTGCGGACCCGAGGCCACATGGAACGCGATGTCGACGAGTTGCTCCTCAGGGTGCGGGGTAAGCGCGTGAGTAATCACTGGCTGGTGAAATCCGTTGTCGGCCAGCGCCTGGCGGACCAACTGCACGGCCTGGTCAAGCCGGGCCTGGGTAAAACGCTCCCCGGGCGACAGGCGGCTGGCGCGTTGCAATTGGGTGTTGATGGTGGCGCCTTTGGCTCCATCCACAGTTACGGTTCCAATAAAGCTGCGCGGCGACCCTTGAAACACGATCGCGACTCCGGCCCCCTGGCGGGTGGCATCCACCTCAACGGATTCGAAGAGCCCGGTGGCAAAAAGCTGGTGCAGGCTCCGGGCAAGGTTTTCGCGGCTGAGAGGCGCGCCCAGGACCTGGGCAAGATGGTCCGGGAGCGGGGCCAGCCGTTCGGCGGTCACGCCTTCAAACGAGATGCTCTGCACCGGCAGGCCTTGCCACCGCGAGAGCGAGTCAACGCCAGGCACGGAAAGTGAAGGCGGCGCCCCAGGGACGGATGTGGAGGGCGAACTCCCAGCGGGCGGCGATTGGCTCCATGCACCTGCAGTCAGGCCGAGCGCGAGGACGAACAGACATACCGGAAGTCTGGTGTTCCTGCATTGAAGGCCGTACGCCCATGCCTGATTTGACTTTAAGACCATCGTCTCCCTGAAGAAGTCAAGACACACGTTCGCGAACCGGCATCCAAAGAAAAAGCTTCGCAAGGGCCCGTCCCGGTCTTTTCACGCCGAAACTCTCCCAATGCAACCTACTGCACCTTATACTAACGAGGAAAGAAGACCGACGCAGAATTCCGCGGCTTGCCGAACAACCGACCCCCAAGGAATCGCATGCCCAATTCAAGGTTTCCGAAACAGCCGCAGGATGCCTCAACCGGCGGACCAACCCCAGTAACCGCAAACGCAGGCCCCACTTCGTCTGGGGTGTCCGGCAGTCCGATTGACGACGACGTGATGATACGTGCCCAGGCCGGGGATCATCTAGCCTTCGCTCATCTCTATTCGCTGCACAAAAGACGCATCTATTCACTATGCCTCCGCATGGTCGGCAATGTGGCGGAGGCGGAGGATCTGACCCAGGAAGCGTTTCTGCAGTTGCATCGCAAGATCGCGACCTTCCGCGGGGATTCGGCCTTTTCCACCTGGCTGCATCGCCTGGCGATCAATGTGGTACTGATGCACCTGCGCAAGAAAGGGCTGCGTCTGATGTCCCTGGACGAGGCCATGGAGCCGGTTCCCGATGAAGGGCCGGGGCGCAGCTTTGGCGCTCCCGATCTTTCGCTGGTCGGATCCATCGATCGCCTGGCGCTGGAGCGAGCCGTGGCCGCGTTACCGGCTGGGTACAGGCTCATCTTTGTTCTGCACGACGTTGAGGGGTATGAGCATAATGAAATTGCCGACATGCTCGATTGCTCAATCGGGAACAGCAAGTCGCAGCTGCATAAGGCACGCCTGAAGCTGCGCGATGCACTGCGTACCTCGCTCCGGGGAGAGCGGCGATGACTAACGATCCTCAACAAATGAACTGCCAAGAGTTCCAGGCTCAACTTGCGGAACTGATCGGCACGGGACAGAATCCCGGCGACCATCCCCACCTGAAGACCTGCCCGCTATGCCGCGCCCTGCTGGCCGACCTGAAAACCATTGCCGAGGCTGCGCGCCAGATGTTCCCCATCCAGCAGCCAAAGGAAGAATTGTGGGAGCGGATCGTGTCCGCGATCAAGAACGAAGAAGCCTCTTCGAAGTACAACTGACCGGGGAGACGCAGCAAACCCGGCCCCCCTCTTCTTTGCCCGGTTTGGAAACGGGCTCACTTTCCAATTGCCCTGGCCGATACATCTCTCAAGTATCCGGGTTTGCCTTCGTCTGTCGCCGGCAGGGTGATTTCGTGGCACTCCTCTGAGGGGCGCCACGGAGGATCGTGTGAAAGAACGGCCGCCTCCGGAACCCTGGGTCCGGTGTCCGCGTATTCAAAGTGAACGCGGAACGAGGGAAAGGGCAGTGAAGGATCGAGGAGACATTTCTGAAACTTTTCGATTTCTGCGTGTTCTAATGTTAAGATAAGTTGATAAAGGGACACTCAATGCCAAGCCAGCCATCGATATTGCCGCCGAGCAAGCCCACAGGGAATGAGAGCGCCGGTGCGCGCCGGATCGCCGTTTTGCCGGTCAGGGACACGGTCTTGTTTCCGCATGCTGTTCTACCGCTTACAGTTGGACGCGAGAGCTCGATTCAGCTGATCGAATCGCTGGGGGAGGAGCGCGCCATCGTGGTGACGGCGCAGCTCGATCCCCGATTGGACGCGCCCAAGCCTGCCGACCTGCACGATGTGGGGACGCTGGCCACGGTGCACAAGGTCGTGCGCATGCCCAACCAGAGCCGGTTCGTCTTCACCGAGGGAGTGGAGCGGGTACGCCTGCTGCGCTACGTGCAGACCGAGCCGTTCATGATTGCGGAGGTGGAGACGCTGGAGGACTCGGAATCGGAGTCGACGGCCAGCGTGGAAGCCCTGGTGCGCAACGTGATTGGCCAGTTTCAGCAGATTGTGTCGGAGTCGCCCACGCTGTCGGATGAGCTGCGGACCATCGCGGCGAACATTGAGGACCCGGGGCGGCTGGTGGATTTTGTGGCCTCGTCGCTGCCTTTCCTGACCACCGACGACAAACAGCAACTGCTTGGGACGGCAAGCGTGCTGGCGAGGCTGGAGCAGTTGAACAAGCACCAGGCCAAGGAGATCGAGGTGCAGCAGCTTCGCACCAAGATCCAGAGCGAGGTGCAGGACCAGGTGCAGCAGTCGCAGCGCGACTACTATCTGCGCGAGCAGTTGAAGGCCATCCAGAAGGAACTGGGCGAGCAGGACGAGGGGCAGCGGGAGATTGACGAGCTGCGCCAGAAGATCGATGCCGCCGGGATGCCGGACGACGTGAAGAAGGAGGCCATGAAGGAGTTGACGCGGCTATCGCGGATGTCTCCCATGGCCGCCGACTACTCGTTGACGCGCAACTACATCGAATGGCTGGCGGTGCTGCCGTGGGCCAAGAGTTCGGGCTCCAAGATCGACATCAACCTGGCCAAGGAGATCCTGGACGAGGACCACTACGAGCTGAAGAAGGTGAAGGACCGCATTCTCGACTACCTGAGCGTGCTGGAACTGAAGCCGGACATGAAGGGGCCGATCCTGTGCTTTGTGGGGCCTCCGGGAGTGGGCAAGACCAGCCTGGGGCGGTCGATAGCGCGCGCGCTGGGCCGCAAGTTCCAGCGTGTCTCTCTGGGTGGCATGCACGATGAGGCGGAGATTCGCGGCCACCGGCGTACCTACATCGGCGCGCTGCCGGGACAGATCATCCAGAGCATTCGGCGGGCGGAAACCAACGACCCGGTGCTCATGCTGGATGAGGTGGACAAGCTGGGCCGCGACTTCCGTGGCGACCCTGCGTCGGCGCTGCTGGAGACGCTGGACCCGGAGCAGAATTTCAGCTTCCGGGACAACTACCTGGACGTTCCATTCGATTTGTCGAAGGTACTGTTCATCTGCACGGCGAACATGCTGGATACGGTGCCGCCGCCGCTGCTGGACAGGATGGAGCTGATTCCGCTGCAGGGCTACACCGAAGAGGAGAAGGTGCAGATTGCGAACCGGTACCTGATTCCGCGCCAGATCAAGGAAAACGGGATTACGACCGAGCAGATCGAGTTTCCCGAGGATGCGGTGCGGTACGTGGTGCGCCACTACACGCGGGAAGCGGGCGTGAGGAAACTGGAGCAGGCGCTGGGCACGATTTGTCGCAAGGAGGCGCGGCGCGTGGTGGAAGGACACAAGGAAAAGCTGGTGGTGACGCGCGAGGAGATCAAGGAGTTCCTGGGCGGCATCCAGATACGCGTGGACACGGAAGTGGCGGAGCGGGTGAAGCGCCCGGGAGTGGCTGTAGGACTGGCCTGGACACCCGCGGGAGGCGACATTCTGTTCATTGAAGCCAACAAGATGAAGGGCAAGGGCGGCTTCACGATGACTGGGCAGATTGGCGAGGTGATGCAGGAGTCGATGCAGGCAGCGCTGACCTGGGTGCGGTCCAATGCCGCCAAACTGGGCCTGGCCGACGACTTTACCAAGGACATCGACCTCCACATCCACGTGCCCGCGGGGGCGATCCCCAAGGACGGCCCCTCGGCAGGCGTAACCATGGCCACGGTGCTGGTGTCGCTGTTGACCGACACGCCGGTGCTGCCGCTGACTGCGATGACCGGCGAAATTACACTCAGCGGCAACGTGCTGCCGGTGGGTGGCATCAAGGAGAAGTTCCTGGCCGCGCGCCGGGCCGGAGTGCAAACCATCATTCTGCCCGCGGACAACCGCCAGGACGTCGAGGAAGACCTGACGCCGGAGATGATCGAAGGGGTAGACGTGCACTACGCCAAGCGAATTGAAGACGTGCTGGCGGTGGCTCTGCCGCTGCTGAAGGCGCGGCCGGATACTTCGCCGGTGGCTGCCGAGAGAGGCGCCAGCGTAGCAGCATAAGTGGAGGGAACACAACAACCAAAGGAGGCCGGCGAACCTGCCGGCCTTTTTTGCGTTTGGTACGTACAGGTGCGGAGCGAGCGTCATCGACCGATTGATGTTCGCTGCGTCTAAATCAATTGAGGCGGTATGCTTTCTCTTGTGATGCAAGTGCGCGTTTTGTGCTTTGGAGTGTTGAAGGATTGGTTGGGTCCGGACGCGGTCGCCATCGAGTTGCCGCAGGGCGCGACGGTGGCCGAGTTGCTTGACCGCCTGCGATCACGCCATCCTGCAGCGGTACTGCGCGGCATCGCGGTGAGCGTGAATGCCGAGTACGCCGCGGCAGCCCAGGTGCTGCGCGAGGGGGACGAGGTGGGCCTGCTGCCGCCTGTTTCTGGCGGAGCGACGGGCGCACCAGGTACGGAAGTGAACGAGGGGGATGCGCCAGTTCTGACCGCACTGACCCGCCAGCCGATTGTTGCGGAGAAGCTGGTGGCGGCAGCCAAGCAGGGTGAAGACGGCGCGGTTGTAGTCTTCGACGGCATTGTGCGCAACAACTCGCGCGGGCGGCAGACGCTGCACCTGGACTACGAGGCCTACGAGGACATGGCCGACAAGCAAATGAACGAACTGGGGCGCGAGGCGCTGAGCCGATTCGGAGTGCGGCAGGTAATCATCGTTCACCGGTTGGGACGCCTGGTGGTGGGTGAAACAAGCGTGTTGATCGTGGTTGCCTCGGCGCATCGCGCGCAGGCATTCGAAGCCTGCCGCTGGCTGATCGATACTCTCAAGAAGACGGTGCCCATCTGGAAGAAGGAGACCTTTGTGGACGGCTCCGTGTGGGCTGCCGGGGAGCCGTTTCCGCCGGGATTGGGGTTGGAGGCCGCGGATGGTTCGTGATCCAATGCGGCGGCTGGCGCTGTGGGGATTTGCGATCGCGCTGGCCGGCTGCCCGGGGATGAAACTGGACGCCCAGGACATGACCCTGCGCATGGATGTGAGGCTGGTCAACGTGTTTGTGAACGTGACCGATACAACGGGGGCAATTGTGGGCGGGCTCACGCGCGAGGATTTTGCCCTTGCAGAGGACGGACGGCCGCAGGAGATTGCCGTCTTCGAACGCCAGTCGGAACAGCCACTGAACCTGACCCTGGCCATCGACACCAGCGGCAGCGTGCACAAGGATCTGCTGCTGGAGCAGGACGCCGCACGCCGGTTTGTGCGCGCCATGATGCGTCCGCAGGACCAGATGAGCCTGTTGGAGTTTGCCACCGAGGTACGGGAACTGACGCCCTTCACCAACAATGCCGGCCAGATTGAGCGAGGGCTGGAGCGGCTGCACAGCGACTTTGCCACGGCGCTGTATGACGCCATCTACCTGGGCGCGCAACGGCTGGGCCGCAAGGATGGACGCAAGGTCCTGGTGCTGGTTTCAGACGGAGGCGACACAGCGAAGAGCACCACCTATGCTCAAGCGCTGGAGCAGGCGCTGCGCAACGAGGTGATGATCTACAGCATCATCGACGTGCCCATCGAGGCCAGCGCCGGGCGTGACATTGGCGGAGAACATGCGCTTATCACGCTGGCCGAGCAGACCGGCGGCAAGAGCTTTTACGCTAGCGACGGCGGGCTGGATAAGGCCTTTGCACGGGTAAGCGACGACCTGCGCACGCAGTATCTGCTGGCCTACTATCCGCATCATGAGGAGCCGGGCTTGAACTTCCATCGTTTGCGAGTGACCATCCCCAGGGCCGCGAACGACGCCTTCAATATCCGCTACCGCACCGGCTATTATGCCGACTCGCAGGTGACAGGCAGCACCCGCAAGGCCGATTGACATGCTGTCCATGCGTAACTAGCCTCGCGGTATGAGGTATCGATCATTTCTGTGCCTGCTTGGCTTTTTGATGGCCAGCATACTGCCGGCGTGCGCCGGGAACCCTGAGCGCAAGATACGGGTACTGATCGTGGATGGATTCAGCAACCACGACTGGCGGCAGACCACGCTGTTGCTGCGCGGCATTCTGGAATCTGCGGGAGAATTCGACGTATCCGTCAGCACCGCGCCGCAGGATACCGCCGCTGCTGCGTGGGCGGCGTGGCGGCCGCACTTTGCCGGCTACGATGTGGTGATTCAAACCTGCAACGACTATGGCAACAACGGTCTTCTCGAGGGTGTGACCCCGGCGCCGCAATGGCCGGAGGCGGTGAAGAAAGACTTTGTCGAATTCGTTCGCAAAGGTGGCGGCGTGTATATCTTTCACGCGGCAGAGAACGCGTTTCTGGGATGGAAAGAATATGAGGAGATGGTCGGCCTGAGTTGGCGCGAGGCCGATTATGGCACTGCGATCCGGGTAAGCGAAGAAGGCCGGTTGATGCGGATTCCGCCGGGGGTGGGCGGCAGCACGGGACATGGCCCGCGTTCCAATGTGCTGGTGAAGCGACTGGGAGACGATCCGATCCACGCTGGACTGCCGCGCGCGTGGCTGTCCCCGGACATGGAAGTGTATTTTTATGCGCGCGGCCCAGCGGAGCGCGTACAAGTGCTGGCGTATGCCCGGGATTCACAGCCGGGGCAGGGAATGCTGTGGCCGGTGGAATGGACAACCACTTACGGCAAGGGCCGGGTGTACGTTTCAACCTACGGCCATGTGTGGAAAGGGGATGTGCAACCGGAGAGCATGCGCTGCGCAGCGGTCGAAACCATCATTCCGCGGGCGCTGGAATGGCTGGCAGGCAGGCCGGTGACGTTTCCGGTTGCGAAGGATTTTCCCGGCGTTGACGCCGTCTCAGTGCGGGAGAAAATCCCGTCGGCGTTCTGAATTGCACTCTCCAGTGGCTCAGGGCTGAAACCGTGCGCGCTATCGGGAAAGCGCATCTAAAATGACATCATGACTTCTCCATTGTCTTCACGCCGCCGCTCCAAGACGCCTCCGCCGGGCGAAACCGGCCAGGAGGCGCTGTATCTGCGCTCTTTGAGCGACCGCCAGGTGAACGTCTCAATAAAATTGCGCGACGGCGAGACAGTGCGCGGCTGGATTGAGTACTTCGACGATGGAATGCTGCGCCTGACGCGCGAAGGCAAGCCCAATCTCTTCATCTACAAGGAGCAGATCCAGACCATCACCGAAGCGGCCAAGCGGGGCAATCAGCGGGCTGCAAGCGAGGCGGCCTCTTGAACGACGCGACGGCAAACTCACGAGGTATGGTCTGGGTTCCCAAGGCTGCGGAGATTGCGCGTGAGGCAGGCGCGCGCCTGCGCGAATTCTTTGCCCAGGGTGTGGAGACGGAATACAAGGGCGATGTAGACCTGGTGACGGTGGCCGACCGCACGGCGGAGAAGCTGATTCGCGGGCGCCTTGGCGAGGCGTTCCCCGAGCATGGAATCTATGGCGAAGAGGGCACGCGGGACCGCATGGACCGCGAGTTTCGCTGGTATGTCGATCCGCTCGACGGTACTACAAACTTTGCCCATGGATTTCCGCAATTTTGCGTTTCGCTGGGGCTGGAGCAGCGGCCGGCGGACCTGAAATCCGGCCAGGACGGGACGCTGGTGGCGGCGGTGATTTACGACCCCCTGCGAGATGAACTGTTTACCGCCGAACGGGGCCGCGGCGCAGAGCTGAACGGCAAGCCACTGCGGGTTTCACGCACCGCCGAACTGGCCGAATCGCTGGTTTCTACGGGGTTTCCCAGCCGCAAGCGTCACCTGAGCCCGAACATTCACTTTTACCAGGAATTCACCTTGCGCTCGCACGGGGTGCGGCGGGCCGGCTCGGCGGCGCTGGATCTGGCCTACGTGGCGGCGGGACGCATGGAGGCGTTTTGGGAGTTCAACCTGAACCCCTGGGACACCGCCGCCGGCATCCTGCTGGTGAAGGAGGCCGGGGGACGGGTGACGGACTTTTCGGGAGCCCATTTCCGGCTCGACAGCCGGGAGATTCTGGCCTCGAACGGGCTGATTCACGAGGAGTTGGTGAAGCTTTTCCAGGATATGTTTGCTGGACGGGAATTGACGCCGATTCCGACCCCGGCGGAATGGGCTGCGGAAAGGGCCGCACGGGCCGCAGCGCACTAAGAAAGCCTCCGGCTCCCGGCTGACCGCACGTTGGGTTCCAAAAAGCGGGACGAGTGTTCATTCGGCTGATTCCCGCATTGCAAAACGCCCGCGGGATTGGGCAAGTCAGGCTTTGGGCCCGTGTGCTACTATCAGCGTCGAGAGTTCACCTTCCCGGAGAGTTCGTTCATGGCATATATCATTGCAGAACCCTGTATCGGCACCAAGGACACCGCCTGTGTAGACGCCTGTCCTGTCGATTGCATTCACCCCAAGAAGGACGAAGACGGATTCGCAGAGACCGACCAGTTGTTCATTGATCCGGTCGAGTGCATCGATTGCGGCGCCTGTGTGCCGGCTTGCCCCGTTTCGGCCATCTTTGCCCAGGACGACCTGCCGGAGAAGTGGGCTCATTTTACTGAGAAGAACGCCACCCATTTCGGCCGCTAGACGGTAAACCTAACCCGCGGCAATCAAGTCCGCATCGAACGCGCGTCCCGGTGGCCGGGATGCGCGTTTGTGTGTGCGGGCGCGGTGAACACAGCACACCATCGGTGCGATGATGGAGACGCATGAGCGTGTTTGCCTCAGATGCGGTGGTTTTGCGCACCTGGCCGGTGCATGAGGCCGATCTGATCGTGAGCCTTCTTACCCGCGATTACGGGCGAGTGAGGGGAGTGGCCAAATCGGCGCTCAAGAGCCGCAAACGGTTTGGCGGGGCGCTGGAGCCCATGACCGTGGCGCGGGCGTGGTTTGCGGAGAGGCCGGGGCAGGAACTGGTGCGGCTGGACCAGTTGGAGATCATCCGCTCGCCGCTGTCGGCACCGGTGGATCATCTGCGCATGGCGGTTCTCAGCTTCTTTGCCGAGGTGCTGGACCAGGCGTTGCCGGAGCGCGATCCGCAGGAAACGGTCTTCCGCCTGCTGCTCGCGGTGCTGGAGCAGACCACGGTGGAACAGACGTGGATGCCGCTGACTTACTTCCAACTGTGGATGACGCGGTTGATGGGACTGCTGCCGGACATCGGCCATTGCACGGCCTGCGGAGAGGCGCTGGTGGCCGGCGAAGCCAGCTTCAACAGGCTGGGCGACGGCCTGTTCTGCGCCGTGCACCGCAACGGCAGTGCCAGCGAACTCTCGGCCGATTCCTTGCAATTGGCGCAGCGCATGCTTCGCTCGCCGGTGGCAGTCTTTGCAGGCGAATCGTGGCCTGTGCGGCGGGGGCAGGACCTGCGGCGCTTCACGCTGCAAGCCCTGGAGCGGCATCTGGAACGCAAACTGCGCTCGGGTGAGGCGCTGGACCGCTGGGGAATCTGAAGTGGGCTGATAAAATCGACGTAGTCCCGTAGAGAGAGAATTGCCTGTGCCTTCAACCCCGGTTGCGTCCTCTTTGTCATCCAGTGCGCTTACATTTCAGGAATTGTTGTTTCGCCTGCAGAATTTCTGGGCGGAGCGCGGCTGTGTGCTGCAGCAACCCTACGACGTGGAAGTGGGCGCGGGCACCATGGCGCCGGAGACATTTCTGCGGGTGCTGGGGCCAAAACCCTACAGGGTGGGCTATGCGCAGCCCTCGCGACGGCCGGCAGACGGCCGCTACGGCGAGAATCCCAAGCGGCTCTTCAAGCACACCCAGTTCCAACTGATCCTGAAGCCACCGCCGGTGAATGTGCAGGAGCTTTACCTGGAATCGCTGGAAGCCATCGGCATCGATCTTGGCAAGCACGACCTGAAGTTCGAAGAAGATAACTGGGAGTGGCCGGCGGGCGGCGCATGGGGCGTGGGCTGGCAGGTGATGCTGGACGGGCTGGAGATAACCCAGTTCACTTATTTTCAACAATGCGGCGGGATGGACCTCGATCCTATCTGCGCGGAGCTGACTTATGGGCTGGAGCGCATTGCCGCCTTTCTGCAGGATGTGGATTCAATCTACGACATCGTTTGGGCACGCGACCTGGAGACGGGTGCGGCGGTAACTTACGGCGAGGTCAGGCTGGCCGAGGAACTGCAGTTCAGCGTGTATAACTTCGAAGTTGCCGATGTGGCCAAGCTTTGGGAACACTTCAATCTTTATGAGGCCGAGGCCAAAACCCTGATCGACCAGGCAGATGCGCTGCTCCATAGCGAGACAGCCGGCGCGGCAGAGAAGAAGCGCTTTCCGCTGCTGGCGACGTATGAGTTAGCGCTCAAATGCTCAAACCTGTTCAATCTTCTGGATGCGCGGGGAGCGATCAGCGTGACGGAGCGTGTGGGCGTGATTGGGCGCATTCGCGCATTGACGGTGGGAGTGGCCAAGGCCTATGCGCTGCAGCAGAGCGAAACAGCTTCTAGCTCTCTGACCGCATGAATTCGCTCCTGAGATTTGTGGTTTCCCAGGTCTCAAAATCGAGACCTGGGGCACCCAACATTGATACAACATCAAGCGGTGAGAGACCTAGGTCCTAGCTTCTAACCTCTAGCGTGCTTTGCCCGAACCGCAGCGACGAATTTGGTAACTGAATCAGGGGCTGAAAGCTAGAAGCTCGGTTGGAAAGCGCAGACTGCAGAAAGAACTCAATATTATGGCGGATTTCTTATTGGAGATTGGGCTGGAAGAAGTTCCGGCGCGCATGATTGCCGGGGCCGAGGCCGAGCTAGGCCGCAGGGTGAAGGACCTACTCACGCGGGAGCGCCTGCTTTCAACCGAGGCGAAACTCACTACCTATTCGACGCCGCGGCGCCTGGCCGTGTTGGCGGCGGGCGTGCTGACCAGCCAGGAAGACACCGAGGAGAAGCTGACCGGTCCGTCGTGGAAGATTGCCTTCAAGGACGGCGCTCCGACGGCGGCTGCTGTGGCCTTTGCCAGAAAAGCAGGGGTTGAAGTTTCGGCGCTCGAGAAAGTCGCTACCGCCAAAGGCGAGTATGTGGGCGCCACGGTGAAGCGCGCGGGACGGGCCACAGCGGAACTGCTCGCAGCCGAACTGCCCAGGGAAGTCCTGAGCCTCTACTGGGCCAAGAACATGTATTGGCGCGCGGGCAAGCCGGAACGTTTTGTCAGGCCGGTGCGCTGGGTGGTGGCGCTGCTGGATGCGGCGATTGTGCCGCTGGAGATTGCCGGGATTCGCGCCGGAAATGCGAGCCGCGGACACCGGGTGCTCCATGGGGAGACTCCGGTGGTGGTGGATGCGGCGAAGAGCTACACCGATACGTTGCGCGCCGGCAAGGTGGTTGTGGATGTGGCAGAGCGCAGGCAGTCGATCCGCAAGGCGCTGGATAAGGCGACCCGCACGGTGCCCGGCGCACGCTGGCGAGAGGACGCGGCGCTGGTGGAGACGGTGGTGCATCTGACGGAGTGGCCAACGGTGATCCTGGGCGACTTCGAGAGCGAGTATCTTGCTCTGCCTGAGGAAGTGCTGGTGACCGTGATGCGCGACCACCAGAAGTACTTTGCCGTGGAAGGCGCGGACGGAAAACTGGCGCCGCATTTTCTGGCGGTGCTGAATACCGAGGCGGACGAGGAGGGCGCGGCCATTATTCGCCACGGCAATGCGGGGGTGCTGCGGTCGCGCTTCAAGGATGCACAGTTCTTCTGGAATTTCGATCAAAAGACGCCGCTGGTGGACCGGGTCGAGAGCCTGAAGGCGGTGACTTTCCAGAAGGAGCTGGGCAGCTACTACTGGAAGACCGAACAGGACCTGGCGGTGGCGGGGAAGTTAGCCGCCACGGTGAAGGCCGCATGCGTTGCGTTTGACGAGGCCGCGCTGCGGAAGGCAGTGGAACTGGCCAAGACCGACCTGACCGCCGAGCTGGTGAAGGAATTTACCGAACTGCAGGGCATCATCGGTGGACTCTACGCACGGGCGCAGGGACTGGGTGAGACGGTGGCCAAGGCCATCTATGACCAGTACACGCCGGCCTCGACCGAGGATGCGATTCCGCAGACTGTGGAAGGGCAACTGCTGGGCTTGGCCGATCGCATTCAGACGATTACGGCCATGTTCGGCATTGGCGCTGCGCCGACCGGATCGAAAGATCCCTTCGCTCTGCGCCGGGCGGCCAATGCGGTGGTGAAGATTGTGGCTGAATCGGGGCTGCCGCTCACG